>Ga0172365_10003915_pt1 | contig 11044 bp, 14 predicted proteins | sample LakKivSesite48cm_FD_114535 | JGI IMG/M metagenome (GOLD analysis project Ga0172365, IMG submission 114535) | Sediment microbial communities from Lake Kivu, Rwanda - Sediment site 48cm | ecosystem: Environmental > Aquatic > Freshwater > Lake > Sediment | place: Rwanda: Western Province, Lake... | reverse complement strand
CCCAACAGGCTTCAGGGCCGTGTCAGCAAACGCCCTCCGAGATAGTAATCAGCTATGAAACATCCTCTGGGGGGCACTTGAATTACGAGGGCTATTTGAACGCCTGGTTCATGAACGCTTTCGCGTGCGGGAAGCTAAAGGACTTCTTGGGTGAATATCGAGACTTCTTGAACTATGTTCCAACCTCTTTCAACACAGTGATGGATATTTTTCTAACGCATGTGACCACAGTCGATGATGTTGATGTATTGCACAAGTTCACCTGTATGGAGTTGAAGACGGGCGTGTGCAATATAGACAACCTGGAACAGTTGGTGAAGTACGAGGACTGGCTTGCGAGAAAACTGGCGAGTGGTGACAGCGAGATGGTACAGAGTATTCTTGTTGGTTACGACTTTCGGAAGGATGTAATGGATTACGTTAGGCAAAGAGCCGCGATAGAGAAGAAGACTGTGAGGTTGGTGCAGTATAGAGTGAATGCGACCAAAGATGATTTGGAACTCATATCTGTTAGCGTTTGAGTGAATAAGGTGTCATATGCTTGACAGTTCCGTCGTTGAAGAATTCCTCACCGAAGAACTGGGCGACGCTGGCATAGATGTGCCGCAGGACATCGACATGTCGGCCCTGGTCGAAACGTTCAGCAGGTACGTTGAAAACGACTACTACGAGTGGTTGAAGGACAACTTCAAGAGCTTCTTCAACCACTACAACCCTGACTGGGACCAGATTCGAGGCAGACTTGCGGACGTCTCTGGATAGGGTAGGTAGGGCGGCACCTGACGCGGGGAACAGGTCGGCACGATAGCTATGGGGAGCTCCCCGAAAGAGCAGCACGTCTCCATAAGGCGCCGCTTCTTCTCCCTGCCCACGCTGGTGGCCTTCTGTGTGGCGGGCGCCTTCCTCTACTTCATGGCGACCCGCTTCAACGTTGACTTGGGGGCCACCTGGGACAACCTGAGGAGATGCAACCCCTGGTACTACGTGCTCGCCATCGCCATCAACTACACCACCTTCCTCTTCCGCGGCGCACGCTGGCGCGTTCTTCTGCAAAACGTGCAGGAGCGGGAGCATCCCGTCCCCTCCACGCCCCGCCTGGCGGGCCTCATCCTCTTGAGCTGGTTCGCCAACTGCGTCACCTGGTTCCGGCTGGGGGACATCTACCGCGCCTACGTCTACGGCGAGGACACCAGGGCCACCTTCTCCCGTACCATCGGCACCGTGGTGGCCGAGCGCGTCTACGACGTGGTGCTGGTGTTCATCCTGCTGGCGGTGGCCGCTCTCCTCCTCTTCGTGCAGGTAGGGGAGAAGCCCTCCTGGGTCTTCCTGGGCATCGCCCTGGCGCTGGTGATGGGTATGGTTGCCATCCTACTGCTGATGGTGGTGTTCCGCAGCCGCTTCGCCAGGCTGCTCCCCAGGCGGTTCGAGGAGGCGTATGGCCGCTTTCACCAGGGCACGCTGGGGAGCTTCAACAGGATGCCGCTGGCGCTGCTTCTGGGGGCATTGGGCTGGATGGCCGAGGTGGGGCGCCTCTACTTCGTGGTGCAGGCGCTGGGCTTCCCCCTGGGACTGTCCATGGTGCTGTTCGTCACCCTGGCCAACGCCATCCTGACGCTGGTGCCTATCACCCCTGGCGGGCTGGGCATTGTGGAGCCGGGCATCACCGGGGTGCTGGTGCTGGCGCTGGCCAAGTCGGCGGCCCTCTCAGTAGCGCTTCTCGACCGCTCCATAAGCTACCTGAGCGTGGTAGTGGTCGGTGGCACCCTCTTCGTGGTGCGGGAGCTCCTGAAGCGCCGCCGCGCCCGAGCGCCGGACAGGGCGGTGCCGGAGCAGCACGGCTCTCCTTGACGCCTGCCTTTGCTCACACGTATAATATCCTTTTGGCGGTTCGTGATGGAATACGCGATTGTCCGTACAGGTGGCAAGCAGTACCGGGTCAGCCCGGGCGACGTCATCGACGTGGAGAAGCTCCCCGACTGGCAGGGGCCCTCGGTGGAGCTCACCGACGTCCTGCTCCTGAACAGGGACGGCAAGCTCACGGTCGGCACGCCGACGGTGCCCGGCGTCAAGGTGCGCGCCGAGATGCAGCCGCAGGTCAAGGGCGACAAGCTCACAATCGGCAAGTACAAGCGAAAGACTCGTTATCGGCGCAAGCAGGGACATCGCCAGGTCTATTCCCGGCTGGCGATAAAGGGGATCGAGGTGGAGGGAGAGGAGAGCGCTGAAGAGGTGGAACCCGATGGCACACAAGAAGGCAGGCGGAAGCAGCCGCAACGGAAGAGACAGCAACGCCAAACGGCTCGGCGTAAAGCGGTTTGACGGACAGCTCGTTAGCGCGGGCTCCATCATTGTCCGGCAGCGGGGCACGCGCATACTGCCCGGGAGGAGCGTGGGCCTGGGCCGCGACTACACGCTCTTCGCCCTTCGGGACGGGCACGTCAAGTTCGAGTGGGCCTCCAAGGGCAAGCGTCAGGCGAGCGTCTATCCCGCCGAGGCCGCGACAGGTGATTAGGAATGAAGGAGAAGATACACCCCGAGTTCTACGAGGACGCAGTCGTCGTCTGCTCCTGTGGCAACACCTTCACCACCGGCGCTACGAAGAAGGAGTTGAGGGTGGAGGTATGCAGCAAGTGCCACCCCTTCTTCACCGGCGAGCAGAGGATCGTGGACACCGAGGGACGGGTGGAGCGGTTCAAGCGGCGCTACAACCTGGAGTAGCTCCGCCTCGAAAGGGAACACGGGGGTGAGGTCTCCTCGCCCCCCTTGATTTTATCTACCTGTACGGACAAGTGATGGGCCAGCGTTTCAGCTACGGGGGACAGGCCGTCCTCGAGGGCGTGATGATCCGGGGCGAGCGCTTCGTCAGCCTCGCCGTGCGACGGCGCAGTGGCCAGATACACACCGATTGCGAAGCACTGGGCTCCCTTTATACGGGGCGTCTCCGCCGGCTGCCGCTGGTGCGGGGTATCGTCGTTCTGGTAGAGACGCTGGTCCTGGGCCTCAAGGCGCTCGACCGGTCGGCCAGGATCGCCCTGGAGGACGTGGCCGAGGAGGAGGGACAGGAGGCGCCAGGATGGTTCCTCGTCCTGGCTATGGGCTTCGCCTTCGTGCTGGCGCTGGGCCTGTTCATAGTCATCCCGCTCTTCCTCACGAGGGCCACCGACCCTTACATAACCTCCGACGTCCTCAGCAACCTTGTCGAAGGTGTCATACGGCTGCTCATCCTTATCGCCTACCTGTGGGCCATCGCCTTCATCCCCGACGTGAAGCGGGTCTTCGCCTATCACGGCGCCGAGCACAAGGCGGTCCACGCCTACGAAGAGGGCGTCCCTCTGGAGATCGAGGAGGTGCGGCGCTTCTCCACCGCCCACGCCCGCTGCGGCACCGCCTTCCTGCTGGTGGTGGTGGTCGTGGCCATACTTGCGTTCGCTTTCCTGGGCAGGCCCCCCCTGGTGTGGCGGTTCCTTTCGCGTATCGCACTGATACCGGTCATCGCCGCCATAAGCTACGAGGTCATCCGCTTCAGCGGCGCTCACAGCGGCAACCGGCTGGTGCGGGCGGTCCTGTACCCCAGCCTGTGGCTCCAGAGCCTCAGCACGCGGCAGCCAGACGACGGCCAGATCGAGGTGGCGATACAGGCGGTGAAGGCGGCCATCGCCGCCGACAAGGGGGAGCCCGTCCCTGTGGCGGTTTCTGAAGATGTGGGGAAGGCGTCGCCTACCGACGGCGCGACCTCAGCTCCCGCCACACCGCCTCCGGACTCACCTCCGACGCCGCAAGCAGGACCAGGGTGTGGTACAGGAGGTCAGCCACCTCCCGCGTAAGCATCTCCCTCTCTTCCTGCGTGGCTGCGATAGCCGTTTCCCCTGCCTCCTCCACCACTTTCTGCGCCACCCTGGGGACGCCTTCCTTGATGAGGCGTGCCGTATAGCTGCCCTCGGGCATCGTCTGCTGGCGCTCGCGTATCACAGCGTAGAGCTCGTCCAGCACGCCTACCCCGCCCTCGGCATGCTGATAGCTGGAGGGTTCTTCTTCCAGACGGGTGAAGAAGCAGGACGTGCGGCCTGTGTGGCATGCCGGCCCCGTCGGGTCCACCTTGAGCAGGACGGTATCACCGTCGCAGTCAACCCATATCTCCTTGATGTTCAGGTAGTTGCCCGAGGTCGCTCCCTTGTGCCAGAGCTCCTGGCGGCTCCGGCTGTAGAACCACGCCTGCCCGCTCTCCAGGGTGCGGCGCATAGACTCGGGGCTCATGTAGGCGTGCGTGAGCACCTGCTCCGTCTCGGCGTCCTGCACGATCACCGGCACCAGGCCCTGGCCGTCCAGCTTGATCTCTACTTGTGCCATCCTTTAACCCTCCAGCGCGGGTATCAGTTCTCTCAGGTCCCTTATCTCGTAGTCGGGGGTCGGCAGGGTTCGCCCTGAGGGCTCACCCCAGAAGGAGTTGCTCCAGTCCTTCCCATCCCGGTTGAGCCACACCGACGGTATTCCAGCCAGCCTCGATCCCAGCACATCCTCGAAGGGGGCGTCCCCGACGTAGACGGTCTCCGCCGCCTCCGTCCCTATCAGCTCCAGCCCCTTCTTGAACAGCGAGGGGTCGGGCTTGTACGCCCTGCCCTGCTCCGACGAGAGGATCACCTCGAACTCCATGCCGGCGTTGCGCAGCGATGGCAGCAGGAAGAGGTCGTCCGCGTTGGACACTATCCCCGTGCGCCAGCGCCTCTGGATGTGGGGCATGGCCGCCAGCGCGTCCTGATAGGGCTGCCGTTTCGCCAGGGCGTACACCATCGCCTGCGCTGCCGCCGCGGCATTGCCGGCCAGCTTCAGCCTCTCGAAAGCGATCCGGAAACAGTCCCGCCACGCCTCGTAGTAGCTCCTGAACGGAGGCGTCGCCGATGGGTTGTCCAGGTTCACACGCCCCTTGCGGAAAGCCCTCTCATGGGTTCTCCACTCCCGGAACACCTCCATGGCGTCGATGGCCAGCGCCTGCGCGTGGCAGATCTCCTCGAAGGTGGCTTCCCACAGCGAGGACTCGTTGTGGAGAAGGGTCTCGTAGACGTCGAAGAGGACGGCTTTAATCGCAGGCACCGCCTATCTCCTCACCGGGATGCCCTTGCGGGCCAGGTACTCCTTGGCCTGGGCGATGGAATAGGTCCCGAAGTGGAAGATGCTGGCCGCCAGCACAGCATCGGCCTTTCCCTCGGTCAGCGCCTGGTAGAGGTGCTCCAGCGTGCCAGCGCCCCCGCTGGCGATCACCGGCACCTCCACGGCCTCGGACACGGCCCGTGTCAGCTCTAGGTCGTAGCCGTCCTGGTGGCCGTCGGCGTCCATGCTGGTGAGCAGGATCTCCCCCGCTCCCAGCCCCACCGCCCGCCGGCACCATTTGAGGGCATCTATCCCCGTAGGCCTGCGTCCGCCGTAGGTGTAGACCTCCCAGCGGGAGCCTGCCTCTAGCCCCAGCTCCCCTGCCGCCAAGGTCCGGGGTGTAGCCCCTGTTACTCCCTTGGCATCCACCGCCACCACGATGCACTGGCTCCCGAACTGGCGGGCGCCCTGTGCCACCACCTGCGGGTCCTCCACGGCGGCGGTGTTGACGGCGACCTTATCGGCCCCCGCCTGCAACATCCGTCGCATATCATCCGTGTTCCGTATGCCGCCGCCAACCGTTAGAGGAATGAACACCTGCTCGGAGACCCGCTTCACCACCTCCACCATGGTGTCGCGCCCTTCGGCGCTGGCGGTTATGTCCAGGAACACCAGCTCGTCGGCACCCTCCCGGTTATACAGCGCGGCCATCTCCGTGGGGTCGCCGGCGTCGCGCAGGTTCACGAAGCTGATGCCCTTCAGCACTCGACCCGCATCCACGTCCAGGCAGGGGATTATGCGCTTCGTCAGCATCGGTTGTCCCTTCTCCTTGGCTGTCTCAGGGCTGCAGGGCCTCCAGCGCCTGGCGCAGGTCGATATCCCCGGTGTAGAGCGCCTGCCCGACGATGGCCCCCTCCGCCCCCGCCTTTGCCAGCCGCACCAGGTGCTCGATGGAGGAGATGCCTCCGGCGGCGATGATCCTCCCTCCCGTCTTCTTTATCAGGCTCTCCACTGCGGCGAAGTTGGGCCCGGTGAGGGTGCCGTCGCGGGCTACGTCGGTGTAGACGAAGCGCTCTACCCCCCGTTCCCCCATCTGCCTTATCAGCGTGGCGGCCTCCACCTCTGTCTGTTGCTGCCATCCGCGTATCGTCACCATGCCGTCGCGGGCGTCGACGGAGACCACGATGGCGTCCTGGCCGAAAGCCTGGCAAAGCTTCGCCACCATGTCGGGGTCCTCCACCGCGGGTGTGCCCAGTACCGCTCTCTCTGCCCCCATACCCAGCAATCGCTGCACGTCCTCGTATGTGCGGATGCCTCCCCCCACCTGTACGGCTACCTTCACTGCCTCCAGGACCTCCGCCAGCGCCTCCAGGTTCGTCGGCCGACCACGCTGTGCCCCGTCCAGGTCCACCACGTGGATGCGCCTGGCCCCCGCCTCCTCCCATCGCCGGGCCACGTCCGCTGGTGTGTCGGAGAAGACGGTGACCCTGTCGAAGTCACCCTGGTAAAGGCGGACGCACCTTCCCCCCTTCAGGTCAATGGCCGGTATGACCTCCATCAGCCCTCGCTCCCCGCGGCGAAACGCACGAAGTTCTCGTACAGGCGAAGGCCCACTGCGCCACTCTTCTCGGGGTGGAACTGGGTCGCCACCAGGTTCCCCCGGGCGATGACGCTGCAAAAAGAGATGTTGTAGTCGGTGAAGCCCAGGGCCACTGCCATATCATCTAGTTCAACATAGTAGCTGTGGACGAAGTAGAAGTTGGCCCCCTGGGGGATACCGCTGAAGACCGGGTGGGGCCTCTCCAGGTTCACCTGGTTCCAGCCCATGTGAGGCACCTTGGCCCCCGGCGGGAGGCGTTTCGCCCTGCCCGCCACCAGGCCCAGGCAACGGGAATCCCCCTCCTCGGACTCCTCCATGAGGAGGTGCATCCCCAGGCAGATGCCAAGGAAGGGCTTCCCCGAGCGGGCGTACTGGATAAGCGGTTCCACCAGCCCCCGCTGTCCCAGGGCCCGCATGGCGGCATCGCCGGCCCCCACCCCGGGCAGCACCAGCGTGCTGGCCCTCGACACCTCTTGTGGGTCATCGGTAATGGTGGAGGCCGCGCCCACCCTCTCCAGCGCCTTGGCGACGCTGCGCAGGTTGCCTGCGCCGTAGTCGACTATCACAACGGGGAATCTCTTCACTGCCTCCATTTCTCCGTAGCAAGCAGCGTTCCACCTGCACCGGCTACCGGTCGCCCTACCGCTCCGCTTTGGCAGTCTTGCCGCGGTCCTCGTAGCGTGCCATCACGAACAGGAGGTCCGAGAGCCGGTTCAGGTATCGGATGGCCTCCCGGTTGGGCAGGAGGCCCTGCTCCTTGAGCGCCACAGCCCTTCGTTCGGCGCGCCGCACGATAGCGCGGGAGATGTCCAACGCCGCGGAGGCCGCCGAGCCCCCGGGCATGACAAACTCGCGCAAAGGCCCCATCTGTGCAGAAAGGGTGTCTATCAGCTCCTCCAATCGCTGCGTCATGGAGGCATCCACGGGCTGGAAGCGTTTCTCGAACTCCGCCTGCCTTGCAGGTTCCGAAGCAAGCTCCGTGCAGAGCCTGGAAAGCGCGCCTTGCAGCTCCTCGATCAGCTCTTTGAGATACGCGTCCTGGGAGTGAGCGAATGCCAGTCCCAGCGCCGCCTTGGCCTCGTCCAGGGTGCCGTATGCTTCACAGCGCAGGTCGGCCTTGGGGACGCGCTGGCCAAAGAGAAGCCCCGTTTCGCCCTCGTCGCCGTGCCTCGTGTAGATGCGCTCCAAGCCCACCTCCGTGCCACGTATTGTAGCACCGCAAGCTGAAGGAGGCTATAGCGGGAGGGCAAACGGGACGTCAGGGGGTGGGCTTGGAGCGCCTTCGTGGAGCCGCAGCCAGGGTGTCAGTCCATCCCCTCGTCTTGGGGGAGCTCGATGGAGGAGAGAACGTCGTTGATCCCGCTCGAGGAGGCCACCGCCTCGCTCCACGGCGCGTCCTCGATGTAGTTCTGGAACTCCTTCTCCGCGCCGCAGACGCGGCACCTGCCCCTGCTTATCGGCCCTGAGGCCGCCTCTATGACCCAGTGGTGACGGCACTCAGCCGCTTCTCTTTCATCCGTTTCTGCTCGGTATTCCTGCTTTAGCATCATCCCTTCCTCCTCGGGAACGAAGTAATATACCACGTGGTAGGCCTTTTGTCAATAAAAGCGTTTTTAGCGTTTTATGGCGCTTATCGTTTTTCTACTTTGACATCTGATGAGGCTTTGCTCTATACTGGGTTCAATTCACCTGGCAGGATCCGAGGGTGGCCAACGCGCTGACGAGCACACGGCTCAAGATCGCACGGCTGCTACAGCGGGAGGGCGAGGCGACGGTCGAGTCCCTCGCAACCTGGATAGGGCTTGCTTCGGCCACTGTCCGGCGTCACCTCGATATCCTGCAACGCGATGGACTGGTCGACTTCGAGGAGGTACGCAGGGGCACCGGGCGTCCCGAGCACTCCTTCCGTCTTTCCGAACTGGGGCACGAAGCGCTTCCCAAGGCGTACGACCGTCTCCTCTCGCTCCTCCTCAGGGAGATCTCCCTGCTTGAGAGGGGTGCCCTGGACCAGAAGGGCGGTGCGGAGATACTCCGCAGCCTGTTCAAGGGTATGGCCCGTACCCTGGCTGCGTCTTACCCTGTGCCCCGCGGAGGCTCTATCGAGGACCGGCTCTCCGTGCTCCTGAACGCCTTGGAGGATGTCGGGTATTCGCCCGAGATGCGACGAGGCGAGGGCTACATTGTTGTCCTCGTGCATAACTGCCCGTTCCGCTCAGTCGCCAGGGAGATAGATGGGGCATGCCTCTTCGACCAGGAATTCATGTCCACCATGTTGGGGACGCCGGTGGAAAGGACACACAGCATCGCGCAAGGCGAGACCAGTTGCTGCCATCGGGTGGACGACCGGTACGGGCCATCCACCGAACCCCGCTGACTGCTCCCAGCCGTTCATCGCTCCCTTGATCCCCCTGCGGACCATTCCATCTTCCACTGATGGGGAAAAATCCGCGGTAGTCTAGGACTCCTCCCTCGGGGTGTCGAGGCAGGCCCTCGACACCCCCTCATCTGGTATAATTCAGCAACGTACTTTTGGCACCAAGGGTGGGAAGGTAGAGTTGCAACAGGGCCGAAGCAGGAGGGCTGGCGACAGGGTAGTACGACGGCCCCGAGTGCGAGAGGTTACCCCCATAGTGGGGAAGACCTCCCCGCGGCGACACCCTGTCCGCTTCTTCAGTTCGCCTCTGGTGATCCCGCTGGGGTTCGGCATCCTCATCGTGGCAGGGGGGATCCTGCTTCTGCTCCCCATCGCCAATAGGACAGGGCAGATGACCTCCCCTCTGGTGGCGTTCTTCACCGCCACCTCTGCCGTGACGGTAACGGGCCTGGTGCTTGTGAACACAGCGACGTACTGGAGCACCTTCGGCCAGGGGGTCATCTTCGCGCTGGTGGCCATAGGTGGCCTGGGTTTCATGACCACCGCGACCTTCTTCCTGATACTCGTCGGCCAGCGCATTACCCTTCCCGAGCGCCTCCTGATGCGCGAGAGCCTGACGGCCGACCGGCTGGGGGGACTTGTCCGCCTGACCCGCCAGGTCGTCTTCATGTCCATCCTCATCTACCTCGTGGGAATGGGGCTCTTCTTCTGGCGGTTCCAGCAGTACTTCAAGGGCAGCGATGCCCTGTGGCAGTCGGCTTTCCACGCGGTATCGGCCTTCAACAACGCCGGCTTCGACATCGTCCCTCGGTCGGCCAGCCTTGCGGTGTACGGCGTAGACTACATCCTGTTGGCGATATTCGCCGTCCTGATTATCCTGGGGGGTATCAGCTACACAGTCCTGGTGGAGCTGTCCCGGGGGCGGCGGTTCGGACGGTTCTCCCTGGATACCAAGCTGGTGCTGGTGTTGAGCGCGGTGCTGTGGCTCCTGGGCACGGTGGTGATCTTCGCTTCGGAGTATGGCAACGGTGGCACACTCGGCCCCTTCTCGCTGGGCGGCAAGGTCTTTACCGCCTTTTTCCACTCGGTAAGCGCCAGGACCGCTGGCTTCTCCACCATGGAGATGGGCAGCGCAAGGGACTTCACCAATCTGTTCGTGGTGGGGCTGATGTTCATCGGCGGCGCCGCCGGTTCCACGGCGGGCGGCATCAAGATCAACACCTTCGCCGTGCTCCTGGTCGCCGTCTACTCCTCCATCCGCGGCCGGATGGAGGCGGAGGCTTTCGGGCGGGAGATACCCCACTTTCAGGTACACCGAGCCCTTGCCATAGCTATACTAGCCTTTCTGCTGATAGGAGGCGTTGTCCTCTTCTTCACCCTGTACGAGAAGGATATCCCCTTGCCCAAGCTCCTCTTCGAGACCGTGTCCGCCTTCGGCACCGTGGGCCTCTCGACCGGCGTAACGCCGCAGCTCTCCGGCGTGGGCAAGGTCGTGTTGCTCCTTACCATGTTCGTTGGCAGGCTGGGGCCCCTCACCGTGGCCCTGATGCTGGCCCCGGGCGAGAAGCGGGAGGTGTATCGCTTCGTGCAGGAAAGGGTTAAAATAGGTTGAGGGGGTGATTCCATGAAGAAGCAGGTAGTTGTCGTAGGACTGGGGAGGTTCGGCACCAGCGTAGCCAGCGAGCTCTACCAGATGGGCCACGATGTCCTGGCGGTGGACACCGATGAGCTCAGGATACAGGACATGCTGGGACGGGTTACCTACGCCGTGAAGGCGGATGCCACCAACGAGGCGGTCCTCAGGGAGCTGGGGGTGCAGGACTTCGATGTCGGCGTGGTGAGCATAGGCTCCAATATACAGGCCAGCATCCTGATCACGGTATTGCTCAAGAGCCTGGGCGTCTCCTTCCTCATCGCGCGGGCGGTGAACGCGCTGCACGGCGACACGCTGGAGCGCATCGGCGCCGATAAGGTAGTCTACCCTG
>Ga0172365_10003914_pt1 | contig 11044 bp, 4 predicted proteins | sample LakKivSesite48cm_FD_114535 | JGI IMG/M metagenome (GOLD analysis project Ga0172365, IMG submission 114535) | Sediment microbial communities from Lake Kivu, Rwanda - Sediment site 48cm | ecosystem: Environmental > Aquatic > Freshwater > Lake > Sediment | place: Rwanda: Western Province, Lake Kivu... | reverse complement strand
TTATTAGTAAATTATTAGCAAGATATTCAAGGGGAATTCTTCCCCTTGAAAACCCCTTAATTCACCCTCACCTCAATATTTATTACACCCTTGAATATCTTGTCTTTAATATTCTTCATAATAATAAATCATATTCCTTATTTAAGGTATACGCTAAACGCTACCCGCTCTACGCTATACTATATATTAATGACTATTCACTATCGACTATTTTATTTACCATCTGTAGTGAGCAAAAGCCTTGTTTGCTTCTGCCATTTTATGCATATCTTCCTTCTTTTTAACAGCCATTCCAACACCATTTGCTGCATCTACTAATTCTACAGCTAATTTTTCATGCATCGGTTTACCGGTTTTTTTTCTCGCAAAATTGATTATCCACCTCATCCCCAAAGTGATTCTTCTATCAGGATTTACTTCCACCGGAATTTGATAGCTGGCTCCTCCAACTCTCCTTGATTTTACTTCTAGTATAGGCATAACATTCTTTAATGCTTGATTGAATATTTCCAGAGGCTCTTTTTTAATTTTCTCAGCAGCACTATTTAAAGCTTGATAAAAAATTTTTTCTGCCTTACTTTTTTTTCCATCATGCATAAGTTTATTTATAAAAGTAGAAATATTCCTGTCATGGTAAACGGGATCTGGCGCAATTTCTCTTTTTACTACACTTCTCCTCCTTGACATAGTCTACCCCCTCTATCTTTTTAAATTAGTATTTAGTACTGAAACGAAAAATGAAAAGCGCAAAATGAAAAACTATAACTCAAAATTAAAAATTGAGAGAAAAATCTTTGAGTTTTGAATTATGGTTTTTCGCTTATAGCTTTAAGTTTTTAGTTTAATAAAGAGATTGCCAGGGGGAGCACTCAATATTACTTGAGTGCTCTCTCGCAATGACTATATACTAACGACTATTCACTATCGACTAACGACTAATTTATTCTTTGACTGTTTTTTTTGGTCTCTTAGAACCATACCTTGAACGTCCTTGCATTCTATTTTCTACTCCAGTAGTATCCATAACCCCTCTAATGATATGATATCTTACCCCGGGTAAGTCTTTTACTCTACCCCCTCTCAAGAGGACAATTGAGTGCTCTTGGAGATTATGCCCAATTCCGGGGATATAAGCAGTAACTTCCATATTATTGGTTAACCTCACTCGAGCAACTTTTCTCAGGGCGGAATTTGGTTTCTTAGGAGTTATAGTCCATACCCTCGTACATACTCCTCTTTTTAATGGACTTTTTTGTAAGGCTGGTGTATCAGATTTTTTAAAGACCTTCTTCCTGCCTTTTCTAACTAATTGATTTACGGTAGGCATATTTTACCTTCCTTTATCAAGATATTCAAGGGGAATTCTTCCCCTTGAAAACCCCTTAATTCACCCTCACCACAATGTTTATTACACCCTTGAATATCTTGTCTTTAATATTCTTCATAATAATAAATCATATTCCTTATTTAAGGTATAGGAATTATTGAAATTCCTATACCTCTAAATTTACTATTTAACATTTCATATTATAACAACATTTTTAAAAAAATACTTTTATATTCTAACAGCATCGGCATTTGATGTCAAGCTAAATTAGTATATAGTGAATAGTATTTAGTTAGCGTTTAGGAAGTAGTGGGGGGCGTATTGCATACGCCCATAAAAAATCAGTAAAACCATAGAGTGTATAAAGATTTAGTGTAGGGGCTTGATTTATCAAGCCCGCAAAACTCGGGTCGGATAAATCCGACCCCTACATTAAAAGCAATAGTTTGTACAAAAAACGCTACCCGCTCTACGCTATGCTATATACTAACAACTATTCACTAACGACTAATTAATTAGTAGATTTTTATCCTACATTTTACCATTTTCTGAATTAGGTTCCCCTTCTTGATCTGAAATATCGGTTGAAACTTCTTCTCTGTCTTCTTCTCTTTCCATCTGTTCTTCATCTACATTTTTAAAGATTTCTTCAACTTTTTCTTCCTCACAATGAAAATCAATTTCAACTTTACTGTATTTATCTAAACCTGTTCCTGCGGGGATAATATTGCCAATTATTACATTTTCCTTTAAACCATAAAGTTTATCTTGCTTCCCCTTGATAGCAGCATAAGTTAAAACATGAGTGGTTCTCTGAAATGATGCGGCAGAAAGAAAACTTTCTGTAGAAAGAGAAGCCTGGGTAATCCCTTGAATAATAGGCATTCCCACAGCTGGAAATTTCTTTCTTCTAATAAATCCAATATTTTCAATTATTTTAAAGGAGGTTATCTTATCATCTTCTCTTATCTTGATTAAATCTAAATGCTTGTTACAAATTTCTATAGCATCATTCTTATTTATCTTTTTACCTGCACTTATTATAATATCACCTGTTTCCGGATCTAAAATATCCAGAGCAGCAATTTTACCCACCACTTTTTTATAGAGAAATTCTAAAGTTCTACCCTCTAAGGAAAAATACCTTCCATCTTCTAAGGGTATATCACTTATCTTCGCTAATAAAGCTTTTTTAATCAAATTTTTACTTATAAGTTGGCCTTTGCTGGCAATGATATGCCCCTTCACCGGGTCTACAAAATCTTCACCAATTGGTTGACCGATAATCTCATCTTTGACCAATTTAATAAGACCGTCTCGGATAGATATTTCTTTAATCTCTTCCCATATTTTTACTTCATTCACTTTGGCTTTAATAATTTTATCCATCTCTGAAGAGGTAAATTCCTTATTCTCGCCTATTAAAACTTGAGAATTTTCTGGATCAATAATACTTTCTGCATTAATTCTTCCTTCTATCTTTTCATAGATTTCTGGTCGAACACAACTTATCAATCTAATACCACTATTAACAATATTTACTGCGGTTTCCTTATTAATAATTTCATTAACCTCTACCTTATAATTATTTGATTCTTTTACTGTTTCCCCTTGAACACTATCTTTAATCTCATCCACCAGAATATTATCGGTTATTCTTTCTATGAAAGAATTTTCTCCCTTAACAATGGTATATTTTTTATTTTCCTGATCTACAATTTTTAATTTGGCAAATTCAGAAACTTCAATTTTAGGTATAATCTTATTAGTGACAATTTCCCCTTCTTTTATTATTATCTCTCCTGTTTTAACATTTACCAAGGGAGAAATAATCCTTCTATTCTCTAGTAGTTCTTTATTCTTCTCGAAAATTATTTTATTTTCTTCTACCACTTTTTCATTAGCCTTTTCAAAATCAGATACATATACCAATTCCCCCGATAGTAACTCAGAATCACGTGCTGATCTAACGTAAATCATATTTAACCGGGCAATTTGGCGAATTATTGCTTCAACATGCTTATCATTTATATTAACCCCTTGTGATCTATAAACTGCCTGTATCTCCTTTAATAAATACTCTTGAACAGCTTTAATCCCTTGAATTTTTAATATTTCATGGGGGTCAATAAATCCCACAGTTAATTTTTCTCCAGCACTAATATCTTGACCTTTTTCTACTATTAATCTCAAATCGGGAGGAATATGATAAATTTTCTTCTTTTCCTCACTATTGCTTAAACCTTCTTTTGATGTTTCGGGACTAATCACTACCTTCTTTCGGTCATTATTCTCTTTAATAATCTCTTCAACTGTGCCATTTATTTCACTAATCACAGCCTGTTTTTTCGGTTTTCTTACCTCAAAAAGTTGTTCTACTCGAGGAAGGCCTAAAGTAATATCTTCACCACTTATTTTAATTCCTCCAGTATGAAAAGTTCTTAAGGTTAACTGTGTTCCTGGTTCTCCAATAGATTGAGCTGCAATAACTCCGACAGCTTCCCCAATGTTTACTAATTTGCCAGTAGCCATATCTTTCCCATAACACTTAGCACATATACCATGTTCTGCCATGCAAGTTAAAACTGATCTAACTTTAACCTCTTTTATTCCTGCCTCCGAGATCTTCTTAGCTTTTTCTTCGTCAATTTCTTCTCCCAATTTAGCTAAAATTTTTCCCGTTTTAGGATCTATTATATCCTCCTGGACTATCCGGCCGACTAATCTTTCTGATAAGGTTTCAATTATATTACCATTTTCTTGAAAAGCCCTGATAATTATTCCGTCTGTAGTACCACAATCTATTTCTTTAACAATTACATCTTGAGCAACATCAACTAACCTCCTAGTTAAATACCCTGATTTCGAAGTTCTAAGAGCAGTATCGGCTAATCCTTTTCGGGCTCCATGGGTAGAAATGAAATATTCCAACACTGATAAGCCGTCTCTAAAATTAGATCTAATAGGAAATTCAATAATTTTTCCTGATGGATCAGCCATTAAACCCCTCATGCCAGCTAACTGGCCAATCTGACGTTTGCTTCCTCGAGCTCCAGAATCAGCCATAATATATAAAGGATTAAACTTGCTTAAATTTTTTAAAATAGCATCAACAATATCATTGGAAGCCTTGGTCCAGGCATTTATAATTTTCTGTTCCCTCTCATCCTCCATAATCAATCCATAATTATATTGTTCTTTAATTTTATCTACTTCTTGTTCAGCCAATTCTAATATTTTATCTTTTTGTGAAGGGATTTCTAAATCTACTATACCTATAGATATTCCTGAAGAAGTAGCAAAATTAAAACCTAATTTTTTAATCTTATCCAAAATATCAACCGTTATTTCCCCGCCATACTTTCTGTAGATGAAAGATATAATCTTTTCTAATGATTTTTTATTGATAGTTAAATTAACAAAATCCATATCATCAGGTAGAATTTCATTAAAAATAATTCTACCTACTGAGGTATCTTTTAAATAATTATCTACTCTATATTTAATTTTAGCATGCAAGTCTATAATCTCATCCTCATAAGCTCTTATTGCTTCATTAGAATTGCAGAATATTTTGCCTTCACCTTTCCTACCACTTTCTTGCATAGTTAGATAATAACATCCTAAAATTATGTCCTGGCTAGGTAAAGCTATGGGCAAACCATTGGCTGGAGATAGTATATTTTTTGAGGAAAGCATTAGAATCTCCCCTTCTGCTTGAGCTTCCGGCGAAAGAGGGACATGGACTGCCATCTGATCACCATCAAAATCGGCATTAAAAGCAGCACAACTTAAAGGATGGATTCGAATCGCATTTCCTTCTACTAAAACCGGTTTAAAAGCCTGAATTCCCAAACGGTGTAAAGTGGGAGCTCGATTTAGTAAAATAGGATGGTCTTCTATAACATCTTTTAATATACTCCAAATTTCAGGTCTTTCTTTCTCTATTATTTTTTTAGCAGTCTTTATATTATGGGCTAAATCTCGGATTACTAATTCTCTCATTACGTATGGTTTAAATAATTCTAAGGCCATTTTCTTTGGCAATCCACACTGATAAAATTTTAAATCAGGACCTACCACAATTACTGATCTTCCTGAATAGTCTACCCTTTTACCTAAAAGATTTTGTCTAAATCTGCCCTTCTTCCCCTTTAACATATCACTTAAAGATTTAAGGGGTCTATTTCCAGCACCAAGTACTGCCCGTCCTCTTCTTCCATTGTCTATCAGGGCATCTACCGCTTCCTGTAACATTCGTTTCTCATTTTTTATAATAATTTCTGGGGCTCCTAACTCCAGCAATCTTTTTAATCTATTATTTCGATTTATAACTCTTCGATATAAATCATTTAAATCTGAGGTAGCAAAACGCCCTCCTTCTAATTGAACCATCGGCCTTAAATCCGGAGAAATAACTGGTATTATATTTAATATCATCCATTCTGGCTTATAATTAGATTTACGAAATGCCTCAACAATCTGTAATCTTTTAATAATTCTCTTCGCCTTTTGGCCACTGGATTTTTTTAATTCTTCCCTGAACTCTAAGGCTAATTTATCTAAGTTTAACTCCTTTAATAGGTCTTTAATTGCTTCTGCCCCTATCCCGGCTTTAAAATCCGGATCATAATGGCTTGAAAGTAGGTTTTCTACTTCAAAAATAATTTCTCCTCTTTTATAAGATGTTTTACCAGGATCTATCACAATATAACAAGACTCTTCAATATTTTGAGTAGTTAATTTTGCCTGTAAGGATAAGCCATGTTCTTCTTCAATAGTACTTAAATTAGTCTCAGAAATTAATCCATCAATTTTAATAATTCGGTATTTTTTTTCTTTATCTTTTATAATAGCGTCCTTTTCAATTTCATCTTTTATTTTTCCAGTTATTTCATCAATTTCTATTTCTTTTTCTTCAATAGGAAATAATAACTCCTTTTGGTAAAATATTCGACCAAACTTTTCCTGTAATTCTCGGTCATCTTTTTCCGAAATTAGATCACCTACTTTATGAGGAAATATTTTTATCTTATTAACATGATAAACGGGTTCTGCTTTTAATTTTTCATTATATTTTTTATGAATACGGTACTCTACTTCTAAAATTATATTGCCTTTTTCTAAGCCGACTCCATCAACTTCAATTACTTCAAATAGTTGTTCTCTCCTTCGGTCTGGAGCAAAGTATAGTATTTTCTCTAAATTGCGAGGAGAAATATCCAAAAGCAAAGATAAAGGGCTGGGAATAGCTTTAAAATACCAGACATGAGAAACTGGAGAAGCCAACTCAATATGCCCCATTCTTTCTCTCCTGGTAATGGATTTTGTAACTTCAACCCCACACCTATCGCAAATTACCCCTTTATATCTTATTCTTTTATATTTTCCACAACTACATTCCCAATCTTTAATTGGTCCAAATATCTTTTCGCAGAATAAACCATCTTTTTCTGGTTTTAAGGTTCTATAATTAATAGTTTCAGGTTTTTTAACTTCACCATGAGACCACTTTTTTATTTCTTCTGGTGAAGCAAGACCAATTTGAATCGAGTTAAAATTACCCGAGGTTCCCAATATAATTACCTCCTATTTAATCGTTAGTGAATAGTCGTTAGTATATAGTATAGCGTAGAGCGGGTAGCGTTTAGCGTATAGTTTTAGATTAATAAGATACTTGTCTTAAGTAAATTAAAACTTAAAGCTAAAAGCGAAAAACCATAATTCAAAACTCAAAACTTTTTCGAACTTTTCTGTCATTGCGAGCGACCGCAGGGAGCGTGGCAATCCCCGTTTGAGATTGCTTCGTCGCTAAAGCTCCTTGCAATGACAAAAGAGGAACCTAATGCAATATGCGATACGATTTTATTCTGGCTTCTGACTTCTTATTTCTTCACTATATACTATATACCATTCACTGTTTTCAAGTTATTTCTTTCATTAAATTTTCACTAATTTCGCCCTTTAAATCAATATCTTCTTTAATCTCTACTTCTTTATTCTGTGCATCTAATATTTTTACATCTAAACATAAACTGCGTAATTCCTTAATTAATACTTTAAAAGATTCTGGCATTCCCGGAACCGGGATATCCTCACCTTTAACAATTGCCTCATAAGTTTTTATCCTTCCTACTACATCATCTGACTTTACTGTTAAAAGTTCCTGAAGATTATACGCTGCTCCATATCCTTCTAAAGCCCATACTTCCATTTCACCAAATCTTTGCCCTCCAAACTGAGCTTTTCCACCTAAAGGCTGCTGGGTAACCAAGGAGTATGGCCCAGTAGATCGAGCATGGATTTTATCATCCACTAAATGATTTAATTTCAAAATGTAGCTATACCCAACTGTTACCTTTTGGTCGAATGGTCTACCTGTTCTGCCATCAAAAAGAATAGCTTTACCATCTTTAGGTAATTCTGCTTCTATTAAAGCCTTTTCAATCTCTTCTTCTGTGGCTCCATTAAAAATTGGAGTAATAATTCTTTCCCCCAAAGTCTTGGCCACCCAACCTAAATGTATTTCTAAAATTTGCCCTACATTCATCCGAGAAGGTACCCCTAAGGGATTTAATACAATATCTACTGGTGTACCATCTATCATAAATGGCATATCATTTTCTGGAAGAATTTTAGCAATAACTCCTTTGTTTCCATGTCTCCCTGAAATTTTATCACCTTCTGATGTTTTTCTCTTTTGAGCAATAAAAATTTTTACTAATTGATTTACACCAGGAGGAAGTTCGTCATTATTTTCCCGAGAAAATATCTTAACATTAATAACTTTTCCTTTTTCACCATGGGGTACTCGAAGAGAAGTATCTCTTACTTCCCGAGCCTTTTCTCCAAAAATTGCTCTTAATAATCTCTCCTCAGGTCCTAAATCAGTTTCCCCTTTGGGAGTAACCTTTCCTATTAAAATATCACCTGATTCTACCTCCGCACCGATACGAACTACTCCTCTTTCGTCCAAATTGGCTAAACTACCTTCACCTATATTAGGAATGTCACAAGTTATCTCTTCTGGTCCCAATTTAGTATCCCGGGCTTCACACTCATGTTCACTAATATGGATAGAGGTAAAAATATCTTCTCTTACTAATCTATTGCTAATTAGAATAGCATCTTCAAAATTATAGCCTTCCCAGGGCATATAGGCTACCAACACATTTCTACCTAAAGAAAGGTAACCTTCAGAAGTTAAGGGCCCGTCAGCAATTATGTCTCCCTTCTTCACCGTCATTCCTTGTTCTACTAGAGGTATTTGATTTATACAAGTCCCTTGATTAGAACGGATAAACTTCTTTAATAAATATTCTTTTTGAATATTATCAGAATTCTTAATAATTATTCTGTCTGCACTTACTTTTTCTACTAAGCCATCATCCTGGGAAACAAGAACTGCTCCTGAATCAAGAGCTACCTTGTTTTCCATCCCTGTTCCTACTAAAGGCACTTCAGTTTTTATTAAAGGTACAGACTGTCTTTGCATATTTGTACCCATTAGAGCTCTATTAGCATCATCATGTTCTAAAAAGGGTATTAAGCTTGCTGAAATGCTCGCTATTTGCTTGGGGGATACATCAATAAAATCTATTTCATCAGGAGAACACTCAATAATTTCCCCCCTGAATCGACATGGTACTTCATCCTGTAGAATTTTATTATTTTTATCTTTTTTTATATTTATTTGAGCAATTCTATATTGATCTTCTTCGTCAGCAGAAAGATATACGATCTCATCAGTAATCTTCCCCTCTACTACCCTAAAATATGGAGTCTCAATAAATCCTAATTCATTAACCTTGGCATAAATACATAATGAGCCGATAAGACCTATATTTGGTCCTTCAGGCGTTTCGATAGGGCAAATTCTACCATAATGAGTATGGTGTACGTCCCTTACTTCAAAACCGGCCCTTTCCCTGGTCAAACCGCCCGGACCTAAAGCAGAGAGCCTTCTTTTGTGAGTAATTTCAGATAAAGGATTCGTCTGATCCATAAATTGAGAAAGCTGACTACTCCCGAAAAATTGCCTGATAGTTGCTAATAAAGGACGAGCATTAACCAAGGCTTGGGGAGTGATGGCAGAAACATCAGGTTGAATGGTCATGCGTTCCCGAATTACTCTCTCCATTCTACTTAATCCAATATAAAATTGATCTTGAAGTAATTCCCCTACAGTTTTTACTCTTCTATTGCCCAGATGATCAATATCGTCTATATATCCCACACCTCTAAATAAATTCACCAAATATCTTAAAGAACCTACAATATCTTCTTTAGTTAATGATGAACCCTTTTTTACTTTTACATCTCTCTTATATTCTTTTATCTTATATAATAAAGCACTATCTAACTCACTACCCGCACTACAAATTACTTCATCTGTTTCTGGATTAATTATATCTTCAGCAATAGTCATACCAATAATCTTTTCATCAATTTCATCATTTACCTTATCTATAATGGGCATTAAAGACTCATCTTTTTCATTAAATACAGTTATTATTTCGTTCTCAGAATTTAATACCTTTATTTTTTCAATTCCAGTAGACTTTATCGCAGAGAATATTTTTTGGTTAATTTTTTCTTCTGCTTTAACAATTATCTTATTATTTTCAGGATTAACAATCTCTTGAGCAACGATTTTATCTAATATCCGCTCTTCAAGGCTTAATTTTCTATTTATCTTATATCTTCCTACTTTAGCTAAGTCATATCTTCTGGGATCAAAAAGTAATCTCTGAATTAATTGTCGAGTATTTCTTTCCGTAGGAGGTTCGCTAGGTCTTAATCTCCTAAATATCTCTATCAAAGCTTCTTTTTCATTAGAGGTATTATCTTTTTCTAAAGTTGCCTTAATAATCTCTTCATTATCAAAAATTTCCATAATCTCTTCATCATTTTCGTATCCCAGTGCTCTCAATAGAGTAGTTGCCGGAATCTTTCTTCTCTTATCGATTCGAACATAAATCATATCTGAAGAATCAAACCCAAACTCTAACCAGGATCCTCGATTAGGTATAATTTTAAATTTATATAATACATTACTACTACTTTCGCTTCTTTCTTCGTCAAAATATATTCCTGGAGATCTTATTAACTGACTTACTACTACTCTTTCTGCTCCATTAATAATAAAGCTTCCATCCTCAGTCATAAGAGGTAAATCGCCCATAAAAACATCTTGCTCTTTAATTTCACCTGTTTTTCTACAAATTAAATTTATTTTTACTTCTAAAGGAGAAGAATAGGTTCCACCTTTCTCCCAACAGCCATAAGCAGATTCTTTACATTCACCAATTGAATAACTTACAAAATTTAAAATAAGATTACCAGTAAAATCTTGAATGGGGAAAATATTTGAAAAAACCTCTTGTAATCCTTGTTTCTTTCTTTGGTTAGGCGAAACAAACCTTTGTAAAAATTCATCAAAAGACTTTTTTTGTATATCCAATAAGTTGGGAATAGGACATAATTCAGGTATTTTGGAATAATCTTTAACTTGCATATATTTTTTTTGCACCGCAAAACACCAACCTTATTTATTGATTAATATTTTAAAATTAATAAACTCGATCGAACCAGATTGTCAGGGGAGTAAACTCCCCTGAAACCCCTACGAATTTTGTTATTTCTTCTCGGTTTTATACAATACCTTTCCTGACAATCTGGTTAAAATCCATTCCTTATTCAAAAAAGAATTTACCT
>Ga0172365_10003912_pt1 | contig 11046 bp, 10 predicted proteins | sample LakKivSesite48cm_FD_114535 | JGI IMG/M metagenome (GOLD analysis project Ga0172365, IMG submission 114535) | Sediment microbial communities from Lake Kivu, Rwanda - Sediment site 48cm | ecosystem: Environmental > Aquatic > Freshwater > Lake > Sediment | place: Rwanda: Western Province, Lake... | reverse complement strand
AGATAAAGGAGACCAATCAGACCCAAGCAGAAGCTCCTCAGCTGGGTGAGCAAAAGATGAGAGGGGTAATCTATGAAGCAGTGACTGCAGTGATGACCTTGCTGGTTGGCTCAGATATTGTGGTGATGCTCCATCCTGAGGCGATTACTTATGTCAAAAAGATAATTGCGGAGCTTTTGAAGTAAAGAAAGGAGTGGATGAATGAACCTAATCATTACTGATTTGAAAAAATGTGTAGGCTGTCATAGCTGTGAGATAGCTTGCGCAATCAGTCGCTCAAAATCAGGCGCTCTGTTAGAAGCGATATTAGAAGACCCCAAGCCTGCCAGCCGGGTAAAGGTGCTGGGGATAGAGGGGCATTCGGTGCCGATGCAATGCCACCAATGTGAGGATGCGCCTTGCGCCTCGGTTTGTCCTACTAAGGCTCTTTCCCGTCAAGCAGAAGACCAGCCTGTGCTTTTCAATAAAGAGCTTTGCATTGGTTGCTCCAGCTGTGTTTTGGTTTGTCCTTTTGGAGCAATTAGAAAGGCGCCGGGCGGGATTATGGCAAAATGCAATCTTTGCTGGGAGAGACTACAAAAAGGTGAAGAGCCTGCCTGTATAAATGCGTGTCCGACCAAGGCTCGGCGTTTAGGAAAAGCAGAGCTGGTTGCGGAAGAGAAGCTCAGGCGGATGGCTTTAACCATCGCTAAACAGGAGTTAGAGGAGACCAAATAATTTTTGAAAAGGGAAAAAGAAATGGATAAAAGGGAGCTGGAACAAATTCTTGAGCGCTATAATCGGAGTCAGGGTCAGATTATAGCTATTCTCCATGAGATTCAAGACCTGGAAAGGTATCTGCCGGAGGATGATTTAAGGTTCGTGGCTGAGAAATTAAATATGCCGGCGCCACAAATTTATCATATAGCTACTTTTTACAAAGCCTTTAGCTTAAAGCCCAAAGGCAGACATATTTGTAATGTTTGTATGGGCACTGCTTGCCATGTTCGGGGTGCGCCATTAGTGTTGGAAGAATTAGAAAGAAAATTGGGAATTAAAGCCGGAGATACCACGCCGGATATGGAATATTCAATCACGACGGTTAACTGTCTGGGAGCCTGCGCCTTGGGACCGATTATGGTAGTAGATGGAAAGTATTATGGGCAGATGATTCCCTCTAAGGTTAAGTCAGTGCTGGAACAAACCCAGAAACCGATAAAAGGAAAGAAAAAATGAAAAGACTAAGCTCATTAGCAGAGCTGGAGAAACTAAGGAAGAAGATAGTCAGTAAGCAAAAGCGAGAAAAAATAACCATTGTGACCAGCGTTGGCACCTGTGGTCTTGCGCGTGGTGCAGGTGAGGTTGCAGATGCTATTGTTAAAGAGCTTAAAAGGAATAATCTTCAGAACGAGGTCAGTTTAAGAACCACTGGCTGTCATGGTTTTTGCGAGATAGAGCCAATTGTTGTGATATACCCGGAGGGGATTTTATATCAAAAGGTTCAGGCAGAAGATGTTAAAGAGATAATCTTTGAAACCGTGCTTAAAAAGAAAATTTTGGAAAAATTTCTTTACACCGACCCTTTAACTGGGGAAAAAATTGCTTATGAAAAGGAAATTCCTTTTTATAAAAAGCAGTATCGGCTTCTTCTGAATAATAACCATCTTATAGACCCATATAAAATTGAGGATTATATAGCCTTGGGAGGTTATTCTGCGCTTGGTAAAGCGCTTTTTAAAATGAAGCCGGAAGAAATTATTGACTGGGTGAAGCGGAGTGGTCTTCGGGGAAGGGGAGGAGGAGGATTTCCTACAGGAAGAAAATGGGAATCTACCCGCAGGGCAGAAGGCTCGCTGAAATACATCATCTGCAATGGTGATGAAGGGGACCCAGGCGCATTTATGGACCGCTCTATTATGGAGGGAGAGCCTCATTCGGTTTTGGAAGGAATGATTATCGGAGCTTATGCGATTTCTTTTGGAAGGGCACAGGCGCAAGGATATATTTATGTTCGGCATGAGTATCCGTTAGCGGTGAAAAATCTTACTCAGGCAATTACCCAAGCCAAAGAATATGGGTTTTTAGGAGAAAATATCTTAGGTTCTGGGTTTAGCTTTGATATAAAAATTAATAGGGGTGGAGGCGCGTTTGTTTGCGGGGAATCAAGTGCATTGATGCGCTCTTTAGAGGGAAAAGCTGGGGAGCCCAGGGCAAAATATGTCCACGCCACGGATAAAGGTTTATGGGACCAGCCCACTAATTTAAATAATGTAGAGACTTGGGCTTGTGTGCCAGAGATTATAAATAGGGGGCCGGAGTGGTTTGCCAGCATTGGCACCGAGGGTTCTAAGGGCACTAAGGTGTTCTCCTTAGTGGGTAAGGTAAATAATACCGGTCTGGTAGAAGTGCCAATGGGCACCAAGCTGAGAGAGATTGTTTTTGACATAGGTGGAGGCATTAGAGGCGGTAAGAAATTCAAGGCGATTCAAACCGGGGGACCGAGCGGAGGGGTAATTCCGGAACAGCTGATTGACCTGCCAGTGGATTTTGACGCGTTAACTGAGGTGGGCTCTATGATGGGCTCAGGCGGATTAATCGTGATGGATGAGAATGATTGTATGGTGGATGTCGCTCAGTATTTTGTGAAATTTCTTGAGGAAGAAAGTTGCGGAAAATGCGTTCCTTGTCGGGAAGGCCTAAGAAGGATGAGGGAGATTTTTGAGCGGATAACCTCAGCTAAAGGCACGGAACAAGATTTGGTTTTGCTGGAGGAGCTGGGAGAGGCAATGAAGTTAGGGAGCTTATGCGGGTTAGGCCAGACCGCTCCCAATCCAGTTTTGAGCACGCTTAAATACTTTAGGGAAGAATATGAGGCGCATATTCGGGAGAAAAAATGTCCTGCAGGGGTTTGCATTGAGCTAATCAGTTATAGTATTGACCCGAAGAAATGCACCGGTTGTATGCTCTGTGCAAAAAATTGCCCAACTGGCGCAGCCCAAGGAGAGAAAAAGAAGCCTCATAAGATAGATAAAAAATTATGTATCAAGTGCGGGATTTGTTATGATGTTTGTAAATTTGATGCGGTAAAAAGGGGATGAGGTGAGAAGATGAGCGAGATAAAAATAAAAATTGACGGCAGAGAGGTAACGGCAAAAAAGGGGGAATATGTTTTAGAGGTGGCGAGAAGAGAGGGATTTGAGATTCCGACTCTCTGCCATAATGAGCAGGTTAGTCAGGAAGGAAGATGCAGGCTTTGTGTGGTGGAGGTTCGCTGGAAAGAAGGGGGACATTCCAGGGTTGTTACCAGTTGTTTATATCCGGTGGATGAGGGATTGATTGTGGAGACTGGTTCAGAGAAGGTTATGTTAGTCAGGAGAATGGTCTTGGAACTGCTTTTGGCGAGAAATCCAGAGGCAGAGAAGGTCAAGGAGCTTGCCCAAGAATATGGAATTACTCAGAGCAGGTTTGGCGCGGACACAGAGTTTGGGAAATGTATTCTTTGCGGGCTGTGTGTTCGGGCTTGTAGAGAGGTGGTTGGGGTAGAGGCGCTGGGGTTTTATATGAGAGGGGTATTGAAAAAGGTGGGACCAGCTTTTGCGGAGCCGAGCTCGGTTTGCATAGGCTGTGGTGCTTGTGCGTTTGTTTGTCCGACCGGGCATATTATTCTGGAGGAGAAGGGCGCGGTGCGGAAGATTTGGGGAAGGAGTTTTGAGATGGAGAAATGTGCCAAGTGCGGTAGGTATTTTGCGCCCAAGTATCAGCTGGAGTGGATTAGCTCCAAGACCGGGGTTCCTTATCAACAATTGGCGATTTGCACGGATTGTAAATAATCACTTGCATTGTTTTTCTGAATTTGGTATTTTAATGTAAAAGCTATCAAAAAAGGAGAGCCAGAATGGGAGCGCCGGGTATGATAATGTATGAGGAGGAATTCAACCAGATTTCCGCGGTGCTGGAAAAGCTGGTTCGGGACGCCAATTCGCGGATGGTGTTTCTGGTTGATAAGAATGGGCAACTAATTGCCGCGGCTGGTGAGACCGAGAATATGGACACCACCTCGTTAGCTTCTCTGACCGCGGGAAATATCGCAGCCACAGGTGGATTAGCTAAATTATTAGGTGAGAAGGAGTTTTCTATTCTGTTTCACGAGGGTGAGCGGGATAATCTTCACATCAACTTAATTGGTCAGCGGGTGATTTTAGTGGTGATTTTTGATGACCGGAGCACTCTGGGGCTGGTTCGGTTAAGGGTGAAGAAGTCAAGTGAAGAATTGTCGCAAATTTTTGACCGGCTGATGAAAAAGGCAGAGGCAGAGGCCACTGGCGGTCAGGCTAGCCCCTTTGCAGAGATAACTGATGAGGATATTGAGAATTTGTTTAGAGAATAAGCGGGTTAATGGATGAGGAATTAAAGGGATGTCTTTTATCAATTATTCTTCACGGGAGATAAATTGTAAGCTGGTCTATTACGGACCAGGTTTGGGCGGAAAGACCACTAACCTTCAATATATCTATGAAAAGACCAACCCGCAGGCAAGAGGTAAGATGATTTCACTTGCCACCGAGACCGAGCGGACCCTGTTTTTTGACTTTTTGCCATTGAGCTTGGGCACGATTCGGGGCTTCCGGGTTCGGTTTCATCTTTACACGGTTCCCGGACAGGTTTTTTATGATGCCAGTCGGAAGCTGATTTTGAAAGGCGCAGATGGGGTGGTGTTTGTCGCGGATTCCCAGGAGGAGCGGACCGAGGCAAACATAGAAAGTCTTGAGAATATGTATCAGCATCTTAAGGAGCATGGCTATGACCCGAACAAAATTCCACTGGTGATTCAATATAATAAAAGAGACCTGTCCAATGCCGCGCCAGTGGCGGAACTGAAAAAACTGCTCAATCCCAATGGGCTTCAGGATTTTGAAGCGGTTGCGACCAAAGGGGATGGCGTGTTTGACACTTTAAAAGCAGTTGCCAAATTAGTTCTTCAGGAGCTAAAAAGCGGAACCTAAGAGATTCCTCAAATCCCCTCCAGCTTTTCCTTTGCCACTTGTTCTATCTTATTTAAAATTTCGTTTTTCCAGTCCTTACCCACTTGGTCAAAAATGGATAGCAAATCTTTGAAAGTGCCTTTACCCGCTAAAAAATCCCAATACTGGTCTCCTACCAATAGGTCAACTCCTAATTGCATAAGATTTTGCTCAGTGAATCTTTGATAGGGCTTTGGGAAATAGGGATTATATGGAAAGACCAATTTAGCCTGAACGGGTTTTCCTTTCCGGGCAATCCATTCCAATAATTTGGTCTTAGATTTGGTGAAAATGTCTATGTTAGGTTTAACAGTTTTAATTTCAAAAAGATATTCTATGCCGTTTCTTTTCATATAAAAATCTACAATCTTTCCTTCCTTTTGAGGTTTTCCGTCTTTTGAGGAGGCTTTCAAAACTTCTTCCATTTCTTCTTGATAATTGGGCTTTCTTTCTTTGTTCCTCAATTCTCGGATGATGTTATCAATTACGGATTTTTGCTCTTTTGAAAGAGCTCCTCCCAAGTCAAATTTTCTAAAACATTCTTCACAATTATCTTCTACCAAAATTTTGCTAACCTCTTCATAAATAGACATTCCTAAACTGGTAGCAATAGAATGTATGAAAGAATAAGAAGCAACCTTTTTAGAATCCTGAATCAATCTCACTAAAAAGGGCATAGAAGAGGTTTCTCGGGAATATCTTTTCAGTTTGTTTTGAATAGTCTCTACTAATAGCTGTTCAATTTTTTCTTTCTTTTTAATTGGGATCGCCAAGTTTATTCCTTTTGAAAATAAAAAATTGATTCAAAAAATCTATTAGTATCTCGTTCGGTTCTCATTAAAACCGGTCTATGAAAAACATCCATTATTTTAAATCCCAATGCTTTGCCAATTTCCGGATACAAATTATATTTATCATTTGCCACGACAAAAATTTTGGCTTTGGGAATTAAATGAGCATCTAAATTTTTAAAAGTGCTGATAATGCCCTGCTTATATAGCCCTTTTGCCAGATTGCTATTTCCGCGAAAAGAGGGACCAATTTCTAATTGGTCTTTTCTGGGCAAATCAAAGAGTTCATAAGCATAGCGATGTTGCTCATGATAATCAATTAAGCCAATATAAGGCGGAGAGGTAAAAACCCCTTGGAATTTATATTTGCTTGGCAATTTGATGGCTTGCGCATCTCCTTCAAAAATTATCATTTTTGCAGAAGTCCTGATTTTAACAAATTCTTTGAGCCTCTTAATCGTGTCATAAGAATATCGCTCAATAAATTTAAATGCCTCATCAATTGGCTGGCAATATCTTTTATGCTTAATGCACCAATAAGTTTCCTTAATCGGCTTTTTGGGCCTTGCCAAATCATAATGCGGAATCAACCTTGCGGACCGCGCAGAGCGAGAAAGTATTACCATCAAAAGGGTTTGATATTGATATTCTGGAATGATAGAGCGATAAAAAAGTAATTCTTCTAAAGCCCGAGGCGAAAACCACTCCTTTAGATAACTGCTTGCGGTCTTGATTAACTTCTGGTTTTGATTATAACTCTCAAAAAAACTTAATTGACTCAGCTTTTGAAATTTTTGAGAAAATTTTTTGAGCCGAGATAACGCATCCAAAATTTCTTTCTCCGCCTTTTCCAAATCATATTTTTGAGTCTTAACCCTTTGAATCAAAACATTAAAACCGCTTAACTCAATCCCTACTGAGTTAATGCCTAAAACATTAGCTTCAATCAATGTGGTCCCAGAACCAGAAAATGGGTCAAGAACCCAATCCTCGGACTTAAAGTATTTTCTTAGAAATACTTCTACTAATTGGGGAATAAATTTGCCTAAATAAGGATGAAACCGATGAACATGCTTGGTCCGCTCATATTCTCTGAACTCAAGAAAGGTCAAATCATTGCCTAAAATCTCCAGGTTCTTTTTGAGGTCAACTTTATTCTCTATTTGGGAAAAATCTATACCATATTTCTCTGCGGTTTGACGATTAGCCTCTAACATTTAAATACCTCATAAAAATTATATTCTCGCCTTAAATTTTTGCAAATTGGGCAAAAAGCTATCTGGTTAAAAAAATTGAGCCCTTCTGGAGAATTTTAAGTCTTTCTGGGGTGAGTGGAGGGATTTGAACCCACGACAGCCGGGGCCACAGCCCGGTGCTCTATCCGCTGAGCTACACTCACCATTCAAAGATATTTTAACCCAAAAATTGAACCTGTCAATTTGAGCTTTCAGATTGCCGTGCGCACAAAGTTCACTAATTTTTTATAGATTTTATCCATACCCGGATTATTTTATGCCAGATTTTAGGCATATAGGGCGCAAGGGACAAAGCGGAAAGATAAGCGCCCATTGCTTTTTGGAGCGCTCTCTCTTTCTCCAGCTCTTTTCCTAATTGATAAAAAATATGGAACTCTCTTCTATGAAGAAGAGACCTTAATGACAATCCCGGGACCAGCTCCGGAAACCGATTACAAAATTCTTTTAAGACTCTCAAAAATTTCTCAGAGGGAAGATGACTCCTGAATCCCCAACTTAAAAATGGTGAAACTCCGTAATAATAGAGAATCAAATTATTTTGTAAAAGCCGGTCAATTGCTGAGCGTTTTCCTACCTGCTCAGACCCTTCTCTGCCATACCACTCTCCTGCAAACCCGGGCAGATATTTAAATTTAAAGCGCTCACTAAGCCTAATCACAAACTCCCAATCCACTGAGCTCCGTAAATCCTCCAGAAATCCGTCCACCCTTTTTAAACATTCCTTACGAAACACTATTGTCATAAGTTGCATTATATAAAATTTGGTTTTTAATTTCTGGGCATGGTATTCTTTGGCTAAATGAGCCTTTTTTTTTAGTTTTCCGTTCCATCTAAGCCATATCAAATTCAAATCAGAATATACCACCTTAATCTCTGAGTTGTTATCCAGATAACTGACCATCCTTTGCCAATGCTCAGGATAAATTATATCGTCATCATCTAAAAAACCTATATACTTTCCTCTTGCCAACCTTAATCCAACATTAAAAACCCCGGCAGGTCCAGAATGCTCTGCATAGGCATAAACCATCCTTTTATCCCAGAGCCTTTCTAAGGTTTGTTCCACGTCTCTTGACCCACCATCATTAGCAATCACAAGCTCCCAGTCCTGAAGCTTTTGATTAAGAACACTTCTAACCGCATGCTCAATCAACTGCCCCCGATTATAGGTGCGCATAATAATGCTCAGCTTAGGCTTAAGCTCTGGGTCCCCTACCTTTAGCTCCTTTACCCGCGCAAGCGCATTCTCGCCCCGCTCACATTTCCATTTGCTAAGTTCAGTTAAAAAATAATGGTTCACCCAAATCCGAATATCATCATCAAAAGCCTTTGCCCTTTCAATCACCTCAACCGCCTTTTGTCTCTCCCCTAACCGAGCGTAAATCAAGGATAGGTCATTCAGCATTGCGCTATCATTCCGCTTTGAGACTAACCCCTCCAGCATCTCTTTTGCCTGCTCCCATCTCCCAGAATCAACCAGTTCTTTAATCTCTTTACTCTCCGGATATGGTCTCATCCCTTTTTCTCCTTAAGCCTCCTCTCCAGCCATCCCCTAAATTGTTCAAATATCTTATTTAGCTAGTTTTCTCCATAACTTTCTTAAATAAAATCTTATTATTTTAAGCCAGATTTTTGGCTCATAAGGAGCTAAAGAAAGCGAAACCCAATAAGCCCTAATTGCTTTCTCTCCTTGGTCCTCCTCTTCTAACTCTTTAGCTAAATTGTAAAAAAGCACATAACCCTGATGCCGGTAAAGCAGTCTAAAATCTAATCCGGAAACTAATTCTGGACACTCAAGGAAAACTTTTTTCAGCTTATCTAAAAATTTTTGGCTCAAATCTTTATACCTCATTTCCCAACTAAAAAAAGGAGAAAGCCCATAATAATACCTAATTAAATTGAACATAAACCTGTGCTCCAGTGAGTATTTTGTCATCTGTTCAAATTTTTTCCTCGCATAGTTCTCACCAGCTACTCCTGATAAATAGCTGAACTCAAAGTCCTGATTCAATCGCCAGGCGAATTCCCAATCCACCGAACTCCTAATATCTTCCAGAAAGCCAATAGCCTTTTCTAAACATTCCTTGCGGAAGACTAATGCAGTAAATTGCATTGGAAATCCTCTTTTTTCTATCTCCAAAGGTTGAAATCCAGGAGGTAGACGAATTAACTCTTTTTCTACTCTCTCATCGCTCTTAAGCCAGACATATTTAATGCCAGAATAAAGCACTTTCACCTCTGGATGACTATCTAAATAACTAACCATCCTTTGCCAATGCTCAGGATAAACTATATCATCATCATCTAAAAAACCGATATACTCTCCCCGCGCTAACCGAAGCCCTACATTAAAGACCCCTGCTGGGCCAGAATGCTCTGCATAAGCATAAACCATCCTCCTATCCCAGAGTTTTTCCAATGTCTGCTCCACATCTCTTATCCCACCATCATTAGCAATCACCAGCTCCCAGTCCTGAAACTTTTGCCCAAGAACACTTTTAACCGAATGCTCAATCAATTGCCCCCGATTATAGGTGCGCATAATAATGCTCAGCCTGGGCTTGAGATTAGGGTCGCCGATTTTTAATTCTTTTATCCGCTTGAGCGCATTCTCTCCTCGCTCATTCTTTATCTTGCGAAGATGGTCTAAAAAATAATGGTTCACCCATATCCGAACATCATCATCCTGAGCCTTTGCCCTTTCAATTATCTCAAATGCCTTTTCCCGTTCTCCTAACCGGGCATAAATCAAAGCTAAATCATTCAACATTGCGCTATCATTCCTTTGAGAGACCAATCCCTCCAGCGTCTCTTTCGCCTGTTCCCATCTCCCAGACTCAACCAGCTCTTTAATCTCTTTGCTTTCCGAATATAGCTTCATCCCCTTTTCTCCATAAGCTTCCTATCCAGCCATTGCCTAAATTGTTCAAATAACTTGGTCTCGGAAAACTCTTTCTCAACTCTGTCCCTTGCGGATTGAGCAATTTTTTCTCTCAAATTTTTATCCTTAATGAGCAATTCTATTTTTTCTGCTAACTGGTTTATATCTCCGACCGAATAAAATAACCCGTCTTTTCCGTCTTCTATAATCTCAATTATTCCCGGGAGAGAAGTTGTGATAATGGGCTTAGCAGAAGCCATTGCCTCTAAGACTGCAAGTGGCATCCCCTCAAATTCAGAGCAGAACACAAACAAGTCTAAGCTCAAAAGAAACTCCTCTATTCTTTCCACAAATCCTAAAAATCTCACAAACTCTCTCATCCTTAACTCATCCACTAATTTTTCTAAATTTGCTCTATCCCTGCCCTCCCCAGCAAAGGCAATTTTAATTTTATAGCCTTTCTCAATTAGAATCTTCCCAGCTTTGATTAAGTCCGCCTGGCGTTTGTGTTTCTCTAGTCTCGCGCTTATTCCAATTAAAAGCTCATCTTGTTTTATCCCCAATTGATTACGAAACCGACTCCCATCAACCTTTTCAAATCTTTCTAATTGCGCTCCATTAGGCAAATAAAAAATTTTATTTGGGGATAATCCCAACTTTTTCTTAAAAAGGCTTTCAATATTTTTTGATAGACATACCACATAATCAACTCGGTTATAATAAAATTTATCCCAAATACTGCTCTTTAAAAACCACGACCTTTTAATTTTAAGCGGCACCCCTGCCCAGCCTGCGCCAATCACCCCGATTCTGAAATCCCTTCGGGCATTAAACATCACTAGCTCTGCCTGAAAATTTTTCAGCTCCTTTTGAAATTTTTTAATAGCAAAAATGTCCCAGTCAAATCTCATCGGAAATTCAACCACTGAAAAGCCCTCTTTTTTTACTACCTCACTGAATTTTCCCGGTCTTACAAAAAATCTAACCTGGTCCTGATTCGCTAAAAGAAATTTAGCAAACCTTACCTCCCATACTTCCTCTCCTCCAAGCTCCCGAACGGAGTTAGCTAAAACTACTCTCATTGAATTTTTCCCTTGTTTTCTTTGGCTTGTTCTTTT
>Ga0172365_10003910_pt1 | contig 11046 bp, 10 predicted proteins | sample LakKivSesite48cm_FD_114535 | JGI IMG/M metagenome (GOLD analysis project Ga0172365, IMG submission 114535) | Sediment microbial communities from Lake Kivu, Rwanda - Sediment site 48cm | ecosystem: Environmental > Aquatic > Freshwater > Lake > Sediment | place: Rwanda: Western Province, Lake... | reverse complement strand
CCTCCTATAGTAGTCCATCAGGACATCCGGCGATGAGGGAGGCAGTATCCACACTAGCAACATGCACGGGAACCATGACAGGACCAGGATGATCCATGTCAGTGTGTAGTTCGGGAATGCTCCCTCGAAGACGTTCATGATGACGATGTTGATCGGGTAGTGTATGAGGCTCGTCAGAAGGGCGATCCATCCGCCCCACCTCCACCAGTACGATGTCGCCAGCCCGCCTATGGCGTGTCCTGCGTTCAGAGTGGCCCACCAGAACATAACGGGGACTATCTGGTAGGTGTAGTAAGCGTACATCATGCCCAAAGCGCTGGAGGAAAGCAGCGAGATCCTCGTGATCCAGATGTAGTGCCTGTCGGACTTGCCGGGCGCAACCAGCCGCCGATAGAAGTCGTTCGCGAATGTGCCGCCGGACCAGATCCTTCCGACCTGCCCTGTGATCAGAACCGGGGTCAGCCACACTCCGACGAAGAGGCCCATCAGGCCCGATGGGAGGAGAATCCTGACCAGCTTGCCGAACGCCAGCTCCTCAAATGCGATCTCGGGGAAGTGGACCATTGTCGCCAATGCCATCGGGATGAATATCAGTGCACCCGGCCAGCCGAGAATGGATGAGCCGAATCTGGTCCCGACTAGCGCGTCGTCTTCGCTCTTCGCGCCCAGGACATCCCAACCTCCTCCGCCACCCCAGCTGAGAAGTGCGAAGGCCCATCCGCCCAACCACAGGCCCAAAGGCCACTCCTCCGTGAAGCCGAGTATCCTCAGGTTGTACGGGCTGCCCCAAGCTTGGAACGACGAGACGATGCCTGCGTAGCCGCCGGCAGTGGTCCATGAGAAGTATGTGAGCAGGCCGTACATGACCATTATGAGCGGGTAGAGCAAGAGGCTCGTCCAGGTCATCCCCCATATCCCGGACAGGACCGGCAGCAGCCACGCGCCGATGTAGAGCTGGATCGCGGACCACACCATGTCGTTGACTCCCGCGAGCTGGTACATTGCTTGGCCGACGAGCTTCGCGCCCATCCCCAAGCTGATTGGGCCGCTGACGAACATGCCGTGGAGCGAGTTGTAGCCCCTGAGGAACGCTCCCGGCTTGCCGCCGAACCTCAAGTCCAGCCACTGGTTGCCCGTTATGGCGCCCGTCCTGTAGTAGACGCGCGTGTTGAAGTACTGTCTTGCCTGCAGGAAGGGTTCCCCGACGCTGAAGACGCTAATGAGCCCATACTGGGATATCATCGTGATGTTGGTGATGGGCCCGGTGGGGCTCACTTGGGCCACGCTCGCGATCCCGATGTACCACCACGGGAAGCGTTTGCCCCCGATTATGTACTCCATCCAGGTACCCCTGGAATACCGGGAGCCGTAGAATGCAACGAACAGGATGATGACGAGCCACAACGCAGCGAGGATGATGTCGAGTGCGCTCATCTGCCAGACAATGACGCCCTGGAACAAAAGCCCACCTCAGCTAGCGACCGCAGCTGGAATGCGCCCCGCTCCGGCGTTTTGTATATAAATGTTTTGCACAGGCCCTTTTTCGGGTCGAAACAAGCTATTCCAGCTTTTTTCACCGAACGGAGCCAAGATGGGTCGCAATTCGCCTCAATAGGTTCAAGCAGGCCTCTAAATCTGAAGGATTGAGGCGGTCGGGTTTGTCTTCGACGGTGTGCTGAACCGGGGTAGGACCGCCACAGGTCAAGAAGATCGTCCGAACGCCCGCACGACGGAACGACCAGTGATCTCCCCAAGGCGTCAACGGAAGTTGGGAGAAGGTGCCCTTCAACGGCGGCAGCTTGGCCAGGTCGGGGTCGCTGCATCTTGCTTGGGGTTCGGCACCGCCGTAGCCCACCCCGTCCACATTCACCGCGAAGGAAAGCCTTCCCGCACGTCGCGCACAGAAATCCATCGAACCAAACAGCCCAAGTTCCTCCCCGCTGGAGAAGCACAGGATTACCTTCCTTTCGGGATTCTGGGTGCTCGAGAGCCAGAGGGCAAGCTCCAGCAGCGTTGCGACGCCCGATGCGTTGTCCCAAGCGCCCTCGGTCCAGCTGTCGTAGTGGGCGCAGATGACGTTCGCAGGGTCCGAGCCCCTTGATTGCCATACGACGTTGGCCGAGTGATCTTGGAAGACCCTGTTGAGGACCTTCAGGCGGAAGGTGTGCTGCATCGCCTCGGGTTTGAGCAACTCCCTGCTGGCTTCATACTCAACCGAGACCGCTGGAATCGCTCCAGACCGTCTCTTGCGGATGATACCCAAGGGCGCCGGATGTCCCGGTTCGCCGACAAGGATGAAGGCACGGGCGCCCGCCTCAACTGCGTTCCTGTACTTCTGTATCCTGTGTAGGAACTTGGGCGATATCTCGGGCTCCGAAGAGCAGAGGGCTATCCCGGCTCGCGCCGGGCGGCACTCATCCTTCGTCCCCCCGCCGCAGTACGCAAGCCGACCTTCAACGGTAGAGGAGGCAGAGTATCCCAGCTGCTGGACGGGGACGGTCAGGCTGCCGGGCGTGACTGTAAGTTCGCTTGAGACCGGAGTCCAGTTGAGCAGATCGAAGGCCTCAGCTTTCGCAGATCCCGATCCCAGTTCGTTCAGACGGTCCAGGATCAGCTGCCTGCAGGCCCGTTCCACCTCGGAGCCCGGCAACCGGGGTCCGAGCCTGCATATCGTCTCGACCGTGCTGAGAATTCTCTTTCCGGCATCCGGCAAGTCGCTCATCAGTAGAAGAGTTGGATGATCAGGACAAGGGAGGCGAACATCCCGAGTGCGACTAGGAATGCCAGATTGCGGCGCCTTTCCCGCCGGGCCGCAGACACGAAGGTGCGCTCACACTCCCCGCTGCAGAACTGCTCCTTCCTTGAGATGGCTCGGCCACATCCGAGACAGTGACGATGATCCTCGACCAAGACGGTACCCCAATTCATGCCCGACCGTGATCGATATTAATGGTTCTGGCAAGACATCGCATGCACTGCTCCGGAAGGCGTTTTAAGCCGTCGGGTCCAGGGAATCCCATGGCCGGCCTACCGGAGGAGAAAGTCTCCATCGAGGGTGGACGGGGTTCGGCACTCCTCGGAATGTCGATCACGGGCCTGTCGCTCCTGATGATAGCCTTGATGGCTTTCTTCCCCCAATCGAGCGTCGAGAGCTTCGTGCTCAGCCTCATAACCGCATCGTGTCTCCTAGGAACCGGAGCGGCGATCCTGACGCTCGTGTCAGACTATCCCCTGATCCTTTCCAGCGTCAGCATATTCCTCCTACTTCTGTACTGGCGACTGAGGAACACTGGGTCGACCTGGCTTCTGGCGGCTTCGGTGCTCACGTTCGTGCTTGCCGTTGTGCTGCAGCGGACAAACCCGGAGAGAAGACGCAGGGCCAGGTCTCGAAGGCTTGGGAAGCCCGAAGCATCGTCTAAAGTGCCCTGAGCACGGCGTCCAGCTGGGCTAGGCAACTGATCGTGAAGTCGGGCTGTTCGGCGCTGTCCCTGGGGATCAGGCCCGCGTAGGCCCCCCTTCTCAGCCAACAGGTGAACATGCCGGACCTTCTGCCACCCTTGATATCGATGGGGCATAGATCCCCAACCATGACGGATTCCTCGGGACGAACCCTAAGTTCCGACAGCCCACGTTTGAAGACCGCCCGATCGGGCTTGTTTGCACCGACGTCCTCTGAGTAGGTCTGCGCATCCAGAAGCTCTGCAAGGCCCAGTTCCCTGACCTTCGCAGCCTGTTGTTCCCTGATTCCATTGGAGATGATGCCACTCCTCCTGCCCGAACGCCGCAACGCCTCAAGCGCCGGGGCTACGTCTGGGTACGGCTTTATCACCGACATGAAATGGTCCCACAGCTGCTCGAACAGGTACTGGGTGTACAGGGCATCGGGGGTCCGTCCAAGCCGGCCTGTCAGATTCGATATCCTCTCGCGCCAGTCAAAGATGGCCGGATCCCTTGGACGGCTCCTGTACAGCTCTGTCTTCGCCCGGTTGTAAGCCAATCGACACCTGTCAGGAGATACCCCAAGCCCTTCGCTCGCGATGGCAAAGAGATGCTCTTCGCATTCCGCCATGAAACCTTTGTAGTCGTACAACGTGTCGTCGAGGTCGAAGAAGACGGCCTTGATCATTGGGAACTACCGGCTTCTGTCCTCCGCACATCCTGCCAGTCAGCCCCGATGAGTATCACGTTGTTGCCCCTGATCAGAAGCTCTTCCCCATCAACCTCCATCTTGAGGTTCATGTACTGGTCGAAGCCGGTCAGGCGGCCTACCAGTTCGGTTCTGTCGACCAGGCGGATGAATATCTCCTTTTCAGCTAGGCCGGACAGTACGTCCAAGGGTTGCTCGTGTTCCTCGCCGGTCTTTGCTTCCTCTTCCTCACTCACTGCGGTTCCCCTTTGTGGCGTTTCTGAGCGGGCATTCCAGATTGAAGCAGAATCTCCAAGGCCTCTTCCCGGCCCTCTGAACGCTTATGAGAGGCTGACCGCAGCCCTTACACTTGGCCTGTGTGACGGTCAGTCTCCCAGACTGAGGAACCGGGGCTGAGAAGCTGCAGCCCTTTGAGTAGCCTGAGCATCCAATAAATCTTTTTCCGGTTCTCCTTGACGTGATGAACTTCAACGTGCCCCCGCACTTGGGACAGGGGCCTACCTCGTTTGCCTTGGCCCTCGCCTGAAGCGATGCCTCGGCCAGCTCCCTCCCAATTGCCTCCTCCTTCTCCTTGAACTTCCGGAGTATCTCGGTCAGGGAGCATCTTGCTTCCTCGACGAGGTTCTCCATTGGGGCCGTCCCCTCCTCAATCGCCTCCATCTCCTTCTCGAGCTTGGCCGTCAGGGACTCGGACAGAACTCCCGGGCAGTAGCGGGAAAGCGTATCGACGACGGACATGCCCAGCTCGGTGACCTCGATGCTTCTGCCTCGCACGTAGCCGCGATCATAGAGGGTCTGCACTATGAGGGCCCTCGTTGCCTTCGTCCCCAACGACCTTCTCTCCATTTCCTTGACTATCGACGCCTGCGAGTATCTGCCGGGCGGCTCCGTTTCCTTCTCCTCTTTCCGGACATCCAGAACCTCGACCTGTTCGCCTTCTTCCAGATGGGGGAGGATGACGTCCTCGAACTTTGCATACGGCCCGTAGAACTCAATCCAGTTGGCCTCAAGGGTCCGTCGCCCCGAGGCTCGGAACGGAAATCCCCCCGCCGTCAGCACGGCGTCCCGGGACTCCCGCTTCGCTGGCCGTGCAAAGCACGCCAGGAACCTCCTGCAGATGAGGTCATAGAGCTTGTCCTGATCGATTCTCAGCCGTCCTGGCCGGGCGCCAGTGGGGTATATGGCCGGATGAGCGGGGTCGGATTTGGCGCCCTGTCTGGGTTTGAGCCTCCCCTCGGCCAGGAGTCTGCCGCACAGGGCCGAGTACCTCCCCTGGTTGGAGATCTGGGACACAATCCTCTCATAGTCAATGGTGGGCGGCAGCTTCTGTGAGCTCGTCCTCGGGTACGAAATCAGTGCTTCCTCGTAGAGCGTCTGGGCGATGTTCATCGTTCTGGCTGGGGTGAATCCGAAGTGACGGTATGCCTCTGTCTGAAGCGTCGTCAGGTCGAAGGGAGGCGGGGGGTAGAGGGTCGCAACGCCGGTCTCTGCGTGGGTCACGTAGGCCGGCTGGCCAAGGCACTTCTGGTAGATCTCCTCAGCCCGCGCCTCATCCCAGATCCTCTCCGGATCGCTGCGCGCCACGAACTCCAACCCCTCGTGACGGCAAAATAGCAGGATGGTCCAGAACTTCTCGGGCACGAAACTGGAGATCTCGAGCTCACGATCGGCGAGCAGCTTCAACGTGGGCCCCTGCACTCTGCCCGAGGAAAGGATGCCGAAACCCCTTGAATGGGGCTTCATTGCTAGGGTCAGCGCCCTGGTGATGTTGATGCCCCAGTACCAATCGATTGTGTGACGCGCGAGCCCCGCTTGGATCTGGCCGTAGTCCAGCTCCCCTGCATCGTTGTACGATCGCACAAGGTCGGGAGTGGTGAGGGTGGAGAACTTCATCCTCTTGGCCTTGTCGGTCCCGCATGCGAACTTCAGGATGTTGTAGGCGATTACCGATCCTTCCCTATCGTAGTCCGTCGCCGAGATGAAGGACGTGCACTGCCTTCCCAGGAAGATGAAGTTCTCGAGATACGGCCTCGTGAACTGGCTTGACTTGTCGATCTCCCATGAGGGCCTCCATTCCACATCAAAAACCGGGTACGACCATCCCGATCCCTTCTGGTGGATGCCGTAGAGATGGCCCACCGCGGGGGACACTATGTGGAGTCTGCCATTGACGATCAGCTCGTAGTAGATGAGGCCCTTCCCCTTCACCGCCCTGGGCGCATTGCCGGATATTGCGGCCAAGGCCTTGGCGATGCTCTTCGCCGTGCTCGGCTTCTCGGCGATGACAAGCGTGGGACCGTCCTTCAACCTACTCACCTTGGACGGGGGCCTTCTCTGCAGACGAGGGCAATCCCTGTTCGAATCCCTTGCTGACCAGGGAGTAGAGGGGGCCCGAGAAGAAGCGCGTGAAGGAGACGTTGAAGCCTCGGAAATTTAGGACGGCATCGACGCCGACGAACCTGTAGTTCTTCCACATGTCCTGCACCCGGATCGCCCAGAAAGGCCAGTAGACCAGCTCAAGTTCCTCGATCTCATAGCTGGTGAGCTCCTTGCCTTTCTTCTTCGACATCTCCCTTGCTCGCTTCCTCTGCACCGCCTCGCGGAGTTTGGTCTCGGCGTGGCGCTTTGCCGAGTACTCGTCGACGGTGGGCTGTATGACAAGGTCGTTGGTCTCGATGCGGCTGCGGGGAGGGATCCCGGCCAAGACTGAGAACTCCCTGAAACGAGCATCGATCATCATGCCGGGAGCGAAGGGTGCCCTTCCCCAAGTTATCTGGTAGGGGATCAGGTAGAAGGGATAGTATATCAGGGCCGTATCTTCCACGAATTCCTTTCTGGGGGAGAGCCGGAACCTCCAAAGTTTGAAGAAACCCTCCTTCAGTTCCCCGGCTTCCCGAAGCGCCAATCCCTTGGGGATTCTCTGATTGACTCCGTGTATGACGACCAAGAGAATCCCAGGGATCACTCTCGAGGCGAGGCGACCAGCTTCACTAGCGAGCCCCTCAAGAGTTCGCTGGAGAGCACTCGGCCTCCCGAAACCTCAAATATCTTTTGCAGTTCGTCTGGGCGGTATGATCGCACCCGCAGGCCAGTGCGGGCGCCTATGTAGAGGGAGACGATCCTCGAGGCCAGGGTCCTTGCGTTCGCAGTGACGATGATCCGTCCCTGCGGCGCGCAGCATCTGACGATCTCGCTTGCCATCATGCCCGGGTCCGGCAGGTGTCCGACGACATCCTGGCAGGTCACGACCTTAAATGACGAATCCCTGAAGGGAAGGTGCGTTGCATCCGCGAGAACGAGGTGCAGCCCAGGCCCTCTGCCTCGGGCGAGCCGCAGCATGGACGCGGAGAAATCGACCCCGGCGCGCATCCTGCAACGGATCTCATCCAGCAAGTGGCCGGTCCCGCACCCAACATCCAGAACAGAGTCAGTTCCCTCCGGCATGGAGGACAGGATGCTCATGGTCTCCTCGTGATCCAGAGCGCAGGCTAGCTTCCTCTGCTCCAATCGCAGTGCTGACCTGTCGTAGTAAGCTCTGGTCTTCTCCAACGGGTTCCCCTGGCTTCGGAGGAAGGCCTCACTGCTTGGTTAGCCAGTCAAGGAAGAAGAGCATGGACTTGGCGTTCTCGGCGGGCTTGGACTGGAAGAGCCACTTGTTCATGTACAGGTCGTGGTCGCCCATGCCGATGACTCGGCCGCTCCCGAACTCCCCGTTAACCACGATGATCGCCTCTTCCGCGACCGGCTCGCCATGGTCCTTGTTGGGCTTCAGGTCTTGGTGGTTGAAGTCCTCCCCAAAGGCGTATCCGGTCAGGGTGAGGGTTGCCGTCACCTTGCTCGAGTCGGTGATCTTGATCGTTGCGGAGTTCCTCACGACGAAGGGATAGGTTATCTTCACTGCGATGGGGTTGCCCTCGACGAGGCCCAACACTGCCACGGTGAATTGGCTTACGGAAACGCCGTAGTCGGTGGTTGTGGACTCCGGCTCATAGGCCTTCGTGTTCATGTACTCGAATCCCCAATCTGCAGTTATGTTGTTTATGTACGCCAAGCGCTCCTGCGCCCACCCGGTGCCCGTGATTAGAAATCCGCCACCGTTCTGAACGTATGTGTGAATGGCATCTATCTCGTCCTTCTCCAGCTCGGTCTCTGGCGCGAAGAGTATGCATGCATCGTAGAGCTGGAGATCGGCCAGCGTGATCCTCGGCATCGTGATCTGTACGGCCTCGTATCCGTTGTTGCGCAGGTAGTCCCTGAGCCGCATGTAGCCCACGTCCGAGGAGTCTTCCATGCTTGCCGTCGTGTGGGCCCCGATGAAGCCCACCTTGCCCTTCATCCCCACCACGCTCCACCAAAGGGGAGTGAACCTGATGGCCAGGACGACCAGCACGACCAGCGCAACTACGACGACGATCAACCTCTTCCCGGGCATTCCCTTATCTCCTCGCTGGACGCCAGCAGCTACCTTAGACCTTTTAATGTTTTCCGCAGGGTTCTGCGCTTCGACCGGCCTTCGGAAGGCCATTCCCCGAATCCCTCGGCGCGCTCAACGCATGGTGGGATGGGCCTCATCGGTAAACACGGCATCGCCCGCCGATCAGTCGGCGGCTCTGACCTGGCCTGAAGGACGGATCGGAATTCCCGCGGCTATGAGTTGTGCGATTGTTGCGCGTCATCGCATCCGACCCTGTGAGATACGGGCCCGGAGGGCGCATATTCATTTATATGTCAAGAGGAGCACGAGCAGTCGGAGGAGTGCGATGGCCGATGTCGTTGTGAGGACAGAGAACCTTTGGAAGACCTACATGCTGGGGGAAGTGGAGGTACACGCACTCAACGATGTCAATCTCGAAGTATCCAAGGGCGAGATGGTCTGCCTCGTGGGGCCGTCGGGCAGCGGCAAGACGACCCTGCTCAACATGATCGGGGGAATAGGCCGAGCTTCGAAGGGCAGGGTCATGGTGGATGGGGAGGACATAACGGCCAACTTCGAGAATAGCTACTTGATCAGGAGAAAGAAAATCGGGTTCATCTTCCAATTCTTCAATCTGATACCGGCCCTCACGGCCCTGGAGAACGTGGAGCTGCCTATGGAGCTAGTGGGCAAGCCGGAGAAGGAGAGGCGCGCGAGGGCAATGGATCTTCTCAAGCGAGTGGGCCTGGAGCACAGGATATATCACAGGCCATCTGAGCTTAGCGGCGGCGAACAGCAGCGGGTCGCCATTGCCAGGGCGCTGTCGAACAACCCGTCGATAGTCCTTGCCGATGAGCCAACGGGCAACTTGGATACCAAGACGGGCAAATCGATTGTTGCCCTGATGAAGGAGCTCAATCAGGCTGAGAATCAGACCTTCGTCATAACCACCCACGACACGCGCCTCGCGCGGCTTTCAGACAGGATCGTCTACCTCGGGGATGGGAAGATCGAGAGAATCGAAGAAGTCTCCCCCGAGGTCAGGCAGCAGGCGATGGCTGAGTACGGCTGAACTCCTCAACTACCTCTGCCGCGGCCATCATATTCGGTATCGGCGCCCAGCCGTAGGCCTGCATGATCATGCCGTCCATCCCGGAATCTAGGCAGATTCTCGTCGACTCCGCGGACTCCTCCGGGTGGGGGATCTTGCTGGCGGGCTCCCAGAACTGCAGGCCCGCATACAGTGTGGCGTCTGGCCCGGCGAGGGAACGGGCCCGGACCAGCTCCTTCCTTATCTGGTCGGCAGGCAGCCCATTGTAGATCAGGCTCCTGAGGGGACGCGCTGTGTACCCTGCCAGCTTGAACCATGTGGCCAGTATATCCTTGTAGGAGGCGAACTTGAGGGGGGTCCTAGGGTGGACTATCTGGAAGATCTCCTCCGCTACGCAGGCGGAGTACCAGCCCCACAGCCTGTGGTAGGCCATGGGCATCATCCAGTCGCATGTGTCGCGCAGTTTGCGATAGCTTTGGCAGACCGTCCAGGATGATCTGGGCGACCACATGGCTAGGCCAATCTGGAATCTCGGGTTGTTGGCCTTCGTCAACTCACGGATTGCCCGCAGGAGTTCGCATAGGCCATCTGCTTTGAGGTCCAACCATTCGAAGAAGATGGGATTGTCCCCGAGCCACCTGAAAATCCCCAAAGGGTCCTGTTCCGCAAGGTCGGGGAGTCTGTTTCTGGCTTCCTCGTCCTCGAAGAGAGCGTTCATCACATCCGCGTATCCGGCACCCTCCCCAGGTGGGAGCCCGACCACGTTCAGGAGCCCCTCGGTCTTCACCTTCCGTATCTGGTCGATCCTGGCTTGGGACAGCTTCCTGACCACCCTCGGGATCTGCGCAAGCGTCCTGACGAGCTTCCTCGCATCGATCCCGGCGGAGTCCATCCTCTGCCGGCAATGCTCACAGAAGCAGACGATGCCGGGCTCGAGGGCGGACATGTGAGTGTGGGGGTATTTCCACCAGAAGTGGTCAAGCAGGATTCCCTGAAGGTCATATCGAGTCTGGAGCTCGTTCAGCATCTCCAGAAGCAGGATGGTCACGTTTGGGTTATGCGGGCACATCCAGTTCCGATCCGGCCTCCCGGCGACGTCGATCGTGGCCAGTTCATGTCCCTCGGTGACGAACTGGCCGTTGTGGAGGCTCGTCAGCCAGGCGTAGCTGCGTATTCCCCTCTTGGCTAGTTCATCCGCTGATTCGCGGAGCGCGTCGAATCCCATCAGGCTCTGGTCCGCGGACCTCTTCGGTGCAACTACGGAGTTCACGTAAAAGGATGGGTCGACCTGGTAGTAGAACCTCCCCTCCTCGGATACGTACCTCTTCCTCTTCGGATTGTGTGTGAGCCTCGCATCGATGGGCTGCGGTGGGTGTTCCTCGGCCGATGCGTTGACCGCGATGAAGGCTGAGGAGATGCCGAGGCTTGCGAGGT
>Ga0172365_10003907_pt1 | contig 11048 bp, 10 predicted proteins | sample LakKivSesite48cm_FD_114535 | JGI IMG/M metagenome (GOLD analysis project Ga0172365, IMG submission 114535) | Sediment microbial communities from Lake Kivu, Rwanda - Sediment site 48cm | ecosystem: Environmental > Aquatic > Freshwater > Lake > Sediment | place: Rwanda: Western Province, Lake... | reverse complement strand
TTGAAGGTGGATGGTTGCCGCCTGGGAACTATAGAGACTTAACGATTGTTGGAAGCAAGAAAAGTGTAACTTCTGATCTTTCAAAACAGACAGTAATTCTTCATGATATTTATTTTGAGAGAAGTGATGGAACATTTAAAGCCATTGATGAAGGGTCATCTACTCTAGCTGTAAAATTTGAGGAACCGCTTAAACTTGAGCTCAAAGATTTTGTAGAATGTATTAAAACTGGAAGGAAGCCCATAGCTCATGGTCAAGTGGCTTCAAGAACTGTGTTAATTGCTGAAAAAGCATTAGAATCTGCTCATTTGAAAAGAAGCGTGAAAATAGATGAAATTGAATAAAAATGTGGTTATCTACGAGCCTATTGAGATTGGCAAGAGCCCTATTGTTGAAGATTTTGTGGTTTTAGGCAAGCCACCTGTGGGAACTAGAGCCAACAAAGCGAAATTGGTTATAGGTGACTTTCCAGTCATCAGATCCGGAACAATAATTTACGCCGGAAACACTATTGGAAACAACTTTCAGACAGGCGATAACGCTAGAATAAGAGAGAAAAATCGAATAGGCAACAATGTCAGCATAGGCTCAGGATCGATAATAGAACATGAATGCGAGATAATGGACAAAGTTAAAATTCATTCGGGCTGTTTTATACCAGAATACACAATAATTAAAGAGAATGCTTGGATAGGACCAGGAGTCATTATGACAAACGTATTGCATCCACCATGTCCAGCGTTTAAAAAACATGGTCCAATCTCGGGAAAAAAATGCTGTCACGGACCTATCGTAGAGAAGAATGCTGTAGTTGGTGCGGGTGCGGTCATTTTGGCAGGAATAGTAATTGGGGAAAACTCTCTTGTTGGGGCAGGATCTGTTGTTACTAGAGATGTGCCACTTGATCATCTTGTTGCAGGTAACCCCGCTAGAGTTATTAAGAAGATTGAAGACATTGAATGTCCCTTGGGATTTTATAAGAAAGGGGAGGTTTACTCATGGAGGAAAAAATGAATATACCACTAGTGAAAGTTTATATGGATGATGACATAAAGAAGGCGGTTTTGGAAGTTTTAGACAGCGGATGGTATATCCTACGTGAAAAAACTCACGAGTTTGAAAAAAAATTTGCAGAGTTTTGCGATGTAAAGAACGCTGTTTGTGTCAGCTCTGGAACAGCTGGCATTTTCCTATCTTTGTTGGCTTTAGACATTAAACGTGGAGATGAAGTGATAGTTCCGTCTTTCTCGTTCGTATCCACAGCCACTCCAGTTATAGAAGTTGGAGCTAAGCCTGTCTTTGTGGATATAGAAGAGAAAACATACACAGTGAACCCTAGAAAAATAAGGGAGGCAGTGACGAAGCGAACTAAAGCCATAATGCCCGTCCATCTATATGGACACCCCGCCAACATGGATCCAATTATGGAAATAGCAGAAGAGAACGACATTTATGTTATCGAAGATGCTTGCCAAGCCCATGGTGCAGAATATAAGGGAAAGAAAGTTGGTGGAATCGGGCATGTTGGATGCTTCAGTTTTTACCCATCAAAAAACATGACTGTTTGTGGTGACGGCGGCGTCGTTGTAACTAATAATGGAGAGATTGCAGAAACAGTTAGGAAGCTGAGAGATCACGGAAGACGAGACAAGTATGTCTTTGAACTGAAAGGTTATAATTTAAGGTTTAACGAGATTCAAGCAGCTATCGGAATAAAGCAGTTAGAAAAGCTTCCTGAGTGGAATGAGGCCAGACGAAGTATTGCAAGAATGTACAATCAAGCTTTAGAGGGTTTAGTAACTACGCCTATTGAGGAACCGTGGGCTAAGCATGTTTACCATGTATATGTGATAAGAACAAGGAAACGTGATGAACTTCAAGAATTTTTAAGCCATCACGGGATATCTACGCTTGTGCATTATCCGGTTCCAATTCATAAGCAACCAGCCATAACTAATGTTTTGGGTGCGCAACCAGCGTTAAAGAATACCGAGAAGTTTGCCGAGGAAGTGCTTTCAATACCGATGTATCCAACATTAACTAACCGTGAAGTCAGATACGTTTCAGACAAAATAGCAAAGTTTTTCGAAGATCGAAAATGATTAATTGCCTATTACTAGTGATTTCAACATTGCCAAGTAAGATTCAGCAGTACCTATGTCTACTCTTCTCTCGGTGGGGTTTAGTTTTAAACCATAAACCTTGCAGTTCCATTCTACCAACAGCTTAAGGGCATCTGCCAGTTGTATTTCACCGTTTTTGTCGGGTTTTACTTCGCTGATCGCTTTATATATCATTGGTTTAAAAATGTAAAGCGCGACAATTGCTAGGTTTGATGGAGGTTTCTTAGGCTTTTCAATAATGTTTGTGACTTGGAAAATGCCGGGTTTTATTTCTTTTCCAGTTATAACGCCGTAGTTTCTGGAGTCTGGGACCTCTTCGATTAGGAATAGGGTGTCTGCATCATATTTCTCGAAGGTTTCTGTGGCTCTTTTTAGGTGATTGTTGTTTCTTGAGATAATTAGGTCGTCGCCTGCTTGCATTAGAAATTTTTCGTTTCCAGTGAATAATGCGGCTCGGCCGACAGCATCTCCGAATCCCTTTGGTTTTGGCTGGTTTATGAAAACTAGGTTCGAACTGTTTATTTTATTGTAGAATTCTTGGAGGTCATCTGCAAGATTTTTTTTGTTTTGGTTTTTTAGGTGTTGTATGAAGTCTTCGTCAGGCAAGAAGTGATCTTCTATTGCTCTTTTGCCTCTGCCTACGATGAAGGCGAACTCTCTGAAGCCTACATTGTATAGTTGTTCGAAGATCGCTTGCAGCATGGGTTTTAGGCATGGTTGACCGTTTTTCATTAGGGCAACTATTGGAAGCATTTCTTTTGGAAGTTCTTTCGTTATTGGTAGCAATCTTGTTCCGAGTCCTGCAGCCGGGATTACTGCCTTTTTGAGCAACATTGAAACCTCATGTAGTTTTTGTTGCGAACCGAAATTAACGTTGCGGTTTTAGGGGTTCTCCTAGGCCTATTGCTACATAGCGTAGTTTTTTGGAGAATTTTTCTGGGTTGTAGATTCTTCTGCCATCTATCAGAATTGGTTTCCGCATGTTCAGAGTAAAGTCTTCTGGTTCTAGTTTTTTGAACTCTTTCCACTCTGTCACTAGTATTGCGCAGTCGGCGTTTTTTAGACATTCAATTGCTGAAGAAGCATAGTTCACTCTTGCTTTCAAGATTTTTTTGGCATTAGATGTTGCCATTGGGTCATATGTGGTTACTTTTGCGCCTTGCTTTAGAAGTTGGTTTATTATTTTTACTGATCTGGCCTCTCTCATATCATCTGTGTCTGGTTTGAAGGCTAAGCCGAGGATGGCGATTTTCCTCCCTTTTAATGTTTTAAGTTCGTTTTTCGCTTTTTGCACTGTAAATTTTATTTGGTCTTCGTTAGCCCTCTGCGTTGCTTGCACTAAGTTTGGGTTGTAGCCGAGTTTTTTGGAATAGGCAATGAAGGCTTTTAGGTCTTTTGGGAAGCAGCTTCCTCCCCAGCCTAAGCCCGCATTTAAGAAATAGGGATTTATCCTATGGTCTTTTCCTATGGCTTCCGCTATTTTCGTAATGTCCGCTCCGGGAATTTTTTCGCATACGTTCGCGAAGGTGTTTATGAAGCTTATCTTTGTGGCTAGGAATGTGTTATTTGCGTATTTTACAAGCTCTGCTGTTGGCAGATTTGTTCTTACTATTGGAGGAGTGTTTTTGCCATAGAACTGTTTGTAGAGTTGTTCTAAGGTGTCTCCTGATTTTTTATCGTATTCTCCTATGACTATGTAGTCTGGATTTAGCGTGTCGTAGACTGCGTTTCCTTCGCGTAGGAATTCTGGGTTAAAGCACAGTTGAAAGTGTTTACCGCAAGTTTTTCCGCTTTGTTTTTCTATGTTTTTTTTGACGAGATTTTCTGTCGTTCCTGGTGGAACTGTGCTTTTTACAACTATGAGGTGACTGCTTTCCTTCTCTTTTAGTGCTTCTCCTATTTCTTTAGCGGCTTCTTCGACGAATCTAAGGTCGACGCTTCCGTCTGGTTGTGAAGGTGTTCCAACTGTTATGAATGATGTGTCTGTTTCTAATATGGCTTGTTTCCGTCCAATGACGGCTGTTAAATTTTTGGTTTTTATGGCTTTTTTCAGTAATCCTTCGAGCTGGGGTTCGTAGAATGGGGGCATTCCGTTTTTGACCATTTTTATTTTTTCAGGGTCTTTCGTGGAGACTGTGGTTTTGAAGCCTTGGTTTGCGAAGCATACTGCTGTGCAGAGTCCAACGTAGCCCATGCCGAGGAAAGAGATTTTAGGCATTTGACATGCTCCTCTTTTTAGAGAAGATTCTGTGAATAGAGGATAATTAAGCTTTCAGAAGGCGATGGGCTGTGTGTGCGTGCAACAGCCACTAGCCCCTCTATTTGGAGCCAAATAGATATAATTAGTTATGAAGGTTTGATTGATGAGAGTGTGGTTTTTATATTTGGTTGTTGAAGTAAAGGCATGTGAGGGATTTGAATGAGGGGTTCAAGGTTTATTTTTAGGATGTGGTATTATTTTAGACTTGGTTACAGTACGTATTTGAGCTTTTTTTTAGGCTTCGCAACAACGTTTGTTACTGTGTACTATTTGGCGATAAGTCATATTCCTCAGCTTCAGGTTGTGTTTCCGAATTTTTGGGTATTTGTGGTAATTGGTGTGGTTTCTGGTGTTCCGGTAGCTTGTGGTATTGGGTGGTTCCATGTGAAGGGTAGTGCGCTTTGGAAGTCTGAGATTGATATTGCTTCTGAAGCGAATCCTTATCTTTATAAGATGTATCCGGGATATTGGATGGAGGCTTTTACGCCGCTTTATCTTGAGCTTTTGGTGGGGTTGAAGAAGATTCTTGAGAAGGAGGGTATGCTTAGTGAGGAGGAGAGGAGAAGGATTAAAGATTTGGAGGAGAAGCTTGAGACCCTCATAAAAGGGGGGTATGTGGGTGTGCCCAAAACGAGGGTTGATATGCGTTCTTAAACATTGGGTGTTGGTTTGTTTAGGTGCTTGTGTGCGTGCAACGGTGTTAGGCCCCTCTATTGGGAGCCAAATATGGGTTGTTGGGTTTAGGGGGTTATCTTAATATTTTTTTTGCTACGTGGTCTATTTGTGCTTTGGTGATTGTGGGGTAGATGGGTAGTGATAAGACTTGTTTGGATATTTGTTCGGCGATGGGGAAGTCTCCTGTTTTGTAGTGGAGTGTTTTTTTGTAGAATGTTAGAAGGTGTAGGGGTGTGTAGTGTACGCTGAGTCCTATGCCTTCCTTTGAAAGTTTTTTGTATAGTTCGTTTCTGTTTATTCCGCGTTTTTGTTCTACGACTCTGATAGCGTATAGGTGGTATACGTGTGTTCTATCTTTGGCTTCGTAGGGTGGAATGATTCCGTTGGTTTTCTTGAGTTTTTGGGTGTAGTAGTGGGCTGCTTCGACGCGTTTCTTGTTAATTTCATCTATTCTTTTTAGTTGTGAGATGCCAAGGGCTGCTTGAACTTCGTTTAGTCGGTAGTTGTAGCCTAAATTTACGACGTCATAATACCATGTTGCTGTTTTTTCTCTGTCGAAGGCGCCTCTGGTCATTCCATGTTCTCTTAGGACTTCGATTTTTTTGGCTATTTGTTCATTGTTTGTTGTAGCCATGCCTCCTTCGAGTGTTGTGATTATTTTTGTGGGGTAGAAGCTAAAGCAACCTATTGTGCCGATAGTTCCAGTTTTTTGGTTCATGTATTCGGCGCCTAATGAGTGGGCGCAATCCTCGATAACGGGGAGGTTGTGATGTTTTGCTATTTGCATGATTTCTTTCATGTCGCATGGTTGTCCTCCGTAGTGGACAACTATGATGGCTTTGGTTTTTTCGGTGATTTTGTCTTGAATGTCTTTGGGGGATATGTTGAATGTTTTTTCGTCTATGTCTGCGAAGACTGGTTTGGCGCCAACGAAGAGGGGTGCGTTTGCTGTAGCTGCAAATGTGAAAACTGGGACTATAACTTCGTCTCCGGGACCTATGTTGAGGGCGCGCATGGCTAGATGTAAGGCTGCGGTGCAGCTGTTTACTGTAATGGCGTGTTTTGTGCCGAGATAATGTGCGAACATTTTCTCGAATTCTTTCGCTTTGGGACCCCCGGTGAGCCAGCGTGAACTTAATGCTTCGAGCACAGCCTTCTTTTCTTCCTTAGTGACCCATGGAACAAAAAATGGAACCCTTTCAGCACACAAAATCGCTCTACTCCATTTCACTTCTATACGCTAACCATTCTTCATATCGTCCCTCTTTGTACCATTCAATAAATTCCTTCAAACCATTTGCTATGTCATATTTGGGTTCAAAACCTAATTCTTTTTTTGCAAATGAAATGTCGGCGTAGAGCCTTTTCACTTCCCCTGGTCTTGGAGCCGCATGAATTGGCTTCAGTTTTCCTTTACGACCAAAGAGAGAAATAACCTTGTTGGCTAATTCGTTTATGCTGACTTCTTGACTGGTGCCGAAGTTGACGATTTTGCCTGTTAGATTTTCATGAGAGTTTAAAACAAGGTCGTAAGCGTTTACAGCGTCTTTTATGTACATGTAATCTCTAGTTTGTTTTCCGTCGCCGTAGACTATTGGAGGTATGCTTTGCATAACTCTTCTAATGAATTTAGGTATTGCAGCTGCATAACCTGTGTCACTTTGCCGTGGACCGTATGTATTAAAGCACCGAACAATAACTACTGGTAGTTTGTATGTGTTATAGTAAGCAAAACAAAGTCTATCTGCTGCAGCTTTGCTTGCAGCATATGGAGAAGCCGGATTTAACGGGTGTTTCTCATCCATGGGTACGTATTGTGCTGAACCGTAAACTTCGCTTGATGAAGCGTAGATTACTAATTCTACATCGTTTTCCAAAGCAGAATCTAAAATATTTAGAGTGCCAAACGTATTTACTTCAAAGGTTTGTCTTGGTGCAATTATTGATTTGTCAACATGTATTTGAGCTGCTAAATGGAAAACTATGTCAACACCGTCCATTGCTTTTGCAACTACTTCTTTGTCCCCTACATTTCCTCTTATTAGCTTAAAATTCTTAAAGTTGAGAAGGCCTCGAATGTTGTTGACAGCACCGCTTGAAAAATCATCCAATATTTTTACGGTATAGCCTTTTTTTACATATTCTTCTGCCAAATGACTACCAATAAACCCTGCTCCTCCAGTTATCAGTATGGATTTTTTGCGCATTTCGTCACCCGCAAGCAAACCTATTTGCGAAGAATAATTGTGTATACTATTTAACATTTGGTGTAATGCAATTGATCGGGGTCTATTGTTTTGGCAGAAATCTGGCTCTGTATGGGTTTAGGAATTTTATTAATAAACGTTCTCCTAAGGTCTTCCTTTTCACATATGTTTTTGTTTCGAGGTCGAATAGGCTCACTCTTTTACCTAGATTGTTGTTACCACATCGCATTGATATGATTATTGTGTCTAATCCATTATCTTCAATCACTGAAGTTACATTCTTGATGAAAACAATTTTAAATTCATAGTCCTTTGAGCAAAGATAGTATTCATTACTACTAATTTTTTTAACGTTATAAGTTGCCCTTTGCGTTTTGCTGAAATCTTCTATAAACTTTTTCATCATTTCATATTTTTCCATTAAAGTTGGGGTTTTTCGGATAGGAAACTTGTTCGTTAGATTCTCAGCAGGAGCACCACCAAAAATGGCTTCTGTAGGAATATCCTTTGTTACAAGAGAACCTGCTAATACTATCGCTTTTTTGTGAATTGTTACACCAGGGGAGACTATACAATGGCCAATCAACCAAACGTCATCCTCAATGAGCGTAGGCGCGACCCTGAAAATTTGACACCCCTCAAGCAATTCCCCAAAATACACATGCGTCCAAACTTGCGAATATGCTCCTATTCCTACGTTACTTCCTATTTTTAGCACATCGTTAGAATTTAGAATTGTATTTTGACCTATCCAAGAGTTATGACCTAAATCGCATGATTTAAATCCATAAATCAAAGTGTGGTTATGGATGGTTACATAATCGCCCATGTGTAATGTGGACACGAGAATGTTAGTACCGCGACCTATGAAACAGCAATCGCCTATCACTATTTCCTCAGCAATGCCACCAAAAGCCCCGAATTTACAATCTTTCTCTATATGAACATAATCGCCAATACGTATTTTACGCCCCGCTAATTCACAGCCATCTTCAATAACAGCAGTAGTACTAATCTTAATGTCTTCTCCTTGGATTTTGAATTTTTTGTCAGCCAACTAATGTCCCTCCTTTAAAATGAACACTTTGCGCTGAACATATTAATCTATGCTTTAGTCAAAACATAATATATAAGCAACTCTCGTCTAACTTTTGTTTGCTTTTTCTAAAACTAGAGCGCAGTACAGTTTTTCTAGTTTTCTAAAGACCGACTGAGCGGAAAATGACCGAGCTATTCGCCTGCATTCTTCGGATTTTTTAAGAAATTGCCCAGAATTTATTATTTCAGCCAACTCCTTAGATCCTGTAATAGGATTGGGATCTATAAGAAAACCACCTCTCACATTCGTTTCTAAGTTTGCATAGCGTTTGAAGCCTATAACAGGGGTTCCACAAGCCATAGATTCAAAGACGCTAAGACCTTCATTGAATTTCACGAACCCAAATGGAGAAAAAAATAGGTCACTGGCAGAGTAATATAAAGGCAACTTATCATGAAAGATATATCCATGAATACTTACCAAATCCTCAAGACCGAGTTTAGCAATGTAGCTTTCAAAATCGTTCATTCCTAAACCGCTTCCAACGATGTGAAGCTGTAATTTTTTGCTTCCTACATACTTAATTGTCTCTGATAAAGTTCTAAGCATCAAAATCCAGTCTCTTTCGAGAAGCCCTATTCGACGAGCCATCCGCGCCCAACCTTTGAGCCCTTGAGCAGGCTGCACCCTACCAACGTAAAGAATATGAAACTTTGTATTATCCCACCCTAGTTTTTCCTTTGCATTACAAACTCTATAAAAGGTATCGAGATTCACTGCGGGGAGATTTGCTATGTAAATTTTCCTTTCAGGTACTTTAAAATCAGAAAGTATTACTTTTATATCATTTGTGGTGTCAGTGAGAATAATGCAATCAGCAACATTGAACGAGACCCTAATTATTAGTTCAAGAATATTCAACGAAGCTCTGAACAGTCTTGTTTTCAGCATTTGTTCTAATGATGCTCCTGTGAAAGCCAAAATCTTGACGACCTTTAGATCACGGAGAAAGAAAACAGCGAAGTGAGTCATCATGGTGTGGTAACCGATAAAGTGAACAACGTCTACCTTATTTTCCTTGACTATTTTACGAATAATGTAACACGCATTAAAAAGCCTAGGTAAGAGCCTAGGCAAAGGTCTGAAGTTAGCAATTTCCTCCGGTCCAGGAATACGGAATATTATATGCCCCCACTTATGACGGTGTACTGACACCTTTGGCGTATCTGACAGAATTAATATAAAGGAGTTATGCCCTTTGTCCCTGGCTTCTTTCGCATATAAATCTGCCAAACTTTCATGAATCAACAATTTCTCCCATGGTTGAAAGTACTTGTCGAGATTAATATACGGGATAATATAACATATTTTGAGGGACTTTTGCTCACTCATGATCTTTTCCACTTATCCGTCAGGACCCATTTTTATTAGACTATGACGCCTAACCTTTCACCTTTACGACCTTTGCCGGACATCCTACTGCAACACAATTTGGCGGAATATTTTTGGTGGCAACGGAATTTGCACCTATTGTTGAATTATTCCCTATTGTTACACCTGGAAGTACAACCGTGTTAGAACCTATCTCAACATCATCACCAATTATTACAGGTTTTCTAATTATTTCGACATTCTTATTGCCTGTAATTGTAGAGACCGACAATATTATTACCCCATAGCCTACCTTAACGTTCTTGCCGAACTTTACGCCCCCACCATAGTCAATAACGCTAAACTTTCCTATTTGCGCGGGCTTCCCTATAAGCTTCCCATCTGGAAAGTCAGATTTGAAGATAATATCATCTGATATTCCTAAAATTTTTCGTAAGAAGCTTCGAAGCCTCTCAAGCATGTGCTCTATACGCCTCAACTAATTCTTTATATAACTTTTCCATCTTCCCCATCTCCTTCTCATAGTCTGCTTCCTTTTCCACAATACTCCTATTAACAACGCCAAATTTTCTTCTAGTACCTTTTTCTCTGAGTAAATAAATTATTTTCTCAGCCAACGCCGTAAAATCCTTCTTAGGAAACAATAATCCATTCACACCGTCTTCTATGCATTCTTTATTTCCCTCCAAATCTGTAACCACAACTGGCAACGCGCAAGCCATAGCCTCAAGTAAGCTAATAGACCTAGTATCAGAAAGCGATGTGGAAACGTAAATATCAGATAACCCCAGAAATTTCGGCACTTCTTTATTTGAAACTAAGCCAGCAAACCTCACATTTTGGGCCACACCAAGTTTATGTGCTAATTCTTCAAGTTGATGCCTCAATGTTCCACCACCAACTATGAGAAAAAAAGTGTTCGGACATTTGCCAATAATGTATGGTATTGCCTTGATAAGAGTACTAACATCATAAACTGGTTCTAGATTGCGCGTGCTTATTACAACTCGATAATCCTGCGGTACGCCTAAATCCTTCTTAGATTTCTCGTCATTCTCAACCGGATGAAAAGCCCTTAGGTCCACACCATGAATAATCATCCTAACCTTCCGCTCATCAACTCCAAGGTCTACAATCGCCCTCACCAAAGAACGCGAATCTCCAGTAACCAGATCAGCCTTTCCTATCACATACCTCGCAATGTATTTTTTAACAAAATACTTTCTTCTCCCTTCTGACGGAACCAATAAAACATCCGACCCCCATGCAGTAACTACAAACGGCTTAAAACCACATAAAGCGCCATAAAAACCATAATCAGACAGATAATGAGCATGCAAAATATCAGGATC
>Ga0172365_10003902_pt1 | contig 11052 bp, 9 predicted proteins | sample LakKivSesite48cm_FD_114535 | JGI IMG/M metagenome (GOLD analysis project Ga0172365, IMG submission 114535) | Sediment microbial communities from Lake Kivu, Rwanda - Sediment site 48cm | ecosystem: Environmental > Aquatic > Freshwater > Lake > Sediment | place: Rwanda: Western Province, Lake Kivu... | reverse complement strand
AGGAGGTTTGCCTTAACAACATCTTCTACGAAGACGTAATCCCTTGTTTGAGTACCATCGCCGTACACAATGGGCTGTTTGTTATTGAGTATTCTATGCGTGAATATCGCGATAACTCCCGCTTCACCTAAAGGGTCCTGCCTTGGCCCGTAAACATTGCCGTACCTTAAGACTACTGCCTCAAGCCCATAAAGCCGCTTAAAGTAATTGAGGTACTGCTCACAGGCAAACTTTGCAACTCCGTACGCAGACAATGGCTCGACTGGTGTATTCTCATCAGCAGGTATTCTTGAAGGTTCTCCGTAGAGCGCTCCGCCTGTTGAAGAAAAAACAATTCTTTTTACTCCGTATTTTACTGAGAGTTCAAATACATTTATTGAACCAATAATATTAACCTCTCCATCAAATTGAGGATTTTCAACTGATTTCCGTACATCAATCTGTGCTGCCGCGTGAAAGACAATCTCAGGATGAACTTTTTTAAAAACAGATTCAAGCATCTCCTTTTCAGTTATATCTATCCCATAAAATACTGCATTAGGATTAATATTTTCCTTCTTTCCAGTTGAAAGGTTGTCAACAACAAAAATATTATGCCTCAAATTTACAAGAGCATCAACAATATTCGAACCTATGAAGCCTGCTCCACCTGTAACTAATACTTTCATATACACCTTCTGATTTTAGTATAAATTTTCTTTCTTGAGAAAAGATAACGATGCTTCAGAAAATAATAGATCAAACCTTCAGCATGCAATAGGGCCATTTTGAAACTTGTATGTGAGATTCTTTGAGTATGGTGAACTATTTCTGCTTTCGGAGCATAAACAACTTTCCAACCTTTTAGCCACATCCTTAAACAGTAGTCAACGTCCTCTGGAGAATAAAAAATATTTTCATCAAGCAAACCAACATCTTCAATTGCTTCTCTTCTAATCATCCATGCTGCAGATATGCAATAATCGACTTCGATACTATTTTTGAATTCCTTTGAATAAACCTCCTTGTCATACAACTCCAATTTCTCCCCCACTTTATTAAGAAACCCGATCGGTAAACCTTTAAATAGTTTTACAAAAACAGTTGGAAACTTTTTACAGGAAGGTTGTACGGTACCATCCCAATACAACAATCTCGGAGCAACTATGCCAATTTTCGTGTCGGAGTTCAAAACTCTTATTAATTCTTTCAAAGCGCCTTCTTTCACTTCTGTATCAGAATCTAAAATAAAAATATAGTTAGCTTTACATTTCTGAATTACAATATTTCTTGAAACTGTTGTTCCACAATTTCTACCTAATTTCATAATATTTGCCCATCCATAGCTACTTCTTAAACCCTCTATTATTTCTAATGTTTTATCTTTGGAGCCGTTATCAACAGCGTATACTTCAACTTTTAGATTACAGTTCTCAGCATCCTTAAAAACAGATCTTATACACGTCTCGACATACTTTTCTGAATTCCAAGTCAAAACAATAAATGAGAGTTCTTCCACAAATTTGCTCATCTCATTTTTATTCCCTCCCTTTTGGTATACTATTTGTGTAATATTCAATTACAAGAATATATAGAACCAACCAAAAATATAGCATGGTAAAGTTAATATCAGCAATTAAGCGTATCACCAAAAACACAAAATATAAAAAGGTGCCCCAAAACTTACCTTTAACTTTTGTGAAGATAAATACTATAAAAAGTTCCAAGATAATCGAAGTTAACAAACCTGCCATTAATACATTATTGCCAATTCCAGAGAAATAGCTAGGTAGTTGGTTAAATAAAAACTCGTAAGGTCCATGATAATATTCCATGGCTAATCCCGAGTTTCCAAAGCCAAAACCGATTAATAATCTGCGAAAATCGAGAAACCTACCAACATAGAAAAATTTTAAAAATCTCAACTTGAAAGAATTATCGGAATATAATAAACTTAACCTTGTAAAAAAATACTGATTAAAAAAAGTGCCAATCAAGATAATAATTAACAAAGAGATTAAGAAGGACAATTTAATCTTACTTCTCTTTCTTCCTCTTACTAAAAATAAAGCTATGTATAAAAAAATCGAAAAAAAACCCAATAAGGAAGTACTAATAGCTAAACCCAATATTACAATAAGATCTTTCAGACCGAATTCTATGTCAAACATAATAAGATACAACAAAAAAAACTCAGCAAAATGAGAAGGTTCTGAAAAAAGACCTGATGGTCTAAAAATAGGCCAGATAGAGCTAGGACCGTACCAAGGGAAAACAACTTCATAATTGAATATTTTAAACAGTAATAATTGGATTAGAATAAAGATTGAATTTATTTGTAGCAAAAAATAAATAAATCTTTTAATACTACTCAAAACAATTTGAGAAGGTGTATAAGATTTTAGAAAGATACCTAAAAAAGATAAAAACAAAATGTAGAAATAAAATATTAACAAAGTGTTCTTGAAAGTTGAAAAATTGAAATTTGGTTCAGAAACCCAAAAAACAAAGCTTATAGAAAATAGGAATGATAATACTATTATTACCAAAAGTATATTTACCTGCAATTTATCCAATATATATCTCCGGGGAAACAAAAACAAAAGTAAAACAGGAAAAATAATCAACGGAATAATATTAGAAATGCTTGTATTATGGATCTTAAAATTTGCAATAAGAAGACCAAGAATTATTAAATAAGTTGAAATTATTAGAATATGCCCTCGTTTCATTTGCTTAATAACTCCTTGTAAACGTAAAGCGTTTCATTGGCGGCTCTTTCCCAAGTTAAGTTACTTAGCACATGTCTTTTCATCTTTACTCGAGTTTCTTCAGGCATGCGTAAGGCATGCATGACCTTTTCTCTTATATCATTTATATCAAGCGGATTGCAAACAAAAGCAAAGTTATTCAAATACTCATTAATTGGCGAATACATTGTAGTGACAACTGGTGTGCCCAATGAAGCTGCTTCAAGGACTACAAGTCCCGGTGATTCTCTTAGACTTGGCAAAGCATGCACATCTAAATTTCTCATTAAAAATATAGTATCACATCTGGACAGAGGCCCAACTAAGTAAATATTTTTACATTTTCGTACCATTTGTTTTATATTCTTGTAATATGAATCGCTTTCACGATACATTCCTGCCAGCACCACTGCAAAATCTTCTTTTCCACAAAAAGCCTTAACAAGCGAATTTTGATTTTTAATTTCTTCTATTCTACCTACTTCTCCAATAATAAATTTATGCTTTATCTTCAATTGCTTGATTAAATCTTTGACACTTGCGCTTACACATTCTTCATCAAATCTTTCAATTTCCTCACAGTCTACGCCATTCTTAACTATGTAAGTTTTATTTCTCAAATTAACAGATGGAATTGATGGGAAATCGAAGGTAATTTGATTTAGCTCTTCCAAGGAGTTTGGGAGTAGAGCATCAACACTTAAAAGAATTTCTTCTGCTATTTCATAAAAACGAGGGTTAAATGGTGAATCACTAAATTTGTTTAATACAGAAGAAAAATTAAAAACAGGAGGAGCTAAAAAAGTGTATAATTTATATAAAGAAAGGTTGAGAAGATTATATCTGTATAGACTAAGAGAACGAAGCTTAGAAAGCAAAACACCTGCGACTATCTTATACACATTAAAGTAAACTGTAGATAAACATACTTTCTTACCTTTCGTTTTTGCTATTTCGAGAGCCCTGAGAGTAGTCAGTGGAGTTTGAAGATTAAATAGATGCACAATGTCAAATTCATCAACAAAGTCTTCTAACTCTTGGTGTCCATATGCAATTTCACATATCAGTCCTTTCTTTTCTAGATACTTCTTTGTAAAAGTAAGCTGTATCAAATCTCCCCCACTAATTTCTTTCGCATTTTCACGGATTACAAAAAGTATCTTAATGGTTCACCTTCAAACTATAAAATGATTCTGCATACATTTCAGCGATTTTATCCCAATTATAACAAGAGTATGCTCGTTCTTTAATAAGTGCTCTCTTCTTATCCAAGTATATCGGATTGCTGCTATCCAATTCCTCCAAAATCCCCTTTAATTCAAAACTGCTTGAAAAAAAGTAACCCAACTCTTCTCCCACTACTTCAATATTAAACGGGTTGTGGTGAGCTACAATAATATTTCCAGCCCCCATACTTTCCACTAAAGATGGATTAGTACCACCTACACTGTGACCATGGATATAACAAAGAGCATATTTTCTTAACAAGAATATCTTGCTTGAATCGTAAATCGGATCACTTAAAATTATCCTACTATCAGATGCTGCTATTTTTTTTACTTCCTTACTGTGGGTATCGCTAGAAAAATTAGATACTAATAGAAGTTTTTTACCAATTGAAGACATTTTAAACCCCTCTAAGATCATCGAAAAATTATTTTCGGGTACGCATCTTCCGATAACCAAACAGTAAGAAAACTTATTTATATTTAGTTCTTTCATTAATATTTCGAATCTGTGTTCGCTCTCTGCAACCTTAAGATCGTTAAATCCATATGGTATAAAAGTTGACTCTTTTCCATACCTTTTAAGGATGTATTCCTTTATCACCTTTGAATCAGATACAATAAAATCTGCCTTTAAAATACCATACCTCTCAGAGAGTTTAAAATAAAACCTAAGTAAAGCATTATACTTACTTCGTCGCCACTCCATACCATCTGGATTTAGAATTAGTTTAACTCCACTATTTCGCAAATAATTTTTATTAATAAATGGTGCAGAAGAATAACCTAAAAGATATATTGCATCAACTCTTTCAACTTCGACAGCATCATGAATTGCAGTCAGCCTACTGCTGAACAAGTCAACTTTCCGTTTCCTAGGTATACTAACTCTCCTAATTCCTTTAAACTCATCACGAATAATATGATCTTCTTTAGTCTCTCCGTAAACAACAACAGATAGATTACCTTTTTTATCCAACCTTTTTGCAATCTCGTAAACAAAAGTCTCAAAGCCTCCAAAAGTAGGAGGTATTCCCTTTGAACCAATGATTGCTATTCTCATTTTTTCATTACCTTTGTTATTTTAAAAATTAATAAGAAGACTTTTTTAAATACACACTTAAAAGTATTCCAGATCAAAAACTCAAGTGTACCAAATAATACCATAAGTTTAAATATTAGAATTTTAATAATATTTGAATGAAGATATTTAGTAATATATATCAATCTAGACTGTTCTAAAATAATATATCTTTTAAGCAAATTAATGTTCCTTGTACTCCCCTTTTCAAGATGATTAAAACTTACCCCGCTCAATAGATAATTATTATAACCTTTGACTTTTAGTTTATAAGCTAAAATAGTTTCTTCGCAATACAGAAAAGTACTTTCATCAAAAAAACCAGCTTCTTGAATTGCTTGCGCGTTTATGAAAAAGAAACTTCCCGACACAACATCTACTTTTGCGTACTCACCAGTGTTACCAAACTCGTTAACTTTATACTCAAGCCTTGGCCTAAAAAATTTACTAATAATAAACGAAGATAGCATTAAATAATCCTTAAAAGAAGGAAGTCTCCATGCCGAAACACCATTTTTGTTTATAGCACCAATTATTCCAATATTAAAATCTGCATTCTTTTCAAAAAAATCAACAATTTCTTTCACTGCTGTGATTTCTATTCCAATATCAGGGTTACAAATAAAGAAGCCACTAGGCTTATATCTGCTCAACGCATACTTAATCCCAAAATTGTTTCCAAAAGCGTAACCACCATTTCTCCCAGAATTAACGACATCGATTTTTTTGAAGGACCAAAAATAATTTTTTAGCAATAAATAGGAACCATTAGGAGAATTATTATCTATAATTATAATTTTTTGAATTTCCTTAAAATCCTTGAGCTTTAATGCAACTTTTGTTGTATTCTCGTAGTCATTATAATTTAAAATGATCGCACAGTATTTGCTACGCAAACTCTTTCCCATCTTGATGATATTAGTCAATTTCTAAAATCTGCTTTTTTAACATCGAAAACTTGACCTGTAAAATTGGAGTTTAAAACTTTCATCGTAACTTTCGCAACGTATTCTGGAGAAAGTAAACTTTCCGGAGCCTCGGGCCCAAAATTCTCTAATCGCATCGGCGAAGCGGTTCTCTCGGGATTCAAAACATTCACCAAAATTCCTCTCTCTCTAAGTTCTTCTGAAATCCCCTGCATGAAGTTAACTACAGCCGCTTTTGTTGCAGAATAAATAGAATAAAAAGGCCTGCCACGAGTATACGAACTAGAAGCAAACAAAAGGATACTCACATTTCCTTCATCAATTTTGCTGAGAAGAGCTTTTACGATATTTACAGAACCGATAAAATTTGTCCTGACCTCATTCCAAATATCCTCGTTATCTCTTGAAACTAAAGCGCCTGTTTTTAAAATCGCAGCAGTATTTACTACATAATCAATTTTGCCTTCTTCTTTTAAAACTTTGTCATAAACACCCAAAACCGAATTAAAATCCCTCACATCAACTCCGTTGCTTCTTGAAAAACCATAAGTTCTAGCACCTAGGGATTGCGCAAGGTCAAAAACTGCCTTGCCAATCCCTCGACTTGCTCCAAATACTACTATTACCTTTCCTTTAATATCTGGTAATTTTTCTTCCTCTGACAAAGCAATATCTTGGGATCTTATCTGAAATATTTTATCTGCAAGATAGATATCTTCAGGAAAAGTTATTTTTATATTAAACCTGTCGCCATCCAAAACATACACCGGAGCCAGGTTGTATTTTAGGATCAGACTACAATCATCAGTGACTTCAATATTTGAATCCCTTGATGCTAATAAATGTGCTTTTTTTATAAGCCCCACTCTAAAAGCCTGTGGTGTTTGACCTCTTCTTAAAAACTTCCTTGTAGGTATTTCCAATATAAAGCCTTTTTCATCAACTTTAATAATAGTATCATCTGATAAAATCGCAGTATCTACGGCATCATAAGATTCTAGAGATTTAACAATATTAGTTATAATCCTTTGGTTCACGAAAGGTCTTACGGCGTCGTGAATCAGGACAAAATCCTCATCGTTCTCTATGGCCATAACACCTACGTAAGAACTCTCTCTTCGAGTAACGCCCCCATTTAAAATCTTCGAAACTTTTCTATAACAATTCCTGATTACAATCTGCTCTACTAAAAATCTCCAGTCCGGATTGGTTACAATTATAATTTCATCTATTAATTCATTACTCTCAAAAGCCTCTATTGTGTATTCTAAAAGCGTTTTTCCACTTATTTTAATAAATTGTTTAGGTAAATCCACATTAACTCTTGAACCAACACCCCCAGCTAAAATTAATGCATATACTTTTCTATTTAACACCTTCCCCTCCCTTCAAAAGACTGACCAAAAATTCACCAACTCTTTGGGTTGATTGACCATCAAAGTGCTTATGAAAAAACTTAACAGATGCTGAAATATCGTAATCCGTAAAATCGGAATCTCTTAAATCTAACAAATCTGATAAAGCAGTTATTTTAGGCCCAGGGGTATGAATCGAATTTTTAAAGTCAATTACTAATCCTCTTACATCCTCGTATTCTCTTAAATCAAATGGATAAAATATTATAGGTTTTTCCAATAAAAGATAGTCAACAAATATTGAGCTGTAATCAGTCAAGAGATAATCACAGCCAAGCATTAGATCACGTGGATCATTAACTCTATCAAATCCAGCATAAAGTATTTTTTTATATTTAGAAATTACATCTTGTAAACCACTTACAAAATAGTGAGGCCTAAACAATATCTTTATGTTCTTTTGGGATAGCTCGCTGTCAACTTTATCAAACTCTTCTAAAATCCTAGTAATAACCCTTTGGTTAAATTCTTTTGTTTCTCTGTGCGTTGGAGCATACAAAACTATCTTTTCCTGCTTATTGAAGCCAAAGTGGTCAGCAAGTCTCTTCCTAAAATCCTCATTTTTCTTGTTTCTTATCAAATAATCGTTTCTAGGCGCCCCCAATGGAAGAAATATGGGCTTTTTAAATGAATTTAATTCGGGATGATTTAGAAAATATGTTGAGTCAAATTCGCTCAAACAGATTATGTGAGATGTACTATGAAGAAGCTTTCTATAAATCGACATCCTCTCAGGATCTTTGGACTCATAATTCCCTGGAGTTTTTTTAGTGGCAAAACCATGATTTAAAAAAATCAGCTTTTTAGAAAGCAACGATAAACTGGGAGTAAAGAAGTCAGTAATAACATAGGAATTCTTAAGGGCAATATTCTGCATAAAATCACAAATACCTATTTCGTTTAAGACAGAAAATTTCCTTCTTAGATTAAACTTGCTCTTAGAAAAACTAACTCCTCTATCAGAAATTAATTTAACATCAGGATGAACTTCAGGGTGTTTCTTAACTATAAATTCGAAAACTTCTTTTACACCAAGTGAAAAATCAAAAATATAAATTTTGTCCCTCATACTCTCTCCAAACATTCAATAGTATCCCGCCAGCCATTCCAGTTAAGGACGATGATGGCCACCTTGGGCCAGGCTTTGGGCTCTTGCTCCTGTGACTGAGTCTCTTGTTGAGCCTTCATGACTGACTTCCCCCCATTTCGTTGCGATCAGCACAATCTCTTCGTCTGTCTCTTTCACTGTGCACAACGCCTGATTCATTATCTGAAATGCTAGCCATTCCATCCTTCATAGTATCCTTAATGCAAAGGAGCATGGAAGAAACGCTCGGCATGTATCTTGTCATTGGTCCTAAAGCTGCAGAGAGCCATCTCACCGTTCGGCCTAGCACTTTCATCCCACCAACACCGTATACCTTATAGTTACGCCTTCGAAAATCTCGAACCCTCCACAATGAAATGTGTTTCTGATGCGGGTTTTGATCAAATTCTGATTGCTCAAAGAAGTAATTAGGGGTGGTTATGATGACACGTAGAGCAATTCTTTCCAATTCGTCCATAAGCCTTTCTCCAGCGTCTCTAGACAAATGCTCAATAACTTCGATGTGAGTTGCTACTTCAAATTCTTTGTCCATAAATGGCAATGGTTGCCTTTCTAAATTCCAATGAACAAGCTCATCATAGAACTTAGAGTGTTTGCAGAACTCAAGGTATGGTTCATACACATCTATGCCTACGAGCCGTGTTGGCTCTCTATATATCCTACACAGTGCCCCTATTATGCCCCTGCCACACCCTACGTCGACAAGCGACTTCGTTTCTTCAGGGATTTGATTTAATATGAGGGGTAACGCCACATGAGTCCATGTTATCTCAGGCATATTATCGGCCTCCTCTCTCAAATAGAAAGACATAGGTTTCACTGATAAGCCTCTTCATAAGATTTTTGTCAATGACATCAAAGGTAATATACCATGTAAGGAGCACATAACCTATTAAAAGTGCGCCGACTAATAATCCAGTAATGGCGTTCTCCCAGTTGCTCCACAGTGCAAAAGCTATGCTTGTCATAAGCAAACCTGCAGCCACTGCTAGACTGCGACTTACGCCGTTCTCTAAGAGAGCTTTCAAGTGTATCCCGGCTATCTTTGTGCATATAACGAAAAATATCGGAATAGTCCACACCATGCGTAGACACCAAGCTAAAGCAGCACCAGTAATCCCTAACTCAGTGATAAGGAAGAACGCAACGCCTGCGTATATCGGGAGTTCGATCAGGTGGTATTTGGCCACAACATCCGGTCGCCCAATTCCTTGAATTAATGCAAATGGTATGTATCCAATCGCGTTGAGTAGAACTGCCAGACTAAGAAGCCTAAAAACACCTGCACTTTCTATGGCAAAATCCCTGCCCAACCAAATCTTTAAGATGCCCTCAGCAAATATCAAAAACACTACAGTAGGCGGTACCATTGCCGTTAAAAGGTATTTTGTTGATCTCATTACGCTGACATTAAGCTCATCTCTATCTCCGCATGAGGCGATGCTGCTAAAGGCAGGGAAAAGAACAGTTGCAATAGAAGTCGATATGATAAGAAGTCTGGTGACCAATTCGTAGGAAGCCGTATAATAAGCTACAGCACTTATGGTAATGAGAGATCCGATAAGAAACCTGTCGAGATAAACAAAAATTGGGATGACCACATTTGATACAATAACCCAACCAACTATGTCCACATACCAATATTCGTCTAAGTTGTGAAGGGATGAATTTCGATTCCCCATAAAAAGCTCTTTAGGGAACTTGGATCCTGCAAAAAGAACTTTATCGCCTTTCTCATCCTTTATCACTGCTCCTACAACAGCTGCATTCTCTTTTTGCGCTACCTCTATGCATGCTTTAATGCAAGTCTGTTCTGGTCGAGCATCGTTATTGAGGAGAAATACGAACTCAGCAGGGTTTGGACCAGATAATGCATACTCAGTCCCTACATTATTACCGCCGGTAAAGCCGAGATTTTGCTTTAGAGTAAGAATAACTATCAGAGGGGATAATGAGAGCACTTGAGGGACTAATTGAGAGGCATCGGTGAGAGGAGAGTTGCCAAAATGAAATGGAAGATCTGGTCTACATAGCCCAAACTTATCTCTTGCCCAACTCCTGATCTTTTCCACGGAATCGTCCGTTGAGCCATTATCCACCACAATGATTTGGTAGTTAGGATATGTAAGTCGTTGCAGTGATTCTAAACATTCAATAGTATCCCGCCAGCCATTCCAGTTGAGGACAATAATTGCTACCTTAAGCCAGAAGATTTTGGTTTCTTTTTTCTGCTTTTGCAATTTTCCAAGGCTTTTAAATGGGTTATGTCTGTTTTTAGCCACTAAATTTTTAACCTCAAAATATTGTAACATAATAATTTAAATTGCCAAGTTTTTTATTCATCTCAACAAATTATTCATTTTTTCTTCTGTTGATAAATTCCTATTATTATATCTTTAGACATATTCAATTAGATAAAGATTCCTTTTCTCTTTTCTTATCCCACCTCTTGAAGATAATTGTCTTTTAAGATAACCCCAAAAACCTTCAAGCCCATTTATATGATTACCCGCTCTATCACTGTATTCTCCTTTGCTATGATTTACTAACCTGTGTAAGTATCCTTT
>Ga0172365_10003901_pt1 | contig 11052 bp, 11 predicted proteins | sample LakKivSesite48cm_FD_114535 | JGI IMG/M metagenome (GOLD analysis project Ga0172365, IMG submission 114535) | Sediment microbial communities from Lake Kivu, Rwanda - Sediment site 48cm | ecosystem: Environmental > Aquatic > Freshwater > Lake > Sediment | place: Rwanda: Western Province, Lake... | reverse complement strand
TTTCCGACATCGGCGCTCGCACCACGGGCGACCGCGTGGATGCGGAAGTGCTCAGGGCTGCGGGCCTGATCCGCGCTTCCAAAGGTCTTGTCAAGATTCTCGCAGAGGGCGATCTGGGCAGGCCCGTGACGATAGTGGCCGACAAATTCAGCCGTGCGGCACGCGAGAAGATCGCGGCTGCCGGCGGCACTGCTGAGGAACGAACCGGTGCTTGAACGCTTCCGGAACATCTTCAACATCCCCGACCTGAGGAACCGAATCCTGTTCACCTTCGGGATTCTCATGGTCTACCGCATCGGCGGCGCGATTCCCACGCCGGGGGTGGATTCGACTGCGCTTGCGCGGGCGTTCAGCGAACGTGCGCGGGACCTGTTCGCGGTGTACGACCTCTTCGCAGGAGGCGCGTTCAAACAGGCGACGATCTTCGCTCTGGGCATCATGCCGTACATCTCCGCCTCGATCATCTTCCAGCTTCTCGGCTCGGTCTGGGCGCCGATTCAGCAATTGCAGAAAGAAGGTCAGGAAGGCCATAAGAAGATCAACCAGTACACGCGCTACCTGACGGTCGGCCTCGCTGCCGTACAAAGCCTGGGGGTCAGCCAGTTCCTCGTTCAGAACGCCGCGGCGGTAAGCCCCGGCCTGGGGTTCCGGCTCATGGTGATGCTCACCATGACCACCGGCACGGTGTTCATCATGTGGCTCGGCGAGCAGATCAGCGACCGGGGCATCGGCAACGGGATCAGCCTCATCATCTTCATCGGGATCGTCGCCAGGTTCCCTCATGCGGTCATCGGCCAGTTGCGACAGATGCTCGACCCCGATAGCGGCGGCATCATGCCGACGCTCGCCCTGTTCGTGCTGATGGTCCTCACGACCGCCGCAGTGGTGTTCATCACCCAGGGGACGCGGCGCATCCCGGTGCGGTATGCGAGCCAGCGCGTGGTGGGCGGCAGAGTGTACGGCGGCCAGAGCACCCATCTGCCGCTCAAGGTGAACGCCGCCGGGGTGATTCCCATCATCTTCGCGCAGTCCATCGTGCTCGTGCCCACGACGATCATCCAGTTCGCGGGGACCGCATCGCCGGAGAGCACCGTCATGCAGACGATCTTCGGATGGTTTCAGCCGACCTCGCTGGTCTACTGGACGTTTTATTCGTTGCTCATTATCTTTTTCTCTTACTTCTATACGGCGATCATCTTCAACCCGGTTGATGTCGCGGACAACCTGAAGCGCAACAACGGGTTCATTCCGGGGGTGCGTCCGGGGAAGAAAACCTCCGAGTACATTGACCGCGTGTTGAACAGGATCACGCTGCCCGGTTCGGTCTATCTGGCGGCGATTGCGGCGTTCCCATTCGTGGTGATCACGGTCTTCGAAAAGGCCATGCGTGTGGCCGTAGTGCCAGATTTCTCTGATTTCTTCGGCGGCACCGGCCTTCTCATCGTGGTCGGCGTTGCTCTCGATACGTTGGACAAGGTGGAGTCGCACCTGTTGATCCGTCACTATGACGGGTTCATGAAGCGCGGGAGACTCCGTAGCAGACGACGATAGGGAGACACACCATGCGATTGATCTTGTTGGGCGGGCCGGGGTCCGGTAAGGGGACGCAGGGAGCGATCCTCTCGGAGAAGTACGGCATCCCTGAGGTTTCCACGGGAGACCTGTTCCGCAAGAACATCAGCGAAGGAACCGCGCTGGGGCAGAAAGCCAACGAGTACATCAAGCAGGGGCAGCTTGTCCCCGACGAAGTCGTGTTGTCAATGGTCTTCGACCATCTGAGCCAGCCCGATTGCGCCAAAGGGTACCTGCTGGACGGATTTCCCCGGACATTGCCGCAGGCGGAAGCCCTGAAAGAGTGGCTCGCCACGCGCAACTCCGGGCTTGATCACGTGATCCTTATTCTCGTGCCCGACGAGGTGATCGTCGAGCGCCTTTCGTCACGGCGCACCTGTGCCGACTGCAAGACCATCTACAATCTCAATCTCTCTCCTCCGAAGAAGGAGGGAGTGTGCGACAAGTGCGGCGGCAAGCTCATCCAGCGCGATGACGACGTGCCGGAGACGATCCGCCAGCGTCTGCGGGTGTTCCATCAGATCACCGAGCCGTTGATCGCCTACTACCGGAAAGCCAAGTTGCTCCGCGAGGTGGACGGCTCGAAGTCGCCTGAGCGGGTTGCGTCGGCGATCAAAGCGATCCTGGGGCCTGCGAAGTAGTCGGGCGCTGGGGTTTCACATCTGCGAGTACGTTTGTGCCAAAAGAAGGCTCCATCGAAGTCGAAGGGACGGTAACTCAGGCCCTGCCCAACGCATCGTTCAAGGTGCGGCTGGAAAACGGGCATGAGGTCCTGGCACATATTTCGGGCAAGATGAGGATCCATTTCATCACCATCAAGCCGGGAGACAAGGTGAAAATCGAATTGTCCCCGTACGACCTCACCCGTGGCAGGATCACGTACCGCCATCGCTGAAGCGTAGGGAAGGCAGACAAGTTCCTGCCTGAGTGGAGCGACAAGATGAAAGTTCGGTCATCCGTGAAACGTATCTGCGCCAGCTGCAAAGTCATCCGGCGCAAGGGCGTGGTTCGGGTAATCTGTAAAGCGAACCCGACCCACAAACAACGTCAAGGCTAAGTGCGAGGAGAGAGAACTATATGGCTCGTATCGCCGGAGTGGACCTGCCGCGAGACAAAAGAGCGGAGATCGCCCTCACGTACATTTTCGGCATTGGCCGACCCTCTGCCGCGCACATCCTTCAGGAAACCGGGGTGGAGCCGTCGCGCAGGATCAAGGACCTGACGGAAGACGAGATCACCCGACTGCGGGCGGTCATCGAGAGCCAATACAAGGTCGAAGGTGCATTGCGCACGGAAATTGACATGAACATCCGGCGTCTGCAAGACATCGGATGCTATCGCGGCATCCGGCATCGCCGAGGGCTTCCCGTTCGCGGCCAGCGCACCCACACCAACGCACGCACGCGCAAAGGGCCGCGCCGTGCAGTCGCCGGTGCGCGGAAAGCAGGGAAGAAGACGAAAGGCTAACGCAGGTCGAGCGGGCCATCGCCCGACCGCTTTTAGGTGAGGATAGTTCATGGCTTCTCCGACAGGTCGTCCCCGAAAAGGGCGCAAGAAAGACCGCAAAGTCGAGGCGACGGGCATCGCGCACGTCAAGGCGACGTTCAACAATACGCTCGTGTCGCTCACCGATAAGGACGGCAACGTGATTTCCTGGTCGTCGGCAGGCAAGGCGGGCTTCAAAGGCTCCCGGAAGAGCACGCCGTTTGCCGCGCAGTCGGCTGCTCAGCAGGCTGCCCGCGAGGCGATGGAACTGGGGTTGCGCCGGGTCGAAGTGTGGGTGAAAGGCCCCGGAGTGGGGCGCGAAGCTGCGGTGCGTGCGCTCCAGGCGGCGGGTCTGGAGATCACCGCCATACGGGATGTTACCCCGATCCCCCACAACGGATGTCGCCCCCCCAAGCGACGGCGCGTATAGGTATCAGGGTAAGAACGGCTGCACCCGTGAGAGGGCTGCGGCTTCAGGAGAGATGAATGGCGAGATACCAGGGTCCGGCTTGCAAGCTCTGTCGCCGCGAAGGCACAAAGCTTTTCCTCAAGGGCGAACGCTGCTTTTCCGAGAAGTGCTCCGTTGACCGGAGGAACTTCCCCCCCGGCCAGCATGGGCAAGCCACGCACACCAAGATGATGGAGTACGGGCGGCAGCTCCGCGAAAAGCAGAAAGCGCGCCGCACCTACGGGGTGCTGGAGCGGCAATTTCGCCGTTACTACCTGATGGCCTCCCGTATGCCGGGCGTCACCGGCGAGAACCTGCTGCGGTTCCTGGAGTCGCGGCTGGATAACATCGTCTATCGCCTGGGGTTCGCCCCGTCGCGTGCGGCGGCCCGGCAATTGGTTCGCCACCGGCATATCGAGGTCAACGGTAGGCCGGTCTCGATTCCGTCCTTCCAGGTCAGGCCCGGCAATGTCGTGGCGGTGCGTCAGGGCAGCAAAGAACTGCCGATGATCCACGATTCGCTGCGTCGCCTGGGACGGACGCGGGAGATGGCGTGGCTGAGCCTCGATAAGGCGACGCTCTCCGGCACGATGGTCGAACAGCCGTCGCGTGAGGACATCCAGATTCCGTTGGAAGAGCGGTTGATTGTCGAGTTGTATTCCAAGTAACCCCTCGCGCCTGCATTGGGAATGCCCCGGCAGGCTCATATCCAATATTCCAGGACGACCGAGGCCGATGCTCCGTGCGAGGAACGGCGCCCGGTCGTTCGCTTCTGATGAGGGGGCAATGTGCCGACGATGTTGAAAACCGAGACACCAGAAACACTCACCTTCGTCATGCCGGAGGCAATCGAGATTGACGAGGCGACGCTTTCGGAGACGTACGGGAAATTCACCCTGCAACCCTTGGAGCGGGGCTTCGGCACCACTATCGGCAACAGCATACGCCGTACGCTGCTTTCTTCCCTTGAAGGCGCGGCAATCGAAGCGATACGCATCGAGGGCGTGCAGCACGAATTCAGCACCGTGCCCGGCGTCGTGGAAGATGTGCCCGAACTGGTGCTCAACCTCAAGCAGGTGCGCCTGCGCTTCCATTCCAACGAGCGCAGGACCATCCACGTCGCCAAGCAGGGGCCGGGCGTGCTCAAGGCGGCTGACCTCGAAGTGGACAGCGCGGTGGAAATCGTTAACAAAGATCATGCCATTGCCACCCTCGACGAGGGCGCTTCGCTCTCGATGGAGCTTGACATCGGGCGTGGCCGGGGCTTTGTCCTGGCGGAGGACATGACCACCGAAGATACGCCCCTCGGCACGATCCCGGTGGATGCGATCTACTCGCCCATTCGGCGCGTCAACTACGAGGTGAGCAACGCCCGCGTGGGGCAGCGCACCGACTACGATAAGGTGGTGCTGGAGGTATGGACCGACGGCACGACCACCCCCCGGAGCGCGGTCGCCTACGCCGCACGGCTGCTCCGGAGCCACCTGCAACTGTTCCTTGAAGAAGGAGAGGCTGAAGAGGAGGCCGCCGGTCCGGCGCAGCAGGTTCAACCGACGAGCGTGCTCGATGTCAAAGTGGACGACCTCGATCTCTCCATGCGCTCGATCAACTGCCTTCGCGCCGCCGGGATTACGACGGCGGAAGAACTCGTGCAGAAGTCGGAAAACGACATGCTCAAGTACCGGAATTTCGGTCGCAAGTCGCTGATAGAGCTGACGGAGAAGCTTGAGAAGCTCGGTCTCCGGTTCGGCATGACTCCGGAAGACGTGGCCGAAGTGCGCGCCAAGGGCATCACCGCCCCGGTTGCACCCGAAGAGGAGAAGGAAGCGAAACCATGAGGCATCGCAATAAGGGCCGTCGTCTCGGCGTCAGCACGCCCCACCGCCGGTCAATGCTGGCCAACCTGGCATCATCTCTCATAGAGCACGGGGGCATCAACACGACCGAAGCCCGCGCAAAGGAATTGCGGCCGTACATGGAGCGGCTTGTCACGCTGGCCAAACGGGGCGACCTGCACGCACGGCGTCAGGTCCTCTCGTCTCTGAAGAGCCGTCGTGCCGTGAAGAAGCTTTTCGACGAGTGGGCGCCGCAGTTCCTCACGCGGCCTGCGAAGAGCAGCAGCGAGCAGGAATGGAACGGCGGCTACGTCCGCATTCTCAAACTGGGGCGGCGCAAGGGCGATTCGGCCCCGATTTCGCTCGTGCAGTTCATCACGCCGGAACGTGCTGCGCACCCGGAAAGCCAGAAACCGGCAAAGGAGCAGACTTCGGAGCCTTCGGCCACCGGCTCCGAAGCCAAGGACAACGCTACCCCCTCGGAGGCCAGTTCCTAGCACCGAAACGGGTAGCGGCAACGGAAAACCCAAGCGGGGCGGAATCGGCCACAGGCTGATGATGCCCCGCTTTTTATTGGAGCACGTGACGTGAACACGACCGCACCGGAGCCTCGCATTCGTCCCGGAACGACCGTCGCCGGGCGAGTGGAGTCCATCGCCGGGGACGGGCGCGGAGTGCTCTCCGTCGGGGGCCGCGAGGTGCTCGTGCGCGGCGCGTGGCCGGGCGATGTGGTCGAAGCACGCATCTACCGGCGGCGGCGCGGGAAGCTGGAGGCATACGCGCTTGCGGTGGAAGAAGAAGGCATCTCTCGGCGGCAGCCTCCGTGCGTCCACGTGGGCGAGTGCGGAGGATGCGTCTGGCAGCAGTGGCCGATTTCCGCGCAGCGCGAGATGAAGCGATGCCTCGTCGAGCAGGCACTGAAGAGCGCGATGCCCGATATGCCAGTCGAAGTGCTTCCCACGCGAGAGGTGGGGCCGGAGTTCGGCTATCGGAACAAGATGGAGTTCGCCTTCGGGCGGAATCCCGATGGCAAAGCGACGCTCGGCCTGCACAGGTTGAGGCGATTCGACGTGACGTTCGACCTTGTGCGCTGCTGGATCGCCTCGCCGCGTGCAAGCGAGGCGGTCGCCTGGGTGCGCGAGTGGGCGAATCGGCATGGGCTGGCCGCGTACGACGGCCGCACGCACGAGGGGATTCTGCGCTACCTCGTCGTGAGGGAATCCGCTGCGACGGGCGAGATCATGGCAAACCTCGTCGTCGCGGACAAGGCATTCGAGGGGCTGGACGACCTGGCGGACGGGCTGCCGCACTCGCTGCCCCAGGTGGTGAGCCTGCTTCTGAGCGTGAATGCGCGCAAAGGCGACACGGCGATCCCCGAATTCACCGAGGTGCTCGCGGGGCAGCCTTCGATCACCGAGCGGATCGGCCCGCTCGCGGTGGAGCTTTCGGCGCGGTCGTTCCTGCAAACGAACACCGGAGGCGCTGCGGTGCTCTACGAGATGGTCCGCGAACGGGCCGCGCTCGCCGGTTCGGAGCGCGTGCTCGACCTCTACTGCGGAGCCGGGCTGATCGGTCTCTGGCTCGCAGGTCCGGCGCACACGCCTCCTGCGCGGGAAGTGGTAGGGGTGGAGCAGGTCCCCGAAGCGGTTGCGGATGCCGAACGGCTGCGCGACCGGCTGGGGTACGAGCACGTGCGGTTCGTCCGGGGAGACGCCGAGCGCGTGTTGCCCGCATGGGCCGCAGAGGGCGAATCGTTCGACGTGGCGGTGGTTGATCCGCCGCGTGCGGGCCTGCATCCGAAGGCGCGTGCCGCGCTTGTGGCGCTGAGGCCGGGGCGCATCGTCTACGTCTCGTGTAATCCGTCCTCGCTCGCGAAGGACATGAACGAGCTTATCCGTGCGGGATACGCCCCTGGCCCGGTGGAGCCGGTGGACATGTTCCCGCAGACGGCGCACGTGGAATCGTTGGTGCGCCTCGACCGGCGTGGGCAGGAGCCATAACCGGGCGAGAAGGCCATGCGTGGAGCGCACCGGGCATGTCATACGCTTTTCAGTGAGGAATTGTGCATGTCGGGACGCAGGGGCGCATGGCCATGCGCCCTTACAAGATGTTGTTTCGACGCGCCTTGTAGGGGCGAGGCATGTCTCGTCCCTACGTGATGAAATGGTATCATCCGGAACCTGCATTGAGCATACATCCTGAGGACAAGGAGGCCCTCATGAGCTTCGTCACTGAGCCTGAGAAACGCATTCCCGTGGCCTACGACGTGGACGTTGCGGTTGCGGGAGCGGGCGTGAGCGGCGTCTTTGCCGCCATCGCTTCCGCGAGGAACGGAGCGCGCACGGTCATCATCGAACGCTTCGGGAGCGTGGGCGGCAACATCGGGCCGGGGATGATCGTGAATGGCCACATGATAAGCGGGCAGCCCCATCCGGCAGTCGGGTACGAGTCCACCGTATATCCGGGCCTTGTGGGAATTGCCAAGGAGTTCATCCAGAGGTACGCCGCGCTTGGAGGAGGCTCTCTGCCCCCGTACACCAAGGGGGAGCGAAACTACGCGGCGGACTCCGGCGTGGCCTCGTACCTCGCGCTCAAGATGCTCGAAGAGAGCGGCGTCAGGCTCATGCTCTCCACCCAGATAGCCGACCCCATCCTTGAGGGAAACCGGGTTCGCGGTCTGTTTGTGGAGAACAAATCCGGCAGGCGGGCGGTGCTCGCGCAAGTGGTCATTGACGCCACCGGTGAGGCCGACGTGGCGAGGCGGACCGAAGCTCCCATCCTCTATCCGAAGACCAGTTACCACGCCGTAGACGGCCACGCCCCGACGGGGATGGGCCTCTACTACCTCCTCGGAGGGGTTGATTGGGCGCGCTACGAAGCGTCCCTGAAAGACGCTCGAACGACGGAAGAGGACATCGCGTGGGGCAATAAGACGCTGGGAGAGAAGCTTACAGGGACCTTTCTTCACGTTCTGCCTTTCTTGAAGATGGCCTATGAGAAAGGTGAATACGATCCGCGAAGGACCGTCTCGTTGGGCGAGGCCCGCGTCGGCATAACCGTAAGCGGGGTCAGGAAAATCGGGGTGCAGGGCGTAGCGGCGGGTCAGGCCGCGCCCGACCGCGTCGAGGAGCTGGAGGCAAGCGATGGCCTGCACATCTCTGCGCTGGAGGCCGGGCTTCGGGCGTTCATCTTCGAAACCACGCTCTTCTGGAAGAGGTACGTGCCGGGGTTTGAGGATTCGTGTCTCCTTTGCATCGCCCCGTTCCTCGGTTCTCGCGGCGGGCCGTGCATCGAGGGAGAATACACCCTCACGATGGACGATTGCAGGGCCGGACGAAGGTTCGACGACGTGCTGTACCTCTACGGGGAATTCCGCGCCCTTCGCTACACCTGCGAGCAGGGAGAATGCAAGTGGACGGATTTCCCCTACCGGGTCATGCTGCCGAAGAAGATCGAGGGGCTTCTCGCGGTGGGCAGGTCGGCGTCGGGAATACCCGATACCCTCCTGCGGAACCGCATGGCCGCGAAGGTGATGGGCCAGGCGTGCGGCACTGCTGCGGCCATGGCGGCGGCGAAAGGGATATCTCCCAAGAAGCTTGACATCCGGGAGCTTCAGGGCGCGCTTCTGGATGCGGGTTTCTACCTGGGGGATAGGAGAAGGTTGCGCGAATTGCGTCTTATATGAGAGCGGATTCCTGCCCTTTGGCGACCTCTCCCGGATGACTTCCAACCGCCATTGTCAAGATGAGTGCGGAGGGACGAGAGGTTCACCAACGGGCACACAGCGCGAGGATACGGCATGAGCACAGCAGAAGTGGATCGTCTGGACGGATGGTCGCGGACCCATCGGTGCGGTGATCTGCGCAAGTCGGACGTGGGCACGGAAGTCGTGTTGATGGGCTGGGTGGCCTCCTACCGGGATCACGGCGGGGTCATCTTCGTGGACCTGCGCGACCGGTGGGGCATCACCCAGGTCGTGTTCGATCCGGCGGTCAGCCCGGAGGCGCACCGGCGAGCCGATCAGGTGCGGGCGGAATACGTGCTCGCCGTGCGCGGCACGGTGCGCCCGCGCATGGAAGGGATGGCAAACCCGAAGCTTCCGACCGGCGAGATCGAGATCATCTGCGCCGAACTGCGCATCCTCAACGTGGCCGAGCCGCCACCACTGCCCATTGACGGACCGCCCGCAAACGAAGAGGTGCGCCTGAAGTACCGCTTCGTTGACCTGCGCCGCCCGGTGATGCAGCGCAACCTGGAGTTGCGCCACCATGCCGCGCAGGCGACCAGGGAATATCTCTCAAACCTCGGCTTCCTTGAGGTCGAGACGCCGACGTTCGTCCGCAGCACGCCCGAAGGGGCGCGGGACTACCTCGTGCCGAGCCGCGTCTGGCCGGGCAAGTTCTACGCGCTGCCGCAATCGCCGCAGATGTACAAGCAGTTGCTCATGCTTTCTGGGGTGGACCGCTACTTCCAGATCGCGCGCTGCTACCGCGACGAAGACCAGCGCGCTGACCGCCAGCCGGAGTTCACGCAGATAGACGTGGAGATGTCCTTTGCCGACGAGGACGCCGTGATGCGGGTCGCCGAAGGGATCACGCGGGCGGTCTACAGACGGACCATCGGCTACGAGGTCCCCGATGCGATCCCGCGCATGGGCTACGCCGAGGCGATGTCCCGCTACGGGTCGGATAAGCCCGACGTGCGCTTCGGCCTTGAGATGGCGGATGTCACCGACATCGCGGCCCAGTCGGAGTTCAAGGTCTTCCGGGCCGTCGTCGAGCAGAAGGGGATCGTGAGCGCGATCAACGTGAAAGGCGGGGCGAACTTCAGCCGCAAACAAGTGGACGACATGACGCCCTTCGTCGCGCAGTACGGCGCGAAGGGAGCAGCGTGGATGAAAGTCACCGAGAAAGGGCTGGAGGCGAACATCGCCAAGTTCTTCGGCCCCGGCGTGCAGGGAGCGCTGCGCGAGCGGCTTAAGGCTCAGGTCGGCGACCTGCTCGTGTTCGTCGCCGATCAGCCGGACGTGGTCTACCAATCGCTCGGCAACCTCCGGCTCAAGCTCGGCAACGACCTCAAGCTCATTGACAGATCGAAGTTCGCCTTCCTCTGGGTGGTGAACTTCCCGCTTCTCGCGTGGGACGAAGAGGAGAAGCGATGGGTGGCCAACCACCACCCCTTCACCTCGCCGGTGTTTGAGGACTTGGACCTCATGCTTTCGGGCGGCGACCCCGCGAGGATACGCGCGCGGGCGTACGATCTGGTGATCAACGGCAACGAGATCGCCGGAGGCTCGATCCGTATCCACCAGCGCCATGTCCAGCAGCAGATGTTCCGGCTTCTGGGCATTTCCGACGAAGAAGCGGAGCAGAGGTTCGGGTTCTTCCTCGCGGCGTTCAAGTACGGTGCGCCGCCGCACGGCGGCATCGCGTTCGGCTTCGACCGCATGGTGATGCAACTGGCGGGGATGGAGACGATCCGCGACGTGATCGCCTTCCCGAAGACAAACTCCGCCGCTTCGCCGATGGACGGCAGCCCGTCGGAAGTGGAGGAAAAGCAACTGCGCGAGCTGGGGATCAGGCTGCGCCATACGACCCCTGCGAAGCCGGAAGCGTAAGGCCGGGGAAAGCACCCGATCATGGAGAGTGCGCGTCGGCAGTTAGCACGTGCGTGCTTCTTACAGATAGATTGGCTTTGTTGAAAACCTTGCCC
>Ga0172365_10003899_pt1 | contig 11053 bp, 7 predicted proteins | sample LakKivSesite48cm_FD_114535 | JGI IMG/M metagenome (GOLD analysis project Ga0172365, IMG submission 114535) | Sediment microbial communities from Lake Kivu, Rwanda - Sediment site 48cm | ecosystem: Environmental > Aquatic > Freshwater > Lake > Sediment | place: Rwanda: Western Province, Lake Kivu... | reverse complement strand
CTCGGGCAAAGGCTTTCTCCTTAAGCATAGCCTTTGATTCTCAGGTAGACCAGGTATCCGATGAACAAGATAAAATTAACAGTTATGATGGAAACCGACATGAAGGCGGCATAGAGATTCCTTCCCATAACGTCATAAAGGGAAAGGGAGACGATCAGGGAATTCAAAACGAGGGGGGTTTTCCAGAATGGTCGATACTTATCGAAGTGCCGGCAGACGAGCATCAGGGCCGGAGCCGCAGCGAGAAAGGTATAATCCCAGCCCAGCGGAGAGACCAGTGGAATGAGTAGGAGGAGCAAGAATCCCTCCAGGACAAAGGGCCTGGAGAGCTGCCCGCCTCTCCGGATAATGACGAGGATGAGACCGCCGAGAAAGGCCAGGATAGCCCCGTAGATCGCTAGGGAAAGAGTTTGACCTTGCGTTCTTTTCGTCAGGAAGCCGAGCAGCGAGACGTTGTCTTGCGAGGAAAGAAGCAAGGGCGTCGACGTGGCCAGCGAGGATTTCCACTCTCCGAGGACGACCCAGTTGCCCCTCCAGCCGTAAAAAAGAGCCGGAGCCAGGACGGCTATTATGAGGATGGCTGAACCCCCGGCCAGGGCCAGCCATTTCTTCCGGACGGCCAGGTAAGGGAGAAAAACGACCGCATATGGTTTCAAAGCCGCAGCCAAGCCGGCGAGGGCGCCACTGGCCAAGTCTGCAGAGGGCTTCGAGGGAACTGTCAGAAGCCAGATGCAGACGACGAGCAGACAGGTTATCAGAGCATTGATCTGACCAAGCTCAAACTCCCGCAAAAAATAGCGGGCCACGATGAGGCTGGCAAAAAAAGCCGGAGAGAAGAGCGTATTTCCTTTATAATCTATAAGATTGAAAGCAATGCGGAAAATTAGAAAAGCGGCCAGCATAATGGCCGTCAGCCAGACCGCCTTGGCGAGGGGTAGGGGGAGCAAGGTGAGCGGCACATAGAGAAGAGCGGAGAAGGGAAGGTACTTGAATTGCCAATGGCCGTCTGCCGCGCGATAGAGGGTTTCACCGCTCCGGATCCTTTGCCCGGCCGTATAGTTGACTTCGAAATCGGCCATCTCATTTTTTAAGCGGAGCATGAAGAAAAGGCCCGAAAGCACAATGGCGGCGAGGATGAGCCGCGTCATGGGCGTCTTGATGGCCATGCGGACTCCAAACTACCGTGCCGATTCAGGTTTGTCAATCTCGTCAGGCACTGCGGCAATTGAAATACCGCATTACAAGCAATTTTATTGATTGACAGGAGAGAGCGGTCTGTGTAAATTTGTATCAATATGCGTGAAGAGGAGGAAAGAGGATGATTATCAAGGCGCGTTCCCTGGGCGTTCTGGTCATGGCTGCAACGGCCGGCCTTCTCGTTTTTTCCCAGACTCAGGAATCCACCCAGCTTTTTGAAAAAAGTAAGGACAGCGTTCTGTCTCTCTATGTCTATGGAGGAAACAAGGACCTTATCGGCAAGGGCGCAGGCTTCGGGCTGGCGGAGGATATCGTGGCCACCAGCTATCATCTCGTCAGTCAGGCCGAAGAAGTTGAAGGCATCAACTTCAAAGGCAAAAAGATGAAGGTCGAGGGCATTATTTCCTTCGACCGAAAGATCGATGTGGCTTTACTCAAGGTCAAAGGGAAGGTTGGATTCCTTACCGTCGGCGACTCGGAGGGGCTTCAGACGGGGGCGAGGCTATTCGCCTTGGGTGTTAACGAATCGGGCGAGATCACTATCGGAGAGGGGACTCTCCGGAATGTCCATAAATTGGACGACAGCCTTTCGATCATCGAATCTTCGATCTCGGTCCCCGAAGGATATAACGGCGGCCCTCTTCTCGATCTGGCCGGAAATGCCGTCGGCCTGGTCGTTGTCTTGGAGAGAAGCCGGGTGGGGATCCCCGTCAATCTGTGGAAAAGCCTCCCCAGAACAGGCAAAGCGACGGCTTTTCGGGATTGGACGAAAGAGGACTATTTCGCCAGCGTTGAAGGCGCCTACATGGCGGGGCGAGTGTCCGGCCTGATGGACGAAACCCTCAATGCCCAGAAATACTTGGAGAGAGTCATCAAGGCCAAGCCCGATATGACTGAGGCGCAGGCTTTGCTCGCTTCAGTTTATGCCAAACAGCGAAACTATGCGGCTGCGGTGACCGCTTACCAGAGAGTAATCGAGCTCGACCCGAACAGAGCCTCCGCCCACCTGCGGCTCGGGGACGTTTACTTCCGGATGCAGCGTTGGAATGAAGCGGCCGAGGCTCTCGAGAGGGGCTTGGCCATCGAAAGCGGAAATAAGGAGGCGCTTTTTCAACTGGGGAGTGCTTATGAGGAGGCGAGGGATTTTGTCAAGGCGTCGGGTGCCTATGAGCGCTTTCTGAAGCTCAATCCGGAGAATGCCTGGTCAGGGTACCTCCGCCTCGGATCCTGCCGCATGGAGCTTCAGCAATATGACCAGGCCGTAGTGGCCTTTGAGGAAGCACAAAAAGCCCAGCCAAGGGACATCAAAATTAACTATAACCTGGCCCAGGCCTACAGGAAAGCGGGGCAATATGACCAGGCCGAGGCCACCTTCAGAGGGTTGGCCGAACTCGACCCCAACGCGGCCAGCTCCTATTACAGCGAAATCATTAAAATGTATGACGAGACCGGTCAAAACGAGAAGGCCATCGCCGCCGCCAGGAAGGTGATTGAGCTTAACCCCAAGAGCGAGATGGCGGTTTATAATTTGGCCATTATGTTTCAGAAGCTCAAGCGCTATGAGGAGGCCATCGCCGCTTTCCGGGAGGCTCTGGCCATAAAGCCAGACTATGATGTGGCCTACTATAATATCGGCTCCTGTTATCTGAATCTCAAAAAATACAAGGAATCGATCGAAGCCTTCAAGAACTACGTCGCGTTGGTGCCGGATAATGCCGACGCTTGGCTTCAAATCGGCGTATGCTACATGCAGCTCAAGGATTTTGATTCGGCCCTCGATCCGTTGAAAAAGTGCGTGGATCTCCGGCCCGATTACGGAGTTGCGCTCTTTAACCTGGCCGTTGTCTACTTGAACCTCAATGACAATTACAGCGCCCGCGATGTTTATAAAACCCTGGTCAATGTTGACCCCGAGCTGGCCGAACGACTCAAAAAATACCTCCGCTGAAGACGATCGGCCGATTTGACTAATCCTGGGCAATATGATAAGAATGGGATCTCATTCAGCGCAGAGAGCTTACTCACCCTTTTTTATCTGAGCGAGTTTGTCAGCCGAATTCATGGCCCGACGCCGGACCGCGCGCAAGGCACCGGCCGGCCCGGGAACGGTGGACTCAAGGGCAGGTGGCGGAATAGGCAGACGCGCTAGGCTTAGGACCTAGTTCCTGTCGAAGGAGTGCGGGTTCGAGTCCCGCTCTGCCCATGTGGATATGTCGGCCGGTTAGAGCAGCCGAGGTTTCTTTGCCCGGAAAATACCTACGCGAGACTGGATAGATCGAGGCGAAATCCAATGACTGAAAAAAGGGAGAGTGTGATCTCTCGGGTCATCTCCCAGAGCCCGAGTCAGCGTGAACTAGAGATAGAAGTATCGGCGGGGGAGGTGGCGGAGGAATGGGAAAAAGTCCTTCGGGAATACACTTCACGGGCCCGGCTGGATGGGTTCCGGAGGGGGAAGGCGCCCAAGGAGATGGTCCAGCGGATCTTCTCCAACGAGATCAAGAACGCGGTTATCGAGAACCTGCTCCCGCGGGCTTTGAAAGAGAGCTTGAACCAGCAGAACATTCGCCCTGTCGCAACGCCGGTGATCCGTCAATCGGTCTTCCGGGGGGGACAGCCCTTCCGTTTCCAAGCAACGGTCGAGGTGCTGCCGGATTTCGAGCTGCCGCCATATAAAAAGATCCGGGTGAAGCGGAAAGAGAGCCGGATTGAGGAGGGAGACATCGATCGCTCTTTGGAGGAGCTCCGCCAGAGCTCGGCCGAGTATATGCCGGTCGAGGGGAGGGGAGTGGCCGAGGGGGACTATGTTCTCGTCGAATGGAAGGGGAGGGACCTTCAGACAAAACGGCTTTTGCCCACCGAAAAAGTCCTGGTCCTCTCGGGGCACCCGGAAAACGAGAAAGGTTTGAATGAAACCTTGAAGGGTATGGCTCCCGGAGAAATCCGCCAGTTCGTCGTTTCTTATCCTCAAGGCCATCCCCAGAAGCGACTGGCCGGGAAGACTGTCGCTTATGAAATCAAGGTGATATCGATCAAAGAGAAAAAGGTTCCGGAGATGACCGATGAATGGGCCAAGGATTTGGGGGAATACGAGAACCTGGCCGACCTCAGACAGAAGGTCCGTCGAGAGCTCGAGAAGGCGAGAGAGGATTCCAACCGACGGGAGATGGGAGACGAGCTCGTTAAAAGCCTCGCCGAAGGAGTCCAGCTGGAGCTGCCCGAGAGCCTGGTCAACGAGGAGGCGGCTTCCATACTGAAAGAGTGGGCGGCCCGGTTGTCCGCCGAAATCCCCTCAGAGAGAGTCGAGGAGATTCGGGAAAAGGCCAGAGCCCAGGCCCGGCAAACGCTTAAGACGCGTCTCCTGCTCCAGAGGATCGCCAGCCAAGAGAAGCTGGCGGTCGACGACGAAGAGGTTGAAGAGGAGATCCGGATGATGGCCAAAAGGAACAATGTCCCTCTCGCGCAGCTTATGGAAAGGGTGACCCAAGAAGGGAAAAGAGAGGATATCCGAAATCGCCTTCTCCTCCGCAAGACCATTGACTTTTTGCTCGATAACGCGGTATTATATTGAGTAATCCCCATGCCAATTATCCCCTTGGTTATCGAGCGAGCTGGGCTCAACGGAGAGCCCTATGGAGAATTTCGCCCGCTCAAGGACAATATCCCTATTGCCGGGCTAGAGGCGAACGGTCGGGAGGTTGGGACGGGTCGAAACGCCGACCTGCCCGAATAAAACCCTAAAATAAGGGGTTTTCGTCCGCACTCTTGGCCAAAGATTTCGACGAAAGATCATGGGACTCGGAAGCGTAACGCAGGAGACGGGCTTGAATCGGACCGAAGGCCGGTCTCGGTCCGACTAATATCAGCGGTGGGAGAGAAAGATCATGACCCATGAAGCGAACGGAAACAGCGAAATGATCCGGAACATCCCGCTGATTCCCCTGCGGGACTTGGTCATTTTTCCGTCCACTCTAGTCCCCTTTATTATTGGGCGGTCCCCCTCCATCCAGGCGCTGGAAAAAGCTCTCGAGAGAGACAAGCTCATCTTCCTTGCCGCTCAGATGGATGCGTCGATTGACAATCCCACACCGAAGGACATTTATTCCTTGGGTGTCACCGCCAAGATCATCCGGACGGTCAAGTCGGATGAGAAGAACGTCAAGGTCATCGTCGAGGCCAAGAAGCGGGCCCGGGTGATTGAATACCTGAGCACCTACCCCTATTACCAGGTTCTGGCCAAGGTCATCCGGGAAATTGAAGACCAGAGTCCCGAGATCAAAGAGCTGCTGAAGAGGGCCCTGGCTCTGTTTGAGGACTATCTCCGGCTCAACCAGAATGCCAATATTGAATCCATCATCCCGGCCTTGCGGGATGCAGCGAGCGAGCGGATCACCGATATCATTGCTTCCCACTTGTACCTTCCATTGGAGGAAAAGCAGAACCTCCTGGAAACGATCAACGTTCTGGAGAGAACCCGGAGACTGAACTACTTGCTTGAAAACGAGATCCTAAAGATTCATTCGAAGCTCCGGCGGGAGGGGGCGCGGCCGGACCGCCAGAAAGCCGGAGGCAAAGAGGCGAAGCCCAGTGTCTTCCCTACGGCCCCCGGATACGGGGCGCGGAAAGAAGATCAGCCGAACGAGATCGAGGAGCTGAGGCAAAAGGTCAAGAAAGCCAATATGCCGGCCGACGCTGAGGAAAAGGCCCTTAAGGAGATTGAGCGTCTCGAGACGATGCCCCCGATGTCGGCCGAAGCGACCGTCTGTCGGAACTATCTCGACTGGCTGATCTCGATGCCCTGGAACAAGAAATCCCGCGAGAAAAGGAATCTCAAGGAGGCGGAGCGGGTTCTTGATGAAGACCATTATGGCCTGGAAAAAGTCAAGGAGCGGATTGTCGAATTCCTGTCCATCCGTCAACTCGTGAAAAACCCCAAGGGAGTCATCCTCGGGCTCATCGGACCTCCCGGCGTCGGCAAGAGCTCCCTGGGCAAATCGGTGGCCCGGGCGACCGGACGGAAGTTCGTCCGCCTGTCGCTCGGAGGAGTCCGGGATGAAGCGGAGATCCGCGGCCATCGAAGGACCTATATCGGTGCCTACCCCGGGCGCATCATCCAGATGATCAAGCGCGCCGGCACTAAAAACCCGGTCTTCCTGTTGGACGAGGTTGACAAAATGAGCATGGATTTCCGCGGCGACCCCGCCTCGGCGCTTATGGAAGTCCTTGACCCTGAACAAAATAGCACCTTCCTTGACCATTACATTGACACCGATTTCGACCTTTCGCAAGTTATGTTCATCGTCACTGCGAATATGCCCGAGCCGATCCCGAAGCCGCTGATCGATCGGATGGAGGTTATCCGCATCCCCGGCTACACTGAGGACGAGAAGCTCCAGATTGCCAAGAGATTCTTGCTCCCCAAACAAATGAAGGCCCACGGCCTTAAGTCCAAGAATCTTAAGATCACTGACGCCGCCATGCAAAAAATCATCCGGGAATACACCCGGGAAGCCGGCGTGAGAAACCTGGAGCGCGAAATCACCTCGATCTGTCGGAAGCTGGTTAAACGAGTGGTCCAAAAAGGCAAGGAGCATGGCGAGCGGGTGACTCCCAGGAACCTCGAAGCCTACCTTGGCATCCCAAAATTCCGGCGACAAGGGATCGATAAGAAGGACGAGATCGGCGGGGCGATCGGCATGGCCTGGACTGAATTCGGGGGGGAGCTGCTGGTTTTTGAGGCGAGCAAAATCCACGGGAAGGGGAACTTCACCCTAACCGGCCAGCTTGGGGAGATTATGCAAGAGTCCGCGCAGGCCGCCTTCAGCTATGTTCGGGGAAAGATCTTCGAGCTCAACGTGGCCAAGGACCTGCATAAAAACTTCGATATCCATATCCATGTCCCTGAAGGAGCGACCCCCAAGGAGGGTCCGTCGGCGGGCATCACCATCGCCACGTCCATTATTTCGCTCTTAACGGACATTCCCGTCAATCGGAAAGTGGCTATGACTGGAGAGATCACTCTTAAGGGAAAGGTCCTTCCGGTAGGAGGGGTCAAGGAGAAGCTTCTGGCGGCCCATCGTGAGGGAATCCGTGAGGTCATAATCCCCGTCGATAACAAGGCCGACCTCAAGGATCTGCCGAAGGTGATTAAGCAAGAAATCAAAATCCATCTGGTTGAGCATATGGACGAAGTCCTGAAAATCGCCCTGACACGGGAACTTCCCCAGAAGGCGACCGCGGAAACGCCGGCCATCACTCCGGAGCTTTCTCCAGGGGGAGGGGAAGGTGAGGGCCCGGCGGAGCCGCCCTTCACTCACTGAGGGTTGAGCCAACAACAATTATCGAGAAAATTGTCATCGGTCGAAAGTCAATTCTTGAGGAGATGTGAACAATGAGAGAGAAGGAGTACAGCCTCATTGAGCTCGAGGAAAAAGACCTCAAAGAGCTCGAGAAGATCGCCGGCCAGGCTGGAGTCGAGGACGAGGAGATTGAGGATGCGAGCAAGCACAACCTGATTTTTAAAATCCTCGAGGCTCAGGCCAAGAAGAGCGGGCTGTTTTTCTCCGAGGGCGTCCTGGAGACGCTCGAGGATGGCTTCGGGTTCCTCCGGGCCCCGGATTTCAGTTATCTTCCCAGTCAGGATGACATCTACGTTTCGCCTTCTCAGATAAGGAAATTCCAGCTCCGGACGGGCGATACGATCAGCGGCATCGTCCGGCCTCCCAAGAACGGCGAGAAATATTTTGCCTTGATCAAGATTGAGGCCATCAATTTCACCCACCCCGACGTCATCCAGGACCAAAGGCGAAACGTCCATTTTGAACGGCTGACGCCCCTCTATCCGTTTGAGAAAATCAACCTGGAGGACGGCAACCCCAAGAACATGAATGCCCGGATCATGGACCTCCTGACGCCGATCGGGAAGGGCCAGAGAGGTCTTATTGTCTCGCCGCCCCGGGCCGGGAAAACAACCCTCCTCAAGACGATCGCCAAGTCGATTGAGAAAAACCACCCCGAAATCTTCCTCATCGTCTTGCTGGTGGCCGAGCGGCCGGAGGAGGTGACTGACTTCCAGAGGACAGTCAACGGGGAAGTGGTGGCTTCGACGTTTGACGAGCCGCCGGCTCGGAATGCTCAGGTGGCCAACATCGTCCTCGAGAAGGCCAAGAGACTGGTCGAGATCAAGCGCGATGTGGCCATCCTCCTTGACAGCGTCACCCGCCTGGCCCGGGCTCACAACGCCATCATCCCGCCATCGGGCAAGGTTTTAAGTGGCGGTATCGACGCCAACGCCCTGAACAAGCCCAAGAAGTTTTTCGGCTCGGCTCGCAAGATCGAGGAGGGCGGAAGCCTGACCATCGTTGCCACCGCCCTGGTCGACACCGGAAGCCGGATGGACGACGTTATTTTTGAAGAATTCAAGGGCACCGGGAACCTAGAGATCAACCTGGACCGGAGGCTCGTGGACAAGCGGCTCTTCCCGGCCATGGACATCAATCGGTCGGCCACCCGGAAAGAGGAACTTCTGATCGACGAAAACGACCTCAACCGGATCTGGATCCTGAGGAAGGTTCTGAGCCAGCTCTCCGAGGTCGAGGCTATGGAATTGTTGGTCGAGAAACTCGGAAAGACAAAGACAAACAGCGATTTTTTAAACGCCATGAGCAAGGGGCTCTGAGCAGTCTCCCGCCGTGAAGCGGCAGGGGAGGGGCGTCCGTTCTCAAGCTGCGTCTTGTCAATAAGCGTTTCGAACCCCCGGGCTTCAAAATCAAGGAGTTCTCCATCGATTTTTCTCGCCAGGCAATTGGCCGGGCTTGGCTTGGCCGACGCAATTTCAACGTTTATTCCAGGGGAAATATCCATATTCTCAATGCCAGGCCAGTTGACTATTTCATCTTTGCTTTCGATGGAAACGGCCGTTTTTTGAGGCGCTTCGGGAAAAAGGGGCAAGGGCCCGGTGAACGCCAACGGACCTCCTATATCGCTTTTGACGGCCAAGATAGCATCGTTGTTTCGGATCCGGAACTCAGGAAAAATGTAGTTTTCAACCCCGGGGGAAACCAAATCGGGGAGAGACCCCTCCGAACGATGGATATGCGATGTATCTTATTGATAATAATAAATATATATCCTAATTGGCGCAATGATTATTTTGGCCTCTCCGGCCCCGGCCAGGAGGGGGTTCATGTCCTAGATTCATGCCGCTGGCCCAACCCCGCCAGGCAAGGAATCAGCGGAAATCGCCCCAACCGCAACTGTAGCCTGTGCCCATCAATCCGGCCGTTGATATCAAAGGAGACGTCCTCGTCAAAGGGGCTTTTTAAATACCCTAAACTGTGTACCGGCAATCCAAACCTTGATCGGCATTAGCCGGGTAAGCTAGTTAGAGGGCTGCCGCAAAATACCTGAGCGAGATCCGCAGCGGAAAAGAAACGGACCGGGCTGGACTAGGGGGCCCGGAAAAGGCCAAAAAACAAAATCGAAGGGGCGGAAGTCGAGGCGTATATATGGGCAAAATAGGGCAAAAGCTGTCCAGGAAATTAGAAATCGGAGACAGGAAGGAATAATGGTGCGTCGCATAAGGATTATTATGTCAACTAACAATTGGGCATAAGAGGCCCCCCTCCATTCAAACCCATATTGAAGGGCCCCTTCCTGATTCCCGATTAGGCTTTTGCTTTCAGGCGGGAGATGATTTCCTCGAGGACCTGGATGATTTCTTCCCGAGTTACAGTGTGTTTCTTGAATTCAAGGCGGAGATGATATTGGTCGCTCGTCTGAGGCGTGTAGGTAAATACAAAAGGCTTCATGGGTGGGGTCGTCTTGCCCTTAATTTTTTTGGAAAGCTCACGGGTATCTTCGCGGCGGAGTCCCCGCTGGCTGATTTCTCGGATGAGCCGTTCCATATCAGAAGGTCTTTCTAGCTTGGCGATCTCGATCAGGGTGCTTCGGCTGGTTATTCCGGCTGAGGCGCATAATTCACGGAGGCGCCTGGGGATTCGGGAAACATTGATAATTTCGGTGATGGTCGAGCGGGCCTTGCCGATTTTTTCGGCCAACTGAGCATGGTTGTAGCCATAGACCTCGACCAAAACGTTTAGGCCGTCGGCCTCCTCAAAGACATCCAGGTCTTTCCGCTGGAGGTTCTCGATCAAGGCGAGCTCCATAGCCTCATTATCCTTCACGATCATCTCTATGGCAGGGATCTCCTTGAGACCGATGCGCTTGGAAGCGACATAGCGGCGCTCGCCGGCAATGATTTCATAACGGTCATTCTTTGGTCGGACAAGAATGGGTTCAAGCACGCCCTTTGCCCGGATCGAGGCCATCAGTTCCTCAATGTTTCCGAGTTCGCTCCTCGCTTGCTGGGGGTTGGGATCAATCCGGTCCAAAGGAACCATGCGGATCCGCGGGCCTGAAACCCGGGCCGATATCAGGTCGACAAAATGGCCGTCGTGTCTCATAGAAACAGATTCGGGCAGTCCGGACTTTTTAGTTTTTGCCACGCTGGATGATCTCCTCAGCGATTTTACGGTATTGCAATGCCCCGACGGAGCTCGGAGCATAGGTAAAAATAGACTCCTTATAAGCGGGGCTTTCTTCGAGCTTAACACTTTTCGAGATGAGAGTTTTAAAAACGAGGTCGCCGAAGACCTTGCGGATTCTTTTGACGACGTCCTTCGAAATATTCGTTCGTTTATCATGGAGGGTAATCAAGATGCCGAGAATTCTAAGGTCTGGGTTGGCCACCTTCTTAACCTTATCGATAGTTTCTAAAAGGTCGTCTGTTCCCTCAAGACACAAATAAGACGACTGGATCGGAATCAGGATATGGGTTGCAGCGACGAGAGAATTTAAT
>Ga0172365_10003897_pt1 | contig 11056 bp, 1 predicted proteins | sample LakKivSesite48cm_FD_114535 | JGI IMG/M metagenome (GOLD analysis project Ga0172365, IMG submission 114535) | Sediment microbial communities from Lake Kivu, Rwanda - Sediment site 48cm | ecosystem: Environmental > Aquatic > Freshwater > Lake > Sediment | place: Rwanda: Western Province, Lake Kivu... | reverse complement strand
TGCACCTCAACACACCGGGAAAGGTGGACGTTTGTGTGAAGCCCAACACCGAGGTGAAGGTGAGCATCGACATCTGCCCGCACACGAAGGTGAACGCGGCCCAGGTGCTGGTTGGGTTCGATTCGACGATGTTGACGCCGGTCGACATCACGGCCTACGGCGTTCCGTGGGACGAGGTGTTCTACTCGGTGTTCGACACCGCGACGACCCCGGCCAGGCTCAACGCCCTCATCGGCATGACCGTGAAGGGAGCCGAAGGGAGCGACGAGTGCATGACCATGGCACTCATCACCTTCAGGACCACCGCCACACAGGGCTGCACCACGGTCGTCTTCCTCCCGGATGAGAGTGCCATCGCCGGCACCTACCTCAGCGACATGAACCAGAACCTGATCCAGAGGCCCGGGACCCTGGCAACGTTCAACAGCCAGAACATCTGCATCGACGCCACCCCGCCCAACTGCAACGTGAGCGTGAACCCGGCGTCGTGGACCGCAGGAAACACCGTGACGGTGACCGTCTGCTCGACAGACAACATCTGCGGAGTTGCAAAGTGCGAGATCAGCATCGACGGCGGAAGCTGGGTCACCCTCACCGGCACGCCCCCCTGCTATACCTACAACATCGACGTGTCCGCCATGCCCGACGGCGTCCACAGCATCGCCGCCCGCTGCACCGACAAGGCGGGCAACGTGAGCAACAGCGCCGACTGCACGAAGAGCTTCTTCCTGGACAAGACCAGGCCCACGTGCTCGATCGTCGTCGACCCCAACAAGTGCACCAAGGAAAACGTCGTGTGGTGCCAGTTCGCAGGGTTCGACAACATGAGCAACGACCTCGTCTACACCCTGAGCATCGATGACGGGACGGAATTCACGCCCAGTGCCAACCCCTACGCGATCGACACGACCGCGATGGCGGATGGCAAGCACAAGGTGTGCGTGAAGGTCGTTGACGAAGCGGGCAACAACAGGACCTGCTGCGACAACTTCTTCATCGACCGCACCAAGCCCGTCATCGACAGCTTCGTGATCGCGCCGGACGGCTGCACGAAGGCCAACTCGCTGACGCTGACCTTCACGGGCAGCGACACGCCCGTGATCGACAACTGCGGCCTCGACCGCTGGTGCCTCACCGTCGACGGCAACCCCTGCCGCTGCGACGTCGCCAGCCCGTTCGTCCTCGACGTGTCGAACCTCGCCGACGGCGAGCACACCTTCTGCCTGACGCTGTGGGACAAGGCCGGGAACGAATCCGACGTCGAGTGCCTCAAGGTGAAAATCGACCGCACACCGCCCAAGAAGTTCTACGCACACGCCGACCCGGCGACCTGCACCAACGCCAACACGATCGTTGTCAGCTTCTGCGCGACCGACGTCACCTGCGGCGTCGCGTTCTACCAGATCAAGCTCGACAACGAGGCGTGGCGGCTCCCGCAGATCGCCCCCATCCCGTGCCCCGATTACCTGCTCGACGTCACCAGCGTGCCCGATGGCGACCACGTCATCCTCGTCAGGGCGGTGGACTGGGCCGGAAACGAGCAGATCAGCGAACCGCTGCACATCTACCTCGACAAGACGCCGCCCGAGCCCTTCGCGGTGACCATCAACCCGACGATCTGCACCAACTCGGGCATCCTCGCGTGCTACCCGACCACCGACGCCGGCGCCAGCTTCGGCTGCGGCATCGACCACTACGAGGTGAAGGTGAATGACGAGCCGTTCATCAACGTCGACGCCATGACCTGCATCTTCGTCTCCACGAAGCTGATGCCCGATAGCTGCGACCACACCATCACCGTCAAGGCCGTGGACAAGGCCGGCAACTTCCGCATCGCCCCGCCGGCGAAGTTCTCCGTCGACAACAGCGCCCCGGTGATCGTGTCGCTCAAGGCCTCCCCGGCCGTGTGCACGAACAACAACAACGTGACCATCACCTGGAACGTCACCGATCAGCCCGCGTGCTGCGGCCCGCTGACCTACTGCCTGCGCGTGGACAATCTCGAGTGGCGCTGCCCGGTCACCTCCCCCTACACGCTCGACGTGTCGGGTCTGTGCGACGGCCCCCACAGCGTCTGCCTGCAGGCCACCGACGTCGCCGGCAACAAGTCCGAAGCGTGCGTCACCATCTGCCTCGACAAGAGCGACCCGCACGACTGCTGGATCGAAGCCGGCCCGCCCGCGTGGACCAACCAAAACTCGATCATCGTCAGCTTCGGCGCGACCGACATCGCCCTGCCGCCGCCCTGCGACTGCGGCATCGACAACTACAAGCTCAGAGTTGACGGCGGCACCTGGTCGGCCCCCGTCACCAGCCCCTACACGCTCGACCTCACCGGCCTGGCCGACGGCAAGCATACCGTCTGCATGAAGGCCACCGACAAGGCCGGCAACTCGTGCACGGTCTGCACCGACATCTTCATCGACAAGGTGCCGCCGGTCATCACCAACCTGGTGGCCGACCCGCCGACCTGCACGAACGCCAAGACCATCCGCGTGACCTTCTCGGCCAACGACGCCATGGCCGACTACATCGCGTTCTGCATCAAGTTCGGCAGCGGCTCGTACGTCTGCGGCGTGCACAGCCCCTACGACATCGATGTGACCTCCGTGCCGGATGGCGACTACGACATCTGCGTGAAGGCTATCGACATCGCCGGCAACTTCTCCGAGAAGTGCATCACCGTGTCGCTCGACAAGACCCCGCCGGAGATCGGCCCGATCACGTTCGACCCGCCGGTCTGCACCAACGCCAAGTCGATCTGCGCGACCTGGTCGGTGACGGACAACAAGTGCGGCGTCGACCACTCGGAAGTGGTCATCGATGCCCTGGCGCCCATCACGGTGACATCCCCCTACTGTTTCAGCACGCAGGACCTCGCCAGCGGCGAGCACACCTTCTGCGTGACGGCCTACGACAAGGCCGGCAACAAGGCCACGAGATGCGGGACGTTCAAGCTGGACAAGGACCCCCCGATCGTCACGTTCATGGAAGTCTGGCAGAGCGGCCGCCAGATCTACCCGCCCCCCGACTCGGGCATCGAAGTGGTTCCGGAAGAAGAGCTGATCATCAAGGTGAAGGTGTCGGACAGCAGGCCGACCGACTGCGGTCTGCCGGACTGCCCGGCCTCCTGTCCTCCTTGCATAAGGCTCGTGTTCCGTGAAGGCGCCGACCCCTGCATTCCGCTCGTGGATTGCACCGTACTGGACCCGTCCGGCGTCTACAACACCATCTGCGTCTACAAGGCCATGGTCGACGCGTGCTGGGGCAAGGGCCTGGCCGACATGTTTGGCTGCACGAAGGACATCGCGGGCAACGAAGGCTGCGTGGACCCACCAGTGACGCTGACGTTCAACCCCTGCATGATCAAGGGGACCATCGAGGTGCCGGGCCTCAAGCCGCCGTCGGGCGGGCTGACGTGGACGGCCACGTTCGTCGAGACCCGCGAGCTCGACCCGCTCTCGCTGAAGACCTGGACCGTCAACATCACGTTCCCCGAGAACGCGACGACGGCCAACTACGTCCTCAAGAACGCCATCGGGACCGGCACGCACCTGTCGGCCGACTTCCCCGCGACGCTGAGGGACAAGAAAGTCATCGCCTGGGGGCCGTGCTGCCAGGGCATCGCCAACTTCGTCTGCCTGCCCGGCGACTCCAACCGCGATAACTGCATCAACGTACTCGACTACTCGTGCGTCAGGGCCAACTGGTTCAAGGTCGGCCTGGGCCTCGCCTGCGACTTCAACGGCGACGGCACAATCAACCTCTGGGACCTGCTGCTGCTGAAGACCTACTGGTATCAGTGCGGCAAGCCCGAGTAACCAACGGCCCGACGCCCGTTTGACCGCCGGAGCCGGGAGGGCCTCACGCCCTCCCGGTGCCGGCCGATGATCGGATCCGCAGATCAACGGGTGTACGGAAGAATGTTATGCACAGAATCGCCATCATCGCAGCCTTCTGGTTCAGCTTGCAGGCCGCCCAGATAGCAGCGGCGGCCGCCCCGGCCCCGCCTTCATGGCGCGGGCAGGTCCGGACGACTTTCCAGGAGTGGAGCTTCAGCACCTCGGCACCAACGTCGCCAGCATCCCCATGCACTAACCCCTACGGCACGCCGTACGCGGCTGTCGTCATCGGGCCGTGCGCCGCGGGCTGGCTCGACAGCTACCCGGCGGCATTCGGAAGCCGGCAGGGATACTGGGACCTGGGCAGCTCGGGCACCATCACCGTGCAATTGCCGTCGGTGTCGCCGCTCATCTACAAGGAAGTGTGGGTGCAGAGCATCTACCTCGACGACATCACCGAGATCCCCGTCGTGTCGGTCAGCGATGCTACGGAAACGGGCTCGCAGATCGGGACGGTTGAGGTGCTCTCGTCCGGCGGCTACTGGCGCGCCAAGACCACCATGTGGGGGTTTTCGGCCAAGGTCTCGGAGATCACCGTCACCTTGGCGTCGGACCTGATGTGGGGTGCCACCATCGACCAGGTGACGATCGACGCACTCCTGGAGCTGCCCTGCGACGTCAACAACGACTGCAGGGTGAACATCCTTGATCTTATCGAGGTCCGCAACCACCTGGCGCTGGACCCGAACAGTGGAGACAACCGCAAGGCGGACGTCAATAACGACGGCGCCATCAACCTTCTCGACCTGCTCAAGGTCCGAGACATGCTCAACGCCCAGTGCAAGTAGCACAACGAGGGAATCCCCTCGCAGGCCGTCCTCAAGGAGGAGAGACGTACTCCCGGCTTGAGCAGCCTTGCCCTGCGCCGGGCGGGGCCGCTCAAGCCGGGGGTATCCGTCCAGCCAGCAGCGGAGGCCCCCGCAGCCCGAGCCTCTCATCTGGAAGCCGCAGGCGATAGTCGCGACCCCGTCAACGGATGATGGGTTACGAGGGGCCAAGGACGGCCCCGACCTGCCTCGCCTTCACGGCCCGCGGATCCCGTTTCCTGCCGTCAGCCCGAACAGCCGGACCTGCCCCAGGCATGGTCGATGGAAAGAAGACGTTTGAGCGCTATTTCGGCTTCTGCCCCTCACTCGCCATTGAGAACCTGAAAGATCTTTCCGGGTGGAGCGGAAAAGAACCGTATGTAACAAGACAACTGCCCTTGTGGTGATTCCGCGTTTGGACACTTGTCCAAAAATGTAACAAGTTGTCTTAAATGCTTACTTCCTAATAGTTTAAACCTGCCCAGAGGGCCTTTTTCAGGTCATCGATGTTGCCGGAATACAGCGCCCCATCTTTGAGGGACAATGGCGCTGCCACGCGGATCATGCAAGGCAGTTGATACATAAGTCAATATCACGCCGTCCCTTATATCAGCGGGAGGGCGCCCCGTCGGTAGCATTCCCCTTTTCTTGGCATATAATTTGCATATAAAAGACAACGCGCGGCAGCATACCTGTAGCTCGCCGCCAGTTCCATTCCCCATTGAGAAGGGCTGTTGGACCATGCTTTGGACCGAGGGATATGTTGTGGCCCCGGACTGGCCGGTTCTTTCAACTCGCGTGCTTCGACACCAGGGAGGCGGTTGGTTCGAGCACTGACGCTCCCCCCGTCTTGACTTCGAGGCTTATCAGAAGGCGTTTGATGCAAGCCGAAGACACGGAAGCCGGCGCAAGTTCATCTGGCAATATTTGAGACGGGCTGCACGGAAGAAGTCCCTCGGAAAGGAGCGCGATATGCCTGAGGTGCGCGGCACCGCAGGCTCAGCCTCTGCTTGTTAACCCACTCATCGTGTGTGCAGGTTAAGCCTTTGCGGTGACCGTGCGACAGACTTGTGGACGGGCCGTATCAAGGCGATCCACGCCCTCTCCCGCGATAACGTTCGGCGGGGGTGCGTCGGCATGGTTCCGCCGTGGCATGAAAGATTCCCCCTAAAGGAGAGTCCGATGAAGAAGATTATGGCATTGTGTGTTCTCGCAGGAGTCTTGTTTGCCGCTGCGTCAGCGCAGGCAGACCCCGAATTCCTGGCAAAGTTGACCCTCATTGTGGATCCGGCAGACCAGTTCGTGAAGCCCGGCGATGTCGTCACCGTCAGGGTCTACGTGTCGAACATCTGCTCGGCTCTCCACAAGAGAGTCAACGGCTGCCAACTCTACATCGGCTACGACCCACTGCTGTTTGAGCCCATCGGCGTAGACGTGGGCGATGCGCCGTGGGACACGCTGGTTTACGGCGCGTGGGGCACGCCCGCTCCCGCTCCCAACGGCTCCTACAACGAGCTGCTTGGCGCCGTAGGCATCTGGGCAACCGGCTCGGTGGGCACCGATCAGCCCGGCAACATCGCTTACCTGCGGTTCACGGCTAAGAACGCCCCCTGCAGCACATCGCTGATCCGGTTCCTCCCGGACGTGAGCGACGTGAAGAGCACGCTGCTGAGCGACATCAACTCGAACCTGATCGTCCCCGAGAAGGCCTACCAGGGGATCATCAAGCTCGACCCCGATCCCCCCGTCGCGACCGACATGACGATCGGGGTGTCGCCGCTGTGCAACGACCTCTGGGCCAACCAGAACGTGCTGACCGTGACGTTCGGCGGCGGCCAGACGGACGATTGCAGCGGCTTCCAGCAGTACTGCCTGGCGGTGGACGGCAAGATCGTGGCCCGCGGCATCAGCAGCCCTTACACGCTGAATGTCGCCAACATGGTCGAGCTGACCGGCCCCGAGTACTTCGGCACGACGCCCGAAGTGACGCCGGCCATCCCGCTGCCGGCGGATTGCGTGGCTCACAGCATCTGCATCCGCGCCTACGATATGGCCGCGAACTACAGCGAGCTGTGCAAGGAAGTGCGCTTCGACCGCACCGCCCCCACGGAGGTGACGGTTGCGGTGACGGAGCCCGTGTGCTTCGCGCATCCCGACAAGCTGTGGTTCAACAAGAACACGCTGAAGATCGAGTTCAGCTCTGACCCGAGCTGCAGCGGCCTCGAGAAGTACAGCGTCAAGCTCGACGGCACGGAAGTGGCGGCCAATGCCACGAGCCCCTACATGCTCGACGTGTCGTCCCTGGCGGACTGTGTTGAGCACAACGTGACGGTGGTGGCCACCGACAAGGCCTGCAACAGCACCGAAAGCGCCCCGGCCAAGTTCTGGCTGGACCGCACCGCCCCGACGAGCGTGACGCTCGCGATTCAAGACGTGAGCTGCTCGGTGGTCGCGGAGAAGTGGTTCAACAAGAACAGCCTCAAGATCAACTTCGGCGCCGACCTCACGTGCAGCGGCCTCGAGAAGTACTGCGTCAAGGTCGACGGCACCGAAGTGTGGTGCGGCACCGCCACCACCTACGATGTCAACGTGACGGCGCTGGCCGATTGCGTCGAGCACAACATCGTGGTGACGGCGTGGGACCGCGCGTGCAACAGCACCGACAGCGCCCCGGCCAAGTTCTGGCTGGACCGCACGGTGCCCACCGCCGTGGTGGTCAACATCACCGAGACGCGCTGCTTCCCGGGCGGCGACAAGTGGTTCAACCTCAACCAGCTCGGCAAGAACACCCTGAAGATCGAGTTCAGCGCGAACTTCGCCTGCAGCGGCAAGCAGAAGTACCAGGTCTACGTTGACGGCACCAAGGTGGCCGACGACGTGACCAGCCCCTACGAACTGCCCGTGGCGTCGTACACCGAGTGCGCCCCCCACGCGGTGGTCGTGCGTGCGTGCGACAACGCCTGCAACTGCATGGACAGCCAGCCTGACTTCTTCTTCCTCGACAACACGGCCCCGACGGACGTGTGGGTCAACATCGTCGAGTCCACCTGCTTCCCGCCGGTCGCCCCCGAGACGCAGTGGTGGTTCAACAAGAACGCCATCGCCATCGAGTTCGGCGCGAACTTCGACTGCAGCGGCAAGCAGGAGTTCCGCGTGAAGGTTGACGGCACCACCGTCTACACCGGCACGAACAACAGCTACACGCTTGACGTGACGGCCCTCACGGACTGCGACAAGCACACCGTGACCGTCGAGGCGTGGGACAAGGCCTGCGGGATGACCACGAGCGCGGGCAAGGACTTCTACCTCGACCGCACCGCCCCGACGGCCGTCTCCGTTGCCATCAACGAGACGACCTGCTCGCGGACGACCGACAAGTGGTTCAACCTCACCGCCCTCAAGCTGAACCTCGCAGCCACCTTCGATTGCAGCGGCAAGGAGAAGTACTGCGTGAAGGTCGACGGCAAGGAGATCGAGTGCGTCACGACCGAGACCTACACGCTCGACGTGGCGTGCCTCGACGACTGCGTCGCCCACAACGTGACGGTGGTCGCGTGGGACAACGCGTGCAACTCGACCGAGAGCGCGCCGGTGAAGTTCTACCTCGACCGCACCGCCCCGTCGAACGTGGTGGTCACGATCGATGAAGTGACCTGCTCGCTCGACGAGACAAAGTGGTTCAACAAGAACACGCTGAACCTGGACTTCAGCGCGGTCTACTCCTGCAGCGGCCGCAAGGAAGTGTGCGTCATGCTCGACGCCACGCAGGTGGCCTGCCTGGCCGACGCGAACACCTACGACCTCGACGTGACGGCCCTTGCCGACTGCGCCGAGCACAGCGTGAGCGTGATCGCGAAGGACAACGCCTGCAGCGCGACCGAGAGCGTGCCGGTGAAGTTCCGCCTGGACCGCACGGCCCCGGCGAAGCCCACCATCACGATCGTCGATGCGAGCTGCTCGATCGTCACCGGCGAGAAGTGGTTCAACAAGAACAGCCTGAACCTGAGCTTCGCCGGCAACTTCGACTGCAGCGGCAAGCAGAAGTGGTGCGTGAAGGTGGACGGCACCCAGGTGTGGTGCGGCGTGAACGACACCTACTCGCTGGACGTGACCGCCCTGGCGGACTGCGTTGAGCACAGCGTCACCGTGTCGGCCTACGACCAGGCCTGCAACGGCCCCGTCGAGAGCGATGCGGAGAAGTTCTGGCTCGACCGCAGCGTGCCCACGGCCGTGACCGTGAAGATCACCGAGGCCGAGTGCGTGGCGCACACGCCGAAGTGGTTCAACAAGAACGCCCTCGCGATCGAGTACACCGCGAACTTCGACTGCAGCGGGTGGGAGAAGTTCCAGGTGTTCGTCGACGGCGCCGTGACGCCGGTCTACGTTGATCCCGGGCCCGCCGTCCGCGGCGCCGGCCTCGTGACGAGGACCTACACGCTGGACGTGACGGCCCTGGCCGACTGCGTCCGCCACGAGGTGACCGTGCGTGCGTGCGACAACGCCTGCAACTGCATGGACAGCGCGCCCGCCGAGTTCTTCCTGGACCGGACCGCCCCGACGGCCGTGTGGGTGAACATCACCGAGCCGACGTGCTTCCCGCCGGTCGCCCCGGAGACGCAGTTGTGGTTCAACAAGAATGCGATCGCGATCGCGTTCGGTGCGAACTTCGACTGCAGCGGCCGCGAGGAAGTGTGCGTGAAGGTCGACGGCACGCAGGTTGCCTGCCTGGCGACGGCCAACGCCTACGTGGTCGACGTGACGGCCCTGGCCGATTGCGTCGAGCACAGCATCACGGTGGTTGCGACCGACAAGGCCTGCAACAGCACCGAGAGCGCCGCGGCCAAGTTCTGGCTGGACCGCACCGCCCCGACGGCCGTGAAGGTGACCATCACCGAATCGACGTGCTTCCCGCCGGTCGCCCCGGAGACGAAGCTGTGGTTCAACAAGAACGCCCTCGCCCTGGCGCTCGAAGCCAACTTCGACTGCAGCGGCAAGGAGAAGTACTGCGTGAAGGTTGACGGCAAGGAAGTGTGGTGCGGCACGTCCGAGACCTACACCCTCGACGTGGCATGCTACGACGACTGCGTCGAGCACAACGTGACGGTGGTGGCGTGGGACAACGCGTGCAACTCCACCGAATCCGCGCCGGTGCCCTTCTGGCTGGACCGCACCGCCCCGACGGACGTGTGGGTGAACATCACGGAAGTGCCGTGCTTCCCGCACGCCGACATGCTCTGGTTCAACACGAACAAGGTGAAGATCGACTTCGGCGCGAACTTCGCGTGCAGCGACCGTGAGAAGGTGTGCGTGAAGGTTGACGGCGTCGAGGTCGGCTGCGTGCCGGTCGCCGGCACCTACGACATCGACGTGACGGCGATGGCCGACTGCGTGGCCCACAACGTCACGGTGGTTGCGTGGGACAACGCCTGCAACTCGACCGAGAGCATGGCGAAGACGTTCTACCTCGACCGCACCAACCCGACCGGCGTCGAGGTGGCGGTGGTCGAGCCCGTGTGCTTCCCGCACCCGGACAAGAAGTGGTTCAACAAGAACCTGATCGAGATCGAGTACAAGGCGAACTTCGACTGCAGCAAGTGGGAGAAGTTCGAGGTGTTCGTTGACGGCCTGACCCCGCCGGTCTACGTCGACAGCGCCCCCAATGCCCTCTGGACCGATCTCCCGGCCGGCCTGGTGACGCGCCGCTACATGCTCGACGTGACGGCCCTGGCCGACTGCGTGGAGCACAACGTGACGGTCAAGGCGTGGGACAGGGCCTGCGGCAGCACGTTGAGCGCCCCGGCCCCGTTCTGGCTTGACCGCACCTCCCCGACGGACGTGACCGTGAAGATCACGACGACGATGTGCTTCCCGCCGCGCGACTTCGTGCCGCCAGGGCCCGCCCCGTGGCTGAACCCGCCGATCAACGGCACCTACTGGACCAAAGAGGACGTCCTCGCGATCGAGTACACCGCGAACTTCGACTGCAGCCTGATGGAGAAGTTCGAGGTCTACCTCAACGGCGTCCTCATCCACACCGACCCCAGCCCGGAGCCCCCGCCGGCAGGCCTTGTCACGATGACGTTCGACAACGTGAACATCGCCTCGCTGCCCGCGTGCACCGAGCACAGGATCACCGTGAAGGCCTGGGATCGCGCCTGCAACTCGACCGAGAGCATGGCGAAGACGTTCTACCTCGACCGCACCAACCCGACCGACGTTTCGGTTGCCGTGGTCGAGCCCGTGTGCTTCCCGCACCCGGACAAGAAGTGGTTCAACAAGAACCTCATCGAGATCGAGTACAAGGCGAACTTCGACTGCAGCAAGTGGGAGAAGTTCGAGGTGTTCGTC
>Ga0172365_10003896_pt1 | contig 11056 bp, 10 predicted proteins | sample LakKivSesite48cm_FD_114535 | JGI IMG/M metagenome (GOLD analysis project Ga0172365, IMG submission 114535) | Sediment microbial communities from Lake Kivu, Rwanda - Sediment site 48cm | ecosystem: Environmental > Aquatic > Freshwater > Lake > Sediment | place: Rwanda: Western Province, Lake... | reverse complement strand
CGTCGGCAGGGCAATAAACCAGCTCATCGTCGAGAAGCAAGTTACCAGGGAGAACGTGGTCATTATCGGGATTCCTTGCAATGGGATGATCGACCTGAATCGTATCTACGAAGCAGTTGGCACCAAGGAAATACTCGACATTGCCCTCGTCGGAGATGATATCGTAGTAAAAGGACGTGGTTTCGAAAAAAAGTTACCGTTTAATGAAAACATAAACACTCTATGCAAGGCATGCAAGATCAAGACTCCACCCATCACGGATGTCTTGATCGGTGAGTCCAACAACTTGCCGATCGACGAGAAGTTTCAAGACGTGATCGCGTTCGAGAAAATGCCCGCAAATGAAAAGCGTGACCACGTTCAACAATTGCTGCATGATTGCATAAAATGTGGATCTTGCAGGCAAGCTTGCCCGTTCTGCTACTGCAAGTTATGCTTTGTCGATCAGAACAAACCGGTCTGGTTTAATAAAACATTTGATATGAATGACATTCTGGTTTTTCATCTCATCAGATCAATACATCTTGCAGGAAGATGCGTTTCATGCGGGGCGTGCTATGGAGCGTGCCCTATAGGTATCAATTTAAATGAATTGACACGGAAATTGGAAAAATTATCAAAAGCGCGGTTCGATTACGTGCCCGGGATGGATCTCAAGACCCCCCCACCAATGATGGCTTTCAAGCTGGATGACGATCAAGGATTTATACTCGAGGAGTAATTGTAAATGAAAGAAAAAATAATGGCCCGTGGCAACATCGGGGAATTCTTCCTCGCATTGAAAGATGAATATGATATTTATGCGCCTGTACGTTCTAGCGGCAATCACGTTAACTTCAAGAAGGTTTCGAGCGCCGACGAAATGACGCTAGATTATTTAAATACAACGATACCCCCGAAGGAAATTTGGTTTCCCAGGGTGGAGACCCTTTTCGAGTACGAGATACACGGGCAGGATATCAAGGTGATGCCGCCACGCGTTTCCAATGAAAGAGAAACGATCATCATTGGCATACGACCATGCGATGCAGCAAGTTTCAGGTTATTGAGGAAGTTTTTTGATTATGGCACCTTCAAGGATGACCTTTTCAAGAAACACGAGGAAAAAATTGCATTAATCGGTCTTAAATGCAACGAGCCAAAAAAAACGTGTTTCTGCACCTCGGTTAACGGAAGCCCGCATAAGAAAGAAGATTTCGATGTCGCCTTGACAGATATAGCAGATAAATTCGTGGTTGAAGCCATTACAAAGAAAGGGGAAAACATCCTGCAGAAATTATCGTTTTTAAAGGATGCAAGTGGTGCTGATTTAGAAAAGGCAAAACAATCTGCCATCAAGGCTGAACAAGCAATCACTGCTAAATTCGACGTTAATAAGGCGGCAAACATCGTCAACGACAATTTCTACAATGCATTATGGGAAGAGATAAGCACGACATGCCTGGGTTGTGGTTCATGCTCTTTTCTCTGCCCCACGTGCCATTGTTTCGACGTCGTCGATGAAAATGATTATGCAAACCATCGAGGGCGACGCATCAGGACCTGGGACACGTGCCAATCCACGCTCTTTACCCTCCATACAAGCGGGCATAATCCACGGCCTAGCCAAAAGGAACGATGCCGGCAACGAATAGCGCACAAGTTCTGCTACTACCCGAACAATTATGGTGTTATCGGGTGTGTAGGATGCGGCCGCTGCATTATTGACTGTCCAGTGAATAATGACGTGCGTGATATCATCCAGAAAATAAACAAAATAAAAACGACACAATAATTGCAAGGTGAACTTTGTATCTTGAATGGATTATACATGCCCATGCTCGCGAAGATAAAATCGATCACCACCGAAAATCGAGTTAACGACATTAAAACATTCGAGCTCGTATTTAAAAATGAAGAGGATCTTGCGAAATTCAAATATGTCCCTGGCCAGTTTGCAGAATTGAGCATCTTTGGAAAGGGTGAATGCCCGATAGGCATCGCTTCGTCGCCCACGGAAAAAGGATCCATAAAATTTACCGTGAAGAAGATGGGCACGGTATCTTCTGCATTACATAACTCTACAGTTGGCGATACTGTCGGCGTACGTGGGCCATTAGGGAATAGTTGGCCTGTCGATGCGATGGCAGGAAAGAACATCGTCGTTATAGGCGGTGGTTTTGCGTTTTCCACGCTTCGATCCCTCGTGGAATATATGCTGGCGGAGCAAAACAGGAAAAATTATAAGAACATCACGGTTATCTATGGAAACCGGAGCTCGGATGAGATATTGTACCGTACCGACCTGGAGCGATGGGAAAAACGTAGCGATATAAAAGTCGTGCTCACGATAGACCGTGGTGAAGCTGGCTGGACGAAAAACGTTGGATTCGTCGCTCCGATCGTCAAGGAAGTTGCTCCTTCTCCGGAAAACGCGGTTGCGGTCATCTGTGGGCCGCCGGTGATGATAAAGACCACCTTGCCCGTGCTAACAGAGCTGAAGTTCACGGATGAACAAATACTATCATCACTCGAGATGCGCATGAAATGCGGGGTTGGAAAATGCGGAAGATGCAATATTGGAGGTAAATTTGTTTGCTTGGACGGCCCCATATTCACCCAAGCCCAACTCAAGAAAATGCCGAGTGAATATTAAATCCGTGAGAAATAATCATCCCAAATGGTCGAATTAAAAATGAGCAATGAAGTGTATCCGAAAAATTTTGAGGATCTCAAGAAAGAGATCCATGATAAAGGGCTCTGTGGTGAATGCGGAGGATGCGTGAGTTTTTGTTCTGCACACGATCTGAAAGCCATTCAAATGTCCGAAAACGGGCCACCGACCTATCTAAACAAGGAGAAATGCCTCAAGTGCGGTATTTGCTATTTGGTATGCCCCCAAACTGATGTATTGAATGAGGAACTTGGGTCGAGATTCGAGTATAAAGAGCCGATCGGAAGCTGGCGGAAAATCGCTTCCACGCAAGCAACGACTGAAGATATACGGCAAAAGGCCACGGATGGCGGCACGGTCACGTCAATCCTCATGTTCCTCCTGGACCACAAGTTAATCGACGGCGCGATCGTTTCTAGGCAAATCAATCCATTCCATAGAGTTCCATTCTATGCTAATACCAAGAAAGACCTAATAGAAGCTGCCGGGTCGCATTTTACCATGGCAGGGCAAATGGACGAATTGGAACATTATGGATCGTTTTCACCAAGCGTCACGGAGCTCAAGAGCATTTATAAATCGGATATCGCGAGCATTGCCTTTGTGGGAACCCCGTGCCAGGTTCATTCCTTGAGAAAGATGCAAGAATTGCACATAATCCCGTCCCATGTCGTGAAATACGCCCTGGGATTGTTTTGCAACATGAATTACGTCCTCGACGACAAAAAATGCCAGCAGATCGAGAGGCAATTTGGCTTCTCCATGAAAGATACAATTAAAGTCAACATGAAAGATGATATCGCGTTCTATTTCAAGGATAAACCCACGATTCACGTGCCATTTGATGACATGAACACCTATTGTAGGTCGGCATGCAAGATTTGCAAGGATTTTTCAAACTATTATGCTGATATATCGTTCGGGGGGCTTGGATCCAAGGATGGATTCACGACGACCATCGTTCGCACGAAATTAGGCTCTGAATTGTATGATGGCGCGTTAAAAGATGGATATATTTCCGAAGTCGGCAATTTAAACACGCCTATAAAAAAATCGGAAATGCTTGCGAAGGTTATCGGATTTAGCGAGATGAAAAAGCAGCGAGCATCTCGATTTTCAGTGAAATAGCTTAGAATCGACTTCTATGTTGCTTGTTTTTTTGATTTCCATTCGACAACCCCATCAACTGCCTTGATGACCAGCTCCGATATGGTCGGATGGCTATGAACGACTTCCACGAGCTGCTTTGCCGTGAGGTCGTGATACATCGCCACCGACACTTCCGCAATTATCTCCGCCGCTGCATAACCGATACAAGTTGCCCCTAATATCTTGTCGTTTTCCTGGTTCACGACGATCTTCAAGAATCCTTTTTCCTCACCGAGACATCTTGCTTGTTCCAGTTTGTTGTAGAAATACTTGCCCGTCTTCACTTTATAGATTTTTTTTGCATCGAATTCCCGTAATCCAACAGATGCGATGGTCGGGTTCGTATATATCGTGTATGGAACCACGAAATGCTCGCGAGGTCTAGGTTTGATATTAAATTTGCCTAGACTCGCGAGTGCATTAGCCGTGGCAACATCCCCGTCATGGAAAGCGAGCTGTGCAAGCAATAACGAGTTCGTAACGTCTCCCACCGCATAGATACCCTTAACGGTCGTTTCACAAGTATTTGTATCGACGATGATCCGATCATTCCCTATCTGCATGCCAAGTGCTTCCAAGCCAATCCCTGTTGATTGTCTTACCCGACCAATGGATATTAGACACATTTCAGCTTCAAACTCGTTATATGCGTCCAGTTTCATATCAGAGTCTCTAAATGGTGCTGGAATGGTGATGACCTTTATGCTATCCAGATTTTTTTCAATCCGGTGAAGGAGGTTATTTGTATGAACCTTTATCCCCAGGGCTTCGAATTCCTTTTTCATTACCTCGGCGACCTCTTCATCTTCAACGGGCAAAATGCTTTCGAGGAACTCGATAATCGTGATGTCGACGCCAAATCGAGAAAAAATATTGGCACATTCACAACCGATCACCCCTCCACCAATGATGATCATACTTTTTGGCAGGCTAGTAAAGCTGGCTTTTAACAAATCATCACTCGTGATGATCCTTTCATGATCGATATTGAAAACAGGGATTGTCGATGGTACAGAACCCGTGGCGATGATAATTCGCTTCCCTATCAGCTCCGTCGAAGTTCCGGCTTGGTCTGTGCACGCCACGAGAAAACCAGCCTCGGCATTTCCTGAAATCACCTTTCCTACTCCTCGGAATATCCTTACCTTGGCGAGATTCATCAATGCCTCAATTCTTGCAATTAACTCCCGTACGACCTTGTTTTTCCGGGCAACAACGGCCTTGAAATCGAGGTGGATATCTCCAGAGATCGATGCTCCAAAGAAAAAGGATTTTTTCTTGATATCGTCGAATTGTTTTATTGATGTATCGAAACATTGGATAGGAATGCATCCAATACTCGTGCATGAGCCACCGATTTCATTTTTTTCAATAATCGCGACACGAGCGCCAGATTGTGTTGCTCTAAGCGCTGAATGATAACCACCGGGACCGGCGCCGATGATGACTATGTCAAATTCATCTTTTTTTATTAGCATCGCCGTTTCGCCGAAATGTCACAATATTTACATTTAATATCAGATCAAGCATGTATTTAGAAAATATTACCTCGTCGGATTAAAGGCAGCTTGAACGGTTGCTTCTCCTATTACCCGGAAAGATCGTCCAGGTTGTTCAGGTTCTTGAACGCCTTGTGGCTCGGGTCGATTCGCCCGAGTTTTTCCTCGATATCAAAGAATTTGACAGAATGACATCCTTCAAAGAGGTTCCTCAACTTGAAATTACGTCTATCGACGTTGATCTTGATTTTCTCGATCATCGCTTCTTTATTGTAGATAGTGTGCAGTGGCTCGATGTATCCATTTTTCCAGCGAGGGACCAGCGCAGCTGCATCGGCAAGATCTTCCAGTTCCTCGTGGAGGGCGTTTATGACGTCGGCGTTGAAAAAAGGCGTGTCGCAAGGGATTATCTGGACGTATCCCGCGGGCACTTCCTGGAGGACCCGCATTATTCCCCATATCGCTGCCCGGTTCTCGGGCAGATCTGGCCGTTCCTCGTCGAACACGAACTCCACGGGGATCTCGCGGCCTGGATCTCCTGGTGGCCTCAAGAGATAAGCCGACCCGCGGTGATCGTCCTTGAAGACGAGGGAGGACAAGTGTGGTAGGAGTTCTGCCACTTGTGATTCCTTGTACAGCGAGATGTACACGCGATTCGGTGCTATCTTTAACGTGGAGATGGACGAGAGGGTCTTCGCGATCAGCGTCTCGCCCTCGATCTTGAACAAGCATTTATTAGAACCAAATCGGGTCGACCTCCCGCCAGCGAGGATCCCAATGCATAGATACATGGTAATGAGAAAGAATTGATCGCTTGTAACTATCACTTATGGCCAAGTAGGATTTCGACCATTCAGACCACCTTGAATCACTCGGATCGGAATAAGACGTGATATGATCTGATGCAGCAACAAGACAGGAGAAAAGAAGATCGATATAATACAAGCGCGCGAAAGAAAACACGTTACTTGTTAAATTTATCATTCAATTCCAATATTATTTGGATACCCGTGCGTTCGTACGGCTTGAAATCCTCAGGACACGCTCCTATACTGCAATAGAAGAATGACCTGCCTTCTTTTAACTGTTTCGGCGATTATTCTCGCCGGCCTTGCGTTCGGTAACATTACAAGGCCTGGATCCGCGATCAGCGTGGGCGACCCCTCGGGCGATGTCATGGGGGGGCGATCGTGGCAAATCTAGGTGCCGAGCGCTACAACGTCTCGTGCGGGAGCTATAGCACCGCACCGTTCATCGATATGACATCGATCACTTGGGTGGACGACGGTACCAACTACACGATCACCATCACGTTCCTTGCTGCCATCGACTTGCAGAAGATCCTTGACGATGATGTCTGGGGCGGCGTGCAATTCAGCATGAACGGGTCCTCGGTGGATAACCCCCAGCTCGTCGTGAATTTCGAGGGGGCGGTCGGGGATTGGACCGCGATCGTCACGGATCCCCTCCATTACCAGTACATGACCGGGGTGGGGTCGCACGGAACGAACACGATCACGTGGAGCATCCCGAAAAGCACCTTAAGCTTCTTGCCGGGGCTACTCCCGGTCGGGGAGTGGACGGCCCGGGCGTTTGTCGAATATTGCTCAGTCGCGAACCTCGTGATCGCGTGGGACGTCTATAATTACCCGGATTTTCCTTCAATCCACGGCATCACCTGCGTGACCGTGACCCAGGGCATTGCCGGTTTCGACGCGATCATCATGGGGCTCGTTTCGCTTGCCATCTTCTGCTTTGTAGCGAAGCGGATCGTGCTTGCCAAGGACCACGCGTGAATGGCGAGACTTGCGAGACTTTCCATGTTCTTTTTTTTTCAACTCCAATTTCAATCTCGATCCTGGTCCTCAGTCCATTGCATCGGGGCCTGGATCGGATCCCGTCTCGACGAGCTGTTAACTACATTGATCCAGTGCCAAGAAGCACTTTTTTCCTCTTCAACCTGCTGATCAACCCGAATCGCGAGGCCCGGGTCATCATTCCTTGAAGAGCGTCTCGAGAACGGCTCGGGCCCAGCGCCTGCCGTGCTCCGCGAGCCCCGCCCCGTTGAAATGAACCCGGTCCGGGGCGCGCCATTGCTCGCCGATCAGATCGTCCGTGGCCGGGCCTTGGAAAACATCCACGCTGTTGACGACGCGTTCTTGTCCTTTTGCGACGGCATGCATGTCCCCGGCGTGTGCCGCCACGTGGAAACTCGCGCGGGCGATCAACCACGGGATGTTCCACCCTGCCGCTGCACGAGAACCGCCGATGACAGCGCGCAAGCGCTTGGCATAAATGCCCGCCGGCGTCCTGGCGATCGAATCAGACTCGCCCTGGTGCCAGAGCACCGCGCGGGCGCCGCGCACGCCTGCAATCTTGAGCGCCCACGCGAGGCGCGAGAAGTTGGCGGTCTTGGGACGGAGCCTGGCCAGCCACGGCCACCTGTTCCAGTCGAGCCGGAGGGCACCGATCAGGGCAGAAAGCAACCGCGCCGACCATGGTAGATCGTGGCGCTCCGCCTCCTTGTCCGGAATCCACGTGGCAACTGCCGTGCCGCCCACCCCGACCGAGATGAGCCCGACGGGGACGTGTAAAACATCCACGAGCATGTCTGCCATCGCCGGCCACGGGCTCCCGGCGTCGTTCGTGGCGACTGGCTGTGGATCCCTTGCCACTTGCCATCCGTGCAAGCCCCTGGCAGATACAAGGTCGCTTTTCGGCGCCAGGCGGGTCGTGCCGCTGTTGGCAGCGTTGGATTGCCCCGCCGTGATGAATACCTCGCCGACACCCACGTGATCGACCACGGCGGAGCAGACCAGCCCCCCGCTGGCATCGCGAAGCGTGAGGCGGAACTGGTACCAGCCGCCCGCGGGGAGTGTTACCGACCCCGCGAACCAGCCGCGCTTGCCGGAGAATCGCAAGGATCCGCCAGGTCCCGGTATTCCATCGGGATCGGTCGTTTCACATGCGAGGCGGTAGTCCTCGCGCATCGAGATGCCCTTGACCGTGCCGGTGACGAGAATCCTCGTGCGGCCATCGGGCCCGCGCTGGTACACGGCGCGGTCGAGCGGTGTATTGACGAAGAATGCCGGCTTTGCCATGGATAAGCGAGGTATCAGCGTCCTAAATTGCTGGCGATCGGGCATTATCGGGACGTGCTATTCAAAAATACTGGATTTAACCCAAAGGTAACCGCCCATGGCAGACGCTACTGGCGTCGGAAGGGATACATACCTATGGCGACCGAAACCAATATTTATCCGTTGGTCATGCGATTTGCCCGATATTTGTAGCATACACGGCTTTCTCTACGATGACACTCTCCGATGGCAGCCAGGTTCGCGTCGGCACGACGCCCACGACCGAGCGGCCGAACCCGCACGGCGATGGGATGGTGCGGTTCGACGAGTGGCTCGTCCACCACGTTCTCGGGGTGGCATATGGCACCATGGCGCAGAATTGGGGTTCACCAGCAGTGCTACATCCAGATCTTGCTGCCGTGCTGGGCACGATAGGCTTGCAAGCCGGCGTGGATTACCAGGTCGTGAATGGCGAGCTTCAATTGACCCGATCCGGCGAGTGGAAGATCCTGCCTTGGCACGCGCTGTACGGCGCGAACCGCGGGAACCATGATGGCGCCCCGGGCTCAGAAACATTCGTGATGTATCACTTGCGCGTGTACGGCGTCGCGTTCGACAGTGCGAGCGTTACTTATGCCCAGCGGTACGAGCGGTTCGCGGAATGGGCGAGAGGGGCGGGTTATGTCGTCCCGCCTTGAATCGCATTTTCGGGGTTTCCTTTTTTCCCCATTTTTTCATTTCACCTCGATAAGTTTAAATTCATACACCGAGTGGATACCGTGGCGATTACGATGTATCGGAGCCATTTCAAGTACGATTCAGAGGAGTACAAGGAGACGTGGCGGATATATCACTTCCTTCTCGCACACCTTTATCCATCCAAGCACGAGGTCAAGACGGTCTTTAAGGCGCTCGCCGAGGCCGGCATCATCGCGGATTCTTTCACGCAGGCCGATGTGGAGAAGGCGCTGGCGCCCTATGACACGTCTGATGGTCTCATCATCATCTATCCGGTCAAGTACAGTTTTCTCGAGTATAACTTCAAGGGACTCGCCCCAAAATTTGCCGCGGTGTGCAAGGCGGGCGGTCCCGGCCACGATGTCCAGGCCACAATGATGTTCCACAAGGATACGAAGGTGATCCACGACCGGTTCGATAAGCTTGAGAGCGGCAGATATCACTTCGTCATCATGGCCATCGACGTCGGGCGAGCCGACGACGCCGCCTGGGGCTCCAAGTATTATGCTGACAGCTATTCTGTTGAAAGAACGATTCAGGATCTTGAAGGGAGCGATGGATCTTGGGGAATATACTTTTTAAAAAAAGAGATGGAGGAAACAGCGGGCATTCATACCCATTCGCTATTGCTATGAACGTAATAATATATTAGAGTCTGTATTCAACAATTCAAATTCAACAGAAATGATCGAAAAATGGCCTCTTCAATTGATTTCGACTTCCGGAACAAGCTCTTGAAAATGCACGGCGCGCTGTCGCTCACTTACTGCTATCAATGCGGTACTTGCAGCGGTGGATGCCCTGTAGCGAAGGAAACCAACGGGAAATACAACCCGCGCCGCATCATCGAGAAATCCTTGCTTGGCATGAAGGACAAGCTCGTCAAGGATCCCGTGCTCTGGTTCTGCACCTTATGCGATACTTGCGACGAGTCTTGCCCGCAACACGTGGAACTCACGGAGATATTCTACGTTTTGAAGAACTTGGCGGTCAAGGAGGGCTTTGTCCCCGACGCGTACAAGGCGCAGTCGATGGCAGTCTTCGACAACGGTGTCGCCGTGCCGTACATGGCGCCGATGATCCGTGCCCGCAAGGAACTCGGCCTCGAGCAGAACTTGGAAGAGAACATCGTCATTCCCGTGAAGGAATTGCAGACGCTCATGGAGGCGACGGGCATGAAGGAGATCGTGGAGAAGTTCAAGGCCGAGAAGGCGGCCGCGGCGCCAACCGCGAAGCCGTCGGAGTGAGGGAGGCGGAAGAACCATGACCGAAGCAGCAAAGACCCCGCCAGAAGTGAAGCTCCCCCCGATCGAGAAGGCCCTGTTCCTCGGTTGCGTCATCCCGGCACGCATTCCTTTCGTCGAGAAGTCCGCGAAGGTCGTGTGCAAGGACCTGAACATCAACCTGAAGCCGATGAAGGGCGCGGCGTGCTGCCCCGATCCGATCGGCATCCGCGGCGTCAGCGAGAAGACGTGGATCACGCTGAGCACGCGCAACGTCACGATTGCCGAGGACATGAAGGCCAAGGACATCATGGGCTTGTGCAGCGGTTGCGTCCTCTCCCTCAAGCATGCGAACCACGTCATGAAGCACGACGCGTACATGAAGGCGGGCGTGAACGAAGCGCTCGCGACGGTCAACCGCTCGTTCAAGGGCACGGTCGAAACCGTGCGCCACTTCGCCCACGTCCTTTACGAGGAGATCGGCGTGGACAAGGTCAAGGCACTGGTCAAGAAACCGCTGGTCGGCCTCAAGGTCGCCGTCCACTACGGGTGCCATTTCATCAGGCCTAGCGAGCTCCACCAGCTCGACGACCCGTTCTTCCCCACGAAGCTCGACGAGATCGTACGGGCGCTTGGCGCCGAGTCGGTGGAATATACCGAGAAGATGCTGTGCTGCGGGACGGGCGCCAACATGGCCGACCCCGAGACCGCCGT
>Ga0172365_10003891_pt1 | contig 11062 bp, 7 predicted proteins | sample LakKivSesite48cm_FD_114535 | JGI IMG/M metagenome (GOLD analysis project Ga0172365, IMG submission 114535) | Sediment microbial communities from Lake Kivu, Rwanda - Sediment site 48cm | ecosystem: Environmental > Aquatic > Freshwater > Lake > Sediment | place: Rwanda: Western Province, Lake Kivu... | reverse complement strand
CGCAGAAGTTCTTGGTGCTGCGCAGGATGTCGACGCTGTAGTGCAGCTTGTCGACCGCGATCATGAGCATCGGCGGCTCGAAGGAGACCTGGCTGAGCCATGAGACGGTGAGGCCATTTTCGACCTTGGTCCCACCGCGGCCGACGGTCACCACCGATACGCCGTAGGGGATCTTGGACAGGGCGTTGCTGAAGTCCTTCTTGCTCACGGGTCACCTCCGGATGGGAAGTCGATGGGGAGTCTGTGCGAACGGCGTGAGGCTATGCGACTCCGGCGCGTTGGGCAAGCGGACCGGAAAAGCGCGCTCCCTCGGGAGCCATAGGGCTCGCCCAGCATAGTCACACCGCTCCCGGCTACCCCGAATCCCAGAAATAGCTGGACAGATTTGCCCCGGCCCGCGGTACTCTTATGATTGGAAAGGGATCTCCATGCGTGAAACGTTGGCAAAAGTCGTCGTGGTTGGGTTTGCCAGCTTCGGCCTTTGGGGCTGCGATATTGGGGGCGGCGGCGTGTCGGTCGGCGTTCTGCCGGATGCAAGTACTTCGACCACGAAACCCGGGGGTGATGCCCCGAGCGCCATCGTGAATCTGGATGTCGCGAGCGGGAGCTCCACCTCGACGACGAGCTGCGTGGTCATCGACGGAGGAACCTACTGCTCAAACGCAACCTGCGGCAACGGGATCCTCGAGGGGGCTGAGGAGTGTGACGACGGCAACACGACCCCGGGCGAGGGTTGCACCGCGGAGTGCAAGCTCGAAACCGATTGGGTCTGCCCCACGCCCGGCTCGCCGTGCGTCTCGGCCGTGGTGTGCGGCGATGGGCGGATCTCGGGCAATGAGGTGTGCGACGACCACAACATCATCGACAACGACGGTTGCTCCGCGGATTGCAAGGCGGTCACGCCGGGCTGGTTGTGCCTCGCGCCTGGGATGCGTTGCCAGCCCAAATGCGGCGACGGCACGCTTGTGGGATGGGAGCAGTGTGATGACGGCAATACCGAGGCCGGCGACGGCTGCTCGGCCGCTTGCTTGCTCGAGCCGGGCCACGCCTGTCCCGATCCGGGACAGCCCTGCCATCTCACGGTCTGCGGCGACGGCACCCAGGAAGGATCCGAATCGTGCGATGACGGCAACACGGTTCCTGGGGACGGCTGCACGACGGACTGCAAGGCGGAGCCGGTCTGCAAGAACGGCGAGGGTTGCACTTCGCCCTGCGGCGACGGACTCAAGCTGCCCGAAGAGGAATGCGACGACGGCAACCTGAGCTCGAATGACGGTTGCTCCGAAGACTGCAAGCTCGAGCCGGGGTGGTCTTGCGTGCAGAAGGCGGAAATAATGACCTCCGTGCCGGTCGTCTTCCGCGACATGCTGGGCCTCATTTCCACCTCCACGGATCCGCCGCCGCACCCCAACTTCGAAGTGGGCAGGGATTCAGCAGGTCTGGCGCTGGGCATGGTCATGGACACCCTCGGCGACGACGGCAAGCCGGTATACAACCCGAACGTCGACGCCGCCAAGTCCGTGACCACCAACGCCGACGACTTCCACTCCTGGTACCACGACTCGGACTACTCGAGCGTCGTGGTCGACACCCTGCCGCTGGTCGCGGCCGCGGGCGGCACCTATGTATACGACCACTCGGGAACCTACCGGAACGGCGCCTGGGTCACCCCCGCCTTCTTCCCGCTTGACGGCAGGGGCTGGGCCACTCCTCCCGACGGCCCGGAAATCCCTTCCCTCGGAACTTGTGATCTGGATAGAGCCAAGCACAACTTCTACTTCACGAGCGAGGTACGCTACTGGTTCGAGTACCAGGGCGGGGAGAGCCTGTCGTTCGTCGGCGACGACGATGTGTGGGTCTTCGTCAACGGCATGCTGGCGGTGGATCTGGGCGGCATCCACGGCGCCGAGACCGGCAGCGTCACGCTCAATGCGACCGCGGCGACGACCTACAACCTGACCAAGGGCAAGATCTACGAGATCGTGGTCTTCCAGGCCGAGCGCCACATAGTACGGTCGAGCTACAAGCTGACCCTGGGCAAGTTCAGCCGCACGCGCACCGATTGCTCGCCGCGATGCGGTGACGGCATCATCAATGGCTCCGAGAGTTGCGACAACGGCGCCGCGAATTCCGACACCGCGTACGGTGGCTGCACCACCAAGTGCCTGTTCGGCCCCTACTGCGGTGACGGCAAGGTTGATGCCATCGGCAAGGAGGAATGCGACGACGGGGTGAACATGGGGACCTACGGCAAGGCCACGGGCTGCATGCCCGGGTGCCGGCTGCCGCACTACTGTGGCGACGGCCACGTGGACAGCCTGTTCGGCGAGGAGTGCGATAACGGCTCCCTCAACGGCCGCAGCCTGTGCACGGTCGACTGCAAGGCTATCGTCCCGTAGGAGGTCCAAGACCTCTCGTTCTCGGCGCGCTTGGAAGTCTCTGCGCTCTCTTCTGTACACCTTCGCAGGTTGTGAACCGAGTCTTCTCATTCTCTACGCCCTCCGGTCACTCCGTGCCCTCTGTGGTCAACATCCTCCAAAGACTTGGTTTCCAACCCGTTCGCTGCTCCAGGCTGTGAACCGAATGCTTCCGTTCTTTGCGCCCTCCGTTGTCTTGGTGTCCGCTGCGTCCTCCGTGGTTCGTTCCGTGCTGAGCCCTGCGACGTCCCGGCGGTGCTTCTCTTCTCGGACCAGGGTGCCGCGCGCCGACGATAGATCCGTGCAGCAGCAGGCAGACTCCTCCGCGCACGGCGCGGGGGAGTGGTAGAAGACGGGGGATGTCATTCCAGTTGTCTGCGGCCTGTCGGCTCTGTGGCGTTTGCACGCTTGCCGTCGCCTGTCGCACGGCTGCGCCGGCCTCCGCCCCCGCGGAATCGCCGGTCAAGAGCGGTCAGCCGGGCGAGGATATCGTTCGCAGCTTGCCCGGCTACCGCTCCGAGCTTCTCGAGGCGCCCGTCTTCGGCGGGCAGGCCTTCCTCATGGAAGCAGGAGACCCATCGTCGCCCGCCGTGGTTTTTGTCCACGGCCTGGGCGAGAGCGGATGCCGCGATTGGTACCCGGTGTTGCCGGCGGTCGCAGCGCGCTACCACGTCGTGGCCTTCGATCTACCTGGATTCGGCCGCTCGACCCACGCCAACGCGCTCTACTCTCCGGCGCGCTACGCGGAATTCATCCATGGCCTGCTCGGCCCGCGCTTGCGCAGCCCGTTTCACCTGGTCGGGCATTCCATGGGGGGCGCGATTTCGCTCTTCTACGCGGCTCGCTTTCCGGCCGATGTCATGCGCCTTCTGCTTATCGACGCCGCCGGAATCCTTCACCGCAAGGCGTTCGTGAACTTCGCGGTGGAGGCCGGGCTCGACAATCTTCTCGGCCTTCTGGCCCGGCCGGTCAAGGATCTCGCCACCCTGGCGACCGAGACGACCTCGACCGTGCTCGGCCCGGTGAAACTCCCGGTCTCGCCTGATCCGTCCTTGATCCTCACGAGCGACGCCCTGCGCGCCACCCTCCTCGGAACCCCCACCCGCATCGCGGCCATGGCCGTGATTCTCGAGAACTTCGCGCCTGCCATCGACAATGTGCGCTCTCCGACCTGGATCCTGTGGGGCAGCAACGACGCGATCGCCTCTCCGCGCGCGGGCCTGATCCTGCAGGCGCGGCTGCCCTCGGCGCAGCTTACCGTGCTGGAGAACTCAGGCCACGATCCCATGGCTTCGCGGCCGGCCGCGGTCGAGAGGTTTCTTCTCGAAGCGCTTGCCGCGCCGGCCGCCCCCGCCGGGCCGAGGACCGCGTCGCCGTTCCCGGTCCTGCCCTCGCGCAAAGGGCGCTGCCAGGGCGAGATCTCCTCGCACTTCGACGGGGACTACGCGGAGATCGAGATCGAGCGCTGCACCGAGGTCGTGCTTCGCGACGTGCGCGCGGCCTCGCTGCGCATCCGCGATTCCTACGTCACCGTCGAGAAGACCCGCATCGTGGGGGAGGGCACCGCGCTCGACGTGAAGGGCTCGCGGGTGCGGATCACGGCGAGCGACTTCGTAGGAGACGTCGCGCTCGCGGTGGGCGGCAGCGATCTCGACCTCGCGGGCGTCGAGCTGCGCGGCCGGCGCGCGGCGATCGAGGTACTTGGCGATTCCAAGTTGATCCTCTCGGTGAGCCGCGCCGAAAGCCCGCTTGCGCAGCGCTACCTGCACGACGTGTTCGAGCTCGGCGAAGGTGCCAAGATCTAGAAATCCAGCCCGCCGGCCGGGATCGAGCAGGTGTTGTTCTTCATGTCCCACCAGTTGAGCCCAGCCGCGGCATTCGTTCCGGCCGACACGTCAATCACGTTGTAGTTGCCAATCTTGGGCGCAGCAACCGGAGTGGCCCCGCAACCGCTCATCTGACGACCGTTGATCGTGAACGTCCGGCCGGCGCTGTTCCAGCATGCCCAGCCGGAAATCGTCCCGCAGGTCACGAAGCACCTCCCGGCGGTGGTGCCAAAACTCTGCACCGCGCAGGGGTTGCCACACCCAGAGATCACGGTACAACTCCGCGGCGTGGCTGACACGGCACCCGAGTTTGCCGAGCTGCAGGCGCCGCCCGCGTTCCGTGCCGCCACCACGTAGTAGTACGTCGTCCCGTTGGTCACGTCCGAGTCGACGTGGGGACTGGCGCCGGGCGTGCCGATCGAGGCAAACGGCCCGCCCGCGGCGCTCCCGCGCTTGACCTCGTAGGATGTCGGGCCTCCGGTCGATGCGGTCCACGACACGGTCACCCGCGAGATCCCTGCGGTGGCCGCGACCCCGCTCGGCACCGAAGGCACAATGCAGGAACGGGCCGACACTCCCGGACTGGAGTCGGCCGACGAGCATGTGCCCCCGGTGTTGCTGGCGCTGACCACGTAGTAGTAGACCGTGCCGGCCGTCAGGCCCGTCGAATCGGTATAGGTCGCCGCGGTCTGGTTGGTGCTGAGCGCGGCGTACGGACCGTCCGGGTTCGTGCTGCGCGAAACCGTGTACCCGGTGGCGTTCGGTACCGTGCCCCAGGCCACGGTGATACGGCCATTGCTGTTGTCCGGGGTCGCGGTGACACCGGTCGGCACAGCCGGCGGCACGCAATTCGGCGTGGCAGAAGCCTCGAGCGAGGGGGCCGAGCTGCACGTGCCGTTGCTGGCCGTCACAACATAGTGGTAGGTCGTCCCGTTCACAACATCGACGTCGTTGTAGGTCAGGCCCGTGGTGACAGTGGCCACCGAGGTGTAGCCTGTACCGCTCGTCGTGCTTCGTGCCACGCCGTACGACGTGGCGCCGGACGAGGCCGTCCACGTCAAAGTCACCTGCGCGTTGGCCGGAGTCGCCGTCACGCTGGGCGCAGGCGGCGGCACGCAGAGTCCAATGGGGGTGGCCGAGACTTGAGCGGAGTTGGCGGATTCGCAGCTCACGAGGGTGTTGACCGAAGACACCACCCAGTAGTAGGGCGTGCCGCCGACCAGGCCGGTGCTGAGGTAGGGTGAGGCCGTGTCTGTGGGCGCATTGCCCTCGATCATGTAGCCTGAGCCGGAAACGGCGCTCCGCTTGACGTTGTATCCGGTTGCGCCGGCTACCTCGTTCCACGAGATGGTGGCCTGGAGAGTGCCCGCCACCGCCATCACCCCGCCGGGCGCCGCGGGGCGTGCGTAGAAGACATCGGCAGGGCAGGTGCTGCCGGAGCCGGTGCAGGTTTCGACGGGATCGCAGCGGTTCCCGTCGGTCGAAACCCGACACACCGTTGCCGCGGACGCCCTGCGATCAACCGGGCAGTCGGGGCTTATTCCCGAACAACTTTCGGCGAGGTCGCAGACGCCTGCAGCTCCACGACAGACGACACCCGCAGACGAGAAGACGTCCGCCGGACACCCGGGGCTTGTGCCCGTACAGCTCTCGGCGACATCGCAGTCACCCGCGGCCGGCCGGCATACCTTGGCCGCGGCTGCATAAGCATCAGGCGGGCAGTCGGCGCTGGAGCCATCACAGACCTCAGCCGCGTCGCATGGACCCGCGGCCGGCCGGCAGACGGTGCCGGCCGGAAGCGGGCTGCCGCCTGTCCAGCAAACCCCGCTCGGAGCATCCGGCGCGACATCCTTGCCGAGGTCGGGGGCCACGTCTTCTGCGAGGTCCGGCGCGCTGTCAGGCGCGTCGTCCGGGGAGTCGACGAAAGGCGGATCAGAAGCGGCATCGGCAGGCCCGGGAACATCGACAGAGTCGGAAGAGGTGCCGCCCGGGCCGTCAAGCCCCGGTCTGGCGGTCTCCGGTTCTGACCCGCCCTCAGGCAGGGAACCCGCGGCACCATCCGGCACATCGACAGGAAGTGCATCCGGCCCTGGGCCGACGAACCGGTCGAGGTTTCCCTCGACGTCCCGGCCAGATCCCGGCACTTCGCCCCAGCTCGGAGCGTCTCTCTGGTCTCGGCAGGTCCCGTTTTGCGCACACTTGACCACGGGTTCTGGCCTGTCCAGGTTCACACAGGCTCCCATCACCACGACACAAAACATCAAAGCCGCGACCAAAAGACTGCGCGTCATGTGTCCTTGCTCCCGCTGAGTCAGTCAACGAAGACGTCGCCTGATTCTACTGCATAGCGCCCCTGTTTCGATGCAAGAAGAAGGCCCCGGCCCACCTCGGCGCTGGCCGTTTTGGCCGCGGCGGGACAAGTCGCGACGCGCCGAGCAACCAGGGCCCTATTCTCCCAGCAGCGAGGGCGAAGGACCCCGGAAAGCAGGATCTTGCCTACGGCCGCTCGAGGTCGATCAAGATCTGCCTGACCGTGGCTGTGGCCGGCTTGCCCCGCGGCGTGTACCCGGTGGTCTTGGGCCCGCCGTAGCCGTACCAGTTCCAGATATAGAGTCCGTCGAGACGGGCATGCGCGAGGCCGGGCTTGGTCCAAGCCTCGCGAAAGGCCTCGAAGCCGCGTTGCTGTTCTCCGGGGTCGGGCGTGCCACCCTCCGACTCGTCCCACGGCGCGGCCGTGGCGCCGGTGCGGGAGCGGTAGCCGACCTCGGTGAGGATGAAGGGCTTTTCGTATCTGGCCAGGTCGGATTCGATGTCGCGTGCGATGCGACGCCAGCTCGCGGCGAGCGAGGCGACGTCGGAGGGGCCCGAGGCTTCGCGCAGATTGAAGTAGGCGACGACTCCGATCTCGTCGACCAAGTCGAAGAGGCGGGCGTCCTGGTAGTGATCCCAGTTGCTGGAATAGACCAAGGTTCCGGAGAACACGGCGCGGATGAATTCGATGAGCTTGCCCCAGCGCTTGACATCCCCCTCGAGCGTGGAGAGCTCGCTGCCGATCACCAGACGGGTGGCGCCGGTCAAGGTCGCGAGCGAGGCCAAGTCGCCGACCATCTGTCCGTAGCTTACGAACCATGCGTCTACGTCGCCGGGGCGCAGGGTTCCGCGCCACTCCTTGGGCGAGCGGGGGGCAAGGAGGCGCACGATGGGAAACAAGGTGACCTCGAGTCCGGCCCGCCCCGCCTCGCGGATGGTATCGGCCACCGTCTCCAGGGTGGGCGAGAAACGCGTGTGCAGACGAAGCTCTGTCGAGGCGGCGTGGTCCTGGTAAAGGGGCACTACGAGCGCCACGTGGGTCGCGCCCAGCCCGGCGATTTCGGCCAGAAGGGGCGCATAGGAGAAGCTCACGTCTTCGGCGAAGAGCCCGAGGGCGACCCCGCGCTGGCGTGGCTCGCGGCTCGAACGTCGTGGCCGCGGCAGGGGATCCGATGCCGGCGCGGGTGTCACGGAGGACTCGCGCCGCGGCAGGGACAGGGCGCGCGCGCCCAGCATAGTCATGGGCACGGCCAAGAGCAGCCCGAGGGCTACGCGCCTCTGCATGGAGGCAAAGCTAGCAGAATCGGCCGCTGCGTGCGCGGCCCGGCTTCAGGGCTTGCCTTAGGACCCGAGCAGGAACTAGGACCCGCTCGAAGATATCTGTGCGAATTTGGACGGCCGATCCATCCCGGCTGGCTTCGTTGCTCGTCGTCGCAATACGTCGACTATTCCTCCTCCTCGCGCCTCGCCAGCCGGGCGCCTCGACCGCCCAAATTCACACATCTATCTTCTCGCGGGTCCTTATCGCCGCGGAACTGGCCAAGCTCGGCCACCACGTCTCTCCGAGGACCGTGGCCAAGTACCGCCCCGCGAATCTGCCCCGCGGCCGTGGCCAGAAGTGGTCGACGTTTCTTCGCAACCATCTCAGCCAGACCTGGGCCGCCGACTGGTCCACGATCGTCACCCTGCGGTTTCAGGTCCTCTACGCTTTCGTCATCCCGGACCTCGGGCGCCGGGAGGTCGTGCGTCCGGGAGTGACCCCCTCGCCGAGCGCCCAGTACGCTGCCCAGTCCTTCGTCGAGGCCGTGTGCGACCGCGATGACCGAGCGCCGCGCTTCCTCATCCACGACCGCGATTCGATCTACGGCATGGAGTTCCGGCGTCGGGTGAAAGGCTTCGGCACCAGACGCCTGGTCACGCCGCCGCGAGCCCCGCAAGCGAACGCGTTCTGCGAAAGGATGATCGGGACCCTCCGGCGAGATTGCCTCGACAACCTCATCATCCTCGACGACGCGCACGCGGAACGTATCCTGCGTGAGTACGTTCGCTACTACCATGGACGGCCTCATCGGGGGCTGCGGAGGCAAGCGCCGGCTGGCGCCCGCTGGTTGCCGCCAGTGCGGCCGGTGCCGGCGAAGGCGGTGCACAGCCGGCCGGTGCTCGGCGGGCTCCACCACGAGTACGCCGTCGCGGCTTGAGCACCGGATCGGGTGCCGGTCTGTGTGGCCGATGGCAGCGAGGTCGGTTTCGGACGACTACTGCCTACCGGCATCGCCGTGCCCGCGGCTGTGCCCGCCGGGTGAGACGTGGCGCCCCCCGGCCACCCGGCTGCCTGCCCGATGACGGCCGGCAGGCCATCATCGTCGGTCGAATCCGACCGTGCGTCGCTGACACGTAGCTTGCCGGATCGTCGGATGGAGTTCTTGCGGCGAACAGGCAATAAGATCGCGGTACAGCGCAAGACCGCGGACGGCGACCGCGAGGTCATCATCTATTCGCGCTGAAGAGGTGTCCCGAAATCACGGGCGATCGGACAAGCACCTGCGTGATCCATGTTGGCCGCTCGATTCTACCGCGCAACCTCTTGGTCAATCCCAGGCCGTGTCAGCCGGTAGCGCCTGACGCGTGCGTCGAACACAAGCGCGACACGCAGGCGCGGGTTGGGCGTGCTCACGGCGTCACTCCGCCAAAGCCATCGGGGATCCTTCGGATCCAGCCAAATCGACTGGCCGAAGATTGCCTTGATGTAGTTCTCCGGGCCGGGCCGTCCTCGGACCATCACTCCGGGCGCGGGAATCTCGTTTCGCGCAAGGTCGAGCAGGATCCTGCTGGCTTCCGCCTCGGGCGCAAACATCGTGGATAGTCCGGCTGCCGTCCGATAGCCCCTCGCCGCGAACAGCATTGCCATCGCGATTCCCACCGACGTGAGGTACCTGAGGTGCCAGCGGGCTGGAATCCTCCCGACGATGACGCCGAGACCCACCGCCGCGAGGGTGGCGGTGAGGGACGAAGGTATGACCGTCATGCGCTCCGTGAGCGACCCCCACTTCACGTTGCGCGCGATGGCCAGTAGCACGGTGGCAAGCCAGAATGCGAGAAGCTCGCGGCCCAGGATGTTCTTGCGCCGGAAGCAGACAACGGCGCCGAACAGCGCGAATGGAATCCCGACCCAGCACACGTCCTTGGCCAGTTGCTCGGAAACGGTCGGAATAGCGCGAAGGCCGCGAACCAAAACTTCGCCGGCCGTGAGTGTGCTGAAGGTGGAACGATAGGGATCCGCGTCGGGACGAAGGTTGTCGGTGGCTAACCAGCTCGCGGCCGCGAGGGCTGCCGGCAGGAGCATCTTGAGATTCCACGCCTGGCGGCGAGCCACGAATCCGATGCCAAGCACGACACAGAACATCCACACTTCGTAGCGGCACAAGGCGCCGCCGGCTAACGCGATGGCCGGCAGCCACCACGAGCCGCGCGCATCCTCGGCCGGCCTCCGCGCGAGAGCGAGAAGAACGGTGGCAATGAAGAGCAGCGCAAATCCCTCCTGGTAGGGCACGACGGAGAAGACCAGGAAGATGGGCGACAACGAGGTGAGCAGACCGGCGAGGAGCCCTACCGCATGGTTGGTCAGTCGGGCGATCGCCAGGCCGAGCACGGTGGCCGCCCCTGCCGCCACGGCGGCATAGGCGATGCGGATGAAGGGCACATCGAGCCCGAGCCTGGACAGCAAGTAGATCGGCATCTGCGGCAACGGCAGCCAGTAGTTGACCGCGATGGTATTCGGGTCCCAAAGGCGCGTGAAGGCGTCCCACGAGTAGACGGCCGGAGTCTCGTGGATGAGGAGAATCCGACCAAGGAAGGAAATCAAAAAGGCGGCGACCCACGCCCCCAGGCGCCAGCGAGGAGACTCGAGCCTGACCTCCAATGCGCACCCGGGGATCCTTGCGGCCAGCACCGCTTTACGCTAACACGGTTTCGGTGCCCCGGCCGGTGATGGGGGCAGCCAGTTGCCGAGCCAAAGGCTCGACGGGGGGGGGCGAAGTCCGTGGATCTGTTTCGCGAATGAGGGGAGGTCCGCGGGCGGGCCACCCAACGGTTCACGACGTGACCGTTGATGGGCACGTCGTGAGAAGCCGGTCGGCCTCGCCGCGCGAGCGCAGGACGCAGTCCTCGATGGCGAGGCCACCGAAGTAGTTTCCGGTGACGAAGACGCGCGCGCCGGCGAGGCCGCGATCGATGGCTTGCACGATGTCGCCGTGGCCGAGCTCGGGCGAGGGTAGGCTTGAGCCGTGTTCGAAGACCTGGGCGAAGTCCGCGCGGCTGGCGCCGAGCCCGTAGATTCTTCCTTCGTAGGATCTTCGTTTTTTGCGAAGAAGTTTCTCTTCCCGCCCTCCCGCAACCTGACAGCCTACGCCCGAGAAGGTAGGCGATCAAATGGCGGCGTTTGAGTCCAGCTCCACTCGCGTGGAATCTTCTCTTGCGGGTCGAGGGCCGCAGGTCCTCGCGGGGCGCGGG
>Ga0172365_10003889_pt1 | contig 11064 bp, 12 predicted proteins | sample LakKivSesite48cm_FD_114535 | JGI IMG/M metagenome (GOLD analysis project Ga0172365, IMG submission 114535) | Sediment microbial communities from Lake Kivu, Rwanda - Sediment site 48cm | ecosystem: Environmental > Aquatic > Freshwater > Lake > Sediment | place: Rwanda: Western Province, Lake... | reverse complement strand
TTCGGCCCTATGCTTGAGCGTTCCTGGGGCGGCAGAAAATTCCTGGTCTTTTATCTACTTTGCGGCATGACCGGCGGACTGCTTTATCCTCTACTCGTTCTTGTAGGATGGCTCAACATAGGTCCTCTGGTTGGCGCTTCGGGATCGATTCTGGGCATGCTTGCCGCAGGAGCGATATTGTTTCCGAATCTGACCGTTTACGTGTGGGGCATATTTCCTATGCGGCTGGTCACTTTGGCGATAATTTTTGCCGGCATCAGTATTATCGCGCTGTTACGTCCTGACCAATCCGCCAACGCTGGCGGCGAGGCGGCGCATCTTGCAGGTATGGTTACAGGCGCGATTTACGTGCTTTCGCAGTCCTGGCGAGCCAGGCTCAGATTGAAAATCCACAGTGGAGGATGGGAGAAGAAAATAGCTGCCCAGCGAAAATTACAGGTAGAGGTTGACCGCATTTTGCAGAAGGTACACGACAGCGGCATCCATAGCTTAACAGCACACGAAAAAAGAACGCTCAGGAAAGCCACCGAAGCTGAGCAAAGGCGACAAACGTTATAAAAACAAAACCCTGCAAAAATCCTGCAAGGCTCTGCGTTTCTCAATCAATCTGGTTGTTCTCAAGGCGGTTAAGTTAATGTTCCGGATTCCGAGTTTATTGAGCTACCGTTAAACACTTTAGCTGTTTTTGGTCACGTATAAGCAGCTTGCCATCAACAAGCGCAATTGGTGCCCAGTTCTCACCCCGTTCAAGCAGTACTGCACTGGCTAAAGGCTTGAAACCAGATGGGTCTGGCTCGATAAGATATAGTGTTGTGCTGCCGTCAACACTGAGCAGCAATCCATCGGCGAGAATCGAGCCACCCTTATCAAATAACGGCGACCTCCCGGTTTTCCATTTAATCTGGCCGTCAATACTCATACAAACCAAGCCGTCTTTTCTTTCGTTAGTTGAATATTGAGCATAAAAATAGCCTTTATAAAGAACCGGAGGTTGCGTATGCGCGCCAAAATCAGCATTTTTATAAAGTTCTGTAACGCCGTAGCTGGCATCTGCTTTCTTTTCAATCTTTATCATCGCAGCACCGGCATTGTATCCGCCTGTAATAAGCACTCTATCTTCACCGGCATCAACTGCACTCGGGACTGGAATCATGCACGACCAGTTCGTATACTCCCACAGAGTTTTCCCAGTGAGCGGGTCAATTCCAACTACTTTACCGCCACTGGGGCTTCTTCCAAAACCACCAGATGAAGCAGTTATCATAACAACATGGTCCTGTCCGCTAACTTTTACTATTGCCGGGCTGACATATCCGACAGGACCAAGAGGCGGCGTTGTCCATTTAACATTGCCTGTTAGCTTTTCATAAGCCACAACACCTGCCTGAGGCGCTTGCGAGGCCAAAATAAGCAAATCACCGTAAACTAAAGGACACTGAGTAATTGCCCATGTCGGAATTCGATCACCGCCGAAGTCTTTCCAGACGTTCTTGTTCCAGACGGGCTTGTGTGTGTTGGTGCTTATGCAGTATAAGTCGCCGTATGGACCGCAAGAATAAACATTATTGCCGTCTATCGTCGGTACGCTTCGCGAGCCAGGAAACTGGACAGATCCAGGAGCGTTATAAGCAAAATTCCAGAGTTCTTTACCGTTGGAAAGGTCTAAACAACGAAAATTGTCGCCTACTTTATCGTCCCTGTCGAGTAAATAGACTTTACCGTCTTTGACAACAGGTCCGCCAAAACCTCTGCCAACAGTAACAGTCCATAGAACTTCCGGCCCATTCTCAGGCCAGGAGCGTAAAATACCTTTCTGGGCTGAAATACTATTTCTGTTGGGACCAAGATACTGTGGCCAATCCGCGGCAAGTGCACTGGTTGCGCATAATAAGCCTATCACCGATACACACTTTACACTGGCTTTCATTGGTATTTCTCCTTTTTCAATTGAAGTGCTGCTCTGTTGAAAATCTTAAAGTTTCTCAAATATGTGGGAAGATTTATGAAGTATGAAAATAAAAGAACTATAACCAAATCGCTGTTGACGCTGGTAAACGAGGTCTTGCGCGCTGCCAGCAGGTTATTACTATCTATCCTGGTTTCAGTCCCATGGGAATCCCGGAGTGCCTTCGGTTAGGTCTTTGACTCGCTGCTTGACGTTCTCGGCCTTAAATTTTTCATCCTTCGACTTGTTAATTTCATCTTTGCTTTCTTTGATTCGGTTCTTCAGCTCCTCAAGCCACTTGAGCAGCCGCTCGTACATGATCTCCTTTTGTTTTACGATTAGGTCATATCTCCTGCTAACTACAGCCTCCAGATCGGCGGTAAGTCCTTTCCTCTGGCTGTCGGTCTTAGCAGCCTTAATTGCCCTGACCAGCTCATATTGCTTTTGCCTCAGATCTAAGTCTTCTTTAAGGACTCGAGCGAATTCTGGATCTCTCTTTTCCTCCTCGAAAATTCGCCAGTATTTATCGCGGAGGATGTTATATTCTTTCAAATAAAGCTCAGGCTCTTTCTCTTTAAGCATAGCCAGTTCTTTCGCTTCCTTGCTGTAGTTTTTTCCCAGCCATTCGACGAACTCGGCGCGCCTTTTGCGCCAGAAGTTGTCCATACGTTCCTTCATTATCTTGCCGAACTCTTCACCGCCCTGTCTTCTAAGCTCGACCTTGAATTTTTCGGGGTCTTTCTCACGCAGTTCGTCCAATTCTTTTGCCTTTGCCGGGTCGCGCTCTTTTAGGCCCTTCATAATCTGATCGATTTCCTCGTCTGTCAGCTCAAATTCTGGAGGTCCTCTTCTTGGGCCTCTTTGATCACCTTCCGGCGGCGGTGTTAATTCTGGGGGTCCTCTTCTTGGCCCTTTTTGTTCCCCTTCAGCCCAGACATCTTCCTGTTTTTCTTTGCTTTTACTTTGAGCCGAACACGGCAAGGCAAAGATACTTGCCAGTGCTGCCATCACAAAAACTAAAAAAATTGCGCGGTGCATCCTCATTTTTTTCTATCCCTCCCAGAAATTGCTACTAATTGCTATAAACTGCATCTCCAGTTCTCCCACTATCCTTTCGCCGTTACCGCGACGCTCGCCCAATTCCAAAGTGAGGAACTCGTCTTCAACTTGTCGAATCTCAGCGGTCAAAAGAGCCAGGTCCGTATCGGCGGTGCTAATATCGTTGGTCTCCCAGATTTTTCTGGGAATCATTGAAACATTCTCTATCTTGGACTTTTCGGGACCTTTTTTTAGCAATTGTATGCTGATAGCAGCTACGACGATGATTGCGGCCGCGACGGCTACCCTGTAAGCTACAGTTCTAAAAGTCCATGCTGGTTTCCGCACCGCCAGCATTTCTTCAATTTGCCATTTGATATCGGCTATCAGCAGCTCGTCAGGCTCAGGTGCGGGGTTTTCACGCAGGATTTGCTCAGCTTTGCGGACATCCTCGACCGCGCTGGCGGCCTGTTCCGGAGCAAAGAATTGCTCGAACAGCTCTTTAAGGTTTTCCTGGTTTTGCCCATTCATAGGACTCTTACTCCATCAGCTCTCGCAGTCTTTTTAGCCCGCGATGCAGTTTGGATAATGTGGTTCCGATAGGCTCAGACCGAATCTCTGCTATTTCCTTAAAGCTCAGTTGTGAATAAAACCGCAACATTATCAGCTCTTTGGTATCGGCATCCAGCCTGACAAGCTGTACCTGCAGCTTATCAATTCCCTCGGTATCGGAGCGTCTTGGCTCAGTAATTTCCAGCTCAAGTTGTGTTTTTCGGGCATCAAGTAGTTTTGTCCGCCGGTGCTTGCCCCTGAGGTAGTCGTGAAAGATATTGGACGCTATCCTGAACAACCAGCCCTCAAAAGAGCCGCCCTTATATGAGCTGAATTTCTCGGTCAACTTGACAAATAGCTCGCTCAGAAGGTCGTCGCTGACGGTCCTGTCGCCCGTGAGTCGATAAAAGTACGCATAACAGCGACTGGCGTACATATCGACTATCTGGGTAAGACACCGGCTATCTCCCTTCTTACAGCCGACTATTATTTGCTCCAGATCATCACTTTTTGCCATTATTGATGGCTTTTCACTACGTATAAAGACGGCATCCAAGATTGGTTTATTGCAGGAATTATGACGAAAATCTGTCCGCATCGTTATCTGGGTGGAGTCATTTGTCTATCCACGCCGCTGGCAGCATTATGTACGCGTTTTGTCTTGCGCCGCGCTAAGGCCCGTTTTCTTCCTCGTCTTCGTCTGTCAGCTTCCAGCGGTCGGACTCGTCAAGGTCTTCGATCTCTCGCTCCATATATTTGAACAGTTTATCCTGAATCGGCGCGAGTTTTCCATACCACTTGAGCATCTGTTGATAGCTGGCTACCAGCATATCCAGGCGTATTAGTTGCCATTTAGCAAGGCATTCCGCCTCCTTGATATTGACAAATGGGTCGCATTTGAAGGTCCTTCGCCCGTCCGGGCCGATCTGGCAGAGCTCACAATCTTTACATTGAATCATATTTTGCACCCCACTTTACTTTTGTAAACCGGCATATTACCATATATCGTCAGGTCTTAAAAATGTTCGATAATAATGATTGTAACCGATTTGTTGGAGATATGAATGACAAAATCAAGACGCAGACGCAAAATTGGCAGCAAAAAAAGACACACCAAATGGAAAATACGCCATAAAATAAGCGGATGATTAACTATTCATCGAGCGTATTAACTACTTTACCGGCTACCCGCGATATGATAAACGCGGCACAGTAAATGAAACATTTCAAAGTAATTTTTCAGCCGGACGGCAAGCAGGTTTCCGTTCGCCCAGAAGATACGCTTTTGCAGGCGGCCAGCCAAGCCGGCATAATCCTGAACACCGTTTTCGGCGGCAAGGGCATCTGCAAAAAGTGTGCGTTGAATCTTGAACCTGGCGGCCAGCAAGTACTGGCCTGTCAGTATCGAATTCGGCACGATCTTACTGTAACTGTTCCCGCCGCTTCCAGATTTTTCGAGCAGAGAATCCTCACCGAAGGCATTGAAGGCCGCAGACAAATCCTGCCCGATATATACGAGAAATATCGCAAAGGTGATTCCACAGCCACCATATTCGGCGTGGCCATCGACATCGGTACTACTACGGTTGTTGCCAAATTGATTGACATGGCAACCGGCCAATGCCTGGCAACGCAGGCGACGTTAAATCCGCAGAGCCGATACGGCGACGATGTCATTAGCAGAATTAGCTACGCCCAAAACGATGAAAAATTAGCGCAGCTTCACACGGCGATAATAGACGGCATAAATCATTTGATTGGCCAGCTTTGCTACCAGGCTTCAATTGGCGCAAACCACATATATGAAGTCTGCGTTGTCGGCAACACTACGATGAATCACCTTTTCCTCAAACTGCCGGTTGTACAACTCGGCCAAGCCCCCTATAAGGCGTTTTCTCTCGATTCGCACGATGTGTCAGCGGAGCGTCTAAGTTTGCAGATAAACCCCACAGCTAATATCCATACGGTTGAGAACATTGCCGGCTTTGTTGGCTCAGATACGACCGCTGGTGCTCTTGCGGTCGATATAGATTCTGCTAATGACGAAACGCTGTTCGTCGATATCGGCACAAATGGCGAGCTTGTGCTTAATACAAATGGACATCTTTACGCGGCAAGTTGCGCAGCCGGCCCTGCTTTTGAAGGCGCACGCATAAGCTGCGGCAGTAGAGCAGTCGAAGGGGCCATTGAAGGTGTGCTCCTGAGCGAAGGTGACATAGACCTGACCGTGATAGGAAATGATGCTCCACGTTCGATATGCGGCAGCGGCCTGGTCGACGCGGTCGCCGTGCTTTTAGATTTGGGCATCCTTGACGCAACCGGACGGTTTGTCGAGCCGCGCACACTAAAAGACAAACTCCCGCCGACAATTGCTGCCCGCGTTATCGAGCAGGACGGCCAACCAGGTTTTTGCCTGACCAGAGCCGCGACAGGCTTGCCCCTGCGGAAGCAGGGGGAGCAGCCAGTTTTCCTGACGCAAAAAGACATCCGCGAGCTTCAACTTGCAAAGGCCGCTATTGGAGCAGGAGTAAAAGTGTTGCTCAGAAAAACAGGCATCAAAGAGACCGAGATAAGGCAGATTCTTTTAGCCGGTGCGTTTGGCAATTATATCCGCCCACAGAGTGCCCTGCGGATCGGCCTGCTGCCGGACGTGCCGCTGGAGCGTATTTATTTTGTTGGTAATGCCGCCGTCGCAGGCGCTCAGATGATACTTGTCTCTCGGCTTTGTCGGGCAAAAGCAAAGGAATTGGCCCACAAGATTGAGTACGTGGAGATTGCCCACGAGCCGGACTTCCAGACGGTTTTCGCCGATTGTATGTCGTTTGCTATTTAGCCCCACGTTTTACGTGGGGTTTTTACTATCAACCGTCGCCATGCCGGCGACGGCTAAACGTGGAGAAAAGGAAACCTATTATGTCCAGTCGCGCTGAAATCCGATGGGGTTGGCTGAAATTCATGTACATTTATACGGCTGTTGTCGCTGGCCTTTGTGGAGTTGAGACCTCATGGGCTTGTTGAAGTTCCCAGGAGTATTTATTTTCTAAATTTTTGTTTTGACTTTTTTCCAAATCTGTGATGTAATTATATTCCATATATAAGAACCTGCCTGTCGTTTCCAATGTTGTTCTCGTGAGTATTTCAGAGTTGTTAATATGCTCGAAGGTTAGCTCGAACGTATGGTTCAAAACACTTTTTGAAAGGATAGGAGTATGAGGAAGGCAATCCTCTCAGTGCTGGTAACTCTGGCAGTCACGGCTTTCGTAATCAGTGGCTGCAAGAAGTCGCAACCAGAACCCACTACACCAGCGGAAAAAAAGGCTACTCAACCGGCGATAGAAAAGAAGACTGCGCCACCAGTGGAAAAACCGGCTGAAAAGTGAATGTAAGAGCGCCTCGTAAGCGCTAAAAACTGCCTGAATATACTCGATCACGCTGGGCCAGGAAGAAACTCGTGGTGGTCGAGTGATTCAATCACGGATGTCCCTTTGTCAAACTCGCTACGGACAGCATAGACACAATAGCTGGGTTTGCCAATGGTGGAATGAGAAGGACTGTTTTTATTTCTGCCCGACATAATGTCATCGGGTGCGTGGGCTGACGGCCATTCTGTGAAAGATTATCATCAAGATAAGTCCTGCCGAGATTAATCCGATGCTGATTATCTGCGAGATGGTCATGCCATCGAATTCAAACGGATTGTCATCGCGGAGCAATTCTATAAAGAACCGCAAGATGCCGTAAAGCACAAACATCAAGCTAAATATACAGCCGGGCCTGGTGAGAACTTTGCTGGTGCTTTTGGCATTTGCGCCATTTCGTGTTCGCCGCCAGAGAAGGTAAAGGACAACGCACAAAACCGCACCACCTGCCGATTCATATAACTGGGTTGGATGAACCGCCAGAGAGCGCTGCCTATCAGTTTCCTTTAGCATTTCTTTCTGCCGGCTGGTCAATTCTTTATACGACTTGAGTATTTTCACAGAAAGGTCTCCGCAGTAGCCATAGGTGAAGAAATCCTCCGGCAATTCTACGTATGGCTGTGCTCGGTGTCTGTCCGGGTCAGGCTCAACCTGGCTGCGGTAGGCGAATGAGCCGTATGGGAAGCGCACAGCCCAGGGTAGATTCGCCGGTTTGCCGAAACAGCAGCCGTTCAGGAAGCAGCCAATCCTGCCAAATGCAAGCGCCAGCATCAAGCCGATAGCCAGGATATCAAAATACGGGCGGACCGGCAGCTTGTGATACAGCATATAAAGGAAGATGACCATGATGGCCGGGATTACGCCGCCTAAAAGCTCCAGGCCGCCGTGCCAGACAGCAAACAGCGCCAGCGTACCCTGTCCCTGAAACTGGTCGAAATGGTGCACCACGTAAAATAGACGCGCTCCCACAACGCCTGTGATTAACGAATAGAGGGCGGCGTTAGTTATAAACTGCGGATTGGGCGTGATATCCCGGCTGAGGTGTCTGATTAGAGTCACGGCAGCCAGAAAGCTGATGACCATCATCGGACCAAAGCTTCCAACGGTTAAATGAATGAACGGTATCTCGAAGATTTTAGGATGCATTTAAGTCGTATTTCGTGGCTCGTCCTCTTGTTTAGTGCCGGCCTGATTCATAAATTTCTATTTATAGCGTCTGATCTTATTGTTCCCGTCGAGAACAACGATTTTCGGCTTGAGCTTTCTGGCTTCTTCGGGCGTGTAATAACCGAAGCTGAAAACGATGATGCGGTCTTTTTGTTTTATCAGATGCGCCGCCGCTCCGAGTACCGCGACTCGCCCGGAATTCGCTTCCGCTGGGACAGCGTATGTTTCCAATCTCTCGCCGTTGGTCAAATCAGAAATCAGAACAGCTTCATAAGGCAGAATTCCGGCTGCCTCCATCAGGGCAGAATCTATCGCTATGCTGCCGACATAATGCAGCTTGGCCTCCGTCACCGTCGCCTGATGCAACTTACCTTTTAATAACTTTACAAACATCGTTTAATTACTCGCAGGTTATACTGTCACTTATGCTATTTCTGCCTCATCCATTAATCGTTTCCATAATGATTCGATATTTAATTGCTTTGCCCAGTGTTCGAGATAATCCACGTCTAATTTCCCATACTGCACTTCGTAGACCCTTAGAGCATCGGTAAATTGTTTCTCGCTTCCGCCGCAGAGTTTTGCCCATCTCAATTTGGCCAAGATTGTATCCTCCGGGCTTGAAACCTTTATTTTAATCCCCATAAACTCTTCGGTAATCCTGCGCGACAAACGCGACCTGTCGAAAGCTTCATCGGTCAATATCCAAAAGTCGACTTTATCTCCTGTCTCTAAATCGATCAGGTTGAACATATTCTGCCTGCTAATTGCATCGAGAATGCTATGCTCATCTAAATAAAAATCACGTGAAGGGAAAGCTTCTGCCAAGTCGTGAGCTTTCGGTCCCTGCACGGCGATAACTATATCTATGTCGTGGGTAGACCTTGGCTGCCCTTGCAGACTTGAGGCAACGGAACCCGTTATCATATATTGGATTCCAGTACTCTCAAGTTTTTGAATAACCCTTTTTAATAATTCTGGTTGTGACATCTTTCGAGACGTTCTAATAGTATTTTTCTGAATTCTCCAGCAGGAAGATTTGGGAACCTACTATGTAATCCGTGGATAAAAAGTTGATTGGCAAATTCAGATAGCTCAAACGCTTTAAGCAACCTTTGTTCAGGCGACATCCGACGAAGCACCTGAATGTATATTTTATGATTTGGGCGCTTCTTGATGTTCGTTATCTCCTAAGGTAATGATTCCTTTCTGTAAATCAACGACCAATCGCACCCCACGAAAGAAATCCAGACCCAACAGACCATCCACACTAGCACTGGGAGGAAGTGTATGGCAAAGTACCGGAAAATTCTCACGACACATTCCTAAGGCTTCGACTCTTTTAACTGCTATGCGGGGTGCAAATTCCACTGAACTACCTGTTGTTACCTGGATGCGCTCTTTGGAAGAAGCTGGGTCATAACCGAGCAGTACTCCTATGTCCCAGTTGATCATTGAGCTAGTGGCACCCGTATCCAACGCCAGACGGACAATCGTATCTCTGCCAAGGCCATGCAATCGAGTAGGGATGATGATCAAACCTTGGGTGGGATCAAATTCAAACTTCATAGTACAACTGCTACATTGTCAGGTAATTTGCCTGTGTACACAATAGCGCAATGGTCTGGCCGTATCTCTCTGGCTTTTCTATACACTTCATCTCTATCTTTACTGTGCCACAGTACTGTGCCCCGCTTGACAGTGAAATCGTCATCGACCTGTGGGTCTCCCACAAGTACCCATTCAGAATCATACCGCTCTTTAATCTGTGAAAAAGATAAGAACTCTTTCATTTTTCAGCCGTTCAATCATATAATAATAGTCAATAATACTGCGAAGATAGCCATAAATTCACTGGCCCAAGCTCATCTTTTTTGCTCAGGCCAAAATTGTTTCACGGTACATTCAAGTTCACCTACTACTATTATACGCTACTTTTTGCTTGTGTCCACCAAGATATTGTCGATCAATCGAGTTAAGCCGATTTTGACGGCCACTGCTGCCAGGATTTTGCCGGCAATGCGGTCCGCCTTTTCAAGGCTTTCGGCATCAACGATATTCACATACTCGATTTTTGCCGATGGAACTTGGCTGAGAACTTTCTGCATCTCAGCCGTAATCTGCTGAACATCCTTGATGCCCTGGTCAATCATCTGCCGGCACTTTTGAAGAGATTTATAGATATAGGCCGCATCTTTTCTCTGGCTTGGGCTTAGATACTGATTTCTGCTGCTCATCGCCAAGCCATCCGGCTCGCGGACTGTCGGACAGACAACGATTTCCAATGGCATATTCAGATCGGCAACCATTCGTTTGATGGCGACAGCCTGCTGGGCATCCTTCTGGCCAAAAAACGCTACGTCAGGCTGAACAATATTGAACAGCTTTGTGCAGATCGTAGTGACGCCGCGAAAATGTCCCGGGCGAAATTGGCCGCACAGAGGCTCGGATAGTTTCTCGACTGTCACCCATGTAAGATTTTCGCCCGGATACATTTCCGCTGGCGTGGGCGCGAAAACCACATCAACGCCCTGCTCTCGGCAGATTTTTAGGTCCTGCTCAAAAGGTCGCGGATATTTTTTGAAATCCTCGCCTGGGCCAAACTGCGTGGGATTGACGAAAATGCTGACAACGACAAAATCCGTCTGTTGTTTGGCTGTTTCAATTAGCGAAATATGGCCGCTGTGCAGTGCCCCCATAGTTGGAACAAAACCAATCTTTTTGCCCCCGCTGCGAGCGGCTCTTACCACGGCTCTGAGCGACTCTATTGTCTTTGCCACTTCCATTCGCGTCCTTGTTCTTTTAGCTCTGTGCTGCGACGTAAAATCTTACTTGATTTACCAGGTGTTCAATATCATTATTTCGCCTGCAATTGAACTTGGACATAGATAGGCGAATAACCGGGCACACTTTCCATTCGGCAAAGAGATGCCGATAATCGGA
>Ga0172365_10003888_pt1 | contig 11065 bp, 9 predicted proteins | sample LakKivSesite48cm_FD_114535 | JGI IMG/M metagenome (GOLD analysis project Ga0172365, IMG submission 114535) | Sediment microbial communities from Lake Kivu, Rwanda - Sediment site 48cm | ecosystem: Environmental > Aquatic > Freshwater > Lake > Sediment | place: Rwanda: Western Province, Lake Kivu... | reverse complement strand
GAGATTGTGCTGGAAATTCCTGGTATGGTCTTACTTCCCCTCCAGAGACTTTGTCCCGGCTCCGCACTGGTCAAAGCAGTGTAGGGGTAAAGCTCCCTCATCAGGTCTAAACTTCTTTCCAGCTGAATGAACCGAGCCTCTCTTTTTACTCCATAATAGCGCTCCAGCGCCCAGCGCAGATACACCTCCAGCGCCACACAGGGAATAACCTTTAATCCGCTCGGCTTCTCAATCTCTGTAATTGCGGTTTTGTCCTTAGGATTTATCATTGCCAAATAAATCCGCTTGGCAAGCCTTCTAAAGGGAATCAGCTCAAACCGAATCGCCAAATTTTTAGGAACTAACTTCACCACCTCTTCTGGGATATCCTTAAGCTCATCAATGCTCACTGCCTCCACACCATATCTCTGGCTCAGGGCTTCCGCCAAATCTTTTTCTCCCACATAACCTAACTCTAAGAACACGGTTGCCTGTCTGCCTGCAAAAAGAATCTGGCATTGCACCACCTGGTCTAACTGGGCTTTGGTGATTTTGCCCTTTTTTAATAAAATATCTCCCAACCTATCTGTCATGCTTTATCCAATATAACAAATTTCCCAAAAAGAGCCAATTGCTGGGGTGGAATTTTTGGGCAGAGAAGGTAGATATGGGGTGGGGTTTGAATCAGAGCTGTCCATTTTTCCGGGCTTGAGTTTTGACAATCAGCCCTTTCTCGGCTAAATTCCAAAAAGGCGGAGCTAAATGAAAAAAAAGGTAAAAATAGCGCCATCTATTTTATCTGCGGACCTTTCCCGGCTGGCTGAGGAGGTCAAAGCAGTGGAGAAGGCAGGAGCGGATTTGATTCATATTGATGTGATGGATGGTCATTTTGTTCCGAACCTCACCTATGGACCGATTATTGTTGAGGCGGTTCGGCGCTCAACCGCGCTGGAACTGGATGTCCATCTGATGATAGAGAAGCCAGAGCGCTATATTGAGGAATTTGCTAAAGCTGGTGCGGACTGGATTACTGTGCATTTAGAGGCTTGTTGGCATATTCACAGGACCATACAACAGATTAAACAGACGGGTGAAAAGCTGAATAGAAAAATCCGAGCCGGGGTAAGCCTAAATCCCGGCGCCAGCTTGAGCCTGGTGGAGGAGATTCTGCCCGAGATAGATTTGCTTTTGATTATGAGCGTGAATCCGGGATTTCCTGCGCAGAGTTTTATTAAAAGCTCTTTGGATAAAATCCGACGAGCCAAAACCGCCATAGAGGAGAATAACTTAAAGGCAGTGATAGAGGTTGATGGCGGAGTGTATCCCGAGAATGCCAAGGAGATAATTGATGCGGGTGCGGAGATTTTGGTCGCGGGTAATGCGATTTTCAAAAGCAAGGATTACCGAAGAACCATTCAGGCTTTACGAGGTTAACTTATCGCTTGACATCAAGCAGAAACTCTGGATTTTATTGATGAGCAAGCTCTTTGCCAATAAAATCTGCTAACATGGCCTGGGTCTCAGTGTCCATTTCTATAAATTGGATGCCCATTCCGGGGATGTTTCCTTTTAGCCTCTCCTCTGGAGCTACTACCCGCACCACTTTACCAAAAACCCGAACTCGGTCCACCACCTCGGGCAATGACATTTCCAGTTCCAGCTTAGTGCCAACTGGATAAGCCTGGTCAGTCTCTAAGAAAATTCCCCCTACTGACAAATCCCGGGAATAAAAATAGTGAAAATGCTCACCCCGGATATGCGCGACTTTGGTGATAATTTTTATTCTGGGATACTTTCTTCTATCCAAGATAGCCATCTCCCCTTTCCCAATATACCTTGATTTTCCTAAATTTCAAATTGCTCAAAGCATTAGTTTAGCAAGCTGGCTCCAATACCCAGACCTCAGCGCTTAGGGGTAAATCAGATTTTTTAATCTCTGCCTCATTAGCATTCAGCCTTTTGACCTTGGTGAATAATGAGAGAAATCCGTCCACGGTTTGAATCGGAAAGCCAATTTTGGGGGTCTTATAATGCATTGGAATCACCAGCCTGGGCTTAAGCTCCTCCACGATTTTACCCGCCTGTTTGGCGTCCACGGTAAATGTGCCTCCTACCGGGATTAAAAGCAAATCCGGGTCTGAGAGTTTCTTTTTTTGTTCTGAGCCAAGACTATGTCCCAGGTCCCCCAGAAAAGCGATTTTGACCCCATCCAGCTCAAATAAAAAAATCCTATTTTCTCCTCGCTCTCTTCCCTGATTCTGGTCATGAAAGGAAGGAATCATCTCAAACTTTATTCCTTTTACCTCCTGGGTTTTTCTAATCACCACTGGCGAGCCTTTCAAGCCCTGGGCATAATTATGGTCTGCGTGCTCATGGCTTACTAAGACCATATCCGCAGAATCTGGAATTGGACCATATTTAATCTGTCCCCCAAATCCAGAAGGCTCATAAGGGTCAGTGATGATTTTTAAGCCTGAGCCACTGGTGAGCGTAAAGCTTGCGTGTCCGTTCCATTTAATTTTCATTTGCCTGCCTCCTTTTGTCTTTTTGGTTCTGTTATATAGATTATCAGATTTATTTGGTCAGGGTCAAGGTTTGATTATTGACCAGTAAGCGATAGGCTCTTAAACCGCCCAGCACTCTTTTCAGGTATTTCTGGGTCTCGGAATAAGGAATCAGCTCAATCCATAGGTCTGGCTCAATCCCTTTTTCGCTTGCGTCTTTAAACCATTTTTCAGTTGGGGTTCTGCCCGCATTATAAGCAGAGATGGGAAGCAAGACTGGCCAGGGGTCTGAGCCATAATATCTATACCGGGCGAGCAATGTGGAAAGATGATAAAGACCTAAATTGAGATTAAGGTTAGGCTCATAATATAACATTGGGTCAACTGAGTTCAGCCCTGCTTTTTTGAGAATCTCCTTTGCCAAGCCCGGCATTACCTGGGTCAAGCCGATTGCGCCAGCTTTAGAGGTCGCAGAGGGATTAAAAGCGCTTTCTGCCCGAATCAGGCTGTAAGCCAGCGCGGACTCAACTTGATATTTCTCTGCAGTTTTCTCCACCAGCTCTGAAAAACCAGTCGGGTATAAAATGTATAAATAGCCATTGATTTCTTCCGCGCTCAACAATGGCGCAAGCCGGCTCCAGTAAAGGCTAATGGCTAAAGGATAAGCCTGAGCCTGGATAAGTCTTTCAATCAATCCTGCCAAAAGCTCTTTAGAAACTGGTTTTTTCGCTAACTGATAGTCTATCTCCACTCCCGCAAGCTGCACCAGCCCTAATTGAGCCAAACTTAGCCCGAGTTGAAGTTCTGCTGGGATTTTTAGATTTGGCTTTGACCGGTTTTGAACTGAAAAAGAGCCGAAATCAGGTTCCGGCTCAATTAAATAAGCATATCCGCTGATGGGAGATTGCTTCAAAAGCTCCTTTTTCAGATTCTCTGCGAATTGTTCTTCTCCCAGCTCCTGATAAGACCTCGCTAACCAGTATTGAAACCGCTCCGGGTTCTTTGCCTTTTGTAGCCATTGCTCAAAAATTTCAATTGCCTTCTCATATTTCCCTTTTCTGAAATAGCATAACCCTGCTTTGAAGCCTGCGTCTTCGCTGAGGCTGTCTTCAGGAAATTCTTCAATTAGCTCCTCATAATATCTTATCGCTTTTCCTAAATTAGCCTGGCTTTGCTCCAATTGGGCAAGATTGTAAATCGCGAGCAGGGCATAGGGAGAGGGCTTAAATTTCTCCCAGCATTCTCTATAAATTTTTATCGCCCGCTCATTCTTATCCAGGCGATGATAAGCCCATCCTAAATAGAACCAGAATTTAGGCTGGTGCTGAGCGTATTTCTCCCCTTCTTTTTCTAAGGCGATTACTGCTTGATAGTTCCGGGCTTGAAAATAAGAGTGCGCGAGGAGCGAAAATATCTCAGCCTGAGATTCAATCGGAAGATTTTTTAGCTCTTTTTTAAGCTGATTAAGCTCCTGGATTGCGGTTTGGTAAAGACCAGCGGAAATCAGGTTTGGCGCCCGGAGCAGAATTTGTTCTGGCTTGATTTCAAAATCAGGCTTTAGCTCCAAAGCCGGGCTACTATCCGGATAATTTATCCAAAGCTCTAAAAGTTTTTCCTGGAATAAGGCTGGATTTTCTTCAGCCTGATAAAGTTTTGCCTCTAAATAAACCAGTTCCGGAATCAGGCTCTGGGGGATGGTCAAGGTTTTTATCAAGCTGATTTTTTCTTTCGCATCTTTGAGCCGAGAAGAGTTCAGATAAATTTTTAAAAGCTGAAGCTGAGCTGGAAGATAGACATAATTATCAGCTGAAACCGAGTTTAAATAGCTCTCTGCCTGGGATAAATCGCCCAGCTCATTTAAACTCTTGCCCAGATAATAAAGGCCGTAATTTCTGACCGGAGAATGAGCTTTTCCTGCCCGCTCCAGAGGCAGAAGCGCTTTTCCAGGCTCATTTATTTTTAAAAAGCTATATCCGAAGAGAAAATCCAATAAAGGCGCATTGGCGGTAAAAGAATCTGATTTATTCTCGGTTAATTTTTCTGTCAGTTTTTTCCAGTTTTGGGTTAGCGCCATTAGCCTGAGAGAGCGGATTTCCAGATCCGAGGCAGAGATTAAAAGCAAAGAGAGACCTAAAAGAATTGCTCGGCTCATTTTTTCTTTTTCAAGACCGGCCATCTGCTCAATATCCCTTTGGGCTTGCTCAAAGATAAATCCACCATCGTTGCCTCAGTTGTCTCCTCTGATTCTAAATAGCGTTCGTATCTAAACTTAGCATTTCCGATTTGAATAATATCCCCGGGCTTAAGCAATTTTTCTTTAACCCGCTCGCCATTGACCAAAGTGCCGTTTTTACTCTTCAGGTCCACAATCACCCAGCCCGGCTCAGACTTTTCCAGCCGGGCATGAAGCCTTGAGACCTTTGGGTCTTTTATGGTTAGGTCTGACTCCGGGTCTCTGCCCAGCTGTTTAATCAAGCCGGTCAGGGGATAAACGGTTCCGTCTTTAAGATTTATCAGTTGGCACCGCATTTTTAGAATTCTATCAGACTAAATTTTTTGTTCAAGTTAGTTAAAATTTATCTACTAAATTTTTTGCTAAATCTGGCGATAAATTCTAAAAATGGATAAACCCGTAATAATGATAGCTTGCGCGGATAGCGCGGAGCAAGCTAAGCTCAAAAGGTTGATTCCGGAATCAGAGATAGAGGTTCATTTAGCTGGAAGCGGAGAAGAGGCAATAGTCAAATTACTTCGCGAGCCAGTGAACTTGGTTATTTCGGATTTTTCTCTGAGCGGGATGAATGGGTTAGCCTTAGCCGAGCGGGCGAAAGACCTCTTCTTTGGCGTGAGATGCTTGATTATGGTGGAGCGGGAAGAAATGAGGGATTTCTTAAAAGCGATTAAGGGAAAAACCAGATTTTTCCCGATTATTTATAAACCGCTAAACCCTGAGCTGTTTCTGGGAATAGTCAGAAAGCTCATCCAGCTCACTCCTCCGCGGGATAAAATTTTATTTAAACAAAGCCCGCTTGACGAGCTGGCAAAAGTTGCGGGAAAAAGATAAAACTCTTCTCTGCTTGCAAAAGGAGTTAAATTTATGATTTAATTGGGCTGATGACCAAAAAATTGGGATTTACGCTTTTTATAATTTTTTTTCTGCTTATGGTTTTTGCTCATTACCAAAAATGGCTTTCTCCAGAGGAGAGCCTTTATTTAGCGGTGTTTGATGACCCTGCTTCTAAGCTCAGCTTTTATCCCTGGCTCTTAGAATCCACTCGCCAATTCCGTAATGGGCATTTTCCACTCTGGAGCGCTTTAGAAGGCTTGGGCTTTCCGCTTTTAGCCAATTACCAAAGCACGCCTTTTAATCCTTTTAACTTAGTTTATAGCTTTTTTCCTTCAATAGAAATTCTGGATTGGATTTTACTCTTTAAGCTGATTTTACTCGGTCTGTTCAGTTATTTTTTGGCTCAAAAACTTGGTCTTTCCGCGCTTGGCTCTGCTTTATCCGCGCTGATTATCTGTTTTTCTGGCTATGTCTCAAAAAATCTCAATCATATCACTCTCAATACCGAGCTTTGGCTTCCGGTTAGCTTGATAATGGTTGAGAAAATCCTCTTTGAGAAAAAAAGCCTCTGGAAATTTCTCTTATTAGCTCTTTTTAGTTCTATGGCGGTTTTAGGCGGGAACCCAGAAGCAGGTTTTTATTATTTTCTTTTCGTCTTTCTTTATTGCCTGTTCCGGGCTGGATACCAGAAATGGCGAGAAATCCTACTGATAAGTTTGGGCTTGAGCCAGGGAGTTATTTTAAGCGGAGTTCAATTATTTCCGTTTATTGAATATCTGGGCTTTGGCTGGCATCTGCATAGCTCGGAATTTCATCAAATTTCTTATGCCCAGCCCCAGATTAGCAGAGGATTTAGCCTGTTCTTCCCCTGGCTATTTGGTCCCCTCAGAGCCCATCCTGACCAGCTTTCCAACCTTCCTTATCTCGGCTTGCTCATAGTTTTTATTGCTATTTTGAGCGGATTTAAACTTAATAAACTTAGAAATCCTTTCTTATACCTCTGGATTTATGTTCTGGTTTTTCTCGGAGTAATTTACCGCCTCCCTCCTTTTGATTACATCAATTATCTTCCGATTTTCAACCGCACCGCCAGCGTAAAATACGCGTATTTCGGGGTAGGTTTTTCATTAGCGCTTTTAGCCTCTGCCGGTCTGGAGAGGTTTTCAAAAAATCTGATAAAACTCTGGCAGGTTTTGGTCAGCTTGATTATCACCAGCGGTATTGCCATTATGGCTCTTATCTTGGTCTATTATTTCCCAACTCCTGGCTCTCCTCTGCCCATTATCAAATCCGCCTGGATTTTGCCTTTGATTCTGTTGGGAATCGGGCTTTCAGTTGCTCTTTATGGAATAATTTTTGAGGAGATAAAACTCTCCAGCGTGCTTTTAGCTTTTCTCTGCTTGATAAATCTTCTTCATCTTTACCCCGGACTTAGTCCAAAAGGAAAAATTTTTCCTCCCAACTGGCAATATCATAACCCCTCGTATCCTTCAATTTTAGAGCCAATTAAAAAAGCATCTCGCCAAGCCCCGATTCGGTATTTAGCGCTGGAAAAAGCCCTTCCCCAAAATTATAACCTGCTATATGAGCTTAATGAGCTTCAGGTGTTTGAGGGAATCTATCCTCTGGATTATGTTCGGCTCTTGGGGAAAATTGAGGGGTTTGACCCCGGCTTTCCGGGTCAAGCAGTGGAGGTGTTTTTTAAACAGGGCTGGAGCTTTAGCTTGAGCGAAAAGAATCTTGGTCATCCTTTGCTCAATCCCTTAGGAGTTAAATATCTGCTTACCAGGAAAAGGATAAATGTTTATCCCTGGCAATTGATTGACCAGGCTAATGGTTATTACCTCTATCAGAATCCAGACGCCTGGCATAGGGTCTGGCTAAAACTTAATAATGGAGAAATAGACCAAAAGAGCGCGCAGATTCAACAGTATGGCTCGGACCGGGTATTGATTTTATATAATAGCCCAGCACCAGCAGAACTGGTGCTTTCTGACCAATATGCACCGGGCTGGAAGGCTTATTTAGACCAAAATCAGGAGTTAAAGATTTTCAAGGAGAACGGGATTTTGCGGAAAGTTTCAGTTATGCCCGGAGAGCATTTCATAGAGTTTCGCTACCAGCCAATTGGTTTTCAGCTGGGGCTTTTTTCTGCTTTAGTGAGCTGGCTCTCTTGGATTTTGCTCTTAGCAGTTGCGCTGGGCAAAAGAATTCAAAAAAAATAATTAGCTGATTTGGGATTAAGCCAATTCTTGCAAATAATCAGCTAACATTGTTCTCACTGGTCTAAATTCTTTAAACCGCTCCAGATATTTTTTCAAGACCAGATACTCAGCAGGAAGAAAATTAAGATATTCTGGTTTATTCTTTGAATAAGCCAGAAAGTAAAATCTCCCCACCACCTTAAACGCGCGATGAAGCACGCACAGGTCAAAAATTTTTCTAAATTTCTCAAACCCTAATGGCTGATAGCCCTGCTCCTTGAGCTTTTCAAAATAGAGTTCAACCATCTCTTCTATTAGCTCATCCCCCAGAATTAAAGCAGTGTCTCGGTCATAAAGGAAACAAGCCAGGTCATAAGCATAAGGCGCTAAAAGCGCGTCCTGAAAATCAAGCACTCTTATCTTTTGGTTATGAACCATCAGATTATCAATATGATAATCCCGATGGCTGAGAATATAAGGAGCGCTCAGTAATTGCTCAGTGATTTTTTTAAAAGCCGGTTTCAAGAGAGCGCTATCTTTTTCTGAAAATTTTATCTCGGACCTCTTTTCCAGCGCCCATTCCTGAAAATGATTCAGCTCCCAGTCCAATAAATACTGATTGAACCTGACGCGGAAACCAATAAATTCTGGATTATTTAAAGAGCCAGCTTTAAGCTGAATCCGAATCAACTCCTCCAGCGCCTTTTCCAGCCAAAACCTCTTTTTTTCCTCATCATCTCCGCTCACGATTTCCCGAAGCAAGGTATCTCCCAAATCCTCCAGATAAAGAAGCCCGGCGCTTAAATCCACATAGTATAATTCCGGCACCGCCACGCCTGCAGAGCGAAAATGCTTGAGCGCATTGATAAAAGGAAGCTCCTTGATTTCAAATCCAGACTCCATTATTTCTTCAATCCCTTGCTTTAAATCCTGAGCTTTATGAAGCATTATAATCAAAGAGCCAATTGAGCTTTCTGAAGAAGAATCAAACACCAGTCTCAAATATCCGCGATTAGAAGCTCCTCCGAGCAGACCGATTAGCTTAAAATTTTTCTGAGAAAACCCTTGCTCCATTAGGTCTTTTAAAATTTTGGAAAAGACCTCATCTGGATTCATCTCCAATCTTCTACATACCAAGCGCCAGTCCAAAAGACCCCTCCCAGCCTTTGCTTTTGAGATAAAAGCCCTGGCTCTCCAGCTTAAACCAGAAAGCCAGGGCAGGCAAAACTTTTTATTTTTATGGTTTCTTCTTTTTCTTTTCTACCTTAACATTAAAATCAATTACTCCGGTATAGTAAAGAATCACTATCACCAGAGCGATAATCAAGAGAAATACCAAAATTCCAGCGCCATCCCCGGCCGGGTTAAGTTTATCCAGCTCAGTCGCTAACTTATGGAGCTCCTCATCAGTTAATAGGCTCAGGCGCTTTTCTATCTCTACTGAGCTTAAGCCGAAAGACTCAAGTCGGCTCTGAATCTCTTTTTTCTCCAGCACCGCCCGAATCTGGGTCAGGTCATTGGTCCTTTGAATGGAAGCTAAATTTTGAGAGTCAGAGACCACCACTGCCTCGCCAGTGTTGGGAACTAATGATAAAACACTGAAGCAGAAAAGCACCAGATAAAGCACCTTCCGCAGATTCCCGCTTTTGATTGACTTTTGCAGTTTTCTCATCTTTTTTACCTCCTTTGAGATTTCATTTTCAATTATTATATCTTAATTATCTCAAAAAATGCAAGCTTGGGTCAATTTTTTGGTCGGGCTGGAAATTTTGGGAGTTTGTGATAAGCTATTTTTCAAGGCTGGTGCGAAAGTGGCGGAACTGGTAGACGCGCTGGACTCAGGCTCCAGTGGCTGTTGAAGCCATAGGGGTTCAACTCCCCTCTTTCGCACCAATAAATAATTTTGCACACCAAGAGAATTTTCTCTTTAATAAATTTCTCCAATTTTTGGTTTCCTTTTAAGATTATCCCTAAAATTTCTTCCTCTGACTTGCAAAAAAGTCTAAATTGTTTTCAAATCTAAAAAAGATTAAGGGTAAATAGAGCGAAGAGATGAAAAAGCGAGCCAGTGGGATATTTTTACATATCAGTTCTCTACCTTCTCTTTATGGGATAGGGGACTTAGGTCCAAATGCTTACACCTTTGCGGATTTTTTAGCAGAGGCGGAACAGAGCTACTGGCAGGTTTTGCCCTTGAATCCTACTCGGCTGGACAATTATAACTGCCCTTATAGCAGTCATTCTGCGTTTGCGGGAAACACGCTTTTAATCAGTCCGGAGCTTATGGTTCGGGATGGTCTTTTGGAGTCAGCTTATTTAGAGCCGATTCCGGAATTTCCCAAAGAGCGGGTCAATTATGAGAAGGTGACCACCTATAAGGAGATTCTTTTTCATCGGGCTTATGAGCAATTTAGGAAGAGTAATAAAAAAGCGGATTATGAGGATTTTTGCGCAAGCCAGGCATTTTGGCTAAATGATTATGCCGGCTTTGTCGCTTTTAAGAATCATTTTCAGGGAAGGCTCTGGAGTGAATGGCCTAAAGAAATTCGGGACCGGGAGTCATCTGCGTTGCAGGGCTTAGAAAAGCAATTGGAGCAAGCCATAGACAAGGAGAAATTTCTCCAATATCTTTTTTATCGTCAATGGTTTGAGATGAAAAGTTATTGCAATCAAAAAGGGATTCAAGTTATTGGCGATACGCCGATTTATGTGGACTATGATAGCGCGGAGGTCTGGACACACCCGGAGATATTTAGTCTGGACGAAGAAAAGAAGCCGGTTTTAGTCTCCGGGGTGCCGCCGGATTATTTCAGCTCCACTGGTCAGTATTGGGGCAATCCGGTTTACCGCTGGGAGGAGCTTAAGCAAGAAGGCTATGACTGGTGGATAAAAAGAATCGGACATAATCAAAAATTATTTGACATTCTCAGGATAGACCATTTTCGGGGATTTGTTGACTTTTGGGCGATTCCTGCGGAAGAAAAGACCGCGGTAAAAGGCGGATGGGAACAAGGTCCCAGGCATCAGCTGTTTGATGAGGTTCTTAATCATTTTCCCGGGATTCAGATTATTGCGGAGGATTTAGGGATTATCACGGATGAGGTTCGGGAATTTATTCGGGAGCTTGGTTTTCCGGGGATGAAGGTTTTGCTCTTTGCCTGGACTGAGGACCTCCCTCAAAACCCTTATGCGCCTCATAATCATATTCATAATTGTGTTTTGTTCACCGGCACCCATGATAACAATACTGCTCGGGGATGGTTTGAAAGCGAGGCGAGCAAAGAGGAAAGAGAGAGGTTCTGTCGGTATTT
>Ga0172365_10003883_pt1 | contig 11075 bp, 11 predicted proteins | sample LakKivSesite48cm_FD_114535 | JGI IMG/M metagenome (GOLD analysis project Ga0172365, IMG submission 114535) | Sediment microbial communities from Lake Kivu, Rwanda - Sediment site 48cm | ecosystem: Environmental > Aquatic > Freshwater > Lake > Sediment | place: Rwanda: Western Province, Lake... | reverse complement strand
TATTTGGGAAGAAAGATTAAAGAAAGGTTCCGAATATAGCCGAAAAAGAATTAGAAAGTTTGTTGATATTTGGAAAATTATGGGTGATGCAATCGATATTTTATTTGAAAGTAGCGAATCAAAGTTTACTGGTTCGTAGTTTTTAGACTTTGTTTTTTTGAGTCCTAGCCACTTGTTCTGTTCTTCTGTGCCTACTCCTGCCTTCTCAGCTGGTATCTTTTGTAAATCCATCGATAGTTTTATAAATGAATTCTTTTATAGATATACTTGTGAATTTACTAATGGAAACGAAAGACAAACTAACGGAAACAATCCAAGGGATAATCAATAACTCTAATGAACCGCTTGAAACTAAAGAAGTAAAGGCAAAAATGCCAGAAGGAACGCGAACAAAAATACTTTATAGACTAAGAGAACTACGTGCAGAGGGGTTGATTGAGGGCAAAAGAGTGGGAGCGAGTAGAGGATCTTGGATTTGGTGGAAAAAAGACGCTTTTAAAGGCGAGGGCTAATGACTCTGAATAGTTTTGTTTCTCCTGACGCAAAGAATAAGTTCTGTAGCCTAAAGAATCTGAGAAACGAGAGCGATGTTGAGCAGCTTCTCATACGACCTCTTCTTGAAGAGCTTGGCTTTATCATAATGTGATTAACCACAATTTGTGTTATGGTTAAAGTTAAGTTCTAGAAAAAAACATTAAAAAATTAAATATAGCTATACGGGTCTATTCTAAATGAATGACTATCAAAATTTCGTCTACATCTGAATTGCCAAACACTCCTGCGATCTATGCGATGTATGGTGGATTGGAGACTAGGTATGTCGCATATGTTGGAATGGCTGACAAGCTAAAAAGAAGGATAGAGCAGCATCTAGTTAAGCGTGATAGTAGTGTCGTTACAGGAACATCAGCTGCTGGACTTAATCCAGACTTTGTAACTGAATTAAGATGGTGGGAACATCCTCTCTTTAATGATAGAGATGTTCTAGTAGCTGCTGAGCTGATAGCCTTCGATGTACTTGAGCCAACGCTTAGAAGTAGGGGAAGAGTTCAGGAAAAGGCAAGACAGCTCTATAAAGATGAAAAGTTTCAAGTTGAGATGAAAAATCTGTTCAAAGGTGAACCAAAGGGTAAATTAATAATACCAACTCTGATGGATGCACTTAATAAAATAGAGCAACTTGAAAGACGAATTACAATGCTTGAGAAAAAATTGAAAGAATTCTAATTCCTATGATAAAATAGGTTTTATTGTTTCGTAAAGGAAGTCAGGGATTCAGACTTTAGTCTCATCTGGCTTTATTGTAATGCGATTGGCAACTGCTTGGCATATCGATCGGGTGTGAATTGCGGGTTCCATATCGTGTCGTTGTATCTTTTTGGATAGGTTTCAAAGGGATCTCTTATGAAGACATCAAAGGAATCGATGTATTCTTTAATGTAATAAAGTATGTTTTTGTTTCCCATGCCGAGAACGTGTAACCAGGAATCTGTGCCTATAATTTTTCTTACAGATTCACACCACTTAATGGTCTCGTTGATGTCTCTTGTACTGGTTGTAGGAATTGCTCCCAAAGCGTAATATTTGAACTCCATTTCCTTCATTGATTCTGCGCACCATTCAACTGTATCAAGATTGTATCCTTGTATGACAGCTGCAAGCTCAAACTCGTGATTATAGCGGGTTCTCATTTCATCTTTAAACATTAATGCACGAGACGCATTTTTTATAGTATCTTCGATACGTTCATTCGCCTCTTCAATAGTCAGGTCTTCTCTTTTCACGTTTTGATCGAGAGTAAGGCAGATGTCAGGTCTAAGTCTCAACTGCCTTCGCAAAACAATTCGATAGTTCAAGGGAGGTGAAACCGCAAATCCGCCACTTTCAACCCAAATGAGAGTCTTTTCTCGATCTACAGGTATATTGGGCACAAAACTTGATGTCACAGGATATGTTACCAGCACTGCATAGTGGTGAATTTTTTGTCTCACGAAGTTTGTTGCAGGAACGAAATAAGGCTTCTTGTCGTCCAGAATATTGGACGATTTTAAATATTCGATTTTATCCTCAACTCTTCCCATATGCCTTCACCTAATTAGCGAGTAATCTGAGTCTGCATTCGTCTGAACGCCGATAGTTGGTTATTTGTTTCTTGAATTCTTTCAAACCCAACGCAACAATAAAATCGACGAATTCGTTGATGTCACAGGGTAAATCGATGACCCAATCGTCAGTGTTCTCGTCGTAATGATTAAATCTTGGGAAATATTCTAACAAATCTTCAAAAGTCACATCATCAAACTCTCTTTTCAGAGTCGAAGCTGATTCTGTAAATCTGTGAGGTATGTAATCGTGGAGTCTATGTTCTTCTTGTACCTTTTTGGCTATTTCATCAACATTTTGCTCGAAGCGTCTAATTCTTGCTCCCTTAAGGTTCGCCTTTTTAATTTGCGCAACTAACTCTTCAGCTTCATGATTTGTGAGCCCGAGCTTCATAATCGTTTTTTCTAAGAAAGGTCTTCTTTTCTTTCCTCTAATGGTTTTAAATATGATTGACCTCAAAGGTTCTTCGACCTCGAACTTGTTGAATAAGAGATTGGTTCGAGCATACGTCCAGTTCAGAATTCCATTTTGAGCTAATACTTTATACCTTCGTATAAAGTCGGCAAAGTCAGGAAACTTTGTGTAAAACCGAGCATATTGTCGCAATGTTTGGGCTTTCAATCGTAAGCCTTTCAATCTGAACGCTGTAGCCAAATCGTCAAAGAGGTCTCCATTTCCCCGCTTATTCCAACAGTAAAGTGGATCAGTGACAATTCTTTTTCCTATTGTATGAATAGATTTTAGATCTTTGTTTTCCTTTTTCCTTATAATTTTAAATAAATCACGAACCAGCTTCTCGAATGCTTTTATTCTCGCCTTACGTCTTGCCATCTTTATCAACACTCCTTTCTATTTTTTAAGGTTGCCAAAATTTCGCCTTCGTCTCTTGGGCGTGACGCCGGGATGTTGCAGAACCCTAAAGATGGCCGACGGTTTCATTACAGTAGCGGTGATGTGTTTTCATCACCACGTGTTCCGCACCTTTTTACTTCGTTTCTTTCAGATATAAATTTTTCGACGCTTTGATACTGATAACTTATTCAGGAATAGGTTCATAAGGTTGAATTTTCTTAAAAGTTCAAAAATTCATTCATCATAATACACCTTTATCTCCTATATTTTAAGGAATACTGTTAAAGGAAATAGTCATTTTTTCTGATCTAAATATTTAAGTAACTGAACCTTTATAATTTATATTAATAATATAACATATTAAATAGAATAATGTAAAGAAACTCGAGATGTATAACCAAACATCTTTGAGAAAAGTACATCAAAAATCCAGATTGTTGTTACGGTCATCAACTAACAATTGATCTTTTATGGTTTAAGAAAGAGAGGAGACAGAAAAATGAGTTCAGAAAAGGATGAAGCACTTGACCTCAATTTTCTTTCCGAAGAAAAAATTGAAAATGTCGATCCAGACGAACTGAAACCTGATCCCAACCAACCACGACAAACTTGGACTACAGAAGTATTAGATGATGTCAAAAAATTGGCTGAAACTTTCTTAGTACAAGGAGTCATAGAACCTGTTGAGGTTGATGAACATAATGTTATTATTCGTGGAGAAAGGCGTTGGCGTGCAGCACTAATAGTAAAGCATGAAAAAGGAGAGGAAGGATTTAAACTTCCGATAAAAAGGAAGATGGGGTTAAATCCTAAGGAAAGATTTGAGCGTCAGCTAATTGATGATGCGCATCGTAGGGATATGAACCCAATTGACCGTGCGTGGGCGTATGCAACAGCTGTTGTGAGTATCAATACTGGTGAGTATCATGCATTGCCTGAAGTTAAGAATATGGATAAACAAAACCTATTAGTACTAATAGGTTTAGCATACGAAGGTAGGGGTAATCGTTCAGGACAGTCAGAACTTTCACGAAGAATTGGCGTATCACAACCCACTATCTCTCAATACCTAAAACTCATACGTTTGCCCGAATCCCTGCAAGGAATGGTTAACGATGAAGTAATTTCCCTGAGCACTGGCTGTTTTCTTGCTGATTTAAGCTATGAAAAACTATGGGATGCAATAAGTATGTGGATAAGTCTGCAAGAAGAACATGTCACAGAGAATCAGGTTAGAGAAATGTTAGATATAATAGATCCATTTGAAGCAGAAGTCAAACTTACTGACTATCCTGATAAATTAGACCTTCTCATACTAAGGGCAGGAAAAAATCAAAAAACTTCCGAAGAATGGAAAAAATCAGTTAACGAATTGATTGAAGGAATCAAACGTGAACATGAAAAATCTCAACGTCAAATAGATGACGCTTTTAAAGCATTAGACGAACCACCCAAAACTTCAACCTCTACTCCTGAACCACCATCTGAAATAGAAAAATTGGCTAAAGAATTCCCAAATATGAGAGTAGATGAATTTAGAGATTTGGTGAATCAAAGAATACCAGATGAACTACCTGCACAACCTCCACCTCCTCGTCCAAGTTTAATACATCTTACAAACCGAGACCTTACGCTTCAGCTTCAACAAGATAAAGCCATTTTTAAGCATAATTGTCCAAAGTGTAAAGAAAATTTGGAAATACAAGTTGACAAAAACATCTTTCCCTAATAAAATGAGGACTGACTGCTCACCTACAATTAATATATTAAAATAATATAATAGGAGGCATTGAGTGATTAAAAATTCACATCACTCAATAAACCCTTACTGTCATAATTTTACTACAAATGAAACGATACAAAGACTGGTCGGATGTTTTTGGATGAGGACAGATGGAAGTGGTAGTGATGAGTTGAAATTTTTTTCCAATCAAAGTATTAGTTTATAGTTTCCGAAAAAGCGGTGGGAAGGTGAAAAGTTTGAAGTTCGAGTTCGATTCTGAGGGCAAAGGAAAACAGGCAAAGAAGCAAATTAACGATAATATATTAGCAGTTAAGGGAGAAGATGAAGCTGATGAACAGGAAAATGAAATAGTATTGCGTAGTGAAATTAAAGATGAATTGAAAGAATTCCTTCCTGAGGATAACTTAGGGACAGTAGAAGAACAAGCTGAGACAAAGGAGACAGAAATTAAGAAACTACGGGTCGAAGATGTAAAAACTGCGAATGACCTAAAAGAGGTAATTCCATTCTCGAGCAGTCATGTGATTAAGGACATCGCCCGAAATCCGTTCGTTGCTCGTGTCATTCTCTACCTCGAAGAACACGGATACAGCAATTACTCTGAACTGCATGAAGCATTAGGCATCAGCGATGGGAGTTTATGGTTTACATTCGACAAACTCAAGAAAATTGTTTTTCCAGTCATTAAGATAAATAAGGCTGAACAATTCAACAAACACATCACATATTACGACTTGAAACGGTCCGAACAACTTGCAAAAGACCTTAAAGAACTACGTGTTTGGTACGAATATTACTCTCTAAAGGCGTTTTTGAAAGCATTGCCAGAATTTAAGTGGGTAGATTTGAATGAGTTGAATAAAGATTGTAATTTTAGGATATTAATTAAAAGATACGGATTCGATTTTAATAAAGCCATCCAACTGCTTTTAAGGAATGGAGTTGTTCATGTAAAAGGACAAGGAGAGAATTTCACTCACATCAAGAGGGTATTCGACAATTTCGGTACGAGAATTAGTGAGATTGAGGCGAGGGATTTGATTGGAAGTTAGAAGAGTAGACAAGTATAGGAGGGATGGCTTTCCCTTCTTGGCAGTCAGAAGAATCCTTTTTGAAGCAGGAGCGAGGCGAGTAAGCCGAGAAGGGGTAATAGCAATGATTAAGGTCTTGGAGGATGCTTCAGTGAAGATAGCGAAAGAATCTATTCTTATCGCACATAGTTCTCCTCATCCTCCGAGCTTTAAAGAAAGAGAGACAATCACAGCGGAAGACATCGCCATAGCAACTCACAGAGTTTTGAGCCAATCATAACCAACTATCCTTCTTAAGTGATGCATAGTAATGCATGTGAAATAAAGTAGTGGAAAAAAGGTTGAATGGAGGTGAGTGTTATGGGTAAGTTAGGAAAGTCGATTTTGAAACAGAGACAGTCTGAAAGTCTGCCTAAATTGTCACAGACGGAGATAAAGGAATTGCAGGAGTATCAGGAGCGAATGAAGGAGCTAGCTGATCAAAAGAAGGCAATGAAGATTGAGGCTGAAAGTGAAATAGAAAAGATTAAGCTTTCTAAACAAGAGATTCCTTCTGGCAATGTTGAGGCTAAGGAAGATCATTACAAGGAAGTGGCATCGGTAGCAGAGCGAATGAGTAGTCCCCAACCAGAATGCGAAGCGGAACCTGAACCAGAGATTCTCAAACCTAAGCTTAAACTGAGGTGACAGAGGGCAAAGCATGATGTTCCTCGCAACAGCGAGACCCGCATGCAAGGCGGGTCAAAGTTCCATAGAGACTTACATGCTTCCTAAACTCAATCTTACTCTCTTTCAAGAAAAACTAACCAGTCGCCGTTTCTCGTTCATTGGGTTCCATTTATCATGTATAACTTGCCCTAAAGAGTGTGGTGTATGTCATATGTCATATATTATACAAAGAGAAAGAAGCATGTCAATTTTGTTAATTTATAAAGCTCTTTATAATTTTGACAAATGTGGTATATTTGCTAAAAAAGAACTGAACGAGAATTTTGGTTTACACTCAAATGATGATATTCAGGAATCTAAAAGATTGTTTGATATAATTTCTTTGACGGAATAATCCTCATTTTGTTCCTAAGTCAAAAATGAAAATCGGAAAATTCGGGTTGAAGAGACACATTTTTACTATAACTAAAATTGGTGATAAATATGAGGGAGTTGCCAAAAATAGTGGAAATGGCGTTGAAAAGCCAAGATTACATACGCATAGGTAGGACGCTGGCAAATGCGATTAGAGAAGAAGGGATAGAAACAAGCAAAGAGGCTAGAGAACAAATCTGCTCCCAACTTAACTGTTCACTAAACCAATACTACGCTGTCTTAAATCTATTGAAAGAGAGTGATTTAATAAGAAAAGAAGGAACTAAGTATGTTTTAAACGGAGAATTCCCAGTTAGTGTACTAAAATCTTGGTTGGAATTTAGGGAAGTTTTATGAGCAACACCTAATTCATATAAAAATTTTTGATTTGAAATAAAATTATAAATCTCGAACTTTCAAGAAGATAGAGGAAAGTATCGATGACGAATATTAATGCTGTTATTCGATTTATCTTAACAAATCAGTTAGGATATTTCGTATATAAAGAGGAAGATTAAGTGTATTAGACCCCTCTTTGATAATCTCTTTAGCTTCTTGATATCTCATTTCACCTAAGGCTAATGCTACTTCTACCTTAACATCTTCGCTCTTGTCATTCAAAAGTAAATCTTTGTATTTTGATAATGCCTCTTTAGCCTGCAACAAACCTAATGCACTTACTGCTTGAATACGTACGTACTCATTAGGATCATCTAGCAGAGGTAACAGATCTGATATAGATATCTTAACACCCGCTTCGCCTAATTGTCTTGCTGCATTTGCTCTTTCAATATAATTTGGGCTTTTTAATCTATTTATTAGTTCATCAATAGGTCCGCCTTCAATAGGTGATGGAAGACCTAGATTTGTAAGCGTTTCTGTAACCTTGCTTAAGAAATTTTTTACAGCCTCTCGGGTATCGCTATTGGTAAGAGATTGAACTAATTCATCCATATAGCCTGTACTAGCCAGCGCGAATTCCTCAAAGCCTGACTTAATTGTAAAAACATTTGGGTGATTGTTGAATGTTTTTTGAATATATTCTGGTGAAAAATCCACTACTATCACAATTATTTTTTCCAGATTTGTAAGAAAGATATTCTTCAGATTGGAATCACGTAATCTAGTTCCTATTACAAAGCAGATTTTTGCTTTACGAATAACATCAATCAATCTAGTTTGTAGTGAAAAAAAAGGAAGTTCCGAGATGTATTTCTCAAAAGTAGGTATGATAATACTTGTGCTAAAGTTATAATTTTTATAGCGAATCCTGAACTCGGACGTGGGGAAAGGATGAGGCTCTTCTAACTTTATAATCGTCTCTGGAGACTCGTCATCACGGAACCAATTAACAGAACCATGTATTTTTGCTATTCGTAATTTTGCATCAAATTTATCTCTCCATAAGAAAAGGTCTTCAGCTTGCCTAACAAATCCGTCTGAAAACTCTATATTACACATTTCGCTACTATATTCGATAATCCTATCGTAATTTGTTGTAAAAAACCAAATTGGTATCTTATTACACAGTTCTAACAATGGTCTGTAAGAGCGAACGGCTCGTTGCTCATCAAACTTTTCGCATCGTGTAATGATGAACCGCATCAGACGATCGTGAAGGATTTTGGCTTCTTCTGCGCAATTTACGAGACCTTGTGGTATTGATGTAATACTTGTCATAGTGTTTATGGCTGATTTCAGATCACGTAGATCGGTAATTAATGTTTCGAGGTCTACTTCGCCTTTATGATTTTGCTCAAGTTTTTCAATTAATAAGGTATCTATTTTCTTACGTCTCAGTTCTTTCTTAAACTCCTCATAAAAGGCTTTGATATCTGGAATGTTAAAAGCTTTTGAGGCACCTGCGCCAAGGATAAATATAATTGGAGTATTTTCATTGTTCATCTTATTCATCTTATTCACCTCTGGTAGTCTCTATCTCAGTGATTTCTTTAATCAACTTCCTAAGATAACGTTCTCGAAATACACCAGTCTTTTGTCTACTCAATTCCTCAAAGTCCTGGTTTGACAATAATTTTTCAATCCTTTTTTTAGCTGAAGTAAAGTCTGTGGTGAGTAAGTCAAAATAAATTAAAAAAAGCTCCATCTTTATTGGATTACCCACCATCTCTGGAACTGATTTCAATAAATTTCTTATCTCTTGGCTTGCTATATTGACCCAATGGGAGCCATCAATATCTCTAAAAGTTGGTTTCTTGATGTCCTTAAGATTCATAAACTTTAATATTTTCTCATAGTTAAGAATTGCACTCATCAAATCTGTTAATTTTGTGTCCTGTAATTTTATTTCTGTTTCTGGAACTTGTGTTATGTCTACAAGCTGAAGATTGTGAGTTTGACAATATCTACTCAGAAAAGATATGGTGTCATAACCTAATGAATAACTATTGGTTGTTGTACTTACAGATTTGTTATGTGAAGATATCAAAAAAACAGGTTTTCCTTGAAGGCTTAAAAGACTTGCCTTAATCTTATCATAAGTTAATGTTTGCCGAGTAATTTGGAGTGTTGTTTCTTCATCAAAAGCTTCTGTTACTTGTTGAGTAACACTTCTTCCTGGATTATAATAATAAAAAATACTTCCCATTGAACTCTTAACTTCTTCTAAAGTAATAGATTTTGAAGAAGGCCCATACAAGTCAAAATCCACATATTTTTCAATAAAACTGGAAATAGAAGACCTAATACTTTGCGAACGAGGGTCTGCTGGAAGGTTATTTTCGAGGGTCATGAGATTTTCTTTTATCATTTGTTTTGAACTAGCATCCACGTTGTTCTTGGAAATCCTATTTGACCAATCTTTGATTTTATTTTCTACTAGCTTTAGATATTCTTCTAAAAGCAGGTTTCTTATAGAATTATATTTTTGATCTTGAACAAAGCTTTCCCTATTAACCATTAGCTGAAGTCTTTGTGGTATAAAGTCTATTTCAGCTGTATAGCCAAAACAGTATGCTGGAAGCATAGAGGGATCATGGTTTACCACTAAAAATCCAGCATTGTCTAATCTAATGCTACTGGTCCACTGTCCAGTTAAGGATTCCCAACTTTCGTTAAGAGCCAACACGCCATATCGAACATCCTCATTTCTAAGAGTCGTTTTAGTAGAATATTTCTCTCCATCATATTCTTGAAATACATTTTGAGTCCTTGAAATATCTATGTCTACAATTTTTAGTCCATCTATATGCCTTGCGAAATTGTAGATCGCGTTATAGGCATCATTTGCAGTAAAACCACTACCTGGTTTAATTTCAACTTTTACAGAAGTCCCATGTGTATCTCTCAATCCTTCGTTTACTTCGATGAAATCTTTTCTAGGATTTTCAATGATAAAATTAAGAGGTTCTTTTCCGTTCATTTTCGTTGAAACAACTACTTTTTGTGCAACCCTAAAACACGAAAGAACACCTACACCAAATGTTGCGATCTGTGCGGCCTGTAAACCCCCCCTTCTGATGAGTTCTCCAATGTTTGGTACTTCTGTCTTTGGTCTTCCAACCATGCTGAAGCTTTCTTCGACAATGTATTTGTCCATCCCAATTCCGTTATCATCCACTTCGAACCAGTTACCAGATCTAGAGACCTTAGCTTGTATGAGTGGCTTATATTCAGGATGATCAACAGATTGAAGAGCACACGCATCGTAAGCATTCTGGAGGAGTTCCCTAACAGAAGCAGCTGGATGAGTATATACTAGTTGCCCTACGAATAAGTCAATTAAGTTTTCACTTGCCTTAAATCGCATGTCTACCCATTAAAGACATTTGATGCGTAAAATATATTCCTTATCTTCTTTTTTGTCCCCTATTTGATTTTATCATGATTTTTGTCATTATACAACGGTCACTTGCTATAAAACTTGACCTTAACCATGAAATATGTCAGAACACTCATGTATGGCGGATCTTTATTCAGTTGTTGCCTTCCTCATAACTTTTTCTTCATTTTTAATCTCATTTCCATACCAATAACAAAGATTTTTAAGAGGGCATTCTTTGCACTTTGGCTTTTTGGTGCATATTGGATGATCAAGAAATTGAACTCCGCCACTCCCATAAAGATAGATGACGTAATCAATGTTTATGATCCTCTCTCCTGTTGCTTTTGAAATCCTTCTTCCGATCTCTTGTATCTGATTCCACGTTTTCCTATTATTTTTGTCACTTTCAATCAATCCGAGTCTAAACAAAATCCTGCGTACGTTCAGGTCAGGCTTAATAACATCTACACCACAAAGC
>Ga0172365_10003881_pt1 | contig 11081 bp, 11 predicted proteins | sample LakKivSesite48cm_FD_114535 | JGI IMG/M metagenome (GOLD analysis project Ga0172365, IMG submission 114535) | Sediment microbial communities from Lake Kivu, Rwanda - Sediment site 48cm | ecosystem: Environmental > Aquatic > Freshwater > Lake > Sediment | place: Rwanda: Western Province, Lake... | reverse complement strand
TTACGATGACATAGCGAGCGACCGAAGGGAGCCTGGCCATCCCTTAATTTGATGAGATTGCGCAGCCTGTTCCGAGCAAAGATAGGAATTTTCTTGGCGCCTCGCAACGATTCCGCCGGATTGCCGTGTTGCTTCCCGCCACGCTTCGCTCGCGGCTTCGGCTTCTTCTGGCGATGACACTTTTATTATTGCTTTTTAGAAGAGAAGACTTAGTCCTCCATAAGCTGAGAAACCGGGTGTTCCATAGCCTTTAATCATCTCGTATTTTGTGTTGAAGATATCTTCGATGCGGCTGAAGAGCTGAATATTAGCCATGATGTTGAAGGAGAGTGCGGCGTTGACCAGAGTGTAAGCAGGCAGAGTGATCTGTTCGTAGGGAGTTTTTGAAAAATCCATGTCATCCCTTTTTCCGATATAGAGAAGGCATAGATTGAGGTTTCCTTGTTTGATGAATTGATAATTGACGTTGGCCGTGAATTTTTCTTTAGGTCTTCTCAAAAGCCGGGTGGCTGTCTCTTTATCCTTGGCCTCGGTTGTGGTGAGACCCAGGTTGAAAATGAGCTCGGCGGAGGGCCTAGCCTGGACCATAAGCTCTGCTCCCTTCGCCTCGGCTCTTCCGATGTTGATGTATCCCTGCGAGAAATCAAAGTTGATGAGCTCTTGATACTCGTTTAGAAAATATGTCGCTGCGAAAAGAATTTTATCCGAGACGAAGCTTTGCTCGATTCCAAAATCCAGGCCTAAAGATTTTTCTGGCTTAAGACTTTTATTGCCTATCGGTCCCCAGAAGGTGGCAGGAGCATAGAGCTGATAGAGGGAGGGAGATTTAAAGCCGGTCCCGCAGGTCACCTTTATTTTCGTCTGGGTGCTCTCGATAAAATAGGTCTCTGCCAGGCGGCAGGTCAGTGCCGTTCCGAATCCGCTGCGGCTGTCGAAGCGCAAACCGGCTGTGGCGTAAAAACGATTTTTGGATTTGATTTGGTCTTGTATGAAGAAGCTTGTAGTCTGCGCTCGCTTCAAAGGAAAGACGTCAGAGAATGGGCCCCAGATACTGTTCGACTGATATATGGATTGCCCCTGTTCTTGGTGATGCTCAATTCCAAAGGACAGCGTATTTGTCTCGTGAAGAAAGAAGTTGTTTTGCCATTCAATTTTATAGAGCCTGGATTTAAAAAAGCCTTCTTCTGAGTCAAAAGGATGAATATCGTCTTCCAGATTTTTATGGCGGCGGTCATAGTCCACAGCCGAGAAAATTAATTTTTGCTCCCAGCGGTTATGGAGATGGAGACTGCGAGCCTGGGCTTTGAAGAACAGGAAGTTGTAATTCTGAGTGTTATTCGGGTCGTCGCCGTAAGGGCCTCCGGAGTTATCGACCTCGGTTTCTGTCTTCAGGTTTCTAATCGAAAGTTCAAGGTCAAAATTATTCTTGAGATGGAAACCAGCCCTTCCAGAAAGGGAAAGATTCTGGTAGCCATCGTTTTCTTTGTTTCCTTCGTAGGATTCGCTGGCAGCCGAGAAACCTTGAGTGGACAGATGCGATATTCCAAGAGAGTAATCAATCTTATTCGAGCCGCCGCTTAGGCCTGCATTGACGGAAAAGGTCCGGTAGGAGCCGGCATCTGTCGAGAGATGGAATTTCGGCTTTCCCTGTCCTCTTTGGGTGATGATATTTATCACGCCGCCAAGGGCATCCGAGCCGTAGAGAGTGCTTTGAGGCCCGCGAAGAATCTCGATTCTTTCGATGCCTTCGAGAGTGAGATGGGCGAGGTCGAAAGAGCGGGAAGGAGAGATGGGATCGTTAAGCTCGACACCGTCCATCATCACCAGGGTGTGCTCTGAATTCGCTCCCCTCAGGAAGGCAGAGGCAGCGCCGCCTCTCGGCCCATTCTGGATGATAGAGACTCCTATGACTTCCTCCAAGGCTTCGAGAACAGATGTTTTTTTTGCCTGCTCCAGCTCTTCTCTGGTGATGACCGTGACTGAGCTTGCGACTTCCTTGAGTGGAGTCTCAAGGCGGGTGGCGGTGACAACGACTTCATAGTGAAAGTCTGGCTTCTGCTTTTCCTTTTGGCTGTCCTCTTGAGAGAGGAGATTGAGACTTAGCATGGTCAAAGCTAAGAAATAGCGAAGGGCTCTTTTTAAAATCATCTCGACCTCCTGTTCTTGCCCCCGCTTTGAGCCTGGATGGAAGGATTTTATGTCTTTGCCTGTTTCTCTGGGAAGCCAGGCAAAAAAAATAACCCTCTCTTCCACCCGAAGATGGGCTTATAAGTTTAAAGGGGGTTTCCTGGCTCTCGGATCAACCTGCTTCCAGGCCTTCCCGTCCTGAACTCAGGACAGTGGCTGAATCTGGAATTCGTCCCCAATTACAGTAGCGGGGGCTGCGTCCGTTTCACACGGACTTCCCTTTCCTTTAAACCTCAATCTCGATTGTCAAAGAAGCTATATTTCTTGACTTAATTTAATAAACTCATTTCGCTTTTGTCAAGGAAATCATGAAAGAGGATGGTTTTTTTAATCTCTAATTTATAAATGCTTTTATAAAAAAATAGGCTGTTCCCGCTCGGGATAAGAGGAACAGCCTGACAAAGGGGGGTAATTAGAAAATAAAGGGATTTATGGTTAACTCCCCAACAAAAGGATGGGTGAAAAGGAGGGATGCGCTCAGGATTAACTCTTTCATCGTGCTCATCTTCAATCTCCATATATAAATACGCTTAAAACGAAGAAAAAGTTGCGGCGCCTTCATGTTTTTTTGATATCTTCAACCAATGAGAATGAATCGTGTTGAAAACTGATTAAGCAAAAAAAGAGGCTAAAAGCATCAGCAAAAATAAAACTTTTTCAGCTATCCTTTGCCCCCTTTAAATAACATAAAAATTATATCACAAATAGAAATAAAAATTCAACAAATTTTTTTTAATTTCTTAAAATTAGGCTTTTATACCTGTTTTCAACGCATTTTTTGTATGAAATAAGCCCTTTTTTGCAGTTTTTTCGGGATAATATCTTTAACCTGGCATAGCTCTCAAGTCATTCAAGAACCTAACGTCGTGGCTATAATCATATCATATAGAATCGAACGATGGCTGATTCGGATCAATTCTCCTCCCTTTCGAGTTCGAAATTAGACATTGATGCGGAAAATCTGGGATGGGGGCTTGAGGGTTTTGTTCTTGACTTTTATTTCTAAGGCTTTAATCATTTATTTTTGAGCCAGGAGAGGTCGCGGTCTTGGTCATAGTGATTCTTGGCAATCTGTGGGCCGGATGAGGATCAAGTTATGGGGAGAAAAATGCGACCTCTTGAAATGGGAGGTCGACTGGAAAGGAGGTAAAGATGAAGACAATTGGTCTCCTCGGTGGAATGAGCTGGGAATCAACGGTTGAGTACTACCGCATTATCAATCAGGAGACAAAGGCAAAACTGGGAGGGCTGCATTCTGCACGATGCATCCTCTATAGCGTAGATTTTGAGGAGATCGAGCAATTTCAGAGAAGCGATGATTGGGAAAACGCGGCTAAAATGTTGAGGGATGCTGCTCTCAGGCTTGAGAAGGCAGGTGCAGATTTTATTGTTTTGTGTACTAACACCATGCATAAGGTAGCCGAGAAAATTGAAGCCGACCTTGGCATCGCTCTGTTACATATTGCGGACGCGACAGCAGAAGAAATTCTTAAGAAAAAGATGAAAACTGTAGCCTTACTTGGAACAAAATATACCATGGAGCAAGAGTTTTATAAATCACGGTTGGAGGAAAAGGGAATCAAAGTCCTTATTCCGGACGAGATGGATAGAAATATCATTCATAAGGTCATCTATGAAGAGCTGTGCTTGGGTAAGATGCTTGAGGAATCCAGAATTCAATTTAGAAGGATTATAAATAATCTAATCAGCCATTTGGCTGAGGGAGTCATCCTCGGATGCACGGAAATCGGCCTTCTGGTCAAAAAAGAAGATTCTAAGGTCCCCTTGTTTGATACGACTTTTATTCATGCCGTTAAGGCCGTGGAATATGCTTTGAGGTGAAAGTCGCAGGGAGGTAGAGACAATCAAGACCTCTTCCCTTACCTCTTTGCTTTCTCTCTCCGTCTCCTCGCTTAGATTTTCTCCAGGGAGCTATTCGCTCTTCTTCTTTAGGAGGGGCTGAATTTCAGCCTCCGGGCAATCTCTCAGTTACTGTATCCCGCTTTTCTCTTTTTGCTTAGAAGATAGCCACGTAACTTCAATGTTTGCCCCAAAATGAGTTATCAAAATAAAGGTTTCTTTAATTTTTTTGATTTTTTTCTTGACAACAGCATTATTTCATCTTATATTTTTTATTGAAAATGATTTTCATTTTCAATAAAATTATTATAAAATATAAAATGGAAGGGGAAAAATGAAAATCGTACTATCTGCTTTGAGTTCTGAACTCTCCAGCCCCGTTGATCCCAGGTTTGGGAGATGCCCTTATTTTATATTCATTGATCCTGAGACTATGGAGTTTGAAGCTGTCGAGAATCCTCACTTAGCTTCTTCCAGCGGCGCGGGCATTCAATCCGCCCAATTCGTTGCAGAAAAAGGAGCAAAAACTGTTCTTACAGGAAGCTGTGGCCCCAACGCTTTCCAGACACTCCAAGCCGCAGGGGTGGAAGTGATCATAGGGGTCACAGGAACAGTCCAGGAAGCTGTGGCCCAGTATAAATCAGGTCGATTCCAGGCTACTGCTCAGCCCAATGTTCCTTCTCACTTTGGCCTGGCTGGAAGTGGGCCGGTGGTGTCCGGATTCGGTATGGGCAGAGGAATGGGACGTGGCATGGGTCGCGGTATGGGACGTGGCATGGGAAGAGGCATGGGTTTAGGAGCGGGATACGGTCCTGCTCCAGGGTCCCCAGGAGGAGCAGCTCCATACACTTCAGCCATGCCTCATCTATCCCCTGAAGAAGAGATCAAACAATTGAAAAACCAAGCTGAATTTCTCAAGCGACAAATGGAGGATATTGCAAAAAAAATCAAAGAATTAGAAAAGAATAAGAAATAAAGCATAAAGTCGAAAGAAAAAATTGCCGCGCTCCCTTCGGTCGTTCGCCATGACAGCGTAAAAACATTTAATACGTTTGTATTAGTCAGAACAAGGAAATTTCAAGACTATGACAATTCCGAAAAGGAGTAATGAATGAAAAAAGTAGGAATCATTATCTGCGGCCGCTATCAAGATTGCGGGGGCGGAAAATGCTTCAGGGCCATTAGAGAAAGAGTGGGGGGTTTTTCCCGGTATGCCAAAGAAGAGGCTGTCGAAGTTGTGGGTTATTCTTATTGCGGAGGATGTCCGGGAGGAAATGTTGAGTATGTTCCAGAAGAGATGAAGAAAAACGGAGCCGAAGTCATTCACTTGGCTACGGGAATGGTCGTTGGCTATCCTCCCTGTCCCCAGATTCGGCAGTTCAAGGAATTTATAGAATCTCGCTATAAAATGCCGGTGGTCATCGGAACTCATCCTATTCCCCTGAAATACTTCGAGGTCCATAGTCAAGTATCTTTCTGGAAAAAAATGAACATGGAGGAGATTGCTCGAGAATTGATGAGCGAAGATAGAAAAATCATGGAAGCTTATAACTGAGAAAGGAGGTAAAATTGCAAGGCGGTGGAAGAGGACAAGGCCGAGGAAGAGGTCTAGGCGGAGGTGGAAGAAGTTTGGGTCCAGGCGGTTATTGTGTCTGTCCTTCTTGTGGGAACAGGGTGCCCCATGAAAGAGGCACACCCTGCTACCAGAAAACCTGTCCTAAGTGTGGGTCTAAAATGACTCGTTAGGAAGAAAATGCCTCTGTACGAATACAAATGTCAGGATTGCGGAAAAGTCATTGAGGTTTTTGTCCGGTCGGTCAACAAGAAACTTTATTTATCTTGCCCGGATTGCAAAGGCAAGAATCTCAAGAAAATATTCTCCACTCCTTCGGCCGTCATCATGGGAGGATTATCCAAGCAAGGATTGACCTGTTGCGGAAGAAATGAGCGATGCGATACGCCGCCCTGTTCTGATGGCGGTCTCTGCAGAAGAGACTAATCTCATCTTTAAAATAAAAAGGCACGATGAAAATTTTTATTCTCTTCATTAATAGCTGTGGCGAATCCTTTTACTGGAGTGACTGATACGAAAGACAGATCATCCATTCGAATGTGCGTCGCTTATGACAACAATCCCTATGACCAAAGCCTTAAAACTGACTGGGGATTTTCTTGTTTTGTGGAAGGACTGGAAAAGGCCATTCTCTTCGATAGCGGAGCCAATGGCCAAATCCTTCTCTCTAATTTGGAGAAGCTTGGAATCCATCCTGAAAAAGTTGACGCGGTTGTTCTTTCTCATGCTCACAGGGATCATACTGGGGGGCTGGAAGAGTTTCTCGGCAGAAATTCCAAAATCGAAGTCTGGTTGCCTCATTTTTTTACCCCTGATTTCAAAGACGGAGTCCGCAAAAAAGGAGCCAAGCTTGTCGAAGTCGAAGCACCCCGGAAAATCTGTGAAGGCGCCTATACTTCCGGAGTGATTGAAGGCTGGATCAAGGAGCAGTCCCTGGTTCTGGATACGAAGAAAGGTCTTATCCTTATGACGGGCTGTGCCCATCCGCGAATCACTAATATCTTGGCCAGAGTAAAAGAGCTATTCAATAAAGATATCTTCCTTGCGATGGGAGGTTTTCATCTGGCGGGTTTTGATAAAACAGAGATAAAGGGAATCATCGATCAATTCCGGGATTTAGGAGTTCAAAAAGTCGGCCCCTGCCATTGTTCTGGAGATGAAGCGCGGGCACTTTTTTATGAAGAATATAAAGATGATTTCGTAAAGATTGGAGTTGGGAAAGAGATTAAGGCCTGATGATTCTTTCAGTTGCCAGCGGAAAAGGAGGGACGGGGAAGACAACCATTGCCGTGAACCTCGCCCTTTCACTTGAAAAAACTCATGACGTTCAATTCTTAGACTGCGATGTTGAGGAACCAAACGCACATTTTTTTCTCAAGCCTCATCTGGCAACCAACCGTGTGGTTTCCATTCCCATTCCGGAGATCGTTGAAGAGAAGTGCACCTACTGCGGCAAATGTGCTGAAGTTTGTGCCTATAATGCCATAGCTGTCCTGAAAGATACGGTCCTTGTTTTTCCAGAGCTTTGTCATGGTTGCGGAGGATGCAGCCTTCTCTGCCCTGAGAAAGCCATAAAAGAGAAAGGTCAGAGGATAGGAATCATGGAATTTGGTTCTTCCAACAGTATTCAATTCATCCATGGAAAACTGGATATCGGCCAGGCTATGTCCCCTCCTCTGATAAGAGAAGTAAAAAAAAACATAAATTCTGAACGACTGGTCATCATCGACGCTCCTCCTGGAACGTCCTGTCCGGTGATAGAATCCGTTAAAGGGAGTGATTTTACTCTTCTGGTCACCGAACCCACGCCCTTTGGCCTGAACGACCTTAAACTCTCCGCGGAGACTTTAAAAGAAATGAATATCCCTTTTGGCGTGGTGGTCAATCGAGCGGGAGTCGGAGACAGAGGAGTGGAAAATTACTGTCAGAAAGAAGCTGTCCCGCTGCTGATGACCCTGCCCATGGATCGTGATATTGCTGTGGCTTATTCAGAAGGAAAATCTATAATCGAGGTCCAGCCAGCCTATAGGGAGAAATTTCTCGAACTGTTTGAGAGAATCCAGGAATTGAAAAAATGAAACAACTGGTCGTCATCAGCGGAAAAGGCGGAACGGGGAAAACGGTTATCTCCGCTTCTTTTGCCACTCTGGTCCAAAAGAAAGTCATGGCCGACTGCGATGTGGATGCCGCTAACCTCTATCTTCTTCTTCATCCCGAGATCCGAGAAGAGCACACATTCTCCGCAGGAAAAAAAGCAATTGTTGACCTTGAGAAATGCACGGCATGCGGGAATTGTCTTGACCTTTGCCGCTTCTCAGCCATCTCCGAAAGAGAGGATGGAAAAGTCTCCATAGATCCGATATCCTGTGAGGGGTGCGGGGTTTGCTCTTATATCTGTCCTGTTGAAGCAATCCTCATGGAGAATAGCATTTCTGGCAAATGGTTTGTCTCACAAACCAAATATGGACCCTTTGTCCATGCCCGGCTGGGAATCGGTGAGGAAAATTCCGGAAAGCTGGTGACTGAGGTCAGAAAAAAAGCAAAAGAGATTGCAGAAAAAAACGGATTGGATTTAGTTATCATTGACGGGCCTCCGGGGATAGGCTGTCCGGTGATTGCTTCCCTTTCTGGGGTAGACATGGCCCTGATCGTTACAGAGCCCACCCTTTCAGGAATCCACGATATGGAAAGAGTGATCAAAGTGGCTCATCACTTCAGAACGAAAACAGCCTGCTCTATCAATAAATTTGACCTCAATCTCAGGCTTTCTGCTCAAATCGAGGACTGGTGTCATAAAAATTTTGTTCCTGTTGTGGGAAAGATTCCTTTCGATGAGGTCGTCACAGAATCAATAGCCCAAGGAATAACGATAACCGAATATAAAGAGAGTTCGGTATCAAAAGAGATAAAAAATATGTGGAAAAGGCTTTCAGAATTATTATCAGCAGAGGATTCAAAGAGATGAAGAAAGAGGAAAGAGCTTTTATTGGAGAAGGCCAGGAGCAGATCGTCATCTCCGGGCAGATGACATTGTTGGATATCGAGAGCAAGACAGGAATTTCTGCCCGCCGTATCGCCGATGAATTGAAACTGCCTTCAGGGATTTCTCTCAACGAAAAACTGGGCAGATTGAGAAAAGAGTATCGCTTCACTATGGAGGAGGTGAGGGATGTGGTGGCCTCTTTGATCAAGAAAAAATAAGAAGGAAGGAAAAAGTGGCAAAGACAAAAAAGAAAGCTAAGGAATCAAAGAAGAAGGGGAAAAATCCTCAACTCAAGTCGCCTCTTCTGGAAAGAGCCTGGGCTTATATGCCTGATGGGATCCGTCAGACAATCTCCTCGGAACCCATCATCCCGGCTATAGCCGCCAGGGCAAAAGCTATCGCTTCATCAAATCCTGAGTTCATTCGAAGCGACCAGGGACAGGTGGTGGGGATTTTTCCAAAGCAAGAGGTTTATTATGGGCCATCTGCAGGCTTGGAAGAATTACGCGACTTAGTGGGACGTTTCTGGACAGACGCTTACCGCTTGGCCGCTAAGCCAGGAATTGCTGCTCATGGTCTGGATAAGAGAAACGTGGCCATCGTTTCCGGAGCGACTGAGGGGCTGGCGATTGTTATGCACTTATTTGCCTTTAAGCAGAATGTGGGACTCATGCCTCTCTACTGGAGCAACTACAAAGGAATCATCAGGAATGCGGGAGGGAATCCTGTGGTTATCGAATTGTTCGATAAAGGCTACGCCATCAATTTCAACAAAGTCAAGCAGTTCATCAAAGAAAACAAAATCACCTCCCTCCTCCTCAATTTTCCCAACAATCCTTCGGGAGATGTCCTCAGCGAAGAGGAAATGGCCAAACTCACCGAGCTGGCAAGGCGGATGAATCTGATCATCATTTCCGATGAAGTTTATAATTTCATACGTTACAAAGGGGAGCCGCAGTCGATGCTGGGCTTTGCGCCGGAGAGAACAGTGGTCATCAGCTCTGCCTCCAAAGAATACCTTATTCCTGGGGCCAGAGTGGGCTATGTTTTATCTGCAGATGAAACATTCACGAATTCCTGGATGCCAAAAATGATTCGATCCTTCTCGTCTTCACCAAATGTCCTGGGCCAGCGGATGCTGCTCGATATTTTGAAGGAAGAGGTTAAAGATTTCGAAAACAACCGACCTCCTAAAATCATTTCTGAAATTAAAAAAGAACTCAGGAAACGCTGCGAGCTCATCATCTCTATCCTTCAGGAGAAAGGATTCATCCTGGCAGGAAGAGACAAGGATTTTCCTTCGGGAGCCATCAGTGTGCTGGTGAGATTGCCTGAAGAGATCAAAGTTGACGATAAGGCGTTTGTGGAAAAAGCCATGGAACTGGGAAAATTCAGTGCCGTCCCGGCTTCTGTTTTTGGGGCTCCAAGATGCCTTCGCTTTGGTTATGCCGGAATGACTCAGGAGACTATAAAGAAACTCTCGAAAAATTTGCAAGATGTCTTGGATTATTTTCAGGGCTGAAAATTGATACGAAGCTTTAACGAGAGCCTAAGATCCAATGCAAAAGTACGCATTTTATCCAGACCTTTAAAATAGCAATGTCTTTATTGGTTGATACTGAAAAATGTGAGGGCTGTGGCCTTTGCCTTCCTCTCTGTCCAGTCCAGGCTATATCCGTTATAAAAAATAAAGCCGCAATCGACCAAAACAGGTGCAATAAGTGTCTTCTCTGTATCGATGAATGCCCAAAAAATGCCATCTATCAAATATCTGAGAGGGAAGTTTATCTTACAAAAAGAGAGTATCCAGCTCCTCATTCTTTAAATCGAAACACTCCTCACACCCGACAAACATTTTCGAGCGACAGAAGGAAACAACAGAAAGCGAAAAAAGGTGGGATGCTCTTGGATGAAGTAAAAAAAGCGATGGACAGATTTATTAATGTTGATTCATTCTTTAGCACAAGAAGCAAGGGTGGAAGAATGAAACACAGAAGGCAGAGAAGAAGACATAGAGGCGGGGATTTTAGATAATTCTTTGCGGCATTTTGACTAAAAAAAATATATTTTTTAGAATTAAAACATCTTTTTTCTTTCCGGAAAGCTTTTTAATGGATCGAGCTGAGCGTTTCAAAAACAAACAAGCTTTGCCTGAGCCATTCACATCAAAAATTTGCGGATATTTCTATTAAAGTGAATAATAAAGAATTGCTTAATAGAAAAAGTCTTTATGTCTTCTGAAAAAAGGAGGACTCTTATGGAAAAAGAGGTATTCAAAAAGTTTGGTTATAGATTCGTCGACTGGGTTGCAGATTATCTGAGCGAGCTGGAAAAGCATCCTGTTCTGAGCCAGGTTAAACCTGGTGAGATTCGAAGCAGGCTGCCGGCTCATCCGCCGCATAAAGGAGAGTCGATGGAGAAGATCTTCAACGACTTCCAGGAGATCATCCTGCCCGGCATAACCCACTGGCAGCATCC
>Ga0172365_10003880_pt1 | contig 11081 bp, 6 predicted proteins | sample LakKivSesite48cm_FD_114535 | JGI IMG/M metagenome (GOLD analysis project Ga0172365, IMG submission 114535) | Sediment microbial communities from Lake Kivu, Rwanda - Sediment site 48cm | ecosystem: Environmental > Aquatic > Freshwater > Lake > Sediment | place: Rwanda: Western Province, Lake Kivu... | reverse complement strand
TCGGTTGAATATGCCCGGACCCGGGAGCAATTTGGTCAGCGGATTGGCAATTTTCAGTTTATTCAGGCGCGGCTTTCGGATATGTTCTCTTGGTTAGAGGCAAGTCGGTTGATGGTTTATAAGACTGCGGAGTTAGCAAGCGGGTCCGAGCGGGGAGGAAAAGGCACGGAGCTAAATAAATTAGCCTCTGCCTGTGCGCTTTTTGCAGGGGAGATGAGTGAGCAATGCGCCTTGCATGCGGTTCAGATTTTTGGTGGCTATGGATATAGTTTGGAATATCCGGTGAATAGGCTTCTTCGGGACGCAAAGCTCTATACCATCGGCGCGGGCACCAGTGAGATTAGGAGGATGATTATTGCTCGGGAATTATTAGAACGGAAATAGCTTTGAGAAAAAACCTTAAGAAAATTCTTGATTTTTTTCTAATTTCGGGTATAAAAGGATATATCCTAAATTTTAAGGAGGTGAAAAATGAGAGAGGTAGTTATTGTTGACGGAGTCAGGACACCAATAGGCAGGGCGCATAAAGAAAAAGGGGATTTCAGGACTTTAAAGGCACCGGATCTGCTTTCCAATTTGGTTAAAGCCATTTTTGAGCGCAATCCAAAAATTAAGCCTCAGGATATTGATGGTTTTTATGTGGGATGCGCTAATCAAACCGCGAGCCAGAACGCAATCGCCCGGCTGACCTGGTTAGGTATGGGTCTACCGGTGGAGGTGCCAGCGGTAGCAGTGGAGATGCAATGCGCCAGCGCAATGGCCGCGATTCATAGCGTGTCTAATGCGATTATTGCGGGAATGGGGGATATTTATATTGCAGGTGGAGTGGAAGATATGCTCCATGTTTCAATGGGCGCTAATATGGAGTTCTGGCCTGAGATAGGTAAGCACTTTAACCCGTTTGAACTGCCAATGGGGATGACTGCGGAGAAGGTCGCAAGGCTTCATAACCTCACCCGGGAGGAGATGGACAAATTTGGGTATGAGAGCCATATCAAGGCGTGCAAAGCCTGGGACGCAGGCAAGTTCAAGAATGAGGTAATTCCGATTGAAGTGACCTACGAGGATGGCTCTAAAAAAGTGATTGACCGGGACCAGGGACCCCGTGCGGACACCACGGTAGAGAAGATGGCTCAGCTAAAGCCTGCATTTTTGCCCCCGGAGCAGAGCAAGGGAGAGACTGCGGGGAATAGCTCTCCGCTTAATCAGGGCGCGGCATTGGTGCTTTTGATGGAGCGGTCAAAAGCAGATAAGTTAGGGTTCTCCTATCATCTGCGTTTTAAGTCCGGAGCACTAGGCGCGGTTGACCCAACGGTAATGGGTTTAGGACCCATTCCTGCCTCCCAGAAGGCGCTGAAATTAGCGGGCTTGACCGCAAAGGATATGGATGTGGTGGAGATAAACGAGGCGTTTGCCAGCCAGTCTATTGTATGCTTGAGAACCCTTGAAATTCCCTTTGAAAAGGCGAATCTCTGGGGAGGGGCAATCGCGATTGGTCATCCCCTGGGATGCTCTGGCGCAAGAATCACGGTCACTTTGAACAGCATTATGAAGACTGATAAAAAAGACGCCAAATATGGGTTAGCGACCCTTTGTGTGGGATTTGGTCAGGGCGCAGCAACCATCTGGGAGAAGGTATCTTAAGGTTAAGCAAGTTAGCAGATATGGGGGCGCTTATCAAAAGCGCCCTTTTTATTTTTAAACTAAACTTGAAGAAAGGGGTATCCTAAAGATAATTAAGGGATAAGATGATTAAGTTAGTGAATGTTTTGGTCAGCTTTGGTGGGGAGAAGATTTTAGACCGGGTGAGCTGGATGCTCGGGGATGGGCAGAGGGTGGGCTTGGTTGGAGAGAATGGCTCTGGCAAAAGCACGCTTTTAAAGGTGATGGCAGGAGAAATTGGGATGGAGCAGGGCAGGGTGGAGATACCGCGTGGAACCAGAATCGGCTATCTGCCTCAAGAAGGCATAGTCCATAAAGGCAATGTCCTGCTAAAGGAGATGAGGGAGGCATTCCCTCGGCTTAAGGAGACAGAGCAAGAGATGATAGAGCTAGAGCAGACTCTAAGCAGAGTAGATTTGGATGAAGAGGCTAAGACCCGATTAGTTCATCGGCTGACAGAGCTGGAGGAAAAATTTCGTTTTAGGGGAGGTTATGAGCTTGAGTCCAAGATAGGCAAGGTATTAAAAGGATTAGGCTTTAAGGAGAAGGATTGGACCAAGTCGGTGGAAGAATTTTCTTTTGGATGGCAGATGCGGATAGCGCTGGGGAAAATTCTTTTATCTGAGGCAATGGTTTTACTATTGGATGAGCCGACCAATTATCTGGATTTGGAGGCAAGGAACTGGCTTGAGGAATTTCTTAAAGGATATTCAGGTTCTTATTTGATAGTTTCGCATGATAGGTTCTTTCTGGATGTGACCGTGGATAAAATTGTGGAGATAGAGAGAGGCAGGCTGAGTGATTATTATGGCAGTTATACATATTATCTGGAGAAGAAGGAGCAAAGGGTAGAGGCTGAGACGCGGGCTTATGAGAAACAGCAGGAGGAGATAGCTAAAATCAAGGCGTTTATTGCCAAGTATAAGGCGGATAAGAAAAGGGCAGGGCAGTGTTCGGACCGACTCAAGAGATTAGAGCGGATGGAGTTGATAGAACCGCCGATTGAGACCAAAACAGTTCATTTTAAATTTCCGCCTGCGCCCAGAAGCGCCAATGAGGTATTATCGCTTAAGGATGCGCTCGTGAGATACGGGGATTATGTGGTTTTTGAAGGTCTGATTTTTTCTGTGTTTAGAGGGGAAAAAATTGCCCTGATTGGAGAAAATGGCGCTGGCAAATCCAACCTGATGTCTGTTTTAGCTGGGAACAAGGAGCTTGCAGGAGGGGTAAGGAATTTAGGGGAAAAAGTGGATTTAGCCTATTTTGGAGAGGGCGCAGGAGAGGAGCTAAACCCTGATGACACGGTTCTTGAGGCGATTTCCAGGGAAGCTCCATTTGATATGTTCCCTAAATTAAGGTCATTATTAGGCGCGTTCCTCTTTAGCGGAGATGACATTTATAAGAAATGCAAGGTGCTCTCTGGCGGAGAAAAGAGCAGATTATCATTGGCTCGGCTTTTACTTAAGCCGGCTAATCTCTTACTTATGGATGAGCCGACCAATCATTTAGATTTGCGCGCAAAAGAGGTGTTGCTTAATGCTTTTCGGGATTATACCGGCACTTTAGTTTTTGTCGCGCATGATAGATATTTTTTAGAGGAGCTTCCTGCCCGGATTCTGGAAGTGAAGGATGGCAGGGTGAATAGCTATTTAGGCAATTATTCGGATTATCTTTATGCCAAGAGTAGAAAAGAGGAATTAAGCCGAGCTGGGGTGGAGCAAGAACCGAAACAGATGATAGAGCGGATAAAGGAAAAAGAGCGGGTGGAGACAAGAATTGAAAAGGATGCTCGGATTCAAAAGCGGGAGGAGGAGAGGGTAAGGACAAAACTTGAGCAGAGGCTTAAGAAAAGGCAGAACGAATTAGAGAAAGTGATTGAAAAAGAAGAAGGTAATCTCAGGCAAATAGAGGAGGAGATGACCAAACCGGAGTTAGGAACAAATTATCAGAAGCTGATTGAATTGACCGTGGTCAAAAAAGCCCTGGAACAGAAAATAGAAGCGCTTTACTCAGAATGGGACAAGGCAGAGAAGGAGCTTGAGCTAATCAAGTCCCAATCAAGCTATATTCTTCTCAAGAAGAAATAATCAATTTTCTGATTATCTGCGCTACTTTCAGAAATAAGTCCTATTGACCGCAGGCTCGGGTGCAACCCGGAGAGCCATTTTCCTGCCAGTTATCCTGGAGCGAGCAATAGTTCTTGACCCCGAAGTTGCCCGGATTTTCAGAAACTATATCTTTAGAGTTTCCGCAGATTCGGTTGTTAAACAATATCGCTCCGGTTGACTTGAGCTTGACACCGGTTCGGAATTTTTCCACCTGGCAATTGTGCAAGACCACCTCCTGTCCCTTAATCACAATCCCGGTTCCCTGGCGCAGTTCTGCGACTGGCAGATTGGGCGGATTTTTGGGAGGCTGGGTTGACTCGGGCTTTTCTGATTTGCTTTTATCTGAACCGGGCTGGATAACAGCTTGGGGGATTTTAGTCTGGGGCTTTCCCTTTATATCCACGGGCTTGCTCACTATAACCGCATTATTGCAATCAAGAATCATTGAATATCCAGTGAGAATAATGATTCCCTCCTCGCCTGAGTCCTTAAATTCGTATCCACCCGGACAGAGCTTCAGCTTGGCTTCGTGGGTAGATAAGATAAGGTCATCTTTGGGCAGATAACAGCTCTGACATTGATGACAGCCGTCATAAGGGTCAGAATTTTTATCATCGCACTCCTCTCCTGAATCCAGCACCCCGTCCCCGCAATGGGCTTTCTTGCAGTTGCTTCTGCAGGCATCAGGAATTAAATCGTGATTTCTGGGATAGCCACCATCATCGCATTCTTCCCCGGAGTCAATCACTCCATCTCCACATCTGGGCAGAACGCAATCGGTCCTGCAGGCATTGGGCTGACTATCACTGTTGAGCTCTCCATTATCACATTCTTCATACCCTTCCACTATGCGGTTTCCGCAAATAGGGGAACCAGCTACACCATAACCGGAAAGCCAAAGACCCGCGCCAGCCAGAATCAGGGTTATGACCGCCAAGAAGATTATTTTGAAAGGCTTCATTTTTAACCTCCTGAAACTTTATTTAGAGATTTAAGGGAGCGTTTTTATATTAGATGATATAACTCTAAAGCGCAACCTAACCTGGGGATAAAGGGCTAAAAATTTCTCGGTATTTAATGAGCCTATGCGGTAAAAGATAATCGGGTTTAATTCAATTATCGCAAATTGACACTGGGAGCGAGAAGCGTAAAAATATAAGCGGTAATTTGAGTTGATGATGGGACTTTATTGGAATACGGGACAGGAGGAGATGTGGGATTACCATTGTTAAAAGAAATTTTTATTATTTTTGTGCTCTCAGTTTTTGTTCTTTTTATTTTTCATCGGCTAAGGATTCCCGCGATAGTGGGCTTTATTTTAACCGGGATAGTGGCTGGACCCTATGGACTGGGTCTGGTAAAGGCAGTGGGAGAGGTTGAGAAGTTAGCGGAAATCGGCATTGTCTGTCTTCTGTTCACGGTGGGGCTGGAGTTTTCCTTTAAAAGTTTATTCCAGCTTAAAAGGTCTTTTTTTCTGGGAGGAGCTTTTCAGGTCGGAATTACGGCCCTGGCTGGTTTTTTAGTCGCCAGGATGATGAGCTTTAACCTGGGCACTTCCATATTCATCGGCTTTTTAGTTTCACACACCAGCACCACGATAATGCTGAAACTGCTTCAAGATAAGGCGCAGATTGACAGTCCCCAGGGACAGACCGCGCTGGCTATTTCCCTTTTTCAGGATGTTATGAGTGTTCCAATGATGTTCTTTATTCCGCTTTTAGCAGGAGGGATAAATGAGTCTCAAGGTTCTCTCTGGGGGTTTTTAATAAAGGCAGGAGGAGTTCTCTTGCTGGTGATAGTTAGCGCCAGATGGCTGGTGCCCAAGTTGCTTTATCAGATTGCTCGCACCCGGCATCGGGAATTGTTTTTACTGGTGATTGTGGTTATTGCTCTGGCGGTCGCCTGGCTGACCAGTTATGTGGGCCTATCTTTGGCGTTGGGCGCTTTTTTAGCTGGCTTAATCATCTCGGAATCTGAATATAGTCATCAGGCCTTAGGCAATATCTTGCCTTTTCGGGATATTTTTACCAGCTTCTTTTTCGTGTCCATCGGAATGCTTTTAGATTTAAACTTTGTACTGGGAAATCCGGGAATGATTATAATGCTGGTTTTATTGGTGCTTTTAATAAAAGCCCTCATCGGGGGGCTGGCCACCCTGATTTTAGGGTATCCGCTTCGGACCATTATTTTAGTGGGACTGGCATTGTGCCAGGTGGGGGAATTTGCCTTTGTTTTATCCAGAAGCGGGCTCAGTTATGGATTGCTTGCTGGAGAGAATTATCAGATTTTTTTAGCGGTGTCTGTTTTAACGATGGCGGTTAACCCGTTTATTATGATGGGAGGGGATTATTTAGCGGATTATGTTTCTACTCTACCTTTACCCCGGAAACTTCAATCCGGCTGGGTTCTCCCAGAGCTAGAGGTTATGGAGACCAAAAAGGACCATCTGGTAATTATTGGTTATGGGGTGAACGGCAGGAATCTGGCAAAGACCGCGCGGATGGTGGATATTCCTTATGAGATTATTGAGATGAATCCAGAGACCGTGAGGGTGGAGCGGAAACAGGGTGAGCCGATTCATTATGGAGATGCGACCCATTCCACAGTGCTTGAGCAGGTAAATATAAAATCCGCAAGGATTGCGGTTATCGCGATAAATGACCCGACCGCGACCCGGCGGATAACCGAGCTGGTTCGGAGAATGAACCCTAATATCTTTCTTATTGTCCGCACCCGGTATCTTTCAGAGATGAAGCCTCTTTCTGAGTTAGGCGCCAATGAGGTGATTCCAGAGGAATTTGAGACCTCAGTGGAGATTTTTACCCGGGTTTTGAACAAATATCTGGTGCCCAAGGATGAGATAGAGAAGCTGGTTGCGGAGATTCGCTCTGGCGGGTATCAGGCGCTACGGAGTTTAAGCAGGGAGAGAGCGGATTTTTCAGACCTGAAATTAAATCTTTCAGACCTGGAGATTACCACTTTTCGGTTAATGAAAAATGCGCCAGCGCAAGGGAAGACCATAGGAGAGTTAGGAATAAGAAAAAAATACGGGGTGACCATAGTTGCGCTTCAGCGAGGGAGAGAGACCTTGAATCATCCGGGCGCGGAAAGCTTGCTTTTAGCCAATGATATTTTAGTTATAATTGGCTCTCCGGATAAAATTGCGGAGGCAAGTTTTCTATTTACCAGCAAAGCAGGAGAAAAAGATTGAATATAATAAAATTAGCCCTGAATCCCCAAGCTCAGGTCTGCTGAATGCAATCAGTTGAGCAGGAAAAGGATTTGCTTGAGCGGATAGCTCAAGGTGAGCCAAAAGCCTGGGAGGAGTTTGTGGAGCTTTATGGTCGGCTGATTTATTATGCGGTTCAAAAGACCCTGAAGCTCAAAGGAATAAGATGCGAAAAGGAAGAGGTTCAAGGAATTTTTCATTCTTTATTTATCCATTTAGCGGAAGATAGGGCAAGAAGGCTTTTAAAGTTTAGAGGCAAGGGCAAATGCTCGCTGGCTACTTGGATTCGGACTATTTCTGTTCATCACACGATAGATGTAATTAGAGCTCAGGCAAGGTCTGCTTTTTATGTGAGTTTTGAGGAGGTAAATGAGGCGGATTTTGACGCGAGCTGGTCCTCCCCGGTAAGGGACCCAGAAAAAGAGTTGGCAGAAAGAGAGAATGAAAAAAAGCTTAAAAACGCGCTCTTAGAGCTGAGTTCAGAGGAGCGCGCTTTCCTAAATTTATATTTGAATGGGGTAGATGCTTCCAAGTTGGCTAAATTATATAAAGCGCCAGTAAAAAATATCTATTCCCGGTTGGCTCAGCTAAAGGAGAAAATCAAAGGTATTATTGAAGGAGGATAAAGGTAAATTTGGTGGTTTGAGCGTCTATTTAATTAAGAGGAAGGTAAAGGCGGGTTTCAAATGGAATCATTAGAGAGAAAACTTAAGGACATATTAGGGGAAGGAAAGACCCATCAAGCCTGTCCGGGTTTGGAAGAGCTTGGGGGGTTGCTTGATGGCAATCTGGAAAAGGAGCAGAGGGAGAGAATAATCGCTCATTTAGCGGAGTGTGCGAGGTGCAGGGAATTAGTTATGCTCGCAGAAGAGATTGAGGAGGAGCGGGAGCCTCTGGCTCTTAATAAGGAATTGGAATGGGCTAAGACTTTATTTAAGCCTTCTTTTTTTCAAAGAATCTGGGCTGGAATTCAGAAGATTTTAAGGAGAGAAGGGGGAGGGGATTTTATTCCCCGACTGAGTTTGGCTTTAGCGGTTAGAGGCAAATCGGTTTCGCTCTCCAGCCCGGTCACAAGTTATATAAAGACTTTAGGCAGGTATCAGGTGGAGATAGAAGTGGAGCGGGTTAATCAGAATCGCTATCAGGTGATAGTGTTTGTTTATGATAATGAGACCAGGAGGCTGGTTAGCGGGATAAGAGCAGGTCTGGCTAATAAAAGAGGAGAGTTAGAAAGTTTGGTGGTGGAACAGGGAAAAGCGGTTTTTGAGCCAGTGGAGAGTGGAGAGTATTTAGTTAAATTTAGTGAAAAGGGCGCATTTTTGGGAGGAATTTTAATCAGACTGAAAGGAGAGGGCAAATGGTAGAAAAGGAAGAAAAAGGCAAAGGTGGGGAGAGTCAGGAATTGCATCGCTCGGTGGAGGAGATACTAAAGGAGCGGATGCGATTAGAGGAGGAGCGGAAGAAGCTGGATAAGATGATTAAGGATAAGTATCAGAAAGAGATTGTGGTGATGTTCACGGACTTAAAAGGCTCTACCCGGTTTTTTGAGACTTATGGGGACATAGAGGGAAGGACTTTGATAGAGACCCATAATCAAGTTTTGTTCCCGATTATTGAGAGATATTCAGGGAAGATTGTCAAGACCATTGGCGATGCGATTATGGCGATGTTTGAGGAGCCGGTAAAGGCGGTGCTTTGCGCGATGGAGATGCAAAAGGAGCTTGGGAATTATAATCGCTCTCTGGACCAGAGGCATAAGGAGATTCATATTCGGATAGGGTTGAATTATGGTCCCGGGGTGGTTGAGGAGAAGGATGTTTTTGGGGATGTGGTGAATGTCTCCGCGCGGGTGGAGTCCCAATGTGAGCCGGACCAGATTTTGATTAGTGAGGCTCTTTATCAGGCGGTTCGGTTGAATGAGGATATTCTCTGCAGGTTTTTTGGAGAGGTTGAGGTCAAGGGCAAGGCTGAGACAGTTAGGCTTTATCGGGTGATTTATACTGAGGAACAGCTGATTGGAGAGGAGGCTTATAAGCTCGCAGGATTGAGAAGGGCAAAAGAGAAAAAGCCCGGGGCAAATCTGATGATTGAGCTTAATGTTTCAAAAGAGGGGAACAAAATCAAGGTTAGCGCGATAGAGAGGCAGATTGGTCAGGAGAGAACGGTTCAGCAGTATCAAACTATCAAGATAGATGAGAATGCGATAAATCAACTTTGCTCAAAGGTGGTTTCGCTGTTAAATCAGGCTAATCGCCGGGGAAAGCTGAGCAAGGAGATTCTCAAGCAATTACAAGAAACTGGTCAGAGTCTTTATGACCAGCTTCTTCCCAAGGAGGCAAAGGAGAAGCTGGAAAAGAGCATTGCGCAATATCTTTTAATTCAGATGGATGACCAGTTGGTTCAGATTCCCTGGGAGCTACTTTATAATGGCGCGGAGTTTCTATGTATTAGATTTGAGATGGGCAGAATCGTTAGCACCCGACAAAAGGTATCCGAGGCTCTTTCCAGAAAAATCGCCCATCCCCTGAAGATGTTAGTGATTGCTGACCCGAGAGGGGATTTAGCGGAAAGCGCTCGGGAAGGAGCGATGTTGAGGGAGGAGCTGGACCATTATCCGGATAAGGTGAATGTTAATGTTAAATCCAGCAAGGTGGATAGAAATTATATTCTTTCCAGAATCCGGGATTATGACATTATTCATTATGCGGGGCATGCGGATTATGAGCTTAAAAATCCAGCTGATTCTGGATGGCTGTTGAGCGATGGCAAGCTCCGGGCAGAGGAGGTCGCCAATCTTACTGGCAAGAAGCCGATGCCGATTTTGGTTTTTGCCAATGGCTGTCAGAGCGGTCAGACCGATGCCTGGAAGATAAGTGATGATTATGGCAACCAGATTTTTGGTTTAGCTAATGCCTTTTTAGTTTCCGGAGTGCAACATTATATAGGCACTTTCTGGGAGATTTTGGATGAGCCGGGAAGGGAGTTTGCGCTTGGCTTTTATCGCGAGCTATTAGAAGGAGCCTCGGTGGGAGAGGCAATAAAGCAGGGAAGAAGGCATTTAATAGATAAGTATGGGGAGGAGACCATTGTTTGGGCGAGCTATATGCTTTATGGGGACCCCAGCCATAGTTATTTGGCGCAAGCAGAGCCAAGAGCCAAAGAAGAGCCGATGGTGGATAGGGAAAGATTCCAGCCCGAGGAGATGCAGGTGCGAGGGACCGCGACTGCGGTTTCCACGATTGGTAAAAAATTTAGTCCGGGAAAATGGCTCGGAATCAGCGCGGGAATTTTATTATTTGCGCTTTTAGCTATTTATCTTTTCAAAGCCGGGGTATCTATAAAGGTTCCGGAGGATGCGATAGCGAGCGCTTATGCCTTACTGGAAAAAGGAGACCTGAAAGGAGCTGAGGATAGCTTTACCAAGCTTTCTGAGAAGCGTGGAGAGACCAGGGCAAGAGGTTTTGAGGGCTTGTCTGCGGTAGCTTTTCAGAAGAATGATTTGGCAATGGCAAGGGAGCAGGCAAACAAGGCTTTGGAGCTGGACCCATCCGCGATTTATCCGCATATTATTATGGGGAATATTGCTTATAATCAGGGAGATATAGCTTTAGCAGAGGCGGAATATCGCTCGGCAATTAGCGCGACCAATGGCAAGGCTTGGATGAAGGCTGAGGGATATAATCGCTTGGGCCGAATCTATAGTGAAAAAGGCAATGACCAGTTAGCTTTAGAGAATTATGAGCAGGCGACCGGCGCTGACCCGGGCAATGTGGATGCTCATCTTAATTTAGGTCAAAAGCTCTTGGTAATGGGCAGACCCGCGCAGGCGCAAAGCGCTTTTAAGAATGTGCTTAATTCTGACGCTAATAATCAGATGGCGAACCTGCTTTTAGCAGAGGCGATTCAGCGGACTCAGGAGATGGTGATGGAGAAGGAGCAGGCGGAGAGGCTTAATCAGGAGATAAGCGAGCTGGTCCAGAGGTATAAGGAGGGGAAATTAGCAGGGGTAAGCGAAGCCGGAGATGAATGGACCAGTAAGCCCATCACAATGGCTTTTATAGATTTTGAGACCAAGGGCAAAT
>Ga0172365_10003879_pt1 | contig 11081 bp, 10 predicted proteins | sample LakKivSesite48cm_FD_114535 | JGI IMG/M metagenome (GOLD analysis project Ga0172365, IMG submission 114535) | Sediment microbial communities from Lake Kivu, Rwanda - Sediment site 48cm | ecosystem: Environmental > Aquatic > Freshwater > Lake > Sediment | place: Rwanda: Western Province, Lake... | reverse complement strand
TGCTGCTGCTCCTGCTAGTGCTGATGCTGCTACTACTAGTGCTGCTGCTGCTGCTCCTGCTGCTGCTGCTCCTGCTGCTGCTGCTCCTGCTAGTGCTGCTCCTGCTAGTGCTGCTACTACTAGTGCTGCTACTACTGTGGGAGGCCGAAGAAGTCGCAAACACAGGAAGGGCAATAAAGGCAGAAGCAGAAGAGTGTCGCGCCGAAAACACCGCAAGTCTCATGCAATGCGGCACTAATCCGGATTCATTACACACAAAAACACAAAAAATCAGTATAAAAAATAAAATGCATTCATTTTTTATATAATATAATCAATGAGTTGTTTGTTCAACAGTCTCTCGTATTTCATCCCGCAAACCGACCCGCAGGCCATTCGCGCACGCATTTGCGACTACTTGCAGGCCAATTCGCCCATTATTGACGGCATGGCCGCGCACGACGTGTTGCAACTGGATTCTGGTGCATCCCCGGATCAATACATCGGTGCCATGCGCAGCCCGTGCACATGGGGCGGCGCCATTGAGATTCAGGCCGCGTGCAACATTTGGAACGCGCGCATTGTGGTGCACGACATCCGAAAAGGCAACATCCAGGGTCAAAAGCAATCCATTGAGTTCTTGCCAGTAATCAATGCACCAGTCAGGACGTTTGAACTGGAATGGAGCGGCGGTCACTACGAGCCCCGGCGACACACAATGCAATAATTCAATAATTCAATAAATTTATACTTTAGTTTAAACCTATAAATTCAAATACTTTCATGGTTTTCATGAATTTCATGACGATAACCTACAACCTGAAAAACTACCTTCATGTATTTTACGCGTCAAAATAAGGGTTGTCGTTTATTTCAATGCCGCAGTACTGTTTCGGCTTCGCCTTGTAATCCACCGGTTTATAAATCTTGATTTCCACCGCATTTTGCAGCAGGAACTTGAAGTTCTGCCAGAACTCGTCCTTGTGCCCGATGCTCTCCGTCATGATGTGTGCCATTTCGTGCAGCGCAATGAACATGAGCGTGTTGGAGTCAATGAGCTTGCTGCCCTCTTTCGTGGTGTTCAGGCAGAACGCCAGCTTCTCGCCCTTGTTCTCGCTGTAAGCGGTGAATTCGCTGGTGGGCAGCGTTTCACAGATTTGCTGCGGGTCAAATTTTGTGACCAAGCGCCGCACGTTGTCCTGGTCGGGATACGTCTTCTCCATGTGCGCCACCAGTTTCTTCATGTTGACGGTGCACTGCGCCAACAAGTCTGCCGCCATGACCAGCTTGGCGCGCTCGCGCACGCAGTATTTGTTGCCGTCCACGTCGGACACCACGCACTTGAGTTGGAAGGAGTCTGATCTTTGATACACGCGCACACAAATGATTGCAATAAGCGCAATCAAAATATAGCCTAAAAAGTTGAAATTCATTGCATATTATAAGTATGTCATTTTATAATTTGCCGCATATTTTGGGTCATTTGTAAACCAGGCCGCATTCGTCGCGCGTTTCCCACACCCCGTAAATGGCGAGGGTGTCGTCACTGGTTTGTGACGCGATAGAATGAACCAGACGGCGCGGTTCGCCCAGCTGCATCACGTACTTGTCCAGAATTGCGTTTTCCACGCGAACCAACGACGCGACGGGGGCATCCGACAGCACAAACCCCACATTATTCAATGAAATATGGTTTGTGGAATATGTGATGCGAGAGAATTTGCTGTTATTTCCGTTATTGCCGTTATTTCCGTTATTTCCGTTATTTCCGTTATTTCCGTTATTTCCGTTATTGGGTGAATGCGGATGCTCGCACTGAGCCGGGCTAAAGTGCACGTGACGGGGATCAAACTTGTCCACGTAAATGAAAAAACTCATGGTCTTTATTGTCTTTATTGTCTTTATTGTCTCTATCTCTCTCTCTCTCTCTTAATATTTGATTTGCAATGTGTTTAAATAAATACCGTTGTTATGTGTATTGAAGCACCCTCATGAAATCCGTGAAGGACACGCATTTTGAAAGCTACGTTGAAGCGGCACGCACAACGCCGCTGCACCCGAAGCTGAAAACCATTTACGCAACGGCGTTTCCGTCCAGCATAACCAACCTGCGCAACCTGATTTTTTACGGCCCGAGCGGGACGGGCAAGTATAGCCAGGTTCTCGCGTGCATCAGCAAATACAGCCCCACCCACCTCAAATACGAGAAGCGGTTGTCAATTGTGTGCAACAAGGAAACCCAGACCATAAAAATGAGCGACATTCATTTTGAGATTGACATGTCGTTGTTGGGGTGCACGTCCAAGCTGCTGTGGTCCGAGATGCACAGCCAGATCATGGATGTGGTGAGCGCACGAACCGACCCGGTGGGAATCATCGTGTGCAAATACTTTCACAACGTGCACAGCGAGTTGCTGGAAACGTTTTACAGCTACATGCACATGCCGCACCACGCCAGCATCCGCTTGAAGTACATCCTGATCACGGAGCACATTGGCTTCATACCGAGCAACATTTTGAACAGCTGCGAAATCGTTCCCGTTGCCCGGCCAACGTCCGCCATGTACAAGCGGGTCACGAACACCGTGGTGCCGAATCCCGCCGCGGTGACCAACATTCAAGCCTTGAAATGGGGAGCGCAGGATATGAAAGAAGCACAGGACCCGAAAGAAGCACAGGACCCGAAAGAAGCACAGGAGCTGTTTGACAACCTGGTGCAGTACATTTGCAACGTGGATCAAATCCGGTTCGGACAAATGAGAGAATTGTTGTACGATATTCTCATTTACGATTTTGACATTCATGAGTGCGCGTGGCATCTCATCGCCGAGTTGAAAAAACGCAACATGCTGCGGGACGACAACATGACAGAAGTGCTGATTCAAACCCACAAGTTTTTGCAATATTACAACAACAACTACCGCCCCATCTACCACCTGGAAAATTTCGTGTTCATGCTGGTGCGCATCATTTGCGAGAACGGGACCCCCTCCCCTGGGATACAAATGATTTGATTCCAATTTTCATATAAACGCATGGCGCAAAACAAAACAACCCTTCCCCAACACCACCACCACCACTACCACAACAAATGACCAGCATAAAAGATGCGCGCATCATACTAGGAGTGTCGCGTGACTGTTCGCTGGCCGAATTGACCAAGCGTTACCGGATATGTGCGTTACGGCTGCATCCTGACAAGAATGGGAACACGCCAGAGGCGACCGCCGCATTTCAGGAGCTGAACACCGCGTATCGCACGTTATTGCCGGACGCGACAGACCCGAAAACCACCGACAATGCACAGGACCATGACCATACAGACATGGAAACCTATACCAATATTTTCATGAATTTCATGAAATCTCTCTTTAAAGGAAGGACCAATTGCAAAAAAGATGAACCAGACCGAATGAACCCGATGTTGCTGGAGTTGTTGCACCGGATTGTGCACGACTACGCGTCCGTGTCGGTGGGGGCCGTGCTGGATTCGCTGGACCCGACGACACTGTTTCAACTGTATGAAACGTTGGAGCAGTACAATGCAGCCGTGAGCATGGATGCCGGCATTTTTGATGAAATCACCCGAACCATCAGAGAGAAAATGCATAAAAATAATATCATCATTTTAAGACCGTCTCTCAAAGACATGATACAAACAAACATTTCGGTGCTGCAATACGAGGGGCAAACCTTTTACGTGCCGCTTTGGCACAGCGAGTTGCACTATCGCATTGCGGAATCCGACAAGCAGCTGATCGTGAAATGCATGCCGGACCTGCCGGATCACATGTCGGTTGATGTCAACAACGAGCTGCACGTGGACGTGCGCGCGGACATCAAGGAGCTGCTGAACCGCCACCGCGGCGGCGAAGCGCTGCGCATCCCGCTGTACGATTCGGAGTGTTTGGAGCTTCCGGTGAGTGAATTGCGCGTTGCGCCCAGGCAAACCGTCGTCCTGCGAAATAATAAACACGGCATTTCTCTCATTTGTGCAACCGATATTTACGAAGTGAAGACCAAGGCGCCGATTTGTGTGCACGTGCACCTGGTTTGATTGGATTGATTGGATTGATTGGATTGATTGGATTCATGGATCCGGCGCGGAAAAACATTTTGCAAACGTGAAGACCACGTACTGCACCACGTGATCCAGGTTGCACTCGTTCGCGTGCATTACATTTTCTAAATGGGTCAGCAGCTCGTGCGTGACCAGTTCCGGGTGTCGCCGTATGACGTGATTCGCGTACGTTTTTATCATGTGCTTGCGGTCCAGGTTGCACCGGTGGCTCATGCGTTTGATCCCGTCGCACACGGACTGGACGTGCGCGGTGCTGGTGCCTTTTTTTAAGTCGGCGGTAAGTTCGTCCCAGTTGGCATCGGTTGCGATGGCGATGGCGAGGTGGCCGTGGTAAACGTCCTGGTTGGTTTGCATGTAGTTGATCATGCTGCGGATGTCGGAGTTGAACTGCTTTTGAATGGCGACGATGGTTGCATCGGACAGGGTGAGTCCTTCGCGCGCGCTGACCTTGCGCATGAACTGGAGGATGTCCTGCACCGGGAGCTGGTTGAACCGGAGGCGCACGAACTCGGTTTGCAGCGCTTCGTCAATGCGGCTGATGTAGTTGCAGATGAGACAGAACCGCACGTTGTGCTGGGAATGGTCGTAGCCGTTGAGCAAGTGGCGCAGCGCGGTTTGCGCGTTTTTGGTCATGTAATCCACCTCGTCCAGAATCACGAACTTGATGCCGGTCCCGAAGAGGGACTGCGTGGTGACAAACCCGTTGATTTGGTTGCGAATGATGTCAATGCCGCGCTCGTCGGAGGCGTTCAGGTGGATCATGAACCCGCTGTTCGTGTGCTGCATGGTGGACTGCTGGTACTTATTCACTAGGTTTATGATAGTGGTGGTTTTGCCCGTGCCGGGGGGGCCGTAAAACAGGAGGTTGGGGAAGTGGCCCGTTTCAATGATGTTGCGCATCATGAGCTTGTTCAGCGGGTCTAGCACGATGTCGTCAAAGTTGGTTGGCCTGTATTTTTCCACCCAAGGGGTTGAAGCGGTTGCATTGGTTGCATTGGTTGCATTGGTTGCATTGGTTGCATTGGTTGCATTGGTTGCATTGGTTGCGTTGGACCCCGTCATTCCAAATGTTTATATGTTTATATTCAGGTATGTAAACATTTGAACGTATTTTTATATTGATATTTGTGTAAACCAAACATTGCAGTAAAAATTGATAATTAAAATGAAGCCCTTATTTTAGCAGCAATCGCGATCTGCAAACAGTTGTGCAATTATGTCGTCAGGACAATCAAGACAATCAGGACAATCAATACAGTCTGGATATTTGGAATTAGCAATCGGTCCCATGTTTTCGGGGAAAACCACGTGGCTCACAAATTTGCACAAGCAGTGCACCTTTTGCAATATGCGCGTGGTGGTGGTGAATTTTGCGGGTGACACGCGATACACCGCGGTCGGAGACACGCTCCTTTCCACGCACGATCGCACCATGATTCCTTGCATCATGTGCACCACGATTGGTGAACTGGAAACAACGCATGCGGATGCAGTTGCTGCTGCAGAAGTGCTGCTTATCAATGAAGGGCAGTTCTTTAGTGACATCATGCGCGTGTTACGGTTCGTGGACGCAGGCAAGCGCGTCTACATGTGCGGTCTGGATGGAGACTTTGAAAAAAAACGCATCGGTGCATTTCTGGACCTGATTCCGCACTGCGACAAAGTGTGTAAACTGACGTCGCTGTGTAGCATTTGCCGCAACGGCAAGGAAGCGATTTTCAGCTTCAGAACCACCACCGAAACCGACCAAATTGTGATTGGCAGCGACAACTACATTCCGCTGTGTCGCGCATGCTACACCACTGAAACCGAGAAAAAATATAACAAAACAACTTAAAATGGTTTGAACAAATCATGCATAATACATTTGTGCATTTCTTGATTTTTAGTTTGCAATGCCTTCCAGAAGAGCAAAAAAACCGACCAGTGATGTTAATGTGACGTCCAGTGATGTTAATGTGACGTCCAGTGATGTTAATGTGACGTCCAGTGATGTCGTAACTGTAGAGAAACCCATTGCAAAAAAACGATCACGCAAACCGAAACAAGCAGTTGAAATGCATGTAACAGAGGTTGTTATGGCTACTACTGAAGCCGAGACTGTTGTGGCTACTACTGTGGCTACTACTGAAGCCGAGACTTTTGAGGTAAATAAACCCGCATTGGAACCCGGGACAACACCTACAAAAAAACGCGGGAGAAAACCCAAAGGCGGTAAACTTATTCAAAATTTGACCAACGACAATGTGGCGGTTTCAATGGTCCCCAACATCATACTGCATTTGAAATGCGGGGCTGCCGATATTTCCCCCTCCGCTTCAAACCAAAGTTTCAAAGAGGGTGACGTGGTTTCATTCAATGTGATGGATAACAAGGGGACCGATTTGCATGATTTGTATCATTCGGAAATGTTGACGCCGGATTCCATAACGGCATTGAAACACGGCAACGCGTTGGTTGGGAATAACGCATACAATTATTTGAACGACGCTGGATCGGACGACGATTGCGACGAGAACGGCAACAACACCACAAAGAACATCATGAAGAAGCTGAATCACCTCAAAATTTCGTTCCACATGAGCGATTTGTATCAGACCGTTGGCGCGGCCCCGCGCAGGTCGTGCTGCTTTTGGGACACGTGCGATTTTGACACGCCGCCCGTTTACTTGCCCACATGCGTTTCCAACACCGGCGGTGGGTACGTGGTGAATGGCTGTTTTTGCAGCCCGGAATGCGCGCTGGCGTATTTAATGAACGAACGCATTGACACGTCGGTCAAGTTTGAGCGCTGTCAAATGTTGAACGCCATGTACGGAAAGGTGAACGTGAGCATCAAACCGGCGCCGAACCCGCATTACACGCTCAGCAAGTTTTACGGGAATCTCTCCATTCAAGAATACCGGATGCTGTTCAAGAGCGAGCAAATTGTGTACGTGGTGAGCAAACCTCTGACGCACATTTTGCCCGAGATTTATGAAGAAAACAACGACTTCATGCTGAACAACAAAAGCATTCCAACCAACAACTACAAACCGAAAAAGAAGACGAGCGCGTTTGGATAACGTTATAAAATTAAAAAATTGAAATTTGAAATTTGAAATTTGAAATTTGAGTGTGATGCAACCGATGGATGCAATAAAAATTCTAAAACTAAAGACGGCTTCGCATGATTCGCAATGAGTTCGCAGAGGTTGCATTCGTGTCATCAATGATATTGAGTAATTCAAGTATGCCATACGGGTCTCTTATTTCATATGACTGGAATTTGCGTGCCTCTATTTTTTCATGGATGTCACGAATTGCGGCATTCGCATTCGCATTATGTTGTATTGTCTGGTTTGTCTTTACTGCATTGTATTCCATTATGTATTGGATTGTAATGTTTATTAGGATGCATTTATTTTATTTTCTCTCGTTATACACATAACCAAAATCAAAAAATGCCCGAACGAGGACTAAACATGGTGATGCACTCCGTTGTGATTGGCGTTGCATTGTACGCAGTCATGGTGCTGCTGTTGAAGCAGTCTCCCGCAGTGGCGGAGAATCGCAGCACACTGATTGCGGCGTGCGTGCTCATTTACATGATTGTGTATGGACATGGACTGCCCGGTCGCATCAACCCGCAACTGTAACGGATCTTGGTTTATCAAATATGCAAATACTTTTTGCATATGTGACCTGTGACATGTGACCTGTGTTTAGTTCAGCCAGAGTCGTTGACGTCTTCGTATTCCAGCGCGCCCCCGTCGTCCGCGTCGCCGTAGTCATCGTCTGCGGGTAGTGCGCGCAAACTGTTATCTTCGGCTTCTATTTGGTCCGCCTCGCGTTCGGCGTCCCCGTCCAAGAAGATTTCGCGCTGCATTTCCGAAACAAAGTCGCGCCGGTTCAGTTGCCGTTCCTTGCGCAGCTGCTGTTCCATTTCTTCGCGCTCCCGGTCGTACGTGTCGCCCACGTACTGGCGCAGCCCTTTCTGCATACCCACGTTCCAATCGCCCATGCGGTGGTCCTTGAAAAACTTTTCAATTTCGCGCTGGTCTTTGGTCATGCCGTCAAAGCTCTCCACGATGAGCTCCTTCTCCTTGTCCTTTGTGCGGCGCACGCGCTCCTTGATGGTGTCGGCGTTCATGTCTACCGCCGCGCGCTCGTCGTCCACGATGTCGGCGTACGCGAACAGCAGCTCCACGATGGTCTTGGCCACGACGGTGCGATCCATTTGCAGGAACTGCACTTCTTCCACGGTACCAAACCCCTCGGCCGCGGCTTCTTCCGCGCGCAGCGTGGCGGCAACTTGCTCGTCCTCTTCCACGGGCACCGTTTCCTCAATGATGACGCCCTCGTAATCCACCATGCGCGTGTGTTCCGCCAGCAGCTCTAAGAAAAAATACTTGTAGAGCAGTTGCACGGTGCGGTTGTCAAACACGGAGAACGTGGTTGTTTGTGTTGTTTGTGTTGCCCTTTGTTGCGGGGCGATTTCCGCAAAGAACGGGACCACGCTCATGAAGTGCATGAGCACGCGCACCCGGCGCTGCAGTTCGGCGAGAAGGGACGCAAGCTGCCGGTCGCCGTAAAATTTGTGCAAGCCCGCGCACGTGCGGGAAATGATGTTGCGCACGTCTTCGCGGTGGCCGTCGCTGAGCCCCCAGTGTGCCGGGACCTTTATGCTGTTCGCGTCGCGCTGCACTTGGTGGCATATCATGCCCGGAAACACGTGCGCAACGCTGTGCATGCAGTTTTTCGTGAACTGGACCGCGCGATTCAGCGTGGCGTCGTCGGATTCAATGACGCTGCCGCGTTTTTGGGGAGTGAACTCCATGAGCGAGCCGAACACGGCCTTCAACTTGGTGCGCTGCCTTGAAAAGTTCGGCACGTTGACCCGGTGGGCGTCCAAGAATGAACCGATTTGAGCCCAGCGGTCGTCGCACAAGTTGCTCAAATACGACTTGAATTCGCGCATTTCGGGCGTTTCTTCCGACAGCGCCAGGTCGTACGTGTCCATGATGGCCAGCACATGGGCCTGCAGCTCGTTGGGAATGATTCCTTGTGCTTTTGCCTGCAACTCGGCGAGCATGTCGCGCAGTTGCTGGTCGGACGACCACGCCGGTTTATCCAGCTGAATGGGCAGCACGTTGTGGGCGCACACCGCCTGCAGGAGCTGCATGAACGCGTCGCGCGTGAAATTGACGCCGCGGCGCTTCAGCCGCTCAATCTGCGTGGTGACGGGGTCGGACGCGCTGAACTCGTCGGGCGCGGGCTTGTTCAAGCAAAAGAGCTGCAGCTGCGGCGGCACGGGGCGCAGGTTGTTGTAGTTGCAGAACGCAATGAACGCCATGTAAATGGTGCGCTCGTCAAACTGCGGCGGCAGCGCGGGGAACGTGGGCTTGCTTGTTGTGGGATCGTATAGCGTGGCTGCCTTCCCCAGCTGCACAATGCGGTCTATGACGGCCTGCGTTTTCGCGGCGTCGGCATCGCATTCCCGGATGCCCGGGCGCTGGCGCACGAAAAAGTCCAGCGTGGTGCTGTCCACCCCCTCTAAGCAGCACGCGTTCTGCAGGAACGGCACGCCACCCTCGGTCTGCGGCCGCAGCAGCAGCTGCGTTCGGTGCTTGCTCACCACTTCCTGCACCAGCTGCTGTATGCCGAGGGCGAAGTACATGACCTTGGCTCTCAACACACCGAGCTGTTCGGTTTGCTCGGGCTTCCCGCGCCGCAGGTTATCGTCCAGCCGTTCCATGAACTGCGGCGACACCGGGTTGGTGGTGGGATTCACGACGCCACCCAGCGGCGGCAGAAACGTGGTCATGCGGCGGATGTCCAGCTCCACGGGCACGAGCTCGTCCGCGTGCGCCGCGAGGTACTCGCGCTTGAGCGCCAGCAAGTCGCTGATTTCGCCGTTGGTCACCGCGTACTTGTTCATGAAGAGCTTGATTTTGTCGGCAATGCCGGCCTCCTTCATGTCCTTGATCGCGCTCCACGGCTCCACGGACTTGCTCTTCAGCTGGTAGGCAATGCAAGCCACGTAGCGAATGCCGCTCATGTCCTCCTCGCCGAGCAGCGGGTAGCCGATGAAGGACCGCACGCACCCGGGCTGCGTTTTGTTGGTCTTCAGCGACGGAATGGCGGTTTGAACGGCCACCGTCAAAAAGGTGAGCGCGTACAAGAGCAGCGACTGGTGCAGTGAGTCCTTGAACGTGGGCAAGCGCTTCTTCTCCTTTTCAAAATACGCTTGGGCCGCGCGGTTGTATTGCTCCTCCGATTTGAGAGTGGCGTTCAGCGTGGCCATGGTCTTCTCCACGATGAACTCGCGCAAGGAATTCAGGTCCACGTGCAAGTAGTTGCCCATGGACGTGACGACGTTGGAAATCATGACGGCGCGCGGGTTGTCGTACTTCTTGGGAACCGTGGATTTCGCGGCGGTTGCTGTTGCTGTTGCTGTTGCTGTTGCTATTGATGTTTCGCCCTCGCCTTCATCCACGTCCAATGCGCTGCGGAAATCGCTGCCCTCCTCCGTGGCCGATTCCAGCAGCATGATGACGTAGCCGCTGTGCTTGTCCACCACGGCGTTGCCTTCGTCGCTGATCTCGCCCTGCTCCCGACACACGGTGCGCAGCACCGACTGGTAAGACGGCGCATTGGATGCGGATGCAGACGCAGACGCCATGAACGCCGCCGCCAGCCGGCGCAGAAAAGCCGGCAGCAGCTTCACGTCGGTTTTCACGCAGTACAGCCAGTGCGGGTCCTCGCCAAACCGCTCGTTGGACCCGCGCGTGTAGCGCTCCGCAAAATTCAGGACGTCCGCGCTGCGCTTGACGATGTCGGTCTGCCCCAAAATGATGGTTTTCAGGCGCTCGTACGGCGACTGCAGAATGTCCTGGAAGTCGTCGGCGCTCACTTGGTGCCGCAGCTGCGCGTCGTTGTATTTCGTCATGCGCGCGTATTTCATGTGGCGCAAGCGCGGCAGCACGGTGTCGTAGTAATTCAGCTTGCCCGTGATGCGCTGCACGGTGCGTTCGCGGGT
>Ga0172365_10003872_pt1 | contig 11092 bp, 10 predicted proteins | sample LakKivSesite48cm_FD_114535 | JGI IMG/M metagenome (GOLD analysis project Ga0172365, IMG submission 114535) | Sediment microbial communities from Lake Kivu, Rwanda - Sediment site 48cm | ecosystem: Environmental > Aquatic > Freshwater > Lake > Sediment | place: Rwanda: Western Province, Lake... | reverse complement strand
CGGAGGGCCTGCACGGCATTCGGCATCTCCTGGCAGGCTATCAGGCCAAGCAGCACCAGGAAAGACGCACCAACGACAGAAGCCTTCACTCTCATGCTGAGCACGGGTCTTCCCGGCTTCTCATCCTGTTCGATATCCCTGACGGCAGTCATCAGAACACTCGCCTGACCGTTTTCAGCACCTCTACGAAGGAGATTCCAAGGAAGAAACAGAAAGATCCGAAGAGGCCAATCGTTGTCGGTTCAGCAAGGTTCAGCCATCCGATGGCATGAGAGGCTATGGGCACGGCCAGGATGACTGTCAACAGGTATGCGGCTAGGTCGGTCCTGGGAACCAGAGATTGCTGTTGTTCCCCACCGCCGATTCTGGCAAGGTTGGCAACGGCAAGCTGTGTGAGTTTGTAGGGTCTGTCCCTGCCCAGCAGTTTCCTTGAGACCATTCCTTCTGATTCCAGTCTCCTGATGCCCCGCGTGATCCTGGTATGGCTGGACTTGAAGCCTTCCTCGGAGGGGTGAATGCCGTAGACTTGCTCGACAAGCTCGGTAATGGTCTTTCTGCCCTCGACAAGCTGCCCAAGAATCCCGACCAGGAGCTCATCACCGATGTCCAGGCCCTTCAGCTTGGAGACTCCTTTCCTGACTTCATCTTGGAGTCGGTCGATGTTGTCATGGCCCACTCGGAACACTGAGCCCCCTTTGTCGGCTCGTCTATTTTAAGGCAGCGATATCCTCAGAATTGAGGATACCCAGGAAGCGGTGAGAAGGAGTGATACGAGTTCCCGAAACACGGAACCGTAATGGTGTTGCGGGCTGATCCTTTCCTAGAACCATTTCAGACACCGAGAACCATCATTGTGCGCTGGACACAGCCTTCACGTCGGCCAGGCAGTAGAAAGGCTTAAGTGGCCCTAAGCCCAAAACGATATCGGGAGATGGCCACGGTAACGCCTCATCTGTGTCTGGGCGTTATGCTTCTGCGGGTATGCGAACCAAGTGGATCGGCGATTGGGTGAGCTCGGGTGTCTGGGATGGGTTTGTTTGATGGGATGAGGCAGAGGGTTGAGGAGTCTTGGGCCAGGGAATTGAGTCCTTCGGGGCAAACGCCCAGGGCTTAATGCGTTCGATCGGTGACGTAGAGGTGGTGATGGACGGGACGAAGGAAGCCTACTTCGAACTGCGCTTCGAGGAGTTGTTGGACACCTATGAGAGGGCCGGAGTTATGCTGGATCGTATTGAGGGGCAAGCCTTGGATCTTAAGGACAGGAGCCTCCTGTGGGTCTACGTCATTGAGTGGCTGGGGGTCACTGGAACGGCTCTGTTCGCGGGGTTCGTCCTGTGGACGATCATGGTGCGCCGGAGACTTTGCAGAGAGGCCAGCGCCACCAGGCTGACACTGTCTGCAGTGTATCCTCGGTGAAAACTTGGTGGGACAGATCAGGCGGTTCGGGAGCAGACACCAGTGATGCAGACAATTCTGCGAAGTAGGCGATCCTCAGTTCTCGGATACCTATAGGTCGAGCGATGACAGAACCTCTGTTATTTCCCTCCGATCTCTGGGTTCCGAGTGCCGAGCAGGCCATTACAGGAATCGGCGATATGCGGCCAGCCCTGGCATCCGCTACATCATCGGTTGCACGCGCAAGAAACTCTGGGCGCGGGCGTCCTGTTTCTGCGTGGTAAAACCTTAAAGACAGAATTGTGGGCAATCGGTGGGCGACGGGAAGTTGGCGCACACATTTCGGTGTACTCTCAGTGAAATCGCAGAGGAATCTGCTGGTAGATGGCTGCCGGTCCTAAGTGGCATCCTATGGTTAGTAGCCATTGCCATCAGTGTCATAGATCTCGTGATGCTCCGGCGTGGCAGATACACCCTTGCGGCAGTCGGGTTGGCTGGCGCCGCCTTCCTTCTGGGAGGGTTAGGGCTATACGTGATAGCTCGCAGGGCTCTCGGAGAGCTCTTTTCAGAAGCCGTCAGGATCATACCTGAGCACAGACTCATCACCAGCGGACCCTACCGCCTGATTCGACACCCGATCTATCTGGGTGAGGTTTTTTTCGGCCTCTCGATCCCGATGATTCTTGGTAGTCTTTATGGCTTCATCATTATGCTGGCTCCGATACCTATGTTGATCTACAGGATTAGGATTGAAGAGAGAACACTTGTTTCCAAGTTCGGGCAGGAGTACTTGGATTATGCTAGCAAAACCAAGAAGCTCATACCTTACATCTACTAGATTCTACGACTCCTGAGCTTTGGCGAGTAGGCAACGCAGTTGCCAAACCAGCCTCCGGGCGATCACCAACCACGAGCCTTGGTCGGGGAGTGGACATAACGTTGTGCGCGGACTCTGTGCTCCTATTCACGGACACCATATGTCCACCTCCGACCAAACCATGCTCTGCTGTCGACAGAGATCGCCCAGGATGGTCGAAGTTCCGCCAATTCCCTGTCCTAGATGAACTGGCACGCCCGACCAGTACGGCCGGCATCGCTCTGGCGACGGGATAGGCCCAGACCCGGTTCTCATTCTTCGTGCTGAGACTCACCCAAAGACGCGGCAAAAAAGCCCATGTTCGGATGATATTGCACCCAGCACGTCAAGGCTTGGGCCGAGGCAGATTCGGGATGTTGAACAGTCAGAGAGCGCCGGCGGTTCGCCTTTCGGGGTTTCAAATCCCTCCCCAAAGAAGACTTATCAGACGCCATGAGGGGGTAGATGGCGTGCTCTCGAGGGTCCTTCGATACTGTTACGAGGTCTCAAGGAACCAGTGGCTCAGTGCTGGCGAACTCGAGGCGCTTCAGGAGACAAGGCTGCGAGCCATCCTGAAACATGCGTATCAGAATGTCCCACTCTACCGCAGCAAGTTCGACAAGGCCGGAATCAGTCCGGATGACATTCATGCTCTAGAGGACTTGGCACGAATCCCATTTGTCACCAAGACCGAGATTCGGGCCGGTTTCCCCGATCAGAGCACGGCGAGGGGATACGATATGAACCGCTGCGTGAAGATGCCCACCTCAGGGACAAGCGGAGGGCCCATGCCCGTTGTCCTCGACAAGAGATACTGGGACTTTGTTGTGGCGAACCGATACTACAGAAGGACAATGGCCCTGGGATTCTCGCCTTGGGACAAGATCATGGAGATCGAATACAGAGGCCCAGTGCACGACGCTACACCTGCTAATGCCGGAGAAAGGGGTGAACCCGAAAAAAGGTCACGAGGAAGGGCAGCGCTGGGACCCTCGGCATCGTTGTTCAGACGTTGGGTGAGGAAATCCTACATCGCGTACGGCGCCAATGAGATCATTGAGGACATGGTCAAGTATCGGCCGAGGATAGTCTATGCCACGCCTTCGTACCTCAGGCTTCTTGCAGAGGCCCTAACAGATCAGGGAGTGGAGAACGTGCGGCCAGACGCCCTGGTTGCTACAGGGGAGGTCTTTGACGAGCCCACGCGAGAATTCCTGGAAGATACTCTTGGCTGCGAAGCCTTCACATCGTACGGAATCAACGAGGTCCAGTCCATATCCTGGGAGTGCAAAAGGAAAGAAGGCCAGCACATAACCGCAGATTCGGTAGTCTTGGAGGTTGTCCGCGACGGAGAGACGGTCGGACCTGGGGAGGAGGGGGAACTCGTACTGACCGGACTGATCAGCCGCGCCATGCCGTTGATAAGATATCGCACAGGGGACATCGGGGTACTCGATGAGAGCAAGTGCTCCTGTGGGAGGACCCTTCCCCTCCTGAAATCGGTGGAGGGAAGGATTGTCGACTGTTTCACCTTGCCGAACGGTAGGACGGTGACGCCCAAGACAGTCCAGACAGCGATTCAAGGGACAGCCGGCGTGTCAAGGTACCAGGCGGTGCAAGAGGACGAAATGAAGGTCAAAATCGAACTGATGAGAAAGGAGAGCGATGCGGAGGTATCAATCAGTGAGCTTGTGGCAAGATGCCATGATGTCCTGGGGGACGATGTGGAGATCGAGGTTTCGGTCGGCGATAGGAGCAACCTAAGGGCGAAGTTCAGGCCGGTGATATCGAAGCTAACGGTCGCCGGCGAAGCCCGGTGGACCATTCCCCGCGGATAGAGAGCAACCGGCATCCTGAGTGCCCGCTCACACCGAAAAGGCAGTACCCCAACTATTCTACGAAGGGGGCATGATCCCCGATGTCCAGAACTCATCGGTATAGATGTCGTCGATGGCCGGGACGGTTCCAGTGGGCTTGAAGTTCTGCACCACGAAGGTCCGCGTCTTGTTCACCATGTCCCTCGAAATGTAGCCGAGTCCGTGGCTCTCCACATCCGGCGATACCCAGTCCTTCATCTGGGCTTCGATGTGGTACTCCGCAATATCGCGAGGCACCTCCGGATGGTACTTGATCAGGATATCCACGGCCTCCTCGGGGTGTTCCATGCTGTACCTGTATGCCTTCAGCGAGGCTCTAACGAAGCCCCTGACGACATCTGCCTTCTCGTTGATCATCCTTGCCGACGTCACGATGGCCTGCATGTAAGCCTCGAGCCCGTAGTCGGAGACCCGAAAATACCGGACGCCCTCCTCAGGGATGCCGTAGTTCTCCGCGGCCTCCTGCGTGGAAGGGTCCCATGGCAGGTCGAAGATTGCATCGACGTCTCCCCTTGCCAGCATTACGTTCTTTGTCTCGCCACTTGAGTGGACAATCTGCACCGTGTCCGGATTGACGCCCATGAGCGTAAGAGCCCCAGGGATCAGAATGGTGGTCAGCTCGGCGGCACCTCCGCCTGATATCTTCTTCCCTTCAAGGTCTGAGGGTTTGACTATCCCACGGCCATCTATGTAGACGCAGACAAGTGCATGCCTCTGGACTGTCTGTGAAATCACCTTCACATCCATGGTCGGGTCGTTCGCCCTCAACAGCATCAGAGTTGAGATGTCCGCCCAGCCAAAGTCAGCTTTTCCGAGCTGAACGCTCTTGATGGTGTTTCCTGAGCCAGTGCCAACTTCCACCGTAACATTGAGCCCCTCATCAGAGTAGTAGCCTTTGTCTATGGCCACGAAGAACGGCGAGTGGTAACCTCTAAGCCCATAGTCCAGCTCTAGGACCAGGGGTTGCGGTTTCCGAGGTCCAGACATCAGATACCACCCGGCAACCAGCCCGCAAACCATCACTACCAGGACTAGCGCTATCCTACCGATCCTCTTTTCCATGGTCTCGCCTAGCTTTTCCGCGCCTCCGCGTTTAGGCTCTCTTGATGCTTGCCAGCGATTGCGTCACTGCCCTATCTGCCGAGACGACGGTTGGCTCCTCGATCCCTGGCCTCTTCCTCAGGAGGATTGACCGGACATATTAATCCACGGCCTTCCCCTTGGCCATTCTCTCCGACAAGGTTTCGAATGCACCCAACGTACGCTGCGAACTCCTGAGTAGTCATCACATCGATTCCCCTTGGCCTGGGCAGACCTATCTCGATAACGCCTCTCACTCTGCCAGGTCGAGGACCGAGAACGACGATACGGTCTGCCAGCAAAGTGGCTTCCATAATGCTGTGCGTTACGAACACGATTGTCTTACCCTTGGCTCTATGAATCCTGAGCAACTCAAGGTCAAGTTGATCCCGGGTCAAGGCATCGACTGACCCGAACGGTTCGTCCATGAGCATGATCGGGGGATCACGTATGAGACACCTGGCCAGCGACACCCTTTGCTGCATTCCCCCCGAAAGCTCGAATGGATACCGGCTCTCAAATCCGTCCAATCCGACGAGGTTGAGCAGTCGAAGCGCTTCCTCGCGGTAGTCCTCTTTCCTGAGGCCCAGCATTTCCACTGGGAGCAGGACGTTGTCAATGATCCTCCTCCACGGGCATAGGAGAGGGGTCTGGAATATGAAGCCGATCCCGGTGACAGGTTCTCTCACGGGAACGCCGCCGATGCGTATCTCACCATCGGATGGAAGCGTCAGCCCGCAGGTCATCTTGAGGAGAGTGGTCTTCCCGCACCCGCTCGGGCCGACAACGCTGATGAACTCACCTTCTGAAACTTCGAATGAGATGTCTTCTAGGGCAGGAACGGGGCCGCCCCGTCTGGCCGGAAGGTAGGCTTTGCTTACGTGTCGATATGCTATGGCTTTCTGTGTCGAGCCCATTTGACGTTCATCTCTCTATCGGTTCTCCCTCTCGAGATAGTACCATTGGATGGCGGTCCTCTCAGTCACATCCACGGCCACAAAGAGAACTACGCCCAAGACAAAAAGGAGAACAAGGGCGGCGGCCATCATGGGCGTTTCTCCGTACGACAGACCCATCAAGATCAGATAGCCAAGTCCCGCTTGGCTTCCCGTGAATTCTGCGACAACGGCACCTATGACCGAGAGCGTGGATGCTGTCTTCAACCCTGCAAACATGTGGGGCAGTGCGCTAATCAGGTATATTTTGCTGAGCATTCTCAAGGCAGGGGCGTGGAGGGACCTACCCAAGTCGACCATGTCTGGTTCCACAGAGGTCAGGCCAAGCAAGGTGTTCAACACCAACGGGAAGAACGACATCAGGGCGGTGATAACTACTTTCGGAACAAGCCCATAGCCGAACCACAAGAGCAGGAACGGAGCAACGGCAACCTTTGGCACCACTTGTGAAGCTACAAGCAAGGGATACATCATTTTCCTGATTGGCGCTGAGTAGAAAATCAGAATGCCCAGCAGCACGCCGGCGGATGCGCCGGCCGCCAGTCCGAGCAGTACTTCCCAAGCCGTAGTCGCGAAGTTGGACATCACGACGCGGGGGTGGGACATCATATACAGCATGGCCTCTGATGGGGAGGCCAGCAGGAATCTAGGTATCAAACCGCTCCTTGCGCCCGCCTCCCAAGCAAGGACCAGCAGAGCGAGAATGACTGCCGACATGATGACTTCTTTCGTTAGGCCGACGACACGGCGCCCTCTTGCCACTCCGTTGCGCCTCTTCCTACACGGCAGCCGATTCCCCTCCATATATGTCCTACGTCAGGCATTCTGTACATGTGCAATGGAGCCAACGCTTTTGCAGAAGGAATGTTTTGATTCCGTTCTTGGGTATACCGGGTGTGAATCAGCGACTTGGATTTGGCGAGCAGGCTACCTGTATGGGAGAGCTTCACCCTTTCAGCCATCCAGAAGGTCCGTTTCAACCAAGCACTTGAGTCTCACCCGACATCGCAGCTCAAACCAAATGTTTCCCGGCCTTGCTCAGGCGTTTGGGCAGAAGAAAGGCCTGTAGAGCACGCGTTGGCTGTGGGCGGAGGGGGCTGGTGTATTCACATTGCGCGCCCAATCACGGTTCTGCGTCCAACGCGGAACAAGCCCCAAACGGAGGAGATCGTCAGTCCACCAGTTCGATCTTGGGCTCTTTTGGCAAATGTGGCGCGCTCCCCAGGACGAAGGTAATCCACGCTTGCCATGTCGGCAGAATGCCGGTCTCCGGACTTGTGGAGTTGTAGACCTCGTTGGAATAAAGCCAGGATACTCTGTCCTCAGCTCGTATTCGTCTTATGAGTTGAGGTTTGTTCGAATCGCATAGTACCTCGACTTCCCCAAGAACCCTCCACGTCAGCTCCCTTAACTGATTGTAGTATTCCCGCTTGAACTGACCATATTGGATGAACATCAGGATGAGCCAGACAGAGACAACCCAGATCATGCCCTTTAGACATCCCAACCATTGTTCCTTCTTCCATAGTGCAATGATCCCGACAAGAACAAACCCAATCACCAGTGACCCACCGAACGAGATTTGGAAGAGATGATTCTTGCGATCCTTGACCTCATTTCCGAGAGGCCTTCGGAGAGCAAGAAAATCCGGGACAACAAAGACCAGAAGAAGCACAGGTGGGCCCACAGCGGAAGACAGGGCCGTATGTTCCTGTCCTACGACTGGTATCAGGACGGAGACAACTAGGGTGATTAACGCGGATCCCATCAGGCGGGTGAACTGTCCTTGTTTCCCTTCCCAACTTGATATCAGAACTCGCAGGTCCGCCTTGAGATCATCGAGGGACATTGCTCCATCCGTTGTGTCTGTGTCGGATGGTATTTCCAGAAGTGCACCCCCTCACTGCTGTTGTTCTGCCCCATCTCTCTGATGGCAACACGAAATCCTAGTAACAGCTTCTCTTCTCTTTAAGGTATTCCAGTACCTCCTTCATGGCGCCACGCATCATCGCAATCTCGCCATTCCTGCTTTGAGCCCATCACCTTGGTAGCGACTAGTGGTAGTTGTGGCTTCCCATGCAGCCATGGCCAAGAGCCGTGCATAGGCGCCCCGCACCCAATCGTGGTTATGCGGGTGAGCCGAGCCAGTAGAAGTGTGCAGGCTAATTCGCCTGACGTGTGTTAATCGAACTGGTCGGTAAGGGAGGACATCTGACCGTTGTGACCAGAGCTCGATCTTCTTGGTGAAGCGCGCCCGCGCCGGAAACTCCTCGGTCAGTTACTTCTTCAGTTTCTTTCTGCGTGACCATCCTAAGTGTTTGAGCGACCCGCACATCACTGCTACGGTGGTGACGGTGGCTGCCCACCACAAGGGACCTAACGCCAGCGTGAGCAGAACACCCGAGGCCTGGTCGTGCAGGTGACTATCCCACTCAGGGTTCACCGCTTCCAATCGCCCACTACCGAGCGCCAAATTCAAAGCAGGCTCCCGGACGGACCAGCGCAACGAGGGCTCTTGTCCTTCAACTGCCTCCCTCAACTGTTCCCAGGAATCAGTCAGGTCGACGTCGACGCTACCCTCAAAGGTTATGCTCTGGTTCGGATCAATCCGGCCGAACGTGAAATCCATCGTGCAAACGGTAATCGTATGGATCGAGGAGGACATCGGGGTATCCCGCCACCTCTGAATAACCCCCCGGACTGTCACCACCCCATGCTTTGCTAGGTCGGTTCCGCGGTTGGAGACCACCAATTCGTAGGTTCCGGTGAACCGGGGGATGTTTTCCGGCACCTGTCCGGCCGGGGTTTCGTTCACCAACACGGCGAGCCTGGAGCAATCCGTCGTGTCCACCCAATTCTGCAACTCCAGATCGAGATCCGGGTAGTCGTACCTGAGAGGATCGGGATCTCTGCCATCGACGAGACGGTCACGATCAGTATTCGGGTTCTTCGGATCGGTCCCCATGATCGCTTCCTCGCGGTTGGTCAGACCATCGAAATCCCTATCCCTCCAGCGGACATACAACAAACCAGCAAGGATTCCCAAGGTCACTATGACAAGCACCACCGACACAACAACTGCCCTGGCCTTGACCGCGCGTTGGACGCGCAATGCGCGTTCCCGAATGCCGAAGCCGCGCCAACCAGCCTTCCTCCAGAGTCGGCTGACAGCCAGGCCTGAGACTGCGCCTGCTCCTATGATTCCACCAAAGTATATCGCGAAGTGCCTAGTCATTGAACCAACTACTTGCCACAAGGGCATGCCCCCGAACCCGGGGTACCACAATGAGAGGTACGCGGGCAACATCAGCACGACTGCTCCCGATGCTGCGAGCCAAGCGAACAGAGCAGACAGGTATGTCCTTGAGGTAGCCCCGGCGTAGAATCCGGCGACTACCGGTGGTCCAAGGTAGAGAAGGTCAGGTGTTCCAAGGTAGAGAAGGATGATCGAACCCGCTTTCGCGACTGCGAGCATGACCCATCCAGAGAGAATCATGCCGCACATCACGGCAATCCTGAGAATCAGGGCCTTCTTCGACTCGCCCAACTGAATCTGCACCGGGCACACACCCCCGTCCGTCTCGAGTGCTACTGGAAGCTGTCATCAGAATGACACCCGCTCTATTAAAGATACAGGGAGCAGGAGAACGAACGACGTGAGATCAAGCATCACGTCTTCTGACCGCGACCTTCCCGTTCCTCAACTGCTCGAACGCTCTGTGCATTCTGGGCAAGTGCCTTCCGCAATGAGCCAAGATCGTAATGCCCTCGAAGCGCTGTCTGTTAGGGAATGTAGTGTCGGAAACTGCCACTATCGCTGCTTTTAATAGTGCGAAGAGGGGATCGGAATCCTGTGTCTCGGGCCGGATCTGAGAAAATTGAGGAACTGAACCGGAGGGTTAGAAGCGGAGTCTCCAAGCTGGGGGGCCTGGAGATCGGTGACCAGCTAGCTGTGGAGGTGCTGTCCCGGTTGGTGGAGGGCAGGAGGACCTCGTCAGAGATCGTTACCCTCATCTACGGCCTGAAAAGGGGGGATGAAGGCTTCGAATCAAGCTACGGCAGGGTCAGGAGGGAGATAAGGAAGCTGGAGTCCAAGGGGCTGATCTCAAGAAACCTCTTCGGACGGGAGAAACCGTACAGGTTGACGCAACTGGCCGTAACGAACCTTGCAAGGATCGGTGGAGAAGAGAAACAGACACCTCTGATGATGACAACCGACCTTGCCGCATACCTGGTCACCCTGGCGTTATCCGTTCCCAACGCGTTGCAGGCTGTGGGTTGGCTCCAACTATCCGATGTCTGGACCCTTGCCGTTATCACGAGTTTCTGCTTCTTCCTCGGGTTCTCCAGCTCTCGAGTCCTAGTGACGCTACGGAGGGTCTTCTGATGGTTCCAGCCCAGATCGACGTTGAGGAGGATCTGGAATCATGGGGAAGACTGGCGCTGAGCATGAGGGCGAAGGTGTCTGTTGCGGGGCTGTGTTTCCTAGTGGCCATGGGTGTGGTATTCTACTCAAATGTGCCAAATGGTGTGAAAGCTGTTCGCGGCTTGGCGCAAGGCCAACCTCCGGTGGAGAACGAAGATGGCGAGGCAGCATGGAGGGTGCAAGTCTTTCGCCGCGAGAGCGAGCTGATAGTTTGGGCGAATGGAGGACCCCTTGTCGACTTGTGGCCTACTCACTACGACGAATACGACGAAATGACAGGCAGAATCATACTCTTCCAAGTCTCATCGACGACCTCAAGCTGGACGGATCATGGTGAGTTCGAGCCCGATGTGCCTTGGATGGTTGCTGGGAACTGGATGTTCAGGGGCTTCCCCTTGGAACAAGGAAGACCTTCGACCGTGATCGTCGAGATCAAGCCCTATGCATTCGAGGAGAGAGTGGGCAACCTGGACGGGGTTGCAGCTCTGAACCAAGCCTTGCT
>Ga0172365_10003871_pt1 | contig 11093 bp, 13 predicted proteins | sample LakKivSesite48cm_FD_114535 | JGI IMG/M metagenome (GOLD analysis project Ga0172365, IMG submission 114535) | Sediment microbial communities from Lake Kivu, Rwanda - Sediment site 48cm | ecosystem: Environmental > Aquatic > Freshwater > Lake > Sediment | place: Rwanda: Western Province, Lake... | reverse complement strand
TCTTTCTCATTCCCAACGAATAATACCTTTGTACCCTCTGGGATGGAGCATAGTGATTTCATGAATTGTTCGAAACAGAGATAGAATTTATTTTTCTCCATTTCGAATTTTCTGAGTCCTTCATGTATGTGGACTACTTTGTCGTATACTTGGAATCGTAGATCGGCAAATATTCTCTCTTTGCCGTCTTTCTTCTCGATTTTCTTCTTCTCAAGGACTGTCTCAGTTTTCTGGTTGCCCATTGGCATTCTCCTATTCTTCGCGTCCAACTGCATCTCCAATGGCTCTTAGCCATTTAGATGCTAAGAATCCTGGTGATTCTATCTTCTTCAACCTGCTTTCCTTGCTGTACGCTGAGAGTGGTACTTGGATAAGTTCTCCTGTATTCTCTATATTATTTCTAGTAATCCGATTACCTACACCATCCATATAAACCCTATCATTCCATGGCGATTTTACTTGTCCGTTTTTGATGCGTCGTGGGTGTCTTCTTTTGCAGTTTGGACATTCCAATAGGAAGTCACCGTTTATTCCTAGGTTTAGGTTTATGGTGAAGAATCCGCCACAATCATTACAGTTAAATTCGATCAGTTCTCTCATGATTCTTTCCTTAGATTATCAACTGCTACGTCGAGCGCTAAGGCGCTTATTGCGACATTTATAGCGTCTTTGTATTTAGTAACATTAAAGGTTATGTCATTTAGGATATCTTCTGGATCGTCTACGGATTCTTTTTCCAAACATACGATTTGTTCGTTAAGCTCCCCCAGTGATTTGATTGCTTCTTCTTTTGTCATGCTACTTGCCTTACCAAGCCAGCAATCTGGTTCTGATCGAATTCACTGTGATCAGCCACTTTGTATACGTTGGCTAATGATCTGAATGCGAATTCGTCGTGTTCGATCATTAGTTTGCGCATGATTACTGAATCTGTTGGTGGGATGTTGTGATCTTTAAGGACCAAACAGAGTCGTTCTACGATTCGGTATTTGCCATTCTTGTCTTTGGCAAATACTTCTACCATTTGGTGTCCTGGTCTGATGACATACCTGAGATTGGTCTTGCCAATTACTGTTAGTCGGCCTTTGATTAGGTATTCTTTGAATTCTCTGCTTGTTACCATTTCTCTGAGCAGTTCTCGTGCCTTTTCTTCTTGAGGTGTGCCTCTTGGCACTTTAATTACTCGTGTGTCCATGAAGTTCTGTTGTAGTTTGCTCTTAAATAAGAACTTCTTATCTGCGACTGAGAAAATGTCTGAAATGTTGGAAATGTTACTATAGTAATAGTATGTAGCCGGTTGATAGGTAATTACTGATCGATCAATTATTTTGTAGGTATATGTGCTGTTACCACCACCTGTGCCATGTATATTATCAGTATAAATATATTGGTTAACTGTATTATTGACGATGTTTGATGCTGTCGTATAGTATGAATATGTTATGGCTGTATATGCTGATCCGGTGCCTACATCTGAGGATACGATGTATTCGCCTATTTTTCCATTGTCTATTCTGTAATCTGGCATGGTGGTAATTGCCATCTTATCCTCCTACGACAGGAGCCACGAAGATGACTTCTTCCGCGTCTGGATCGAACCGCCCCATTTTCTGGTGTTTCTCGCCCTTGGTGTTGACGCCAAATGCAATATAGCCTTTCTTTATTAGTTCATAGAATCTGTCACGAGCTTGTTTGATTTGGTCGAAGTCGCGCCGGTCCCAAGCAAATCGGTCGTCGCCACTTGGCCCCATTACTTTGAAGTTGATGTTGCCTTCTTTTTTCTTGGATTCGAGTTCTGTTTCGGTGATAGCTGACATGCTGGTATTTCCTTTCTCTTCGTTGGTTTTCCACATTCAGGACAACCGTATAGTCGGAACCACTTAAGTTCTGTGAGCATTTGTTCCTTCCTTAAATACGCGGCAGTCTCGTCTAACATGCCTTATTTCAGCTTCGGCTATTGCTTTAATTCTTGTGTTAGCAAATACCGCCTTGATATCTAATACTTTCGAAATTGCTACAACCGGTCCACTACTTAGACTACCACTGACTTTCTCTTCATGGCCGCAGTGGAGACATTTATATATACCTAGTTGTGCACATAATCTGCTATATTCGTGTATTAGCGCATTTCTTTCGTCGTCTGTCATAAAACATTGTTATCAGGTGTGTCTTGTTGTTAGAACTATATCTGGTGCGGCTCTTCTAGCTCATATTTAGAATTATATCCACCATATCTCTTACGGAAGAATTGAGCACGTTTGACGTATTTCTTGGTTTTTTCCTCAATAGCCTTCATCTCATCTGGTGTTAATTTTCTGAATGTCTTAGCGATAGCGATATTCTCTTCTAATTGATATATATTATCAACTCCTATTATTACTGTTGATATTGGTTGTGATAGTGTGTACATTATCGGTTCCCATGCTGTATTAATACCGTTAGGATTGAAGATATAACTTTGGGCGAATACTTTCATACCTATAATGCCCATTTTATTCTTATTTGCTACTGGTAGTATTGTTTCTATGAATGAAGGATTGACATACTTGTCGGCTGGGTTTACGGCGCATAGGACGGTGTCGAAGTCATGTCTTTTGGTCATTTCGACTAGTAGTTTTGGGCATTCGTGTCCTGTAAATCCTATATTTCTTACTACTTTCTGTTCTTTCATTTCTATTAGGGCTTGTAATGCTCCGTCTTTACCTGTTGATTTATTAACGTCTTCCATGGTGTCTATGTGGTGTATTTGCCACAGGTCTAGGTAGTCTGTTTTTAATCTTTTGAGTGATTTTTCTATTAGTCGTAGTGATCCTGATCTGTCTCTTTTGTGTGTTTTAGTTGCGAGGAATATTTTCTTTCTGAATGGTTTTAGTCCTATACCATAAATATCTTCTGATTCACCATAGATTGGGGCAGTATCCATTAGGCGTATACCTAATTCAAATGCGCGTTCGATTATTTTTACACAATTCTTTTTATTTCCTTGAGTTCCTAATAACCCTTGGCCTCCTAATGATATAATAGGTACATTAAAACCAGTTTTTCCAAGTTTTCTTGTTGGCAGTTCTTTTTGTCTGATGTCTTCGTTGATGTCTTCTGAGATAATTTTTGCTATTGTTTCTGGATTCATAAAATATATTTGACTCAAAAATACCATGAATAGGAGAAGATTGATGAATATGATTGAAATGTTTAATAAAGGTTTTTCTTTTCAAAAAATGAGTGAAATGCTTGGAAAATCTCGTTTTATAATATCATATGAGTGTAAGAAATTAGGATTAAGACGGAATAATATTAATAGGAAGTTAAGCGATGAAATTTTAATACAAAATAAGCATTTATCATCATATGATTTAGCTAAAAAATTTAATGTTGATTCAAGTAATATATGCAAAAGATTTAAACAATTAGGGATTATTAGAAATTTTGACGAAATTATTAAAAAAGGAAATAATAAACATAGGAAATATTTTCCAGATATTTCAATTTTTACTAACATAGATCGAATTGGATGTTATTATCTTGGGTTGTTTTTTGCTGATGGTTCAATTTATAAAAGAAATAAGATTCCAAGTACATTTTCATTAAGTTTACATCAAAAAGATCAAGATATAATATATAAATTAGCTAATGATTTAAAATTACCTAAGAATATAATAAAATTATATGAAAAAATTAGAAAAATAGGTAAATATACTTATTTATCTAAAATGTGCAGAATAAAAATCGAATACCCAGATTTAATTAAAATATTATGTAATTTTGGTATGGAACCAGGGAATTTTTATAAAAGACATATACCTAAAATACCATATCCATATGATTTTATTAGAGGATTTTTAGATGGTGATGGTTCAATTTCCTTCAAGAAAAATAAGAATTTATTAGTAATAAATTTTGCTATTACTTATAAATCATTTGGTGTAGAATTACAAAAATTTATAAATCTTGGCGGTTGTTTAACTAAGAGTAAATCAATTTGGATGTTAATATATTCATCTAGAAAAGCACGTGAGTTATCTAATAGAATTTGGGATAATCCAATTAGAATGTTAGATAGGAAATATAAAAGGTATCTCTTATATTGCCAAAAATAATTTATTTTTGTTGTATTTGGAATGTATCTAATTTCAAATATATTTTGGAGATACATCAATGTCTTGTTGTACAAAGAACAAAGGCACCACTCTCCCGAAAGTCACGAAGGTTAGCAAGCAATCATTGGCTCATCTCAGACTACTTGTGGGACGAAGCGTCCATGAAGCAGTTCGGAGAAAGTCATGGCAACGTGCACAGCAGTAAAAAATGAGAAGATACGTTGTTGTCTGATCATTATAGTGCTTGAGCTTTACGACAAGTCGTTGACGTTCAAAGACTGTATTCTATCAGTTAATGATTCACTTAGGAGTGTTGGGAGAAAACCGCTGACGTCGAAAGAACGTAACATGATTATGGACATACTTCGTTATGATGTGTTTTTTGATACCACTATGTATACTGTTCGTCTGTCTGAAGATGGCGTTCGTGGTGCTGAGTCTATCTTGGCGATGTATATGCAGTACCTTGCATCACTCAACTGAACGATACAAGCAACGGGGTGGTATTATGGATCAGTTGATTGAAGCGATAAATGAAAAGCTTGGCGGTCAATTCCTGAACGAAGTTGAAATATGTGGCAAGAAAGAAATTGGATTCTATAAATTATTTGTTGGTGGTGTTCATATAGCTAATATCCACATTAGTGATAATATGCTTGTCCTTAAATTTCATGATTTCAACGAAAATAGAATTTTTGATATTGGTAATCCTTCTGATTTTAATCCAAATAAATTTATAAGATTCCTTAAAAAACTAATTAATGAATATGCCATCGCTTAGTTACTCAAACATATTGAAGAAGAGAGGGAACCAAAATGAACAAAGCATTACTAGTCGGAATCAATGCTTACCCTAATTGTCCTCTGCGTGGTTGTGTCAACGACATAACCGACATGGCAAACCTATTAGTCACCAAATTTGGTTTCAAACCAGAAGAAATACGTCTACTTACAGACGCCAGAGCTACTACCTCTGCTATTCTTGAGAGAATCAAATGGCTAGCAGGATCACAACCTGGTGATCGAGTATTCTTCCATTATAGCGGCCATGGTGCTCAATATCCAGCCCGCAACGATAAATCAGAGATTGACGGGCAATATGAAGTAATTTGTGTTGGAGAATTAATGCATATCCCCACCAATCATGGGCTTCTGCAGGCTCATAGAGTTTATGATTTATTTAAACAAGGCTATGAAATTAAAACTAAAGTTAATAATCAATTCCATAGAATTATACAAGCATTCAAAACAAGGAAAGAATCAGAGGTACGGATACGATTAAGCAATAATACTATATTACAAATTGGTGAAGATCACCCAGTTTTCGTTTTTGATAATGGGATAATCAGACAGGTTAAGGGGAGAGATATTAAACAAGGTGACCAACTTTTGCGATCTGGTCAATTTTTTAATAAAGGGAATGATATTGATGAAGTCTGGTACCTTGTTGGGTTATTTGTTGGTGACGGTCATTTTGTGAAATCATGTGCAAATGTAATAAATTTCAATGTGCGTTCTTATTTAAATAAATGGTTTGATGTGATAGAAATGATTAAGAAAAATTTTGATGATTCTAAAGTTTCTCATAAGATATACCAACGGAAAAAATATTCTGGTGATGAATTACGTATTAATATTAATTCTCCAAAATTTGCAATGTTGTTGCGTTCTCTTGGTTTTAAACCAGGACGGAAAATGGGTGGGATTAATGAATTACCATTACCATTTGATGAGAAATGTTTAAGGGGTTTTATTCGTGGATATTTCGACGCAGATGGGACATCATCAAAGACATCAATAAAGTTTTCATCGATCGATAAAGAGTTGATTAATCTAATTGATACTTCTCTTAATTATTTTGGAATTAAAGTTGATAGATATGATAGAGTTTCTAAAAAGAGAAATCACAATAAATGTTATATAGCAACTTGTAATAATTCAAATGCTCAAAAATATGCTGATGTTATTGGTTTCGGTTTCCATGAGAAAAATAGATTATCAAAAGAAAGAGTTATTAAATCTGGAGATAAAGATGGAGTCGATTTGAGTGTTCTTGTTAATTTGATAGATAAGTATAATTTACGTTGGTGTGATTTCACGAATGCACTTGGTTTGAAGAAACGATCATATACTAGGTTACGGAATAAAATTTTTAGAACTGATCAGATACTAACTATGGTCAATACTCTTCAAGAGAAAGTAGTAGTTGCGCATGATGTTCTTGATGGAGATAATTCTAAGAGATTAGAAATTGGTGCATCAATTGGTAATATAGAACATATTACTGGAGCAAATCAATTTTCGGTCTTTAATAGATTAGAAAAAAATGATCAAATTGATGTGTGCACTTATGCTGAAAAGATGATTGACGAAGTTGAACCTATACTAAATAGATCATGGGATGTTCTTAAGAATTATAATTTAATTCAAGTCGATGAAGTTAATACTATTCAAGTGCCATGTGATATGTATGATTTCACAATTGAAGATGGAAAGAAGTTTGAAATTAATGGAATCCTTGTGCATAATTGCCCTATTGATTTCGATTGGTCTCCTGGTAAGATGATTACTGATAAGCAATTTGTTAGCGTTTTCAGTAGAATGCCGAGCGGAGTAAAATTTTGTTGGGTTAGTGATTCTTGTCATTCTGGCGATCTTGATAGGAATATGCCTCCTAAATTAAAGGGTAAGAAGAATGTTATTCTTGGTTCAAGAAGATACCCAATTCCGGCTGATATTGCTTGGAGGCAGCTAGTTGCGAAGGATAAAAAGATTGTAACAGAGAATCGTGGTTTTGTCAATGGTAAGCTTGATGTTGGTTTCATCTCTGGTTGTATGAGTAACCAGACAAGTGCTGATGCTAATTTTGGTGGCAAGCCGAATGGTGCTCTTACCTACTTCTTGATTAAGGCTTTAGTGGCTAATCAGAATAGTCCTTTGAGTGCGATTGTCGCCAAGGTAGTTGCCGATATGCGCAACAATCGTTTCTCGCAGATTCCTCAGTGCGAGGGAGCCAGAAGTGGGTTACCTTTCTTAGGATAGAATAATGGAAAAACAGTTACGGAAGCAAGAAATTTCTGAGCTTGTCGATACTGCACTTGATAATGTAATCTCAGAAATGCAAGATGTAAAACTACAGACTCAGGCGAAATCCACGCCATCTGGTTCATTTGAGAAAGCGTGGATTCCTGGATCAAATGTGAAATCTAGTGGCACCTCAAAACAGGTGGCGCTTGAGATACCAGCTGGCGATGTTCATAGTGGTGATGATTGGGTGATGCATACGCATCCGGCTGGTCATCTTCCGATTCCATCATTCCAGGATCTGATTTCTGCTGTTAAGGCTAAGGCTCTTGGTTTTAAAGGTTCGGCTATTATTGCCGATAAGGAATATACTAGTATTGAGCCGACTGATAGAATAATGCATATGATTGGTCCTATTGAGAATGGTGATAATGTTGATAGGAAAATTATGAGTAAACTTGCTGGTTTAAAGAATAATTTAGAGGGGATGCCTGAAGAGGTATTTAAAAAGTTGGTTAAGGCCGGTTTCAATGTTGATTCCAGCCTATTAAAGAAATAAAATAAATAAAGAAGGCCTTAAAAAATTAACAGTTGATTTATTTATGATAGTAAGAGAACACGGCTCAAAGAGGAAGTCTAAGAAAAGGAAGGAGAATTGTGGTGATGAAAGCTGATCTTCATCGCCACCTTTGACTAGGTGGTGCTATCCGTCCAGAAACGTTGCTAAAGATAGATCGAAACCTCGATCTACACAAAATACGCCTAGGGATGTTATTCACACCGTACGAAAATAAAGATTTCCACAGATTTCTAAAGAAATTCGATGTATTGAACAATATTAAATGGACAGAAAACGCCATAAGCATTATAATACAACAAATATGTTGGGATTTAGCAATGGAGAAAATCAAGTATTGTGAATTGAAACTGTCTATATCTAGATATGTTAGAGATTTAGGAATACCACCAGCTGATGTAATAAAGATTATATATGACATGATTTGTTATGAGGAAGAAAGATGGGCTTCGTCATACCCACTGGTGTTGTGCTTGAAGTATGAATCGGATAGGAATGAACAACAAGCTATAGCTGATGTTATAAATAATAAGGCAGTCAGGGGAATGCTAGCTGGTATTGATCTTGTTGGTGATGAGGCATATTTTGATGTTAATTTTTATAGGCCAATTTTCGAGAAGTATAAGGAGGCTGGCCTTGGTTTGGAGGCCCATGTTGGCGAGTCACAATCTGCTGCAAATGTCCAACAGGCTGTTGAGATATTGAAGGTTGATAGAATTGCTCATGGTATTAAGGCTGTTGACCATCCTGATATTTTAGCTATGATCAAAGAGAATAATATTGGTATGGATATAGCTATATCATCTAATATTTATACTGGTGTCGTACAGTCTATAAAGGAGCATCCTGTTAAGAAGTTATTTGATTTTGGTATTGATGTTACTATAGGTACTGATGATCCAGTTATCCTTGGGACTAATCTTGACATGGAGTATAGTTACTTATTCCAATTAGGATTTACTGAAAGCCAGATTATAAAGATCATGGATAATTCGATTTATCATGCTTTTGATAATTTTGTTTCGTCTACATCACAAAGACATCAGACTGGTGGGGTAGGTACCAGCAGCAAGCTTGACTTGCGTAGTAGTACTGTAGGATAGTAATCTATACACGAAGCATGGTATTGTGCCGTTTGGTACGTCTCGATTGTAAATTGTGAAGAATCTGGTTTTATCGAATTGTGGGTAGAATCTATAATCTTGTGGTCCTACTACTAATTGGTTTTTCTTTGCTGGTTTTGTGATTATGCTGTTACCTCTAACTACTTTCCTACTTCCTAATGTCATTCTTGTTTTAATAGTTAGTCCTTTTTGTTTTAATGTATAATCTACGTAATTGTTTTTAGTCTTACCTAATACTATTTCTTGTGTTGGTTGCATATATGGGACGTATTTGTATTCTGGTAGTATAATATCTGGGCATAATTTGTCACTGAACATGTCAACTAGTGCACAATCGAATAAGTCTGTTCCTGTTATAAATGGTAGTGGTACTATGGCTATTTCTATTTGTATATTAGTTGGATCTATCGTTACTGAGTATTCTTCACCGTTTGTACCGCTGCTGTCTATTAATTCCCCATTTATGATGATGTGATTATAATAGTCTTTGGTTGCTTTATAATATATTGTTACTTTATTTTCGAGTATTTTCATGTCTGCCCTGATTGGTTGAGCTAATTCATAATTCATTGAGCGTATGTTGTAGTTGGTCGATCCTGCGAGTGGGTCTGTTCCTAGTGGGGCTAATTCTGGTACTGCTACGGCTGCTATCTTTGGGATTATTCCTGATGAGATGTCTATGCTTATTAGATTGGGTGAGTTTTCATTTATTATTATGCCGTTTACGTATAATATCCATCTGTGTTTGCAGTCTTCGTAGTCTTTGTGTATTGTCCAGGTTGCGTACAGTTTTGTGTCTGATCCTGTTCCACATATCCACATTACTTGCTGGTTTACGGTTTCTAATGGATCTATTGGGAAGAGATCAGTATATCCACAGTTTGTCAATTCCCACCTCCTCGGAGGCGAGGTTAGGCGCTTACTTTCTTGTTGAATCGTGTGTAGGTCAGCAGATTGAGGTTAGCTAGATTGTTGATTTGTTTTAGGTCGACTCGGTTATCTTCGACTATGATGCTAGCTCCGACTTTTAGACGTATCTGCCCATTATTTGTATAGATCTGACTCTGCGGGAATGGTTGGACGTTGATTGTTAGGACTTGTTTTGTACTGGTGATTTGGACGACTGGGACGATTGTATAATTGTCGCTGCCGGTGCTGCCTGTTGACATGTTTAATGCCTCCTCAAATTTATCCTATCTTTGATTACGATTTGTGACAAAAATACTATAAATTGAGGGAGGTAATATGCGATTACATGAATTATCTGGGTCGACTGAGGATGCTGTCAGGGAGGCGGTAGAGAAGGAGCCTGAGTATACCAATTATGATTTGATAAAAATGATGGGTATGGCGATTGGTTTTGATCCATCTCTTAGGAAGGCTAATAAGGTTTTACAGGATAATTATGGTTTTAATCTTTTAGAGCTTTTTGATGCAATGGTCAAGAATCCAGGTAAAGTGCGTCAGCTTGGCAGTAATTATAATATAGAGGATTTGGATATGTTGTTTGAAGCTGTGCTTGGTGGTGATCCGTATCATTCGCCGCATCAGCAACAATATGGATTCCTTTCACCTAATTATAATACATCATTAATCGATATAATTATGCAATATAATATGAATATTCATCCTGAATATGCTAATGATCCAGCTAAGTACATGGTACTAAGGAATATGCTTAAGAATAGTTTATTTAATTTACAAAAGGATATTAAGGATGGTTTTGGATTCCATGTGAATTTCGATAAGAAAATCCCATTGCCTAAACGCGGTGGATATGGACATCGTGGTCATGAGGGTAGTCCGATTGCTGCCCTTGGCGATATGTTTATGTTTTTCCAACAAGCTATTCATTTTGGTGTATGGGCTTGGAATGTTATTAGTCTTATAGCTAAGGGCCATCCTATGTCTGAGATTGCAGATTATATGGAACAATACGAGAGATCATGTAACGATCCTAATGAACCGGCACCAACTGGTTCGCCGATTGATCGTATGCATCCAGAATTGAAAGAAGCTTACTTAGCTCAAGTAGCTAAAGTTGATGAACTATTGAATGCTGGTAAACAAGTTGACACAGAACCTACTGTACAAGAACCTGAGTCAACAATTCCGATTCCGCCAGTTAAGCCAGCTCCAGCAGCACCGATTGATGTTGATGATGAAGACCTTCCAGCGCCAGAGAGTTCTGTTTCTAAGCCGAAAGCGCCAAAGAGTGATGAGGTTCGCCTAAAGGAAGAATGTGACGAAATTGTTGAACTATATAAAACT
>Ga0172365_10003870_pt1 | contig 11094 bp, 18 predicted proteins | sample LakKivSesite48cm_FD_114535 | JGI IMG/M metagenome (GOLD analysis project Ga0172365, IMG submission 114535) | Sediment microbial communities from Lake Kivu, Rwanda - Sediment site 48cm | ecosystem: Environmental > Aquatic > Freshwater > Lake > Sediment | place: Rwanda: Western Province, Lake... | reverse complement strand
TGGGTCCTCCGCTTTCAGATTCCGCAAAAACGATTCTCAACGCTACTATCGAGCAGGATTATGGTTACGCAACTCCTGTTCTATATCGAAGGCTTGCCGCTGCCCTACGAGCTGCTTCGCATGAGGTAGTACCCGTGCCAATTAAAGCTAAGACTCCAGAAGAGCACTGGGCACTTCTTAGCGTTAAAAACCGAATGCTCGCCATTGCTGACGAGTTTGAGGCCCTTTAGTCAGACCCACCACAACCATGAAAGAAACTAAACGCATCAGTCGTTTTGTCGAGTTAAAAGATTACAACATTGACTGCAAGGGTAATGATTTCCTTGAAGTCACTGAGTGGACAAATAGTGAAGGTTTTGACCTTCACCTAAGCCGAGGTCATCAGTCTCTTTCCTTGACTTGGGAAGAATTTACAGCTTTGCATAAGGCTCTTGGTGACTGGATTGAACAACCCAACTCCACGTGTCCGCATATTGTTTCCAGCGATGAAGGCACCAGCTACTGCAAATTGGCTGAAAAAACGGCAGATTTTTTAGCCAAGTTGCGAGCTTGAATTCAATAACCCACGAAAAAGCTTAACTTAAAGGACTACGAGGATTAATCAATAAAAATCTATCTCGATCTAACGCGCTAAAATACAAGTAAATTTAAGCCTTCAATGACTTTAGCTTCTTATCCTGACGAAGAATTAAAGAGACGTAATAGGGAGTACATAGAAGGGCTAAACCGTCGCCGCGACTCCGATTATTCTTATACGGAAAAAGGATTAAACTTTTTAAACTACTTTTTAGATTCGTTGGGCGGACAATTAAACGAAGGGTTACTTAATTCTATGTCCTCTGATCCTTTTGCTGAACTTCTTCGAGGATCTCATCAAAGATCTAACGAATCCTCTGGATTTATGACCCCTTGTGAAAAATGTCGAGCAATTCAAAATTTTAACGTAATGAACATAGCAGATCCATGCAGGGACGTTTGTTAAACTTTATTTAATCTAAATGCGTTTATACTCAGTAGTCAGACCCAATAGTGTTTCAGTTACTTTATAAAGCTAAACTGAACTAAAAGCAGATCCACCTGTGGACGCATCCGCATTTTTAAATCAGTTTATTGCATCTGAACTCCTAGCCGGATCTCCAAGCTTTGAAGTTGGGGGTCAAGGAGGAGATGCTCGTCGGGCGCGGAAAGGATTAAGCCCTTCCGATGTTCGGCGTCTTATAGAAGCGAATCCTGCTTTTGCTGATCAAATTCGTGAAATGTATCTACCCGGTGTTTCGCTACCTCCTGTTCGCGGCGTTTAAATCAACTATTTATATTTATAAAAAAGCCTGTTGTAATTATGGACCGGGAATTTTTTGTTCTTCTGTGTATTGTTTACTGGTTGATTTGCGCATTGGTAATTTCTTTTTTTAAATTAATTTTGCCGTAGTTATGGTCGTCAAAAATCTGGTGTCGTCTTTGTTAGTTTCTGAGTTAAACTAGACGTATTGGGTTACAATCAATGTTTTTACTTCCCGACGGACGTCCGTTAGCCCTAGATGTTGCCTTTAACATCGGCGATACATATTTCCCTGCTAATTGGTTACGTTTAAGTTCGCTTGATGAACGGACAGCTGTAGGGATTACTGAAGTTCCTGATCCCCCGAGTTACGATCAGCGTTTTTATTGGGGATATACGGCTAGCGGAACTCTGATTCCTAAAGATCACGGAGTTCTTGTTTCGGGTTGGTCTGATCAAACTAATCAAACTGCTTATACGTTGTTAGTCCCAACTGACTGGCAGATTATCCGTCAATCTGACGATGGCACACCCGCCGAACCACTGATTGTCACGTGGAGACAGAATATTCGCCAAGCTGCAGCAGAAAAAATTACATCGATTCAAGCTACAACAACTACAGATGAGCTTGCAGCTTATGTAACAGGACCTAATTATCCTGTTTGGCCTCCAGTCCAACCCGAGCCGTCGGGTGTACCCAGCGGGACTGCAGGTTCTGACACCCTTTTATTCAGTCATAACTCGACATCTGCGGGCATTTCCTCGTTTTAAATAAGAACCGGGATATCGTAATCTTGCGTAACATTTACGTAATGTTTCCAAATAACTTCTGAGCTGTTTCCAGCCCACTTTGCTGCCTGAGCTACTGGAATTTTTGCTTCTATCCATCGACTAATAGCGGTATGCCTTAAGTCGTACGGTCGATATCTGTGCTCGATTAAATCTTGTGAGTGCAGTTCCTTCATTCGGTCATAAAAATAACTCTGGAAAGCGTAACGATTATATGGAAATATAAAATCTTCTGTTTTGTTTTGCTTGCTTAAAATTTCCTGACATCTGGTATTTAAAGGAACCCATCGTTTTTTATTTGTTTTTGTTGACATTTTTAAACCGTGTGTAAGTGTGTAATTTGTGTGAACTAAAATTTTATCTTCCTTAATATCCTCCCATTTAAGTGCTCTGACCTCTCCCGTCCGCATTGCGGTTTGCAGCATGAAGTCAGCGTAAGCGTGCCAGTCGTACTTTGTTTTTCTACTACCGAGAGCTTGTAATACGATCTGTGTTTCTCTTTTAGGAATAACGATAATTTCTTCATCTTCTTGAGGAGGTTTAGGTAATTTAAAATTCTGAACAGGATTTTTTGGGATTAATGCGACGTCTTCACTAGATGCCCATCTGTAAAGACTTTTTACATACATCGTTACTCGTCTGCTGGCTTTGATTGGTCGTTGATTTAGAACCCAGGTGATAACTTGCCTCCCTTCGGCTAGGTCTGTTATTGGACAACGATTTAGCCACTTAGTCGCCTGTACGTAGTCCGCCGCGAAGCTCGTGGGATATATTGCAACTTTTTTTTCATTCATAAATTGTGTCCACGCTTCTTGAAGTGTTGTCATGTTGCTTGTAATACTAGGTGTAGCTTACAGTATGTAGAAGCGTTGCCGCATTAACTCTTGTTGCAGTTTCATGTCCTCTTAATTTTTCTTATTTTTTACGGTTTGCAATTTTTAGCTGATCTATGGTTTTGCATTTCGAAAGCTTTAAACTTTAATAAGCTGTGAGATCCTTTGTTGTCGGGAAAACACTGTGTTCAGGAGCTTTATAACGCAAATCCTGAAAAGCTTAATGATGCCTATTTTGTTAAGCAGGCTCTCACGCAGGCGTCGTTAGTTGCATCCGCAACTCTGTTAGACGTAATTGTGCATTCGTTTCCTGTTCAAGGTGTTACGGGATTTGCATTACTAGCTGAAAGTCACATCAGTATTCACTCCTGGCCTGAATCCGGTTACGCCGCCGTAGATGTATTCACGTGTGGGGAAACCACGGATCCGGAACAAGCCTGCTCTTTTTTAGCTGAAGTCTTTGAAGCTCGCAGTCAGCACATTATTACGCTGGATCGGTACATTCCAGATTTTATTAAACCTATTACTGCAATTTGTTTAGATAGAATAGATACAAAGCCGCACACAATTTGTGAGCGACGAACAGCAATTACTGTTTGAACTTAACTGTTTACAAAGAAGTTCAGCTAGAAAAAGATTTCGAAAGGATATTTTTGAAGCTTGGGAGCACCGGTGTGCATACTGTGATCGGAAAGATCCTTCTACGTTAGACCACGTAATCCCGAGGGCTAAAGGAGGACCAACCACTAGAAATAATCTGGTAGCAGCTTGTGCTGATTGCAATCTACAAAAGTCAGACAACGACTTTTTTACTTGGTGGAGATCACAAGAATTTTGGTGCGAAGAAAGAGAGTTAAAAGTTTTACAATGGATTTATGAAGATCCTATAAAAACAGAAGCGGCAAAAGCCTATGAAGACCTCCGCCGCTTAAATATTTTGAAACCAGCAGATTAATTACTGCTTAGCGAAACGAGTCACAATACCAGCAATAATCTCGACAACACGGTAGTATTTTGCAACCGCCTGGTTATCTTTTTGCGTAGGCGTCAGGTTGACGATAACCAAAGCCAACGCGTGGATGGCAAGAAGAATCTCAACGAGACTCTTTGCGTGTTGAATAATGTTGTCCATGACAGGTGTGTGCCGTTTCTTTAATTCTACTAGCTCCGTTTAAACGTGCTTCGTATCTCAATAGCTCCGCCCAATAGTTCTTGTGCTTTTGATCCGTCGGGTTCGTGCTCTATAAGTTTAAATTTAGGTAACTCCTCTTTATCCCACATTGCTTTTATTTTATCTATTTCAATATCAACTTCTTTTAAAGTTTTTTGAACTTTCCAAAGTACCCAATCTGGTTTGCAGTAAGTTAAAATAGCAGCTACTATTTTATTATTTTTAAATAGCTTATAATCCTCTCTTAATATTAAAAGTAGTTCGTATATATAAGCATTCCATACATTGAATTTAGTGTGACTCATGGGTCTTGGATAAAATAAGTTGATCGAGTTTGTTATTAATATTTTTTAACCAACCGCGAATGTCATCTAGCTGACTGTCCAAATCGGCCTTCAAAACGTATTTTAAAGGCATATCGGCCAGAGTTTTTTCTGTAGCTTCAATTTTCCGTTTTACGGATTCAAATCGAAGGTCGATCGTTTTTTGTTTCCTGTCGTGGCTCCAAGTTAGAAACCCAACTAGGCCCATCGCTATTGCGACAATGGTCTCGCTGCCCATCAATAAAGTTCACTCTATAAGAATTTTAATTGATTGTCGTCTTTGAATTCGTTATGGCTTGGTTTAGAATTTTTATATCGAATGAGCTTAAACCGTGTCGCAATTCACGAAAAACAAGGAATTAGACAACGTGTTGTCTAGTGGGGTCTCGACGACCGAATATCGCGCATACTCTACTGCTTTCGATCAACGTCGCTCCTTGAATGCCAGTGGTGTTGTTGTCGTTAACACCACTGCTCGTACTTACGCCGCAGACGGTGCGTACGGAATCTCTGATTACTATCCGTTAACTGTCAACGCTACAGGTCTTCTGCAAGTTAATATTCGCGATCAAAATAGTTGCGGTGATGTCATTATTCTTGACTCGACCGGAGCTGAAGTTATGACTGCTTCACCTTCAAAGTTCAGCAGCCGCAGTAATTCTGTCACTACGCAGCGAATTGGTTCTTCAGGCACTTACTACACCTACATTCAATTGAGGGGGCGTAGTGGTGCTGAATATCGCATCGGTATTGACGTTATCCTAGCTTGATATGTATTTATCTGAAGAAGGTCTGAAACTCTTAAAGAGCTTCGAAGGATGCCGTTTGACCGCGTATCGAGACGCTGTGGGCGTGTTGACGATAGGGTACGGTAGTACCGGTCCTCATGTAACCGAAGGGCTGAGCATTACTCAAACAGAGGCGGAAAAGCTCTTACGTAGTGATGTTTCGCATTTTGAGAAAGGTGTTAGGGAATCAGTAAAAGTATCTATTAATCAGAATGAATTTGATGCTCTTGTTTGTTTTTCTTTTAACGTCGGCCTAAGCGCTTTTCGTAACTCAACTTTATTAAACGTTCTTAATAAAAACGCCGAGCGTACTATTGTCGCATCTGAGTTTAGTCGTTGGACTAAGGCTAATGGAAAGGTGTTGGAAGGCTTAATTAAACGGCGAGAGGCAGAAAAACAGCTATTTTTACGGAAAATCCTGAATCCCGTGCTTTCTGCATCGATCGTTGCTCAGCAAGATACTTGGTTAAAACGCGAGCCTTTAGATTCTTCTGAACTTTCACCAGAACAGAAAGTATTTGTTCCTAAGGGCAGCGCCCACCTGTGGGACAAAGTGGAACTTGTTCCTGGTGAGACGCATTATAAGATTTATTTGCAAGCCGATCCTTCAAAACCCTGGTGGTTTTTTCCTAAACACTTCAAAATTATTAACGACCCTAAACCTAAAGAACCCGCACCTATTAAATTAAACAAGATACATCTTCCCGTTATTTATTATTCTCAACGGGATAATCAAAAAGATCCCATGCGCACTTGTTTTTCAAGTTCGTGTGCGATGTTGTTGAAGTATCTGAAACCAAATTCCATATCTTACGATGATAACTATATAAAAACCGTATTTTCGTTCGGGGACACTGTTGACCCTGCAGTTCAAATAAAAGCCCTACGTCATTACGGCGTGGAAGCCGAGTTCCGTCAAGACGGTATCTGGAACGACATTGATAGTTTGCTCGTTAAACAAATTCCTGTCCCTATTGGATTTCTACACAAAGGAACTGTAACTAAACCCACAGGGACTGGTCATTGGTTAACCGTTATTGGACGCACTGCGGATCTATCTAAATACATTGTTAACGACCCCTTTGGGGAATTGGATTTAGTTGGAGGAACTTATATAAATACAAACGGAGCGAACCTGACTTACAGTAAAAAAAATCTCGGCCCTCGGTGGATGGTCGACGGCCCGCAGGATGGGTGGTACATTAAAACGCTTTCCTTTTGAGTCATGACTTCCGGGGATCTTACTGATAACGCTCTTGTTAACTGGGACTTAATTGAGCAAGAAACTCGCGCTAAATTTTTGGATTACTTATACAATTTTTTTGGTTGCACAAATGGCTTGTATACCGGATTGTGGAAGTGTTACAAAGAAGGTGTTGCCTTAGCTTTTCGAGATGAAATTTTATCTGGGTATATTGATTTAAAAGAATACAAACCATGAGCGACAGAAACTACAAAGAAGAATATCAGTCGTATCACGGTACAGATGAGCAGAAAAAGCGTCGTGCTGCTAGGAATAAAGCTCGTAGGCGTTTAGAAGCCGAAGGTCGTGCGCAGAAACACGACGGGAAAGATGTTGATCATAAAAATGGAAATCCGCTAGATAACAGCTCAGATAATCTTAGAATTAGATCTAGAAGTGCCAACAGAGGCGACAAGTAGTGGCTATCGTTCCCCGTTCAGACATCACCGGAAAAGCCCCTGAAGCGAGGGCGGGACTGTCGCTGCCCCCTGGTCTGATCGGGTATAACGTCGAGCCCCAGCTCGGTCTTCGTCGCGTTACTCAGCTCGATAACACAAACCGCGTGGCAACGCAGATTGCTGTTGATCGCGGAACTTACAGCCGTCCCCCGATCCCGCCAGTCGAGTACGGCGAGGGGAACATTAAAAAATCTACTCAGTTAACTGGTGCTCCCGGTTACAACCAACGGAACATTCCACTTCCTGAGAGCCCCGACGATATGTCTCAGGCTCAGTATATGGCGTCTCTTATTGAAGCTAATCCCGCAAATCGGATGAGTCTTCGTCAGGTAACCGGTCCAGCTCAACAAAATTTTGTAAAAACTCCACTTGCTACGTCTGATTATCCTTTGTTGACCCATAACATGATGAATAACTTACTAGCTTTATCCAAACAAAAAATGGGTAAAATTAAATGAGGGATACAGATTTCCCTATTCGGTTAGCTGGTCAGCGGTTAGGTCTCGAAGCTACCCGTTTGCCCTCTTTAACTCCATCTGAAGTCACGGCTAGACTTCGGTATCAGCAAACCTTCCCTCGTACTTGATCATGCGATTCGCAGGCCCACAGATCTACATGGATCCGTCTCAGATGAAGCCGACCTCCAACAGGTTTGCAGGCGCTGTGGCGAAGCAAAATCCTGGCCTTGTCGAGCGAATCACTGATGCTATTGTTCCGGGTAAGAAAGCCCAGAACACCAGTGCCGCATCTTAAAGAACTTCATAAGGTCAAGCTCGATTGGATCACGGATAATCCGGAGCGTGTTCTGGCTAAGCACGCCCGCGTGTCGACGAAGAATCCTGATCGAGAAGAATATATAAAACTTTTAACACATTGCATTCGTGAGGGGCACGTTAGTGTCTTTGAGCAAGTGTGCGCTTCATTTGAAATTTATACCTCGCGTAGTATCTCTCCTCAGATTCTTCGTCATCGTTCTTTCTCGTTTCAGGAAGCTAGTCAGCGATACTGCAATCCTTTAGATGTTTTAGCTGAGTTGTCCGATATAGCTCCGGAATTTGAACTCCGAGCTCAGGATTCTAAAAATCGGCAGAACAGTACCGAGTACGAAAACGAGCTGATCGAAGAAGAATTCCGCGACCGTATCCGCCACGCGTATGCTCTGTGCTCCGAGCTATACACCGATATGGTTGAGTCAGGCGTGGCTAGGGAGTGTGCCCGAAATATTCTCCCGCTGTGTGTTCCGACTCGCCTTCATATGCAGGGCACTTTGCGGAGCTGGTTGTTCTTCGTTGGTGTCCGTTCAGCACCGGGAACACAGAAGGAACACAAGCACATTTCGAATCAGATTGGGCAACGTCTGCAAGCCCTTCTTCCTTCTGTAATCGAAGCTGTAATTGAGGCATCAAAAAATGATGCCAGCCTCGGGTTAAGAGGCTGGCAATTCATCGACTCGATGTAACACCTGTACGATCCCCTTCATGGGGGGACCTTTCCTGGCGCATTCCTAACTATAGCAGATTTTTCCAGGGATCGATATCTGTTGAGGGTGTTTGTTGAACAACCTGGGGCTCTGGTGTGTATGAAGGCATCTGCTGATTAGCCATAGCCTGGGCCTGCATTTGTGCCTGAATCATCATCATCTGCTGTTTCAGGACCTGATTCTCAGCCAGGACAGGTTGAGTTCTAGATTCAACCCACGCTTGTGAATTTTTCGTAAGCGTATCTAACACGTTTTCGGTATGTGGGAAGGCGTAGGCCACGATGTTGTTTATGATTAACTTCTGTCCGTTTTGCGATTCTGCAAGCGCATCAAGGAACACAGTTGCCGTGGGTAGATCGATGTCAGCAAAGAAACTAATTTCTTCGGGAACAATCACTCCTTTGTTGCGCTCGTAGAAGCTTTTAAAAGCTGTAGCTACACGAATCGCTTCTTCTCGTTTACGTGCTTTTTTATCTTCTTCGGAACGAATACACAGTGTTCCGAACGTAGCGCCCCCGATTGCCGCTACAGCACTTGCAATTGAATTGGTTGCGATCGCAGCCGTGCTGACTACCGCGACTCCCGCCGCAGCTACCAGCGAATTTTTTAAAAGGTCATTCATCTGATTGTGGTTTTTGAGGGTCGTGTTCCGTGAAGGCGGATTGCCAAATGTCTGGGTTTGCAGCCCAGTCTATTGGAGAGGGTAGCCTATTTTTTCCTATTGAAGCTCGATCCGTCGTGGGATCAAAAGGTTTGAGTCGTAATCCTGTGACGATTGCTTTTCCGTTGATGTATTTTGGCGTAATGCCTGGGATTTTTACAACGTTAGTTACGGTTTCTTTAAGGCGGTCAACAAAACGCGGTTTTGCGCTGTGTTTATATCCGTTTGATTTGCAGTAGTTAACGTACGATGCGTACAGTTCTGAGTAAGCGTTCTTAACGTAGAAGCCTTTTTCAGATTCATCGACCGTTGGTCGGAACGCACCGCCCCCTAGCACTCCATAGCTGTTAGGAGCATACAGTGTACAGTCAGCCAACCAAGCGCAAATCGGGTTGTTGAACACCAGCGCATCGAGGTTGGATTCGTTTAGATCGCTGCAATACTTGACGGGGTTTGCCAACACATCCCGCATCTCTGCAAAATCCATCTGTAAAAGCCACGTGGCAATGCCCGACAACTCCTCCACAAACTCGCCTTCAATGTGATCATTAAACACACTGATCAGATTGCGCCTGTTCGAAGGGTTAACAACCTTGTCCATAACAATCGTTAACCTCCTGCGCTCCAGACCGCTACTAATGTCACTAGAGCTAATGTGCTCGTTACTTGCGATCGACACCAAAAGTTCTGGTTTGAAATTTATAACTTGAGTACCGTATTTACGCTCAGCACGTAAGGTGTCGCTGGAGGATGTAAGTTTTTTAAGGGTGTCCAGTCGCTTACTGAATGATGCTTCGTCAGTCAGCAACAGAAGTCGTTTGCCGATCAGACTGTGACATTCGAATCGGTTCGTTTCAATCGTTTCAAGATCGCTTGTATGCGTGCCTGTGTATCCGGCTAGCGCAATTAAGATCTGCTGCAGCGTTGATTTACCAGATCCGCCCGGACCGATAAGATGCAGAAAGCGTTCGCCCGTTGTATATCCAGTAAGTACAGCACGACAAAAAGCCCTGATAAGTATAACTTTATCTTTACCAACTGCCCATTCGAGCCAACTTAGAAATTTAGGGCACTTGCTTGAGAGGTCGTAATCAAATTGAAGCTTGGTTTGAAAATACAGTTCGCGCTTGTTGCCTGGATCAAACTGCAGCGTCTTTGCATCCAGAACACCGTTTTTAAACGGGATGAGACCACGGGAGGCTTGCCAGATTGATGCCCTGCCTCCACGCGCTGAGCGCAGCAGCTTCGCTTTCAGGATCTGGAAGACCGAGTTGACCGTGGCCGAACTGTACTTAGGAAGAACTCCAGCCTTTACGAATGTGTCAAGTGTTTTTACGACGCGTCTTTTAATGTGATGTTCGTCGTTTATAAACCATACACCTTCGTCTTCATCGTATGTGAAGAATTCATCCAGACTAGAGTCGAATAAAAAATCGTCTCCATAGTTATTTACAATAATATCCGCAATATCATTTTCACTAAATTGCTTGTTATTAGTTTGCAGCTGTATTAGCTGACTCGGTGTGTTTGGAGTTTGATTTGGCATTTGATTTGGTGTTGACGGGGTATCTAACTCAAACGACGAATCGTCAAAGGTTAAGATTGAATTTTTTGGTTTTGGTTTGTTGTTTTTAAGTTGTTGCCTGACGTTTTCGGGGCAGACGTTTTCAAAAATTTGTCGGTTGTTTGCTTTGACTTTTTTCCAAGCTGCTAATTCTTTTTCGTCTGAACTCAAAACGATTGCAGGCTCAAGCGTATCAGCAGATGTAATACTATTTAAAATTCTAGAAAACTTTCCATCCAATTCGGAGCTGTATTCGTAAATAGCATAGAACACCCGGTTCGCTACGTCAAGGGGCGCCGTGCTTACAGGCACGTTGTTTTCCCGAACCCAGTTCGCCCACCCAATGATCTCTTTGAAGGCCATGGCCATCGTCGAAGATCTATCATCAACCGCATCGCCATCGAGGATGCCTTGAACGGAGCGACTCAGCAGCTTCGTTAGCGGGATGCCTTCGGGATCAATGTCGAGTTCCATCGCTTTCTGCGGGTCACTCAACGAGTCTTCA
>Ga0172365_10003869_pt1 | contig 11097 bp, 10 predicted proteins | sample LakKivSesite48cm_FD_114535 | JGI IMG/M metagenome (GOLD analysis project Ga0172365, IMG submission 114535) | Sediment microbial communities from Lake Kivu, Rwanda - Sediment site 48cm | ecosystem: Environmental > Aquatic > Freshwater > Lake > Sediment | place: Rwanda: Western Province, Lake... | reverse complement strand
GAAACTACACCGAGAACATTGTGGTGAACAAATCAGTCACCATACGATCATCCTCGGGCGATCCGTCAACCACCATTATTCACGCGGCAAACGCAAATGATAATGTCTTCACGGTTACTGCTGACTATGTAACTCTTAGTGGCTTCACGATAGATAGTGCTATGGAAATTGACAAGGCAGGTATTTACCTTGCCTCATCGCACAACGTCATTACCGACAATATAGTGAGTTCTAATTACTACGGTATCGTTGCAGTGAATGCGCTATATGGTTCGAGTGGTACTAATACGATATCGGGTAATACAGCAATGCTCAATTTCATTGGAATTGCATTACTGAACTCATCATGGAACAACCTAAACGGTAACAACTTGGAATCGAATTTTGACAAGGGTATTTACTTAGAATCGAGCGACACTAACAGAATTATGAATAATATAGTACGGTTTGTGCATTTCAAGGGTGGCATTAGTTTAAAAGGCACCAGCAGCAACAACACAGTTGCGAATAATATTGCCGAATCAAACTTTGGCTCTGGTATTATTCTGCGTGACTTTAATGACAACAACAGTATTGAGAACAACACATTGAATTTCAACGGATACTCGGGTATTGACGTTATGGGCAGTAGCAGCCATAATACTATCGAAAATAATATTGCCAGAGAAAATGAGGCATCTGGCATCGCATTATGGGAATTAGCGAGCAACAATAGCCTGAAAAATAATACTGTAAGCAACAATATCCTCTCTGGCATCGAATTGAACGAATTTACTAACAACAATACAATCACAAACAACACTGCAAGCAACAATACTCTCAATGGTATTGCTCTGTTTCTTTCGAGTAGTGATAATATGGTATCACAGAACAAATTATCATTCAACCGATTTGGGTTAAGTATGGAGGGGACAGATGGTGATGCGTTTAATAATACAATAGCGGGTAACACTATAGCTAATAATCGTTTCCAGGGTATCTGGTTACTTAATCTGCAAAATTCCAATACTATTGCTCATAATGTTGTTTCGAATAATACTTATTTTGGGATAGGTGCTTCCCTTTCGTCCAATTTATCAATAGACTCCAATGTCGTCAAGTTCAATGAGATGGGTATAGGATTACTCTTATCAGACAATATAACTGTAACGAACAACGTTGCTGATGAGAACAAGCTGTCTGGTTACTACGTATGGCAATCTGAAAACAATATATTTTCAAATAATTCTGCGAGTTCAAATACCTTTGACGGCTTTTATGTTTTAGAATCAAGTCGCAATACAATCTCAGATAATACTATATCATCAACTTATTTTGGGGCTTTCTTGTATTCATCAACTAACAACACTATTGCAAACAACAATGCAGAAACATGCTACTATACCGAAGTGTTACTCTATAATTCACCACCGGATAAAAATACAATCCACGATACTTTGCTCATTCAAGAGGATATTTTCTATGGAACCAGTGTGTCTATTTCAAAATCGTTGACGCCGTCATTACAAGCTGTCGATAATGAAACCAATGCAACGTATACCATTATGTTAAAGAACTTGGGGAATATGCCGGACACATTTGAATTAGTCGTATCGAGCAGCGATGACCCGGAGGTTCTACTCTTAGACAGGTATAGTGCGAGTCTCGAGCCACGTCGTGATGTTTGGATGGCTATAAATCTCTCCGTCGGCGATTCAGACCCCGGCATGTACCGAGCCACCGTTGAAGCACTTTCACTGAATGACACGACCGTTAAGGACAGTATCGAAACGCGGACGATCGTTCGCGGCGTTGTTGGTCCGGAACCGGATGATATGGCGAACATCACGGATTCCGCGATCATCAATTGCACAGAAAACAGGTCCAACAGGTCTTCGATACACGGTTCGATTATTGATAGATCCGCAATCATTAACTCCACCATTACCGGTTCCGTGATCACCAACTCAGTTATCACGAACAGTGTAGTGCTTGGCACGAACTTGACTGAGGTTACCCTGGATAACGCGACCGTCCGTGACGGTATCATCTCAAGAGGGTTAATCACGATCAATGGCATCAGCTACTCGATCGAACGTGACCAGCGTGTGGATCTCCTCGTCAAATCAGATTATCGAGACAGCACACTCGTGGGACTCACGGGTGCGCGGACACTCAACGTGCCTGCCAATGAGTCAGACGTACACTTTGACATCAGCGCTCAGGGCGATTATTTCGCCGGCTCACTGCGCGTGCAGCGCGCCACCATCCCTCCGACGGGCGTTCGTGAGCTCACGAATAGTATCGGCGGCTATGTCTGGGCGAACGTGAGCGAGAACGTGGCGAACAGCACGGGTTGGGTGTTGATCAAAGTCTATTACGACCCCGCGGAGCTTGGTGACCTCGACGTGAACTCCCTAACACTTCGGTATTACAATGAAGGTTCCGGTGAGTGGGAAGTGGTACCGGGCAGCGGCCGTGACCCTGACGCGAATTACGTCTGGGGTAATCTCTCCCACTATAGCGTATTCTCGGTCTCAGGTGCGGTGACGCCCAAACGGGGCGGAGGTGGAGGCGGTGGGGGAACTCACGCAGATTGGGACAATGACGGTCTCACAGATATCCAGGAGCTACTCGTCGGGACTGATCCGAGGAACCCGGATACTGATGGCGACGGTTTCCTCGATGGTGAGGATCCCTATCCGCTCGATCCCTATCTGCCCCTGCGGCTCACGCCGAGCGAAGCGCCGAGTTACACGCCAGCGCCGCCGCCAACCTACCTGCCAGTCGCGTCGCCTTCTATTACGCCACCGGCCACGCCGCGGCTACCTGAAGCGGCTGAGCCGGGCTTTCAGTTCCCGCTGCCAGGCTTCGACGCGCTCCTCGCGCTCGGTGGTTTACTCGCGGTAGCGTATCTCGTGCTGAGGCGAAGGCGGGCATAGAGGGGCGGCTCAGAGGCATGCGAGGGGCTTGGTCCTCTCCAGTTCATGTCTAATTCGATCCTGATAGTGGTAGAAATCCGCAATGCCCTGATCCGCGAGCGCCCATGCCTCGCCGGTGACCGCATCGCCTGCGGCATCGTACCAGCCATCAACGAGCGTGATGACGTATGCATAGCGCTTCGTCCGCCAGTTGTGCGCATCGAGCGTGCCATTTGGGTAGACCAACCCGTAGCGGTTGCACGTCTCCTCCATCAGTGCCGGATACCCGTCTATGGTCGTGAATTCGCGCTGATCGTAGAAGAAGAGGAGCTCGTTCACGGGATTCACGGTGAACGCGATGGCCTTCTGGGGCGCATCCACGTTGATGATGAATTCGCCCACGATCTGATCTCCGTACACGCCCAAGCCCTCATCGAACCTGAAGGGGCCCTCCGGGAGCGAGAAGATCACCCCGCCCGCCATCTTATCACCCAGGAGGATATGTGTCGGGAACATCTGTGAGAAGGCTGCCGAGCCCACATGCCATGGCTTTCGCTCTGCTCGAGTGATCGAGGTGAGGTTATAGAGCAAGGGCGGCCCCCAGAGATCGCCATGGGTGTTATCCCCGCCCTTCATGCAGGTGGTTCGATACTCGTCCACCAGGACCCAGGAGTGCACAATCTCATCCGGATCCTTGTACGGTGTCTGATAGGCGCAGCCCATCCGCTGGAGATTGGAGAGCTCCACGGCATTGATGAAGTACGGTTGATCCGCAAAGATCCCGAATGCGACTTCCGCCTCCACGTCGTACCCCTTTGCCGCTTCGGTCTGCGTGGTATCCCAGCCCACCGTATCGATGAGCACAAAGCCCCGCGCATTATCTTCATACAGGATCTCGTAGGAGATGCCATCGCGATCATAGAGCGCGGTGGACGCATACTGGATCGGGTTGTCCCCATCGTGATCGCCAAAGCCGAGGTCGCAGCCCGTGAGCATGTCGAGCTCGTTCTTTACCGTATCGTTATAGACCAGGATGTCACGTTCCCGCAGCTTGTCGTAGATGAGGTAGTAGCTGTGGTCCAGGTTGATCTTCAGCTGGTAATAGGGATTTTCCAGGACGAGCCAGCCCTTATCCGGTGCACGACGAGTCGTAACCGGCTCCCAGATCGTGACGTAGCCACCTCCTGCGCTCACCTGGTGATGGATTGTCGTAGGCACTATCAGGTCCTCTTTAAGCTGCGGCTCCGCGTGTCCAAAATGCTGGTGATAAAACTCGTCCACCCAGACATGGACGAAGCCGTGAAAGAAGGCAACGGCCACGAAGAAGAGAATGGCCAGGATGAGCGTGACCACCGGTTTTATTCTGGAGCTCTTCTTGAATCTTTCATGAATGACCTCTTCAAGGTTCGATACCTGTGCGAACTTCTCGTTGACCGCTTGACAAGCCTGTTTCAGCCGCTGGATCCACTTTCTCTCTCGCTCAGGGTCCATCGCACTCTTCCCTGGTCACCTCCCCTGTAGTACAAGGTCGCTGGCGAACTTAAAACGTTCGGTTCTCTGTGCTCACGCCGCCCGTGCAAAGAAGGGGATAAAAAGAGAGGAGAGGGGGAAAAAAGGCCCTTCTCCCTGGCACTTCACACCAGATCATCAAATTTAACATCACCCTTGAGCTCGACGAGGTGGGTGGTCAGTATGTTGCGGAGTGTACCGACCTCCCAGGCTGCCGCTCTGAAGGAGAAACGGTACAGGAAGCGATCAAGAATATCAGTGAGGCACTCGTGGGGTGTTTGAAATCGCGACTCAAGCTAGCTGGCGAGCAGTTGACCAGAAGCTGGGCATATCCCGGGATCTTACGGGCACGGCGTAGGTCTAATAACCGCTATTCTATCTGCAGATCTTCGCGATGATCAGGATCGGAAGAGATTAGAACGGCTTTCGCCGCGCATCTGTCTCTCCGTGCAGATCGAGCGAGCGAGTCCAAACTGTGGATCGGATTCGGCGAACGTTTTCCCGGCATACGATTCGACGAACGCCTGCTCGTCTACGATGAACTCATTCAGGACGGCATCCGGGATATCGGCCTCAGTTGCCTGGATGCGATTGCGCACCCGCGCGGGCGTTGCGATTGCCATAATGGTAGATACGCGATGAGATCGCTGAAGATGGAGGATCTGAATGCATTCTGTAAAAAGTATACCACCAAAGAGTGAATAGCCCCGCAAGCTTTAAGTTGACAAACCGCAACTCTGTAAACATGCAGCGTACCCTTTCGATTAGGCCGACGGACGAGCTGGTGAAGAAGCTCGAGAAGTTGGGAAGGATTGAGCAGAAGGAGCGATCCGCGTTGCTGAGGCGCATTTTAATGACGGGACTCGAGGAGGAATTAAAGAAGCACGCGTTCGCGTTTATACCGTGAGCGAAAGGTCTCGCTGGCGAAAGCGGCTGAGCTCGCGGATATTTCCGTGCGGGAGATGATGGACCTGCTCAAGGAAAAAGGACTCTCGCGGCATATCACGAGTGAAGAGCTCAGAGAAGATTTCGAGGCGGCACTGCGCGGTGAAGTACCACAAGATCTGGGTCTTCGATTCCTCGCCCGTGATTTATTTGAATAAGGTCGGGTTAGCGTGGGTGCTCGAGGAGTTAGAGGGTGAGAAAATCGTACCACCCGCGGTCTATGAGCAGGTAGTACCCAGGGGTAAGGCCCGGGGAGACGCGGATGCGTTACTTACGGAGCGGTTGGTGGAGCAGGGGGTAATCACGGTTGTGCCGGTAGAGAGCGATTTCAAGTTCGAACCGAGCTGCACGAAGGCGAATTGGACGTACTTGCGCTCGCCGCTGAGAAGAGCGGGATAGCCGTACTGGACGAGAGTATTGCCCGTGAGGCAGCGACCGTTTTCAAGATCGAAGTTCACGGCACGTTATTTCTGCTCTTTTTGATGGTACGAGGTGGGAAGTTGAAGAAGGATGAAGCGCGGGATAAGGTGAACTTGATGATCCACAAAGGATTCCGGCTAGGGCATGAGGTGGGGTGCATCCCATTTCCATCACTTCTGGATCGATCGTTATCTGCTCCAGTTTCAGCCAACCCATGCTGAGCTCAGATGTGGACCTGTCCATTCCCCCTCACCTTCTTCTCCTCTAACCCAAACCTCTCAGTTCTTAGAATTATAGCCCGTGCTGAAACTGCTCCTCAAGTTCGCTCAGTTCACGGTTGAGGTGCTCTTTTTTCCGCCCTGTCCGAGGCTGTCCCGCAATTGTGTTTGTCAATAAAAATTTTGCCTCTTTTTGGATTTTGCGCTCTATTTGCCTTCCTTTTTTGCCGGATTTTGAATTGTTGGACGGCCTCTGCCCCTGCGCCCTTTAGGTAAATTATATGGACCGGCCATCACCGCAGGGGAGGGTGAAGATAGTAGAGCCGTTATGTACACCGCTGCTCTTCACCGGATTCGGTTCCGCACCTTCTCGCTCGTCAGCTCACGGATAGCATCGGAAGCGATCCAATGTGCGGTCGTGGAATCCATGGCCAGTATCTCCTCGGCAGTAGTCAGCGCGCAGTGGTTTAGATTGTGGTTTCGTTTCCCGATCTGCCGCAACGCCCAGTTGATCGCTTTCGTGACGAAATGCCGGTTATCCGCGGCCTCGCGCTTGATGATCGTGAGGAACTGCAGAAATACGCTATCCGCTGCGCCTTTAGCATGTACCGCCAAGGCAGCCATCAGGACAAATCCCGCTCGTTTGACAAATTCCTCCTCGCGGGCACTCCAGGCGATCGCTTTCTGGTACGCCGCGGCGGTTTTGCGGAAGAGATTGACGCAGCACTGGTCGCAGAGATCCCATGAATCGAAGTCGAGCACCCAGCGTTCGAGCTGCGCGTCCGTCGCCTGGTTGGGATCGTCGATCATGCTGGCGAGTATGCGCGCTTCATGAACGCCCGATGCCCAGAGATGTTGTGCCAGTTCGTGATCAGTCCCCAGCTCTCTGGCAAGTGTTCGTACCTGAGGGATCGAGACGCCGTAGGCGGTGGTCACCCGGATACCGAACCGCGCCATACCGGTGACTGCTTTAGGGTCTGCCGCCGATTTTAGCCGTTCGAGAATTTCACTGCATTGCATCTAGTTGTATCTTTCGAACGAAGCAAATGTATAAATAGCATAGGAACGGAAGTAAACGTGATGGCGAAAAGGGGAAGGGAGAAGAAGCGGAACGGCAGTGGGAGGGTGAAGAGAGCGATTATAGGCATTGTACTGGCCGTGATCATGATCGGTTCCGCGATTGCGGCAATCATGCAACTGTGAAGCGCAGGTTCGAGTGAATAATTATCAATCCGAGCCCGACGCTTACTACAACATATGTCGATCAGAACTCATGATTTTTCGGCAGGATGCTAGTTAGAACCAGCACATTATAACGCTTGCAGTTGCAGTGAGCCGACATCGCAACAACAATGCTTTACGCAAGGTGTAGTTTAGCAAGTTTTCTTCCTAGTTCATAGGCTTCCGCTAGATGGTCTGTTTTCTCCAGAATTTCACCTCTTCCACTTACGCCCGGGACAACAACAGTACCGATGAGGTGCATTTGTAAATACTGGAGACTCTTTTCAAAGAAGGCTATCAGGAGCGCAGCAGTATCAGGATCCTCTTCTTCAGAGGGAATAGCGAGTACTGCCGATTTGCCCTTTATTGTTACCCTGTTCTCGGGGCAGTTGAAGTAGACGAATCGGTCGATGAATACCTTCATCAAGGCTGTTGGGCCATACCAATAGATGGGTGTGCCAAAAATAATCGCGTCGCTTTCGATAATCGTCGGGTAAAGGGTGTTCATGTCGTCGTTCTTGCTACACGGTTTGCCTTCCCAGCATGCGTGACAGCCATCGCATTCCCGGATCTGCAGGTCATTGAGGAAGATGGTATCTCCGATGGCGCCCTCCGCCCGTGCGCCGTCGAGCATTCGGGAAACGAGGATATGTGTATTTCCGTTCCGCCGTGGACTGCCCACAACGCCGAGTAGTTTCATCATGGTTAATCCCCTCGAGAACCTTAAAAGCAAGTACCTGCGCGAGAGAACATGAGCAGCGGGAATCAGGGAGTTATTAAGCCGGGCGACGTTCATTTACTTCCGCATTTGGGGTCGCATATCGGTGATCGCGAAATTCTAACCGATAATGATCTCATCCAGCGCGCGCTTCGGCACATGGTGCACCCCGTCACTATCACGCCAGTACTCAATAGCTCCCGAAGGCCCCACGGACTCGATGACGACGGTTTCTTTCGGCTTGCCGAGCGCGAGAACGAGGAGTATCCTGTACCGGCGGGGGATGTTGAGCGCTTTCTTGAGCCCCAGCCGATCGATTGCCCCGATCATGCAGCCCCCGAGCCCCTTCTCGGTAGCACCCAGGAGGATGCTCTGCGCTGCTATGCCATGGTCACCGCCACCGGTGTCCCGGGCAAGCTCCCTGTCCCAGAGCAGCACGATGTAGGCCGACGGCCGTTCACCTTCCGCGGGCCCCGGCCAGTCCCTGAGATACCCGGCCCACATCAGGTGGGGGAAGATGAGCGCATTCTTCTGCGGCTCGCAGGAGAGGATGTACTTGATCGGTTGCAAATTCCCGCTCGACGGCGAGAGCCGGGCGAGGTCAACAAGCTCGTGCAGCGTTCCTTCGTCGATTGCCACGTCCTCATAGAAGCGCCGGGAACTCCTGTTCCTCAGTATCAGATCGCGTAGCATACCAGGTACTTCGATAGTAGACTGATGATCGTAATATAACTTTCTTTTCCCGATGCGGGGCCCGTGCAACCTACCAGCACAGCACTCACTCACCGCATGCCGTGTCAAGATAGACGGTCATGATCTCCTCCGCGGCCTCGGGTGAGATGCGTGAGGCAACGAGCGAGATGAACACCTCCGCATGGCTGGGCGGCACGCAGGACAAACTTTCTGCACCATCCCGGATCATCGTCACGAGATACTGCAACTCATCCGCGGTTAACATGCTCAAGCGGCGCTCAAAGTCCTCGACGTCCGGTGCGATATGGTTAGCAAGCGGGGGCAGGATCGATTTGAAGGGCACATCCGCATGCTCACAGATGAGATCCTCTAACTCAGGCGCGAGCTTCTTCAGGAGTGCGATGTCCTTCACATCGAGCGTTCGTGCCATCTTACCTCCTGGTGGGTGAGTGTGCGGTACGCGATGTAACCGCTTCGGGGGAAACGACCTAACTCATAACCTCCTCGTTCTCTGCTTTTCTCGTTAGGACACCTACATAAAAAGTATTTTGACGACCATTTTGAGGTGGTGGATGCGTTGCAGCTCGTGCCACCGACACCGTTATCCCCCCTGAATCGCCTGCTGGGGAGGAATGATCTTCTCGGACGGCATGATGCGAGCACCTCCGCGAGCGGTGTAAAAGCTTTATATACTCCCGTACTTAACAATTGTTAATATTATGGTGGTGTGCTATGGGTGAGAAGACTTTCACGGAGATCAATGAACGGATACGGGATGGTAGCGTCTCCGTCGTGACAGCAGATAGGATGACAGAGCTGGTGAAAGAATTGGGGCCGGAAGAAGCGGCGAGGGAGGTAGATGTCGTCACCACCGGAACCTTCGGTGCGATGTGCTCGTCCGGCGTTTTCTTGAACTTCGGGCATGCGGACCCTCCGATAAAGATGCAAAAGGTCTGGCTAAACGATGTCGAGGCTTACACGGGGGTGGCGGCGGTAGATGCCTACCTTGGGGCGACGCAACTGTCCGAGAGCAGGGGAATGGAATACGGTGGCGCTCATGTGATCGAGGATTTAGCGTCCGGAAAGCCCGTCGAGCTGAGAGCTACCGCATATGGCACAGACTGCTATCCCCGGAAGGAGATAGAGACCACCATTACCCTCGAGGATTTGAATCAGGCGACCATGCTCAATCCGCGGAATGCCTATCAACGGTACCGGGTAGCGACCAACTCCACAGATAGAACATTATATACATATATGGGTACACTTCTGCCGAACTACCGAAATGCCACCTTTTCTGGGGCTGGGAGTCTTTCACCGCTCTTCAACGATCCTGATTACGAGACCATTGGCATAGGATCGCGGATCTTTCTCTGTGGTGCACCAGGGTATATCATTGGTGAGGGCACGCAGCATGAGCCGGTTAACCATTTCGGGACGATAATGGTGCAAGGGAATCTCAAGAAGATGAGCACGGAATTTCTCAGAGCTGCCATCTTCCACAAATACGGCACGACGCTCTACGTGGGCATCGGGATCCCCATACCGGTGCTGAACGAAGGGATTGCGAGGAAGACGGGCATTAGCGATGCGGAGATCATCACCGAGGTGCTCGACTACGGTGTGGCCCGGAGGTCTCGGCCGGTATTGAGAAAAGTCTCCTATGAAGAGCTCAAATCGGGAAGCATCGAGATCAACGGCAAAGAGGTACGCACCTCGCCCCTCTCAAGTTACTTCATGGCAAAGAAAGTGGCAGAAGAGTTGAAAGCATGGATTGATAAGGGAGGATTCATGCTCACGCCGCCGGCCGAGCGGTTGCCGGGAGCTACGGTCTTCAAGCCGATGAAACAGACGAACGAGCTGCCTTTGGTGAAAGATGTGATGATAAGCGGTAACCGGGTCGTCACGATTAACGAGGCTGCAGCCATTGAAGAGGCTGCACAGGTGATGATAGAAGGGCAATTCACGCATCTTCCGGTCATATCTGATGAGGAGAAGCTGGTGGGCATTGTGACTGCATGGGACATCTCAAAGGCGGTGGCTAATAGCTATTCACGATTGAAGGAGATTATGACGCGGAGCGTGATCACTACTGATCCCGATGAGCCGCTCGCAATCGTCATCAGGAAGATGGAGCGATATAATATATCCGCACTGCCAGTCATAGACCGGAGTGGCAAAGTTCGTGGACTGGTAACAAGCGAGCTGATAAACAAATTACTTGGGGTGAGGAGAAGGCAATGAAGGTATTATTGCGCTATTCTTCTGTTACGAGCAAAGAGCCCCATATCGCAAAGGTGATCCTTGAGACGAATGCTATGATAAACATCGTCCGTGCAAATGTTAGTCCAATGGGTGGCGAAACTGTTTTGGATGTTTCAGATGATAAGTGTGAAAAGGTTGTAGCATTATTCAGATCGAGAGGCGTGGAGGTGGTTCTCTTACCCGCCCCTATCCTCCTTGATGAGAAACG
>Ga0172365_10003867_pt1 | contig 11098 bp, 11 predicted proteins | sample LakKivSesite48cm_FD_114535 | JGI IMG/M metagenome (GOLD analysis project Ga0172365, IMG submission 114535) | Sediment microbial communities from Lake Kivu, Rwanda - Sediment site 48cm | ecosystem: Environmental > Aquatic > Freshwater > Lake > Sediment | place: Rwanda: Western Province, Lake... | reverse complement strand
TGCTCCTATACAAGTAAATTATTTGCTCCCGTAGTGTAGCGGCCAATCATTACAGCCCTTCGAGCTGTGGACATGGGTTCGAATCCCGTCGGGAGCATCCAAATTTTTAAATTTCTCAGATAAGAAACGTTTAAAAAAGATTTTAGATATCTAAATGTAAATTCAGATGATACCTATGAATCCTAATTTTTTGGATAAACTAGTCGATAAATCTCTTACTAAAGAACAACTTTTCGAAAAAGTAAAACATGATTTTGATTTGCTTCCGATAGTAGTACATGGTATGACTTCATCAAAAGCAGCGATTCGATATGGATGTGGAAAAGTCCTAATGAACCTGAGCGAAGAATACCCAGAGAAAATGTATACGCACATGGATTTTTTTATTGAAATGCTTGATAGTAAATATCGAATTATCACCTGGCAGGCAATGTTTATTATCGCAAATCTTACCAAGGTTGATAAAAAGAAAAAATTTGATGAGATATTTGATAAATATTGTGGTTTTTTGCATGATGAGTATATGGTCACAGTGGCAAATACTGTTGTTAATCTTGGTAAAATAGCAAAAACAAAACCATATCTTATTCAAAAAATTACTAAACAACTTCTAGATTTAGAGAATCTAAAGACAACACCTCATCTAACAGTAGAATGCAAAAGAGTTATCGCTGAACATACAATAGATTCTTTTGATATGTTTTTTGATAAAATCTCAGATAAAAAGGAAGTAATTTATTTTGTAAAAAAACACACAAATAGTACTAGAAACGCGTTGAAGAAAAAAGCTAACGAATTCTTAAAAAAATGGGATAAAAGCAGTGGTTAGCATATGACTATTATATCTGCAGATGCAACATTGTACTTCAAAAACAGAAATCAATGGCGCGCATGGTTAGAAAAAAACCATAACAAATACAATGAAGTTTGGCTTATTCATTATAAGAAAAATTCAGATAAAAAAAGTGTTAATCATTTTGATGCTGTTGAAGAAGCACTTTGTTTTGGTTGGATTGATAGCAAATTGAAAAAGATTGATGAAGAAAGTTTTATTCTAAAATATTCTCCTAGAAAATCAAAAAGTGTGTGGTCAAAAATAAACAAAGAAAAAGCTGAGGAATTGATTGCTTCAGGTAAAATGACTCGAGCAGGTTTAGATAAAATAGAAGAAGCAAAAAAACAAGGGCTCTGGGATACCGCTTACACAAACTTAGTGAAGGATCGATTACCATCAGATTTAAAAGAAGCTCTAATGAAAAAAAGTGTAGCTTGGCATAATTTTCAAAAATTTGCTAATAGTTATAGAAACATGTATATTGGTTGGGTAAAAAGTGCAAAAACTAAGGAGACGAGAAAGAAAAGAATCGATGAAGTTGTGAAACGATCACTACAAAATAAAAAACCAGGAATCGAATAACTGATATGCTGCATAAAGAAAACAAATAATCGATATTACAAGAAGTTAGATAAGTAATAACCGAAAAACTAATAGAAGAAATATACTATAACTGAAAAGACCTCAATGATTGATATCATAAAAGAATTAACACCGTATAAAGATCTTATCTATCAAATTCTTACTGTTGTAATCTCATTCACAATATTCATCTTGATTTTAAAAGTGGTAAAAAGAAGGCTTCTCAAAAAGGTTAATACAAAAAAACAGATAACAAACGTACTTGTTTTTCTAGGTTTACTAAAATTCATATTCATATTTTTCTTGATAATAATTATTTTTGTTGCTTATTACGGTAATTTTGGTGAGTTAGGTTTTATCGCGGGTCTATTAAGCGTTGCAGTGGGTGTAGCCCTTCAAAAACCGATAAGTAGCGTAGTTGCATGGCTTATTATTACAACAAGAAGAACATTTGATATAGGGGATAGAATTCAAGTATCAAATATAAAAGGGGATATTTCCAACATAACTCTGACACATATTTTTCTAGATGAGGTAGGCGGAACAATAGAAGGAGAAGAGAGATCAGGCAGAACTGTAATGATACCAACCTCAGCTATATTTGAAAAAGATATTATCAACTACACCCATGAGGATGAGTATATATTAGTTGAAATTATAACATCCATAACATACGAAAGCGACCTTAAAAAAGCAGAAGAAATAATTCTAAAATCTGTTGAAAAAATTATGGAACCATATTGGGAGAAATTCCCTAAAAAAATCCCAAAGAAACCACATACTAGATTACAATTTCGTGATTCTGGCATCGAAGTAACAGTTCGTTATTATACAATTGCATTAGGGCGAAACAAAATTGCAACTGATATAAGAAGAGAAATTTTCTATAAAATAAAAGAAACCGATGATGTAGAATTTGCTTATCCGCATAGAGAAGTGCTATTGAAACAAAAAAAGGATAGTTGAATTTAACTTATAGACTATTTTGCCATAAAATCTATAAACAAACTAGTTCTACAAAACTTTATGAGAGCTAGGATTCAAATATATCTAAAAGAATTCATCGAGAGATTTATCGTTCTCGCTGTATCGTTAGTAATCTCTTTTACAACTTATAAAGTGTTTACATTTGTAAATCAAGAGCAAGAAAAGTTGGCGTAAGAAGAGAAACAATCCTATTCATAGAAAAAGGAAACTACAACCCATCCATACACTTAGCACATGATATCGCAAAAGCCTCACAAACAACAATCGATGAACTTTTTATTTTTTAAGAACAAGAATAAAACTAGAAAGCATTAATTAACAACTATTCTATTACATAACTGGAGGAAAAATTATATGGCTGACGATAAAGAATTAATGGAAATAGCAAGAAAACGGGTAAAAGACAAAGCTGGTTTTTACGTTCACTTTGCTTGTTATATTATGGTTAATATCTCATTGATAGCCCTATGGGCGAGCGCGGGTGTCTTCAACGATGGAACAAATGTCATCGCCTTGCTATTTGGACCCCTATTTGGGTGGGGTGTTGGTATAGTAGCTCATTTCATCGCTGTTTTCGCAGGTGAAAGCGAAGAAAAAGTTCAGAAAGAATACGAAAAACTAAAAGGCAGCAAAAAATGATTAAACCCCAACATCAACTATTGTATGCCCTCTAAATCATCGTCATGCTCATCAACAATCTCACCGAAGACCTCTTCAACCAGATCCTCCATGCTAATCAAACCACGTGTTTTTCCATCCGGGTTCTGTATCAATGCTAGATGTGTTTTATTTTTTTTCATTAAACGAAGAACATCATCAACCTTCATCTGCGAGTCAACCTTCAAGATGTCTCTCATAATATTTTTAACAGGGATGTTAGTATCTTTAAACATTAATGTATCCTTTACATGAACCATGCCGACAATGTCATCGAAATTTTGTCCATAAACTGGGAACCTTGAATAACCAGTGTCAATTGATTTTTTAATAAGATTCTCAACAGGTTCGTCCTGTTGAATAAAAACTATTTTGTCTTTTGGCGTAAAAACCTCGTCTGCTCGTGTTTCATCAAACTCAAATACATCTGTAACCATCTCACGTTCATCTGGTTTAATAGTCCCTTCTTTTTCACCCAAACGCATCATCGCCATAATTTCTTTTTTGGTCACTAAAACACTTCTGCGCTTACCGCCAATAATTTTTAACACACCATTTGAAATACCTGAAAGTAAAACAACTAATGGATGAAACAATGCCACTACAAGAGCTAGTGGACGTGCGACTCTATATGCTAGATGCTCGTTATTGATACCAAAAGATTTTGGTACCATCTCACTAAAAATAATTATTAAAAGAGTCATAACCGCAGTTGCGATACCGATACCAATATCACCAAAAACATGCAGAGCAATCCATCCTGCCAATATCGAAACAAAAATATTGACAATATTGTTTCCAATAACAATCGCACTAATGACTTTATCAGGGTTACTAACTAATTTTTCTAGAATCTTGGCTCTTTTATCACCTTTTGCAGCTTGTTCAATAACAATTGCCCTATTCACTGAAACAAATGCCATTTCAGCACTTGAAAAAAACGCAGAAACTCCAATTAACAATATTATAACAGTTACGCCTATTCCAATTAGCAATGTATTATACATAATTATCTAAGTTTAAAAATGGAAGGAGGTTATATTATTTAAATATTTATGTGTAAAAGCAATTAAAATAATAAATTTAAAGAATTTTTAAAAATTTTTTACAATAAACTTATAAGGGAAAACTTCATTAGAATTAATAAAATTGTAAATACTATTCACACGCCTCAAAGATCCAGTGGCTACAGAATTTGTTCTATTTGTAAAAACTTGATTTTAGACTCGCTGTATCGGACTTTGGATATAACATAATCTGACAACCGACACAAGCAGAGACGTAAAGACATTTCGACATTGTTACCTATGGTTTGTGTGTGATACAAGAAAGCATATTTAGGTGACACTATGGATATAAAACAAGAAGAAATTGCTACCTTACATGATTTGCATATAGACAGAAAAAAGCTGATGAAGAAAATCAGTGAAGTAGCTGCAGAAAGACCTGTTTCTGTAGTTATGCCTATGTTGTATAGCGAAATAAAATCTAATGCGTTAAATAATATAGCAAAACAGCTAAACAACTGTAAATATCTTGATAATGTGATTATTCCGTTGGCTGCAAAAAATGAAAAAGAGTTTGTTCATGTTAAAAGGTTTTTTTCGAAAATGACTATCCCTAAACTTGTTATGTGGTGTAATGGCCCAAAAATCGAAAACTTGTTAACAGAACTTAAATCACAGGGATTGGATGTCACAGGCCACAGAGGAAAAGGGCGTGATGTTTGGCTTGCATTAGGATTAGCTAGTCTTCATTCCTATGGCATAGCACTCCATGATGCTGATATTCAGGGTTACACAGACATGATTCCTACAAAACTACTATACCCTATTTTGGAACCTGATCTTGATTTTAAATTTAATAAAGGGTATTATGCGCGAACAAGTCTTGATAAATCCATTATGTATGGTCGTGTGTTTCGTTTGTTTCTTCACCCAATTCTTAGAGCATTAATTGATGTATTAGAACATGAACCCTCTTTTGTCCGTTTTCTACGATCATTCAGATATCCTATCTCTGGCGAGTTTGCGTTAACCAGTGATCTAGCACGTGATTTAGACATTCCTGGCGGATGGGGTATTGAAATTGGTGTTATGGCTGAAATCTATCGTAATGCCGCTATAAAAAGGATATGTCAAACTGATCTTGGTTTTTATGAGCATAAACATCAAACAATTGGTGATTCTGAAAGAGGTTTAGTTAGAATGTCAGGCGAGATATTAAAAAGTCTTTTACGTGTTTTAATTGAAGAAGATCACATACAAGTTTCAAAATCTTTTTTATTATCTCTACAAGTATCATATAAAAAAAATGCTCAAGCGTGTATACGTAAATACCACGCGGATGCTACTATCAATGACATAAAATATGATAGACATCTTGAGGAAACTATGGTGGAAAAATTCAGCGAAGAGTTAATGAAATCAGGTAAAAAGTATATGCTTAAACCGGTCGGAACGCGTCTTCCTGATTGGCTCAGAACGATATCTGCTAGAGAAGATATACTAGAAGAGCTACTGGAAATTGTTATGGCAGAAAACAGGGTATGATAAAATGGATAATATTAGTAGGAAAAGTTTTAAGCTACCTCAAGAAATTATTGACCAGTGCGCAGAAATCAAACCTGTTGAAATTATAGTGGGTGTGCTGTGCAAAGATGTTGAGAAAACAGTTTTAAATGTCCTCAACACTGTTAATGAAGGGCTCCATCAGTTTTTCCCTGATTACAAAAAGGTCATTGTTGTTTCAGAAGGAGAATCAACTGATAAAACATCTGAGACCATACAACTCTTTCAGCCATATGGTAGTGTAAAAAAAATTACTGCCAAAGATATTGTTAAAGATGGAAAAGGTGCCGGTATTTTAACAATTTTTGAGATTGCACATGAACTAGATGCAAAATGTGTTGTGTTGGTTGATGGTGACTTGTTAAGTATTAAACCAGTGTGGATCCAGACTATTGCTAATGCAGTTATATATGGAAGAGCTGATTTAACTGTCCCATATTATATTAGACATAAATACGACGGGGTCATCACAAATAATCTCGTATATCCCTTCACAAGGGCGCTTTATGGGCTTGACATCAGACAACCCATCGCGGGAGAGTTTGGCCTATCAAAAAACTTGTATGAGCATCTACGAGCTCATCCACTATTTCCACTTGATTTTGGTATCGATATTTTTATTGTCACAGTCGCAGCGGCAGAAGGAATGAAAGTAAAAGAGGGCCTTTATTCACTAAAAATTCATGAATCAAGCACACGCTATCTCGAACCAGAGAAACTATTGACTCCTATGTTTAAAAAAGTGACAGGTAGCATGTTTGAACTTGCAAAATACTATGAAGACCACTGGAAAAACAGACTGCGAACACGAGAAAAAAACATATTTAGAGAGAGTTACAGTAAAAAACCTATCCCTGTGAATATCGATATTGAAAAACTTAAAAATTCCTTCACAAGAGACTATAACGCTAAAAAAGAAGACATGCGTAAGTTTTTACCAGCAAATATTATGGATGAATTGGATGATATAATAAAAAATCATAAATCTTTTAACTCAGACATTTGGGCTGAAATAGTATACAACTATGCAGCTGCATACAAGCATATAAACAGTGATACAGATAAAACTACTCTAATAGACACATTAAGAGTTTTATGGATTGGGCGTTTTGTTAGTTACGCAATTGAAACAAAAGACCTTGACATAAATGAATCTGAGACTATCCTGCAGAAACAAGCAGAGATATTTGAAGAAAAATTCAACTATTTACGCACAATATACTGATAGACTAAATAAACTGCTAATGCCACCGTCTAACCCTCATCCTAACAATAGGATCCTTGGATAATTCATGTATCTTTTTTGCTAATTCCTGAAAGCCGTCCACTGTGTTAATATCAAAAGTTCCGAGAGTCAATCCTTTGTTGTCTACTAATCTTACGTCGCTTGATTTCCCTTCAACAGATTTTATTTCTTTAATTACTGGTATTTCCTCATTAATTTTCATCTTACTAAACTCATGCTGAAGTTGTTTTTTTAGCAAATCTGATATGAATACGGATCGGTCACCCATAAGGTTTTTTTCATCTATTTTTTCTACTATCGCAAGAGGTAGTTCCAAAAATATTATTCTCTTTTCCATAAAACAAAAATGCTTTTGTAAATATATTAATTTTTATTTTAAAACTCTGTTTAAAAACAAATTTTTTAAAGGATAACATTGAAAAGCAGTTGATTATTCTCTAAAAGAAGACGATGAACTATAAAAACAAGAAATCTCTAAATTTTTTCAAAAGATCTGAATCTGCTATAGTTCATATTAAACAAATCTTGGGATTTGGAGTCATCTTACTAATTGGTGCAATATACTTTTATTCTATATATATTATGTTAGCACCGGAACAACAGATTAGTTATTCTGCTCTTACAGCCACATATTTTATACCACCAGCCGGCAAAGAAACAATCATACCGATAGGGCTAAAAGCAGGTTTACCTGCATCGTTATGGGGACTAAGCATATGGGTATACGATATATTGGCATGCGTAGTAATACTAACAAACTGGTGGATAATAGAACTTCTCATAAATCATATCCCTGCATTTCCTTTTATAGGCATTAGACGAAAAAAACCAAGGGTTTACAAAAAAAAAGTGTCACTAAAACTATGGTACGAGAATCTACATAAAAAAACCAGAGAAATCGAAGCAAAAAAGTATGGTAAGATATTACCATTTGCGCTTTGGATTTTTATGTTTGTACCTTTTCAGGGCACAGGTGCGATATCTACAACAATCATCGGTACATGGCTTGGTCTAAGGTATAGAAAACTCTTTTTGATTGTGGCGATAGGATCGTTTATTTCCACGATTTTTATGATCTTAGCATATTATGTTTTCTTAAGAATCTTGGGATAAAACAAATAAGGATTTTATTTTTTAAGTTTCAGTATCGCCTCAGCTATATCTCCCTTGGTTTCTTCCAGTGCTTTTTTTGCTTCTTTTTCTGATTTACCTGTTTGTTCCATTACCAGTTTAACATCATCCTGTGGTATCTCTTCTTTCCTTTCTACTATCTTTGGTTTGCCTATGATCTGATATGTTGTTTGTCCCTGTGCATCCATCATTGTTACATCAGGGTTTTCAAAAACGTATTCCTTTGTATCTGTCTGTATTGTTACTTTTTTAACGTTTTCTATTTCTTTTACGTTTATTCCAAATCTACGCATCATCTGATTTAGCTGTCTAGGGTTCATATTTCCAGGCATCATATTTTATCATTTCTCCAAACAGGTTTTTGTTATTTTTGCGAAGCATATATAGCTAGATTATTGTTTAACATTTTTGGTATGATTACCGGCAAAGAGATTAGAGTGTTAGATAGGAACTCCGAGTACCATGGAGTACCTACATCAACTTTGATGGAGAACGCTGGTAAAGGCGTAGCAAATTTTATTAGTAAACAACTACGTCAGAGAAACATCCTGGTTTTTTGTGGAACCGGTAATAATGGTGGAGATGGTTTTGTAGCAGCTAGATACCTAGCGAAAAATTACAATGTAACAGTTTTTTTAGCTGGAAAAGAAAAAGAAATAAGAACAGATATATCAAAGGATAATTTCAAGAAACTTAAAAAACTAAAGATAAAAATTTATGATATAAACTCACTGAAAATGGTTGATAAAATTTTACATAAAACAGATGTTGTTGTTGATTCTATGCTTGGCGTAGGATTATCAGGAAATCTAAGAGAGCCTTATTTATCATTGGTTAAAAAAATCAACAACACTAAAAAAACAATTCTTTCTGTTGACGTCCCAACTGGTCTTGGTTGTGACGTCTCAGTAAAACCTAGCCATACAATTACTTTTCATGATATAAAAAAAGGTATGAACGAGAAAAATAGTGGTAAAATCAAGATTGTCGATATTGGTATTCCTAAGAAGGCTGTTGATTATGTTGGACCAGGTGAATTGGCAGCCTATTATACTATACCAAAAGAGGATTCTCATAAGGGCGATAATGGCAGGGTTTTAGTTATTGGCGGCGGCCCATATATTGGTGCGCCTGCGTTGTCTGGTCTTGCTGCGCTTCGCACCGGATGCGATCTTGTTTTTGTTCTCACACCAAAGAGAGTTGCTAGGGCTATTACATCTTTTTCTCCTCTTTTAATAACGCCTGATAGACTTGCTAAGGACATAGCTATGCTTTCTCCTAATTTGATTGTCAGAGAACTTAGCCGCGAAGATAGAGTTGTTGCCGAGGATTTTGGTATACTGGAGGAGTATATACCAAAGGTTGATGCTGTTATTATAGGTCCAGGGCTTGGTTCTGATAAATCAACAAAGGCTGCTATTGAGAGGATTATTCTCAGATGCGCCAAGAGAAATAAAAAGATGGTTGTTGATGCTGATGCTATACAGGTTGTTGGAAAAAAACCAGTTATTATCAGATACTCTAGTACTGTTATAACACCTCACGCTGGTGAGTTCAAGGATCTCACAAAAGTGAAACTAGATAGCAATCTGCTAAATAGAAAGAAGAAGGTTGAAGAATGGGCTAAAAGACTGGGTATAACAATTCTTCTGAAAGGACCTGTTGATGTTATAAGCAATGGTGTTAGAACAAAGTTGAATGATGTCCATAATAGGGCTATGACTGTTGGTGGAACAGGTGATGTGTTGGCTGGTATTGTTGGTGGTTTGTTGTCTAAGGGTGTAGAGCCTTTTAACGCAGCAATGATTGGGGCGTTTTTAAATGGTTCTGCTGGTAACGTCGCTTTTGAAAAAAAATCGTATGGTTTGGTTGCTACAGACATCATCGATGAAATACCTGACGTGTTAAAAAAATATCTTTAGTTTTCTGTGAATTTGGTATAAAATTGGGAATAAAATTTAATAACAAAGTTTTATATCAATATTTTAATATCAATACAAACATTGATAAACCCAAAAGGGTTTTAACGATTGTTAAAATAATTGTTTGGAGGCAAAAGAAAATTATGAGAAAGTTACTACCATTGTTTGTAGTAGGGATTTTGGTCCTTAGTGGACTAGGCGCTGTTTCTGTAGCAAATAACATGACTCATGGCTTAAAAGTGAAGAGAGAATCTGTTGTTTTTTCAGAGCCTGTCATTAAAGATGTTGGGGAATATGTAACAATTGATCTTGATGAATCAGAAACATCTTTTATTGAGGTTGAAAAACCTATGTTACCTTTTGTTACAAAGATATTTACCTTTCCGTTTGGAACTAAAATCAATAATGTTTATGTAAGTTTTTCCGGTGGAGGTACTAGGACGTTGTCAAAACCTGTTGAACTTGCTCCTGAACCTTCTACCGTTGGCGTTGATTTGCAGACAAAAGCTGTAAAAGTAGATGCGAATGCAGATATGATGTACCCAGCAGACAGTTATAGTTACAAGGTTGGGATGGGCTTGGATGGTGAGGAACATGTTGTTTATCTTGCCGTGCAATGTTACCCTGTTAGGTATTCTGCTGGTAAAAACATGATTTATTACAGCGAAGTCGCTGATATTCAAGTAAAATATGAAGAACCATCAAATCCAACAACATTCAATGATGAATACGACATGGTAATCATATCACCGTCTGAGTTTACAAACTCTCTTCAGACTTTGATAGAACACAAAAACAATAATAACGTTAAAACCACTCTCAAAACAACCGAGGCGATATACACTGAATATAGTGGCTATGACGAAGCTGAGAAAATAAAATACTATATACAAGATGCAATTGAAACATTGGGCGTGAACTATGTTCTCCTTGTTGGCAGTATTGATAAATTGCCTATTAGAACCACGTGGTTTTTCCAGAGGCACCATGAACAGTATTGGAATGAAACTGTTTTGTCTGATCTTTATTTTGCTGATATCTATGACCAGCACGGTGATTTTTGCAGCTGGGACTCAAATGGAAATGGTTTGTATGGGGAATGCTATCGTAATTGCCCCGGTATAAATGACACTGTGGATCTTTACCCTGATGTTAACATAGGTCGCAT
>Ga0172365_10003865_pt1 | contig 11104 bp, 5 predicted proteins | sample LakKivSesite48cm_FD_114535 | JGI IMG/M metagenome (GOLD analysis project Ga0172365, IMG submission 114535) | Sediment microbial communities from Lake Kivu, Rwanda - Sediment site 48cm | ecosystem: Environmental > Aquatic > Freshwater > Lake > Sediment | place: Rwanda: Western Province, Lake Kivu... | reverse complement strand
TCTGCACTCTCTGCCCGCTCTCACGCACCAGGCAGAATGCGGTCCCGGGCGAGGGACCGTCCCCCGCAAGGTGCATGTGCATAGGGGAGAGCCCGGGCGCCAAGGAGGACAGGACGGGAAGGCCCTTCGTGGGCAGATCGGGCAGGTTCCTCGGTTCCGCCCTCAAAGCGTCGGGATTGAGGCGGGAGGACCTGTTCATCACCGGTTCGCTCAAATGCCACCCTCCGCGCAACAGGGAGCCCAGAATAGGCGAGCTTGCGGCGTGCAGGCCCTACCTGCTGAGGCAGATCGGGGTCATCAGACCGCGCGTCATCGTCCTTCTGGGAAGGATTGCCATCAAGGGCTTCATGGGCGATGTCGCATTGGAGGAGGTCCGAGGCCGCACCTTCAACCGGTCCCACCACATCATCCTTCCGACCTACCATCCGGCCGCTGCGATGCGCTTTCCGGCAAAGAGAGGGCCGTTCATGAAGGATGTCGCCACACTATCATCATTGCTCAGACGGTAGTGCTTCTCGGAGACCTCGCCCTGGCTCTGCTCGTGCAGCGGCAGGTGCTGCCGGAACGGGCGCTACGAGAAACTTGCGATTACATGGTGCGCGAACTCCGTCATCATCTTGACCATGGACGACGCCGACTCGCATTCGAACCTGGGCATCAACTGCGTCGCACCTGCGTTCTGGTACGAATCGACCATGTCGATGCATCCTTGCGGATCCTCAAGGGATTGCTCGCTGAACTCGTGATTGCAGGAGATGCCGAATTCGCCCCTGCGCCCAAGCCCTTCTGCCATCTTGGTGATTCGATCCACCTTTGCCTTCAATGCCTTCGGCTCGAAGGTCCCCATGGGAATCCACCCGTCCCCAAGGCGCGCGACCCGGTCCAGGGCTGCATCGCTGTTGCCGCCGACCCAGATCGGGATCGTGCCCCTGATGGGTTTGGGTTCGAAGAGCACGGGTGGAACTTGCACGAACCGACCGCGATGGCCCTTGCCCCTCCAGACCTTGCGCAGAACGGCTATGTACTCGTCCGCCAGCCTGCCCCTTTCGCCAAACGGCACGCCGGACGCCTCCATTTCCTGGCGCATCCAACCTATCCCGACCCCAAGCTCCAGCCTCCCGCCCGACAGGACGTCGAGGCTTGCCGCGGCCCTTGCCAGGAGCACCGGGTTCCTCGCTGGCAGGATGATCACGGAGGTTCCAAGGCGTACCCTCTTGGTCAGCGCGGCGACGTATGCGAGGCTGACAAGGGGCTCGAATGCCGTTGGGTTCCTCCGGCTCCAGGACTGGTTCGGAGGCACCGGTACCAGGAGGCGCTCGGCCGCCCACACCGAGGAATAGCCCAGATCCTCGGCGGCCCTGGCGACGCTGACCACATTGTCAACCTGGGCGAGGTGTCCAAAGCTTGGCAACACGAGGCCAAAGTCCATGGGGCAGGCTGGGAGGTCCTTCCATTAATCTATTGCGCGGCACGATAGAAGCTCTTGAGGCCTGGAGCCAACCGCAGGTAGTGCTCGTATCGTTCGGCGTACACGCGCGACGCACCGCCCGGCCGGATGGTCGTCGTCCTCACCTCGATGCTCTTCATGGCAGATTCCGGAGACCGAAACCTTCCGAGCCCGGTGAAACCGACCATCGCTGCGCCAACAACCGTGGCCTGCTTCTGCGAGGTCACGGTGATCGGCAGCCCGGTCACGTCCGCCCTGATCTGGTTCCACAGATCGTTCTTTGATCCTCCTCCGACCACCCTGATGCCCTTCGGCCTGAGCCCAGTGGAGGTGGAGAGGATCTCGAGTGCCTGGTGAAGCTGGAAGGAGAGGCCCTCAAGCGCCGCCCTGTACACCTCCGCCCTTCCCGTATGAAGTCCCAGGCCCAGGATGGTCCCCTTCGTTCCAAACTGACGGTTGGGGCCGCTGTCGCTGACGAAGCTGGGCATGACGGTCACTCCACCCGAGCCCGGCGGGACCTCGCGTCCCAAGCGCTCAAGGGCATCGTAATCGGTCTGCGGTATCTCGCTGAAGAAGCACGACCGGATCCACTCAAGAACCCCCGAGCCCATCATGAGGATCTGGGGATCCCATAGGCCCTTGACGGCATCCGCCTCGCAGATGGCGCCTCCTCGGAATCCCTCCTTGGTGGGCTTGAAGGCATCGGTCCGGAAGGCAAGTATCTCCCAGGTTCCGCTCGACAGCATGGCCTCCCTTCCCGACGCTCCAGACCCGATCAGTGCGAACTGTGTGTCATGCCCGCCGGCGAGTATGGGAGTCCCCGGGGGCATGCCGGTTGACTTTCCGGCCTTCTCGCTGACCCGTCCCACGACGGTCCCTGGCTCCTGCCACTTCGGGAAGAAGCTTGGGTCCAAACCCGGCAGCCTGAGCAGCTCGGCCGACCAATCCCTCTTGGAGAGGTCCATGGCCATTGTGGTCGAGGCGCTTGTCGGATCCACGTGTTCCTCCGCCCCAAGCCGGAACTCGACCAAGCCGGGCATCATCAGCCAGCGGTTGCCGGCCCGAATTGCCTTTGGGCAGTTCTCTCGAAGCCACATCAGCTTGAACAGCGTGTTGATCGACATCACCTGATAACCTGAGATCTTGAAGATCGTCCATGGTGGCATCAGTTCAGGAAACCTGCGCGCAAGCTCGGCCGTACGACCACACTGCCAGGAGATGACCGGGTATGCCAGTGACCCGTCGGGCCGAACGGGGGCACCATCCGCACCCCAGGTCGCAACGATCACGCCTGCCAAGCTGGCATCGCCAAGCTTGGTGACGACCTCACGCGTTACGATGCAAAGTCTGTCCCATATGTCATCAAGGGGCCAGATGCGCAGGGCCGGCATCTCAGGTTGTTCGACCGATTCGTTCGTGGAGCTCGACTGGGCAAGTAGCGTACCATCACAGCCGACAGCTATCGCCCTGAGAGTAGTTGCCCCACAGTCCAGAACGATGATCGCGTCTTCCCTCGCCAAGGCGGATGCAGCTCAGAGGCACAACTCTTTAGTGTTAGCAGGCGCGGGGACTGGGCCGTAAGCGCGAAACATTCCCCGATGCGACACATTGATGGGCGACGAAAGATCCCTTCCAAGCCTTGCCCACCAAGAGTCTACCATTCCTCCACCGGCCTGAAGCTCTGGGCGCGGAAGTGGGACGGACCCAGGGAACGCATTAGACGGTTGAACCAGCCATCCGGAACAGGGTCGCGGACCGTCCGGGGCTCCCAAATCCGGAGGAATCTGGGGTTTTTCAATCCCTTTCGCCCCATTTGCCTCCGTGAGGAACGACCTCTTCCTGTTCATGCTGATTGTCATACTCCGTCTTGCCGACGGTGTGACCAGTTACCTTCCGGCAAACGGCCACATCCCGGGACTCGTGGAAGGCAATCCGATCGCGTCGCTTGCCATCGAGAAATGGGGGTTCTATCAGGCCTTCGCGATCATGCTTCTCGCCTCGATCGGCTTCACGGTCGCATTCCTAGCCGCCACCTACCTAGAGGAAATCAGGTCGAAGAGTCGGGTGGACTACACCGCCGTGAGGAGAATTCAAAGATTCAGGCTGGTGGGCCTGACCTGCCTGGCCTTCATCTCGGCTATGCCGCTGCTTAACAACCTGGCCGTGGCCATCGGCCTCTAGGCAACCAGGACGGAAGCTCGGCCCAAGCAGTTTTGATATGATGCCGCGGTTGACCGGATCGCGCCATCGACTTGCTCGAGCCATGGCATCGCAACGTCGAGCACCTGACCCCTGATGATTAGAGATTTCAAGGCAAACACCTAAACGGGGAAGCCTCGATAGACCAACCCAAAGAGGTCCCCCGTTATGGCCGAACGAACCCCCTTTCTCCCGACATCTATCGCCTTGTTCGTTGCGCTTGGGGCCCTGCTACCCATCGCGTCCGGAGCTGCAGCCGAGATCCAGATTCTCCCCCAAACGACCTACCCCGGCGCCGCAGTGAGGTTGATCGGATCGGGCCTCCCGCCGGGCCAGCCATACAGTCTTCGCCTCGATGGCGGCTTCCTAGACTCGGGAGTGACCGCGGGCAATGGTACGGCCCAGAAGCTCGTCACCCTGCCCCGAATGCTTTCGCTCGGCCAACACATGCTGAATCTGAGCTCAGGAAATGTCTTTGCGCTCGCAACGATCACGGTCGTCCAATGGCTCTCGAAGGTCAGCGTCAGCCCGAACGTCACGCGCGCAGGCAACAACATCAACATCTCGGGCACCGGCTTCCCACCCGACGCTGCCTACTGGATATACCTCGACGGTGCCGAACTCCTGCCGGGTGCAACGAACGCTGAGGGAAAGTTCTGGAGAGCCTACACCCTTCCCAAGGACACCCCGCTCGGCCCTCACACAGTGACGGTCAACGCGACACAGTACACGGGTCCGCCTTCGGCCAAGTGCACCCTTGAAACCGAACAGTGGCCAGTGTTCATCTCGACAACGCCTGCCTGGACATGTCCAGGAACATGGATCACGATCACGGGAGGCAACATGCCGCCGTTCTCGCTCTACGATGTGTTCATCGATGGCGAGCGCCTTCTCGGTGAACAGGCCGATGTCGAAGGATCCTTCGAGATAAGGCACTTCCTGCCCGCGAACTTCTCGCTGGGCAATCACACCGTGTCCTTGAGGGTCACCGACTACGCGGGCACTCCGACCAGCGAGTTCACCGTCAGTCTCGTTCAGTGGCCAGTGCAACTGAGCGCCGATCCTCCAAGGGCGAAGACCGGCGAGCCGGTTCTCGTCCAAGGCTGTGGGTTCCCGCCGGGTTCATCCTACAGGGTCTACCTCGACGGCGAAGAGGTAAGGTTCGGGGAGGCCAACGCGTTCGGGGAGTTCAATATCACCTATGGCCTGCCGAAGACCATCGCAGTCGGTGCCCACCAGTTCGTTGCAGTGGCGCCTGACTACTCAGGCCCTCCAACAGCCTCCGCGGACATCGAGGTATGGCAGTGGGTGGTCACAATCCAAGTGAGCCCCAAAAACCCGCACCCCGGCTCCGCGATCCTGATCAGCGGAAGCGGCTGCCCGCCCTTCTCATACTGCTACGTGTACCTCGATACGAACCTGATTCTCATCGTCCAGACGGATGGGGCGGGAGGGATGCTTGCCAGCTGGAACCTCTCCAAGGAAATAGCGCTCGCCAGGCACAACATCTCGGCCGTGGCGATCAACCACTTCGGGCCGCCCTCGGCGACTGACCACTTCGTGGCGACGCAGTGGCCCCTCGCAGTATTCACGAGCCAAAGGAACGCCACGCAGGGACGTGTGCTGAAGCTGACCGGATCGGGCTTCCCGCCACTGGCCACGGTGCGAGCATACTGGGACGGCATCTACAGGATAGAGGCTGGCACCACCGGTCCGGACGGAAGCCTTCTGCTTCAGATCAACATCACATACCCAAACGATGAGAGCTACCACTCCATACTGGTGAACGTGAGCGACTACTCAGGGCCCCCGAGGGCGAAGACCTACGTGTGGCTCGGAAGGTTCCCCCCGATGCCGACGATGAAGCTCCTGGATCAGGCGGGCTTGTTCAGATCTAAGTTCTACGTCGGCGAACAGGTCCTCTTGAACGCCTCTGGGCTGCCGCCGGCAGTACAAGTCTCCGTGCTGGTCGCAAGCGCCCTGCCACAGTCTGGGGGAAAGGTGGACGTGTTGTCCAGTGTGAGTGCCGCGACGGACTCCCAAGGAAGGATCATCGGGTTCCCAGTCTGGACGCCCGACAGGGACGGCAACTTCTCGCTGATCGTCGACGTGAACACAAACGGCATCCTTGACGACTCCGACCTAGCACTCGGGGAGCCACTCCAGGTGATGAAACGGCCCGACGTCGCGGTCCTCAGAGTCGTGGCATCGAAGGGATCGATTGTTCAAGGGGAGACGGTCGATGTCATAGTGACGGTTGCCAACCAAGGGCCATCCCAGGGGGATTTCAGCCTCGGCCTCAAGGCCGACTCCATCTCGGTCTGGACCGGTCGCACTGGTGCGATGGCGCCGGGAGCCAACCAGACCTTACGCATCACCCTGGCAACATCCGCAATCGATGTCGGCCTCCGCAACATCTCCGCCTCGGCGGATGCACTCGGGAACGAGACCGACCTTGCAGACAATCTGGCGATGACAAGGCTGGCCATACTGATCAGGCCCGACATCGAGGTCAGATCGGTGAGGCCCGACAAGCAGACCATCCGCGTGGGCCAGGTCCTGCGCGTCTGGGTCCTGGTCAGGAACCTGGGGGAGAGGCCAGAGAGTTTCAACATGAGCCTTCTCGTGGATTCCTCCAAAGGCCCCAAGAAGACCGTTGACAGGCTGCAGAGCGGGGCGGACCTGGAGCTCGAGTTCGCATGGGACACCTCGTCCCAGGCCCAGGGGAACCTAACCCTTTCGGCGGCCGTGGACACGCTCCGATTCGAACGGGAGGTGGGGAACAACATGCTGACATACGGAACCATTGTCCTTCTGGGACCCAACACGGGGCCTGTCGCCGACCCCGATGGCCCGTACGAGGGGACTAGGGCGGCCGAAGTCCTCTTCGATGCGTCCAGCTCGCATGACCCCGACGGGAGGATAGTCACATACGACTGGAGCTTTGGCGATGGCGAAAGAGGGAATGGCCGGGTGATCCGCCACGCCTACTCCACCGATGGCGTCTTCACGGTCGTCCTGAACGTCACCGATGACGGCGGGGCATGGTCGACGAGGGCCACCACCTGCAGGATCAACCTGCCCACGTATGGATTGAAGGTGGCGGTCGTGGATTCGGCCACCCGGACGCGGCTGACCGACGTCGTGCTGCAGGCCGGGCCCCGGAACTTCAGCCTACCGGCGGGATACGCGGAGCTTGCGCTGGTAGAGGGCACTCACATCCTTCGGGCAATCAAGCGCGGCTTTGCACCAACCTCCCTGAACATAAGCCTTACGTCCCCGACCACCCTTGAGATTGAGCTAGCGCCCGTCTGCTACATCTGGACCTCCGACTCGAGCGGAAAGGACAAAAGCATCTTCCTTCGCGACGATACCGTTTACGTGACCGTTTCCTCCCCCGGTGCGTATGCTGCGCGTGCGTATGCGATTGTGGAAGGGGAGTTGGTGGACGGATCCACCCTGGCCGATGCGACAGGAGCCGGATACTCGGTAGTGGAGGTGGCACCGGGCCAGAAGGTATTCGTCCTATGGCGACCACCGCTCAGCAACGGCAACTTCGATGCAGTCCTTGACCTTGACGCAAACGGGGTGCTCGACGCCGCCTACGATGTCGTGGATGCCATGAAGCTCCCAGGCTTCATCGTTGCTGAGAACGGGGCCGCGATCGTCGCTACGCTCTTGATGACGGTTCTCCCAGCCGCGCGGATTCGGCGAAGGTCTTAGGCACGGGGATTCTCGGGCGCTCGCCATGCGGCCTTCCTATGCCATCTGGAGGCGGGCCGTCACTTGTGGCGATCGTGAGCTGTTCGATGAGTACAGACGTGGTCAGGTGCCCGACAGGGATCGCATCGTCCACTTTCTTCGGGCGATAGCTCACTGGACCACATGTGTTTGCGCCCTTGCGACAGGCGCTTGCACCGGACCCGAGTTACATTCATTCACCGCTCACCTGCCCGAAGCACCCCAACCGAATCACAGGCACGATGAGATGCTATGTCGCCGCGGTAACAGGCGCGCAGTTGCGATGATCGGCGGGACGGGAAGGGCCCTCGCTGACGGACGGAATGTGGAATGGGAGACACTATAAAGTCCGAAGCCCTCAGAGTCCACAACCACTTGAGTTGGGTTGCCGCTTGGTCTTGGTTCCATGACGAAGCTCGGGAGCTATGCAACCGCGGTCCATGGAAGGAAGACATCATTCCGCACGCCCAGTTCGCTGGACATGGGCGTCCTTGCCCTGTGCAGCTTCATGTTCCTGACCCCTCTCTCCAATGCCATCTTCACGGCGTCTGCGGACCATGGTGGCCTGGGCACCCTGACTTTCACGATACCCCAGCCACGACTGTCCCTAACCCGTAGCGGTGCCTACGCCCGTCTGGACTTTGAGACGGAGGCCGGCCTCCCAAGCCACCTTGACACAGCGGGAGCGCCGAAGCTGCCAAGGCTGAGCCTGTTCATCTCAATCCCCTGGAACGCCGTCATCGTCTCGTGCCAGATCGCTGCAGGCAAGAGGACCGAGCTTCCCGGGAAGTACCTGATCGAGCACTGCGAACAGCCCTGCTCTTTGAGCCCGGAGAATTCCTCCGGAGGCACGAGCGAACCGAACGCCACCGTCTATTCCCTCGGCAGGGAGTATCCCGGCCGGCTTCTCGAGGACGCAGGAACGGCGCGCATGTCGGGCATGAAGGCGGCGCACCTCTACGTGTACCCGGTGCAGTACGTTCCAGCCTGCGGCAAGCTCGTCCAGTACACAGATCTCAAGGTCAAGATCAAGTACGCGATCTCGAATGCTCGGAACCCCGATGAAGAGATTCTCACACCCTCGACGCACTTGCGTTCCACCTCCCCTCTGGTTCGGACCTACGAGGAGCTGCTGCTGAAGCCGGACCGGGCAGTTGGAAGCGAGGGCGGGATCTTTGCCAATGCCTTGCGTTTGTCCCCTGCCCAGTCGGACGCTCAATCCTGGCAGGCCGACTGCGCGCTGATTGGCCCCGCCGGGATGATGGACGAACTCCTCCGCTTCGAGGCGTTCTATGACTCCGTCGGCACGCCCACCTTCACCAAGACGGTGGAGAGCATAGACACAAACTACCAGGGACGGGACCTCGCCGAGAGGATCAGGAATTTCGTCAGAGACGCCTACATGCACGACGTACACTTCGTCGTTCTGGCGGGCGACCGGGATCAGGTACCTCCCAGGTTCGTGAAGGACCCTTTTCCTGCGGGGCAGGATCCGGGGAACGTGCCCTGCGATTACTACTACGCTTGTCTCGACGGCAACTGGGATGCTGACGGAGACGGGGTCTACGGCGAGTCCGAGGACCAAACCGACTGGTTCCCCGAGGTCTTGGTGACCCGCCTGCCTGCCAAGAACCCCACCGAGCTTCGCAACATGGTCGACAAGACGATCGAGTTCTCAAGGACCCTTCCCTCGGACTGGCAAAACAACATCCTGCTGGCCGGTGCCGATGTCGGGTTCGAGGATGACTCCAAGGCGTTCCTCCAGACGATCAGGGATGAGCTAATAGTCCCCTACACATCCGCGACCCTGACCGAGCTATACGAGCACGAAAGCCTCACAACCCAGAGCCTCCTTGACACGATCGGCAGCGGGGCGATCGCCGTGACCTTCAGGGATCACGGCAAGCCATATGAATGGAGAATGGCGGGCTCAACCCTGCTCGCAAAGGGCGATGTCGAACGTCTGGAGAACCTTGGAAGGTATCCCATGATCCTGGCGGATGCGTGCTCAACTGCCTACTTCGACTGGGGGGAGGACTGCATCGGGGAGACCTTTCTCACGGCCGAGGGAAGGGGGGCGGTCTTCTACATCGGGTCCTCCAGAACCGCCGTCAATACGGAATCCGGCGAAAAGGGCATTACAGAGGGTTTCTGGGAAGAGGTCTGCAAGGAAAGGGTGGTCAGCCCCTTAGAGGCTCTCACGAACGCCAAGATCAAGCTCGCAAGCCGCTATGACCCGACCAGCAATGTAATCTCCAGAAAGACCATCTACGCGTTCATGTCATTCGGGGCGTTGGTTGAGCTCCCAATCTTCGATGCAGACGATCATGAGCCCCCAAGGCTGGTCGATATGGGCCAGCGCCCACAGTATCCGGCCGAAACGGATGAGGTTCTGGTATCCACTTCTGTGATGGACAGGGGCGGGATCGGATCGGTCAACCTGAGCTACAGGGTCGGGAATGGCCCGTGGGTGAGCAACCCGATGTCTCGTTCGGTTGCCCTCGTTGCGATTTCCTCGCAAGCGGCGTTCAGTAGCGATGACGTGCAGTACCTGGGCGTTACCCACGATCTGTACACCGAGGCCAACATATCGCTTCTCTTTCCGAGATTGGCCGACTACCGGGCCATCATCATCGGCGACCACGCGGCAAGCTCTCCTTCGCATGTCCCCGAGAGCGCGGTAATAAGGGCCGGACTCGCCTCGAACCAGATCGCCCTACTGGGGTACGTCGAGGGCGGCGGTGGGCTTTGGGTCTCGGCCCAGAATGATTATTCCTGGCTTCCCGGCCCCCTTTACATAGCGAACCTTGGGCAAAGAGCGGGCAGACGCGTAGACCAGTACTTCGTATCGAGTCCCATGGCCGCTCAGCCCAACAGCCTTGCGTGTTACGCCAGTTCCTCGACAACTCCCTCAGGCGAGGACCTGTACGTGAAGTACTTCGCTGACTGGGACAACGACCCAATCGGGACGGTTCACGGGATCTACGAAAGCGTGGCCACCGACGCGTCAACGGGTACCGCCGTCACAACATGGATAGCTGGGTCGTGCGGCGAGGGCAGGGTGGTGCTCACGACCCTTAGGCTTGAGCTCTACTCGGGCCATTCCAGCACCGAGACAAGCATTTACTTCAGAACTCGGATGGCAGTTGAGAACATACTCGCCTGGATATCGGGCGGAAGCGCCAAGCCCAGGACCTACACGGGCATGATCCCCCCCGCGGGCACGGGAACCGTTGTCAGCTACTTCGTGAAGGCAGCCGACTCGGCTGGCCTCACCGCAACCTCTCCGATCCAGTCATATACCGTGGGCCTGCCAACGACGGCTACGTTGGTGGGCATAGGCCAGGCCTCCCTTCCCGCTGACTGCAATGCCGACGGCACCATCAACGTCTTTGATCTTGTCTTTGTGGCGCGTGCCATGGGATCAGTTGAGGGATCAGAGGGCTATGTCCCCTACGCGGATGTGAATGGCGACGGCGTCGTCAACCTATACGACCTCGTGCTGGTTGCGAAGGACTTCGGAGAGGACTCCACCCTGGCCCAAGGCCAGGAATTTTGCGTGGACCTGTCGGTTCAGAACGTCACGGACCTCCAACGTTACAGGTTCAACCTGACCTATGATCCAGGGATGCTCGACATCGTGAGCGTCGCTGAAGGCGCCTTTCTGGGCGGCGACGGCATCCCAACATACTGGACGGCACCCGCTATCAACCGAAC
>Ga0172365_10003864_pt1 | contig 11107 bp, 10 predicted proteins | sample LakKivSesite48cm_FD_114535 | JGI IMG/M metagenome (GOLD analysis project Ga0172365, IMG submission 114535) | Sediment microbial communities from Lake Kivu, Rwanda - Sediment site 48cm | ecosystem: Environmental > Aquatic > Freshwater > Lake > Sediment | place: Rwanda: Western Province, Lake... | reverse complement strand
GACATCCGCATCGGCATCAGCGCGGCGGTTCCGTCCCACATGTTCAACAACGGCATCCACCAGAACACGCTGTATTTTTACGACGTTCTGAAAAACATCGGGTACACGCCCTACCTTGTTGTGACCAATCCCGATTACGAAAAATTCAAAAAAAGCCCGCCCGACGGCTGGAACAAGGCGCATTATGACAACATTGTTAGTTTCTCTCAACTACACCGGGTCGGATTTCACGCGGTGGTCACGTTCGGCGTGCAAATCTCTCACATTGCGCTGCAGCAGCTGCGCCACGCGGGCGTGAAACTCGTGTCCTACGTGTGCGGCAACGAGTACCTCATCAATTCAGAGGCGATTCTTTATAATCACGGCGAGTCGGGCTCGTTTGAGCAGGACAAAACCAACCCGCGCACGTCCCTGTTTGACGAGGTGTGGCTCATCCCGCAAATGATGGAGCTGAACGCGGCATACAAACGCACGCTGTCCCGTTGCGCCAAGGTCATTGAAGCACCGTTCATTTGGTCACCCGACGGCATGGAAACCATCGCCAAAAAGGACGGCGCCACACTGAATGACTTCCTCTACGTGAACGCCAAAACCGCAAAGGAAAAAAATAAACCCAAGGACACGACCAAGGATACGACCAAATCCGTGACCAAATCCATGGCCATTTTTGATCCCAACATCAGCATCATGAAGTGGTTTCTGCCGTCGTTCGTGCTGTGCGAGCGCGCGTTCCAGCTGGCACCGCAAGTTGTGGATCGCGTCTACATTACAAACGCGTTCCGAGAGAAAATTGGCGACACCCTGAACGCTAAAAAAATAGAAAACACCGTGCGCTACACCGACCTCTTCCTGGACAAGCGCGTGTTTTTTGAAAAGCGCTTCATCACGTTTGAATTCATGAAGACGCACGCCGACGTGGCCGTGTTCCATCAGTGGGGCAACCCGCTCAACTACATCTACCTGGAAATGGCGTGGCTCGGGTACCCCTTCGTGCACAATGCGCACCTGTGCGCCGATCTTGGCTACTACTACGAGGGCTACAACCTGGAACAGGGCGCCGAAGTTCTCCTCGGCGCCATCATGAAGCACGACTCGGTCGCCCACGAATACCTGCGTATCAACCGCGAGCGCGTGGACCGCTACCTGCCCACCAATGCGACACTGCAACAAAAATACAAAAAAATGTTTGACGACTTGTTTTACGCACCATGAATTATTGCATTTTCAATTTGCATTGTTCACATGCAGTGCCGTTGTTTTTGGTGCCATTTTTGCTTCTGGTTTCTGATGTGCGGACTCATGACAGCAGCCGCAGTGGTCTTCATTGGCTTGATCCACCTTGGAATCCACGATTTTGGGATCGTAATGCAGTTGCCACCTACCCAATTTGGTAGTGCTCGCAGTTGTTGCCGGTTTCAGTATTCTTCGGATGAAATTCATTGTCTTAATGGTCTTAATGAGCAGGAGTGCGTCTGTGTTAGTATTGAATGTTTTGTTCATGCGTTCAATTTTTAAATCAATGTTTGCAATGTGTAAAAATTGATTTAAACCAAGTGGACTTAATGTGGTGTAATGTCGTTCATCACCATGTACTCCGAGATTTTCAACTGCAATTACACCATCCAGGTCGGCGCAAACCAGGCCGAAAATGACGCGCTCGTTAAACGCGCACCCCAGCACGCCATGTGGTTTCATTTGAAGGACTTTCCCAGCGCGCACGCCGTCGTTATAAACACGGCAAAGGCAGGCGCAATTAATGCCGATGCGATTCGACGCGCTGCCGCGCTGGTAAAAGAACGTTCCGGGTCAGGTGTTCGCAACCTGCAAAACGTGGGCGTCAATTACTTATTGATGAAATGGGTGCGGCGCACCGAAACCCCGGGCAAGGTCATCATGGCCAAGGCCGCCAAATGCATACAAGTGTGAATTTGTGAATTTGTGAAATTGCATTCAACTTGTTAGATTTATGGTGCGTTATTTCCATCCATTTTCTCTCGTTTTACAAAAATGAATTTGCCAAACATGTCAACGGATGGTTCACCAACGGGCTGGTCATCTCCTTCCAAAACATATTTATGGGTTTCTTGAAATTCATTTTAGAGAGAAATTCATTCCATAATTAAACGCAGGTATGAATTACAAAAAAAAAATAAAATATGGTTGGGTAATAAGGAAATAAGTAATTGAACAAATACCATACAACCCATACAACCCAATCACTACAAAAGTATGAATAATTTGTCCATCACATTTAGTGCATTTTTACTGCTGTTCATATTCATTTCAGGCGGTGTAAACAAAATCATGAACTTCAAAGGAACTGTTGACTTCTTGAAGACAAAAATAAGCACCATTCAACTCAGTCCAATATTCATTGCAGCCCTCTCTGCCGCCATTGTTTATTTTTATGTCAATTTGATCGTCATGCAAAAGGCAACCCAACGCATGAATGCACCCTTGTTTATTTTAATTAGCATTGCATTGATCAGCATTCCCGCCTTGGTGCATTTTAAAACTGCATTAAACACAAGTAAATGGCTGGTTTCACTCATATACAATTCAGCAATTGTTGGAGTCATTGGATTACTTACATTTGGAAGTTTACTGATTTTGTATTCTCTCTATACGAACCAGTATGAAGAATATGCACACATCGCGACGATTGGATTGGCCGTGTTTACGGCGATGACGATTTTAATTTTTCATTTTCCAACAGATCCATCGGAAATGATTTCATTCACAAAGAATCTCTCCATTTTCGGTGGACTCATGTTATTATCGCAACGATTCATTCATTGATGGTTATGGTTTATGTTTATGGTTTATGGGTTTCTTGAATTTCAAAGTAGAGAGAAATTCAAGAAAAATAATATAATATAAATCAGTTTTTCGCATTGAATTAGACCAAATTCAGGTGCTTCTGGTAATTGGTGTCTAAACGATTGGGAAAGATGGGTCCATAGCTATGCCGCATATTCCCTCGTCATTGGTGCTGTCAGTTCTTTCTATTTTAACATAGCCTTCATTGCCCCAGCTATCACTCCAGCTATTTTTTACGAGCCAGTATTTTACTCCGTTTTCTTCTCCGTATCCTACGGCTAGAACACCGTGGTCTAATTGAGTTCCGCAAGCCTTATCAGTGATGACTCCAGAGGAGTAAAACTGGAATAAATGGGTATCTGCTTCAATGGCGACCGACACTGGCCCAATAGAGACGGCTTCTTTGAGGGCTAATTGATTGTTAGGCATAACATCTGCACAGTTGGTAAATTTTGCGACGACTTTGCAGTTTTTGCATTTATTTGAGTCAATTGCATCGTATTTGTAGTCATTTTCAGCGCACATTCCGCCATTTTGGATGGCGTATTGGAAGGATGGGTCCATGTCGCCGCCATTGCAGCCTTGATTTCCGTATTTGCGACTGCAGTCCATGAGCTGTTGTTCGCTCAGACTAACGAGTTGTCCTTTGGCGATGGCCCAAGCGCCTTCCATTGCGCCGGTGGAGGAAAATGACCAACAGCTTCCGCATTGTCCTTGGTCTTTCACGGGTGTGACAGCGTTGGACCGCCAGTCCACGGAATCGGGTAGGGTTTTGTTAGTTCCTTTGAATGAAATGCATGATAAATTGGTCGCGAGGAGGTTATGAGATTTTCTAAAACCATTCAAATGGGTTTCTCTAAATTCTTCAGGGGTGATATCGGCGAATTGGTTGATAGCCATTTTGAAGGTGTTTGAGGCATTGTTGTTATGAAGGGTGATGTGTTTGAGATTGGTGCAGAAAGCTTCAAAACGATGTTCAAATTCTTCAAATGACTTGTATTCTTTGTTGAATTTTGATTGGAATTTATTGAAATGGAACCATTCATCAGTTTCGGATAATTGGGTGTGGATCTCGCCTCCACATGCGAGAGATAGAAGGCTGATAAAAAGTAGAGATTTAATCATATTATAGCATAAAAGCATATTTTATTTTTTTATAATTAAATTCCTGGGCTTGCAAAATAGATTTTCCTAGTTGTTGCTATTTTTGTTTTGCATATGGGATATTCTTTGGATACTAAAGATTGATTAAATTTGAATATTGCACAGTCATTGTGAACAGTAATAATAATCGGCAATGACCGTCTTGGCCTTGACATATCGGCTCATTCTTGCGGCGCATACGCCTTCCGCCAACGCCGCGCTGGCAATCGTGGGCCATGAGCTCAGCAGCTGGTGCGTGGTCGCCTCCCTCTTTTCCACCTTTTTGCCGGTGGTTGATGTGCATATTGGGTTATTTGTAACTGCATTCGTCATGGCATAATAATCATCACGCAATGACACGCCATAGTATCCCTCATTGTTTCCCTGTTCGGTCCACACGGTCGCTTTCAATGCATGCGGCGACGCATTCAAATACGCCTTCAAATCCTTCATGTCTGTCTCGACCAATGGTATTCCAACCGATTGTTTCCACTTCTGGTACTCTTTCAACAATACCGAGTTCAGAATCTTGCCACAGTCCGAAAATTGACACCGTTCAAACAAAAACGTCTCCGCATTCGGGTTCAACGAAAGCGATGATACATCCGATGATGGCATTTTCTTGTATTCCACCGTTTTCAGCTTCACGCCAAGGTAGCCGTGCACCCCGCGAATGCGCTTGGCCTTGAATCGCACGTCCAAATAGTTCTTCAGCGCGTGGAACGTCTCTTTTGTTGGCTTGGTTTGACACCACAGACGGAATCGCCCCTCCATGCTGACCGACGACTCCTCCACATCGGGGCGCACAATGCACGCCACTTTGATGAATTCGTTGAACTTATGTGTCAGCTCGTCCTCCGGCAGCAGCACGTTCTGATACACGGATTGGTGACCCGCCGCAACCACCTCCAGCTCCTGCTTCTGTTTGGTCGTGAGTTCCCGCAAATCAGTCAGTTCAAGGGCCTGGGTTGCCACCGTTTTCTGCAGTTCACGGTTTTCGGCTTCCAGCACCTCGTTGCGCTGCATCAGCCGGTTGAAGTTGTCAATGCTGTACGTACGCGAATGAATGATGTCGGCGATGTGTTTCTTCAGCCGCTCAATCGTGAAATTCGTGCTGTCGTATGCAATGATTTCGGTCTTGTTTTTGCCGCCCACTTCAATGCTGCGGATGTGGCGCTTGATTTTCGGATACGTCTTGATCAGGTTCTCTATCTCCACCTTGTTTTGCACCCGGAAGGCGGCAACCAGCACGAAATTTTGGTATTTCTTGCGGTGGTCCATTACGCGCGTGGAGAGATCATTCGTGTGACCGAATTTGATCAGCTTCTCGTTTTCAGCGTTCGTGTTGTCAATAGTGCCAAAGTAGATGCACTCCGTGTTTAACGGGAACTGCCCGATAATCGCATGCTCCACAGCGCGCTGCTTCTCTTTCTTCGTGGATTGGATGACGGAGTCCTTTTCTTGGATCACTGCTTGGATGACGGCATTTTTTTGTTCAAGTTGCTGTTTCAATTCATCGGTCTCTTCTTCCACAATTTGGTGCAGAACCTCTTCCATCTTCATGTAATATTCATGAATTTCTGATGCTTTTTTCGTTTGTGCTTTCAGACATAACGACTTGAAACAACGAACGGTAAGCATTATGATTTGCTTGTTGTGACCGCCATGACTCTTGGTAGCTTCATGATGCTCAATGTTTTTGTAATCAATATCAATTTTGAAATGTTTTTCAATCATGTTTTTTGCATGATATTTTTGTTGAAATCCTAACCAGTTCCATACGTTGTCCAAATCAACGACGAAATCCAAATTTTTGTCATAGTTCAAGTAGCAATAAAAACTACTCACAAATAACTGTTGCTCAAATCCAGTGAATGATTCCTGAATTTTGGTCAACAGTTTGCCATTGTATTCTTGCGACAGTCGGGTGATGGGGTTTTTCTCAATCAGCTCAACGATGTTCAGCTCCTGTTGTGGTTGTGGTTGTGGTTGTTGTTGTGTTGCGGGTTCCATGGTGATGGGTTTATACTATGCATAGGCGGACTCTGTTTAAGTTGTTTTGTGCGTTATGTTTTTATAATCGCAATGCATAATTTATAAAAGCAAATGTTTATGCGGAGTATGAAATGCGCTTTTATATTTTGAAAACGGGGTTTATGAAATCTTGCTACGCCGATTGGAGGAGCAAGATTGTAACTGATTTGATGTGCAAATTTTGACTTGTCCAACGTATTGAGAGAAATAAACGCAGTGTTGTTGGCCCCAAGGCCGAATTGAAATAAAAGCGCTCCCGCAGTTGCGGGTTCGCTTTCGCGTATATGAAATCAAACAAAATCACATTTTCAAAGTGAAAAATCTTGCTCCCGCAGTTGCGGGAGCAAGATTGAAAAGCGCTTCACCCAAATGTGAAGCAAGATTTCACCATTTGCTCTTTTTTACGTTGATTTTGGGCCCTTTTTTACCCGAGTTTTTGGGGTCGTACGACTCCTCTTCATCATCCGAGTGCAGATCTTTGGAGATTTCCCAGAATTCCTTAGAGCCCAGCTTGAACGGACCGTGCTGTTGCGCCTTGTACCAGAAGATTTGTTCGTGCAGTTTGTTGGATTTCGCATTGTTATTGATCACCAAGCACTCAAAATTTTCGGTGCACTGGTCCATCACCTGACAAAAGCTCTCAAATGTGGGGAACATGCCCGCGTAATTCTCCCAGATGCGTTTGCGGTTGGCGATATACGGTTCGCGCAGGATAAACACGTAATCAATGTTCGTGCGCAAATTGGGCGGAATACCGAGCGGATATTGCATTGTGATGACTAACATGATCTTCCAATGTCTCCCGTTCATAAAAAGGAGGCGCATCATGACGTCCTTGGTCCATTTGTTGTCATAGAGGCAGTCGTCAAGGACGACGAAGGTGCGGGGGTCAATGGTGGAGCGTTTGTAAGTTTCAATCTCTTTTTTCACTTGTTTGAGGACGGCTTTTTGGCGCTTGAGGATATTTTCAATGATGGCGGTGTTGTAGGCGTCGTGGATGAAGAGTTTTGGGACGTGGGCTGCGAAGAAGCCGTTGCCGGCTTCGGTGCCGGAGATGACGGTGCCGATGGGGATGTCCTGGTGGTGGTACATGAGGTCCTGGACGAGGAAACTTTTGCCGGTGTCACGGCGGCCGATGAGGACGATGACGGGGCCCTTGTTTTCGTCGGGCCTAAAGCTGATGGAGCGCATGTCAAATTTGGAGAGTTCCAGGTTCATTGTGTCAAAATCGGGGGTATAAAATCAGGGGGTACAAGTGCAATACAAGTGCAATACAATACAATTAAATAATATTACAATTATTTAAACGCGAGAGCGATGAAGGAGTGGATAGAACGGTTCTACTACGTGTTGCTGTATGCGTGGTACGCGCTGTATGTGGTGGCGCTGCTGGGCATTGCGACAGTTGCACCAGCGTATTTAGAGACCATAAACATGGGGTTAAAGTATTTTATTATCGGGTTTTTGATGGTGAGGTTCAATCCGTGGACCAAGCACGCGGAATTCACCGCGTTTGACCGCACGATTGTGTTTAGCGCGGCGTTCTTTTTGCTGGCGTCCACTGCGGTTGCGTCGCTGTTCACAAATGCGTTGCATTTGCCGAATATGGATTAACATTGGTAATTTGGGAATTTGGGAATTTGGGAATTTGGGAATTTATTGAAAGTTGGTTACATTCTAATAATTATTTATTTATATCATGAAAAGTGTATAGTAACCATGAGCAGTCCCAAAACGCTGGATGACTTAGAACAAGCGCTGGTGAAGCAGGCGGTTGAAAACATTACAGCGCGCGTTGGCGCCAAAAAAACCAATGACCCCAAAATGAAGGACATTATTGCAATTGTGGAGCGCTTCATAAAAAAGCACGAGCTGGTGTGTTATGGGGGGACGGCAATCAACAACATTCTGCCGGAAGAGGCGCAGTTCTACGACAAAAAGACGGAGATCCCGGATTACGATTTTTATTCGCCCAAAGCGCTGGAACACGCGAAGGACCTGGCCGACGAGTTTTACGAGAACGGGTTTTCGGAGGTGGAGGCCAAGTCGGGCATGCACCACGGCACGTACAAGGTGTTTGTGAATTTCGTGGGCATTGCGGACATCACGCAGCTGGACCCGACGCTGTTTAAGAACATTCGTGCAGACGCGATCAAAGTGGACGGCATCCTGTACGCGCCGCCGAACTTGTTGCGCATGGGCATGTACTTGGAGCTGTCGCGCCCCGAGGGCGACGTGTCGCGCTGGGAAAAGGTGAGCAAGCGGCTGGCTTTGCTGAACAAGCACCACCCGTTGAGGGCGGAGGGCTGCACGCCGGACAAATTGATGAAGCCGTTCCAAACGCCGAAGCAGCATGCAACAAAGCATTTGAAGGCCAGTCCCACGGCCGATGAAATTGACGATTCGCGCCCCCCAGCAGACGAGCCAAAAGAGGTGCGCCTGTTCCGCACGGTGCGCAACGCGTTCATAGACGAAGACTTGGTGTTTTTCGGGGGGTACGCCATTTCGCACTACGCGCGGCACTTGCCGAAGTCGGAGAAGGCGCTGTTTGCGCAAATTCCGCACTTTGACGTGCTGTCGACGGATCCCGAGGCCAGCGCAGCCAAGGTGAAGGAGCGCTTGGAAGACAACGACTTCACGGGCGTAGTTGTCACCAAGCACTCGGGCATTGGCGAAATTGTGCCGGAGCACTACGAGGTTGCGGTGGGCAAAATCCCGATTGCGTTCATTTACAAGCCGGTGGCGTGCCACAGCTACAACGTTGTGCAAGCGGGCAAGCGGCGGGTGCGCATTGCCAGCACGGACACCATGCTGAGCCTGTACTTGGCCATGATTTACACGGACAAGCCGTATTACGACGTGGCGCGCATTTTGTGCATGTGCAAGCATTTGTACGACATTCAGCAGCACAACCGGCTGAAACAGACCGGGTTGCTGCGGCGGTTTGGACTCACGTGCTACGGCAAGCAAGAAACGCTGGACGACATCAAAGCCGCAAAGGCGGAGAAGTATCAAACGCTGAACCACAACGACCCGGAATACGAGGAGTGGTTTCTGAAGTATTCGCCCATGGAGTATTTTGAGCACACGTACAATACTGTAAAACACAAGCTCACCGTGAAACGGTCCCCTAACGCAAAAAAGAGCCCGTCGCCCAAAGCCCCGTCACCCAAAGCCCCATCGCCTAAAAAAACAAGGAACACGAAGACCACGTTGAAAAAGAAGAAGAAGACGCAGAAGTCCAAACCGTTGATCAATAAGTTTTTCAAAATAATAACTTAAATGGTTTGAATCACATGTAATAATAAATGTCGGAATAACAAAACATTTATTATTTTGGTATGCAGAACGACAATCCAGACCTTGACCGACCATTGGTTGTTACATACTGCAATAAATTCAAAGAAACAAATTACGAAAACACGCGGCGATTGGTTGAAACGCTGCAAAACAATGAGTGGGACCACACGGTGCTGGGATCCGGCGAAACGTGGGTGAATTTCATGACAAAAATAAATGCATGCCGTAACTATTTGGAAACGTTGCATCCCGATAAAATCGTAGTTATCATAGATGCACACGATGTGTATTGTTTGCGCAACGCGCACTACTTTGTGGATGAATTCAAGGCGCTAAACAAGCCGATCGTTCTCAGCATGGAGCTGTTTGCGGAAGGTCGGCTGAATTACAACACCAGTCAAGAGTATGTGCAGGTGGAATGGTTGGGGCCCTATTTTGAGCACCATGGAATGCGCGTGACGACCACCGATCAAGTCAAAAAGTACGTGAACGGGGGCCTAATATGCGGATACGCCCGGAACCTGCTGCATTTGAACAACTGGATGTTTGAAAATGGTTACACTGACGATCAAAAAGCGACTGCCGCGTATGCCAACGCGCACCCGGGCGACGTGCACCTGGACATGGACGCGCGGTTGTTGCACACGTGCACGTCGGGCGTGAATTTTGGGCTGCACGCGCAAGTGCAGTGCGCCGACAGTCCGTCATTTGGCGAGTTGTTCGGGCATTCAGCTTATTTTCTGCACATTCCTGGCTTGCATTGCGGCGGAGGGCAGACCGTGATGTATGACGTGGTGTACGACGTCCTGCAAAAATACAACAGCCGGCTGGCGGTTCAATTGCCGAACCACGCGTATAACTACGTTGCGTTTAAACAATATTACGAAGCCGAAAAAAAAATATACGAGCAGAAATAAATATATTGCAGTAATGCATACAAATTACAATCAATACATAACGCGCCAACGCATCAACGCATCAACGCATCAACGCATGTGGCCCAGCATTCCGGATCACTGGATGAAATGGGGCTTATTCGTCATATTGATTTACAGCATAGCAAAATACAATTACAATCAGCAGTCGTCATTGGAAGAGGGCTATGAAAACTGGTCGGCGTGCGTGGACCAAGGCTACCCGAAGGACTGGTGCATGTTTACGCCCAATCCGATGGAACCCGCGCCGGGGTACTGCAACTGCGGCGGCGGTCGCTACGGCAGTTACCACGTGGGCGGCAAGTGCAACTGCTACTTGTACAACCCACAGTTGCAGCCCATGTACGTGGACAAGCTGTTTCACGATTTTTTGGAGTAGGCGCGGCGCAACGCGTCGTCATCGTAAAGCGGTTCTTCCGCGCCAGGATCGTTCACCGTGCAGCAACTGCAGCAGCAGCACGCGCACCCGCCATTTTCATAGCACCACACCACGTCGCAGTCAACACAGTCTTGCACAATGTCGGCGCATTCAAACTCGTTGCATTTGACCGATGTGACCACAAACATGCCTACGAGCACGGTGGCCAACGGGAAATACGGCAACAACAACATGAGAGGCATGGAACACGCAAATACAGAATGATAAATAAACTAAATTCAATTTATATTATTTGAATTTATTTGAATTTATTTGAATTTATTTGAATGTGGGACGCGACGCAACTGTGATGACCCCGGTTCCTAGTTCAAGAGCCCGAAATTGGCCGGCAGCTCGGGAATGGTGGTGCTGTAGTACGACTCAATCTCTTTCAGTTTGCGATAATCGCGGCGCGTGACAAAATTGACGCCGCTGCCCTTGCGCCCCCAACGCCCCG
>Ga0172365_10003862_pt1 | contig 11109 bp, 9 predicted proteins | sample LakKivSesite48cm_FD_114535 | JGI IMG/M metagenome (GOLD analysis project Ga0172365, IMG submission 114535) | Sediment microbial communities from Lake Kivu, Rwanda - Sediment site 48cm | ecosystem: Environmental > Aquatic > Freshwater > Lake > Sediment | place: Rwanda: Western Province, Lake Kivu... | reverse complement strand
TTGTTGGTCGTGGTACGCCACCGACTTCTTTCATGATATCATTCAACACATTTTCATCATATTGCATCTGTTCTTCAGAGGTAAATCCTATGAGCAATACACGGACGATATGGAAGTTTTTAATTGTATCTTCATTCTCCTTCCCCCATATCTGCCAGAATTCCTCTTTGGATTCTGCTTTGGCAATTGCACGCCAGAAGAGGGGGACCTTTGTTACTGCCCCTCCAATCTCTGCTTTCCCTATCTCGTACATCGCCTTGATCTGTGCTTCCTTGCTCGGCACCTGGTAGTTAATCCATTTCACGCGCTTCTCTGGAAGTGCCAGTCCGGTGTTTGGCGAAATACCCGTAGGTTCAAGTCGTTCCGGCTGAAAAGGAAGGGTTTTTATGGCCATTTTCGTAACAATCCCGAGACATCCCCTCAAGCCCGTGTACCCTCTCAGGAGGCCTCTTAAATCAGGGCCAGGCCCGTCGCCCCAGAACGGATCGTCACCGAGAGCGAATGAGCCCATCTTTACAAGTTCCCCGTCTGGTAACACAAGTTCTGTTCCCAGTATACGTCTGTGAGGAAGGCCAATCCGGTGGCTTAAGGGAGACCAGCCATCACCGATCAAATTTGCGATGGCCGATGCCTGTGCCCCACCTCCACCGATAACTACGTAAGCGCCTCTCTTCATTGCCTCTTCTTGAATCGGTGAATATATAACGCCGGAGCCTACAACGATATAAAAGTGTTTCTCATCTATCTCAAAATGATTCATGCGTTTCAGGTCTATAAGTAACTCATTTTCAACATGGCAGTGGGAGCGTGGTCCATAGAAACCCGTGCTGTAAGGCACGTAGGCTACCTTGTAGCGGTTGCATATCTTCACAATCTTCTGGACCTCTTCCGTGGTCTTCGGCATGATAACGGCGCCTGGTACCTTTGTCATCACCCTCTCATATCCCAAACCACACTCGTATCCTCCTGGCCCGCATCTATAACCTTCACAAATTGCAGGGTCATCGGAGATATACCTAAGACCCGCTATCGATTCTAATGCGTTATATACTTCTTTATGTATACTCATAGTCTACCTCCTTATATTTCAACTGAAGCAAGGATAAGTTCAGAAATATCCATAACTCTCACATTATCACCGCCTTCTTTGACAGCCTGTGTAAAATTGCTTTTACACCAGGGGCATGCAGCCACGAGAACTTCGGCACTCACTTCTTTTACCTCTTCCAGCCGATGTTTTGCAGAAAATGAAGCAAGCTCCGGAAAGGCCTCTTTTGTGCCCCTGCCTGCTCCACAGCAGAAAGCATTTTCTCTCTTCCTCGGCATTTCAACAAACTTAGCGCCAGGGATGGCATTCAATATATTTCTTGACTCAGCGTACAATCCGGATTTGCCACGCCTTCTTTTGAGCTCAGGGCTCACTGTGCCCATCCAGCCGCGCTCACCTTTCCATGGTGTCCAGGGGTCTGAAAGCCTGCTTATACCGCATGAATCGTGGTAGGTGAAGCGGATGTCCACAGGTTTCGCCAATTTGAGACTGCCCTTTTTAATCGCTTCATCGGCAACCTCGATAAGGTGCACCACCTTGAAGCCGAGATCGGATGTGGCTATGTTAAGCATCTTCGGATAATCAACCTTCCACATACGGTAACATTCGGCACAACTCGTCGCTACTGTCTTTATCCCTGCTGCCTTTACCGCCTCAATGTTGCGTTTCGCAAGCTCTCTCGCTTCATCTATCATGCCGACAGAGTAAAGCGTATTTCCACAGCACCATTCATCAGCCATAAGCATGAAGGGTATGCCAGAGGCATTAAATATATTCGCTGTTGCACGTGCTATATCGGGGTTCACGTAGGAAGCAGAACATCCAACGAAGTAGAGTACGTCTGCCTTCTCTGCCACCTTAATATCCTTCGTTACCCACCTCTTCCTGTTCTCATGGGGTGATCCGAACTGGTTGTGTTTTGAGGCAATATTCTTTGCGATCTTCTTATGTGCCGGCATTGGGCCTGCCCCATCCTTCACCGCCTTTATTCTAAGGGCCTCAAGGGTCAGCTCTATTTCCAGATCGAGGTTACGCTTGCAGCCTACATCACAGGCGCCACACAATGGGTCAGCATAGATGACCTCCAGGAGCTTGTCAGTCCACTCCAGTCTTCCTTCTGCTATTGCGGTGCCTATCCTCATCTTTCCAAAGGCGCCGTAAGAATCAAAGTCATTCCAGGTGTTGCTGGGGCACCTCGTGGAGAACTTAATCCCCGGCATATAGGTGTGTTCAACCCAATAGCATCCCTTGCACTTAATGCATCGGCTCATGTCGTAGACAAAGTTGTCTAAATTTGTTACATCTAAACTTACTTTCTTTTTTGGTGTATCATAGCGATCTTTTGGCATCTCATCCTCCTTAGAAGCACAAATTTCCAGGGTTCATAATATTCTTCGGGTCAAACACCCTCTTTACCCGCTTCAATGTCATCGTATAATTAGCAGCACGATCGTATATTATAGGAGCCAGCTCGCCGTATGGCCTTGTAAAGAAAGCCCCTTCATTTAACATAGCCATTGCTGCGTCACGGTAAAGTTCAGCCACAAAGCCTTTTTCGTGAGCATCCTCAGGGTCATAGAAAAAGCTGAACTCAACCTGGCAGGCACGGTTATGCTCTATGGGCTGGATGTAGCTCCCGATATCAGTTATAGGGTAACCGTATCTGGCAGCCACCATTTCAATAATATCCATAAATATCGGTACCTTGTTCGGTTTGGTAATAAAGAAGAGGTTCTGACATCCGCCTTTCATGCGGTTTTTCCAGTATGGAACATCCGTTGGCCATGGCGCCCTCAGCATTGGTAAAAGTTTTCTCCCCAGGCCTGGAAAGCCAGGAAGGTTGTCTATAAGGGCCAACTTCGGGAATTCGTTTTTTAATACCTCCTTAAGAAGTTTCTCCTCGTATGCTATCTTTTCCTCCGGCCTTCTCAACAGCCCGCTTATAACTAAAACGAGCGTCCATGGTGGGAGTTCCACACACAGCTTAACAAAATCTTCAGGCATCTTATCCGCCACAATCGCAGCAAGGTCCACGTTATTCAAAAGAACGCATTCCTGGCCTATTCTCCGCGGCAAGATCCTGTAAAGGAATTCTATAGCATAAGGCACGTCATCAACAGGTACAAAAAAGATCTCGTCTATCCTTGGAATCGATTCAATCTTCAAGCTTGCCCATGTGACGATACCCATTGTACCCTGGGCACCCTGAACAAACCGGTAAAAATCAAGACCGGGTCCGGATGGATTTGCCCCCCTCGATTTAGACTCAGGAAAACCATTTACGCTGGCAGAACCGCATCTGAAGACTTCACCTGTCGGCCAGACAACCTCAATTGATTGCATGGGTTCACCGTAATCATAAACGGTATTTGTCGGCACTTCCCGCTCGAGAGTGTCGGTAAGCACGGAACGATCCCCGTGTGGCAGTAGTGGCATTATCACCCTCATACCCTTCTTTCCCAGTTCTGTAACAAGCTGCTTCCATGTTACACCGGCTTCAAACCTTACCAAGCGATTTGCTTCATCAATCTCCAGAATCTTGTTCATCCTTGCGAGATCGACTACGATACCGCCCTGTTTTGGTATGGTGCTCCCGTGGAAGTGTACCTTTGAGCTTGCAGGCACGACAGGGATATTCTTTTCGTTACACCATGTTACAATTTTCCCTACTTCCTGTGCATTTCCTGGCCACACCACGACATCGGGCATTCCCGGAGGGAGGAGGCTGTGATCACGCGAGTACCTTACAAGCTCCTCCCTCTTATCACTCACATAATCCTTGCCCAAAATCTTTGCAAGTTCGTTCTTGATTCCCATTTTGCCTCCTTGTTCTTTATATTTCTTCTATATTCTTGTTGCCGATATTTTTTAACCGAGGCCCACCATATACTAATATTATCCTTTGACACATTTCAATAGCAGATTTCATGCGATTCGTGCTCATGTTCTCCCCTACATTCGTGGCCCTTCAGGTTTCTTTCTCGACGAATCATGTGCCGGCAGAGAAGCCTGTATGGACCACTGTCACCGTCAACATATTAAATGCTATAGCGAGACATGGAATGTCAATATATAAAATGTCAATATATTTTATTTCTTGTGTACAGACCGGCAAGTTGATATAATTTATTTTCACTGTTGTTACAATTTTATTCTGTTGGGGTGAAACCATGGGAAGGATCAACTATCGAAGCGACCTGAGCGCCGATGAGAAATTACTGATGGCAGTCGTGAGAGCGGCAGAGACCTTTAAGAGGGTGATATCTGTCATTTTTAGGAAACACGCTCTTTCCTTCCCGCAGTATAATGTCCTGAGAGTCCTGGATGCTTCAAAGGACAGCCAATGCAGAATCACCGACGTAAGCCGAATCATGCTTGTCCCTGGTGCCAATATGACCGGCATAGCCAAGAGGTTGGAAAAGAACGGCTTTATTATAAGGAAATCCGACCCTCTTGATGAGCGGGTAACCATACTCGAGCTCACACCAAGGGGAAAAACGACCCTTATAAACATAGAAAAAGAGCGAGACGAGCACACACACGCAATGCTAAAGGGTTTTCCTGTACAGGAAAGGCGTGAGCTTCTGGATAAGTTTAAACGGCTCATCAAGAACAGTAGGGAGATAGCATAAGGACACCCCCACCCCCCATCAAAATAATAAAAAACCTCGTTGACCTTTAAAAATCAAGGCGATAGAGCTGCCATACTGACAGGCATGAACCCACAGGGTCTTAAATTATAAGCTTTTTTCCATTATCCCCACCGCCAAACATTATTATCTATTTCCCTGTGATTATAGTGATTTTGCCACTGAGAAATCTCTCTGACAAAGTGAAGTTCCCCGACCACAGGGCGGGGCGCTTGTGGGGTACGTTCCGTTCAATATGGGTTGTGAGAATTTGAGTAGTTAAGGCCAAGACCATGGAGAACAAGCTGGAGAGCCAGGTCAGCAATTTGATCGACCTCATCTTTCCGGTCATAGTCAAACCAGTATGTAACCCATGTCAACATTCCCAGTACAAAAAGCGCCGCCCAGGATGGTTTAACCTCAGTATTTACCCTGCCCTCTGACTGGAGTTGGGCTATTGTGTCACGGATAAGAAGATAGTGTTTTTTCCATTCTCCCTTCACTTCCCGAAAATACTTATCTTTCATGGTCAACGCGTCATGGATGAGAACCCTCAGTTCAGGATGTTTGCAAATGACCTCCTTTGTGAAGATCCGAACCATATACGTAAGACGCTTCAGGGGATCATCTATAGAAGCAGCCTTATCCAAATAAGGCTTCAAGGCCGTCTCGATAGACTCCATATGGACAGATAATAGAAGATTTCGCTTGCTCCCGAAGTAATGATACAGGCTCGGCCTTGTGAGTCGTGCGGCAGAGCAGATATCCGTAGTTGATGCAGAGACGGAACTTCCCTTTTTGAGAAGAAGCTGCATGGTGGTTTGTATAATTTTCAACTTTTTTTTCTGAGACGTCTTTTCTCTTTTATTTGATGCCATCTTTCCTCTTTTGGCAAAATTCAGTTATATAAATTAAAGCGACAAGCCTATACCTAAACTTATATCAATTATTAAATTATTTGTCAATCTGTATTGCTCCCTGTAAGCATTAGATATACGTCAGTTAATTTTGTTAAAAAATTCTTGACAACAAGAGCAAACATTTATTATATATACAATACTATTTATATACAGACTTGTATATATAATTATTTTATTCTAATGAAGTCTGTGCTAATTAAAAATTTTTGAAGTGAGTTTATTATGGCTATTTTTTACCGAAGATTACCAAAGTACACTTTTTGTATACTTATCAGTATATATAGTCGTATCAATCACATGGGAAGTGCGATGAACTGATGTGATCAGCCATACTTTAGGAGTGTTGCAATGCGTCATAACATAGATGTGGAATCAAAAATCACAAGCCAACTGGAGGTGTTTCATGAAGGATTTTGGGTACGCTGCCCCTAAGAATGTCGGAGAGGCCATTGGTCTACTGGCAAAGCTGGGCGGTCAAGGGAAGATTATTGCAGGCGGACAATCGATGCTCGTCATTATGAAGCAAAATATGCTTGTCCCTGAGTTTCTGGTCGACATAAAGGGTATCGCTGAGCTCGATTATATCAACTACGACAAAAAGAAAGGGCTGAGCATCGGCGCCCTTACGACCCATCGCGCTATAGAAAAATCGCCGATTATCAAAAAAACCTATCCGGTACTGAGCGAGATGGAAGACAACCTCGCCGTGGTCCAGACCCGCAACTGGGGCACCATTGGCGGGAACGTGTGTCATGGTGATCCGGCGGGGGATCCAGCCGTCGTATTCATCGCATTGAATGCAAAGCTGAAAATACGGGGAACGGCTGGAGAAAGGGAAATCGATATCGAAGATTTCTATAAGGATTATCTCGAGGTTGATCTCAACCCCGGTGAGATCCTGGTGGAAATCCAGGTACCGCCAGCGTCTCCACATACGGGAGTTGCCCACGACAAGCTGATGGCGATGAAAGGCGATATGGGTATCGTAGGCGCGGCTGCATTTATTACGGTGAATCCAGCCGATGGAACGTGCGTAGGTGCACGCATAGCTCTCAGTAATGTTGCTTCGACGCCATGGAGATCCCGAGCTGCCGAAAATGTTCTTATAGGGAAGGTTATTACAAGCGAGCTGTTTGCGGAGGCAGGACGGGCTGCATCTGCAGAATTAGAACCTCCCGCTGATGTACATGGTTCATCGGAATATCGGAAGGTAATGGCAGAGGCATTTGTAAAGAGGGTCGCACAAAAGGCTCTTAAAAGAGCACAGGCGCAAGGCTGAAATACAGACAGGAGGTAATATAATGAACGATAAGTTAATGGATCTACGATTTACTGTTAACGGTAAGCCTTATGAACTGAAAGTAAAGCCGAAAGCGTTGCTTCTCGATGTACTCAGGGAAGACTTGAAGCTTACCGGCACGAGGACAGGCTGCGAGGTGAGTGCTTGTGGCGCGTGTACGGTCAACATCGATGGGATGGCAGCACGGTCCTGCTCGATACTTGCGTTGCAGGCAAATGGCCGTGAAGTTACTACCATTGAAGGGGTGGCGGACGGGGATAAGCTCCACCCTATCCAGCAGGCCATGGTAGATCATGGCGCCATAGAATGCGGGTTCTGTACTTCAGGGATGGTGATGTCAGCGAGAGCATTGCTGGCTGAGAACCCCAAACCGACCAGGGAAGAGATAAAGAAGGCTATCCAGGGCAATATGTGTGCTGATTCAGGCTATGCTAAATACATCGAGGCCATAGAAATAGCTGCTGCAAAGCTGCGAGGAGGTGAGTAGAATGGTAGAGACTTTTGGGGAATATTCAATTATAGGAAAACCAATACGCAGAGTGGATGCCAAGCTCAAGGTTACTGGGCAAGCCAAGTATGCCGCTGATATTGAAGTTGCTAACATGTTATGGGGCTTTGTAAAAAGAAGCCCTCATGCCCATGCAAGGATACTCAATATTGATACGAGCAAGGCGGAGAAGCTGCCCGGGGTAAAAGCGATAATTACCGGTAAGGACTTTAACGGTTTCAAATGGGGCTGGAGCAACCCGACCCGCGATGAGGAACCTCTGGCCACTACAAAGGTGCGGTATTTATATGAGGGAGTGGCGGCGGTGGCAGCTATTGATAAGGATACAGCAGAGGAGGCCTGTGATCTCATTGAGGTAGAGTATGAGCCGCTCCCCGGGGTTTTTACCCCGTTCGAAGCGATGAATGAAGGTGCACCTCTGGTTCATGAGAACCGCCCAGGAAACATTACTGTTGAGTACCACTGGAATTTTGGCGACACGGAGAAGGCTTTTGCCGAATCATACCTTGTCCGGGAGGACACCTTTCAGACCCCTCGTATGGCGAAGGGATATATTGAGCCGCCTGCAACAGTAGCCTACTGGCCTGACCCCAACCGTTTAGTTTTCATAGGGGCAAAGGGTAGTCCTTATTTCCCATACAGGATCTTATCGAGGTGCTTTAAGTTGCCTCTCAGTAATGTTCGGATAATAGCGCCATTTATCGGCTGCGACTTTGGCGGCACCAAGAATGACATGACGAATGGTGATTTTTCCGCTGTTATGCTGGCCAAGAAGGCGGGCAGGCCGGTAAAGATAGTGGCCAGCCAGTTCGACACCCTTACCACTGACCTGAGGCGTCACCCCATGTGGATTACCATGAAGACCGGTGTTACCAAGGATGGCATATTAACGGGTATTCACAACAAGATTGTCTCTGACGGGGGCGCTTATACCCGTATGAGCCCGCTCACTCACTTCCTTACAGGTATCTGCATGGGCATGCCTTACCATCTTCCCAACTTTAAGCACGATGTTACCTGCTACTTCACCAACAACCCGAGTTCGGCGGCGATGAGGGGACATGGCATATACCATACCACGTTTGCCCGTGAATGTCAGATGGACATGATAGCTGATGAACTGGGGATAGATCGGGTAGAGATAAGGCATAGAAATCTCATCAAGAACCCCGAGCCTGGTACCATTTATGAGACAATAAACGGGGTACACATTGCCACGGCCGGTACAGAGGAATGCCTGACAAAGGTCGCGGCGGCGGTCAAGTGGGAGGAAAGGAAGAAGAAAGAGAGGGTCAAAGGTAATAAGGCCTATGGCATGGGCTTTGCGACGGGAACATATCTCAGCGGGACGCAGCTCAGCGCACACAATGCCTGTGCTGCCATTGTACGGGTCTGCGAAGATGGTACTGTCAACTATCTGACCGGGGCCACTGATGTGGGCATGGGTTCCGATACGGTAGGCTCTGCCATTGTTGCTGAAGTCCTGGGAATCACAATTGACGACGTGGATATAAAAAGGGTGGATACGGCATACACGCCTGCTGACCCGGGTAGTTACGGGAGCCGCGTGACCGTGCTTGCCGGAGAAGCTGCTATAAATGCCGCTGAAGATGCAAAACAGCAGCTCCGCGAAGTAGCGGCTAAACAGCTTGGTGCAATGCAGGACGAGATAGTATTTAAGAATAGACAGGTTTTTGTGAAGTCAAATCATGCCAGGAGCATTCCTTGGGAAAGGTTAGTCAGGATGGCGTGCTATGACGCGCCTGGGAGGGTCATAATAGGCCGTGGCCACTCGAAGAGATCGACCGATCTCCATACGCTGGCTGATTTCAGCACCGGCAGGGGCGACATCGGGACCAATTACAGCTTTACCGCCCAGGCAGCCCAGGTCGAAGTGGATGTGGAGACAGGGGTGGTGAGGTGTACCGAGGATAATAATGTGATAGCCCACGACTGTGGCTTTCCTCTTAACACACAGGCGGTAGAAACTCAGGTTCTCGGCGGTTCGTATCACCAGGGGGTTTCCGCAGCTCTGTATGAAGAGTTTAAGATGGATAAAGGACTAACACTGAACCCCAATTTTGTAGACTACAAGCGTCCGCGTGCCTATGAAGCACCGATGACCGAAGTGATACACGTGATAACCAATGACCCCTTTGGCCCGTTTGGCGCAAAGGAGGCCAGCGAGGGTAGTACCTGTAGTGCTCCGCCAGCGATAATCAACGCAATCCATGATGCTACCGGAGTATGGATAAAGGACCTTCCCGCGGAACCGGAGAAGGTTTATTGGGCGTTAAAGGAAAAAAAGGAGAAGGAGCAAAAAAAGAAAAAGAAGTAGAAAATATGGGAACCGACACCTCTCATTGACTGTAAGATTGGGAATATGTTAGCAGGTGTTTATAACAATGTTTCTGAGGTATATGATACGGGAGTTATTACGAAGGTATCATAGAGTCCAGGCTCGGTGCGGCAAAGCCTGTACTCTATGCGCCTTGGCCAGAGGCCTGAGAGAAAGGGGTGATTGAACTGGAGGTGGAAGGCGAAACATTACGGGAATTGCCCACCAAGCGATACAGTCACGAATTTCACGCGAATGTCGCTTTTCAGCCAATTTGCGCCATAACCAATGATGTAGGTTTTCACAATGATGTCTTCGTTAATGGCAAGAATTATGTCACTATATCTAGGGCATTAATACAAAGCTCGAGGACGGCGATAAAGTGAAGGTAAGTAATAAAGAGTGATGTAATTGGGACACTGCTAATCCCTGATTTCGTAAATTTAGAGGGGTACCATGAAAGCGGCGATAATGCCAGGTTTTTCAGAATTGATTATCATTGTGAATCCTGCCGAGAAGGTGACTCGGGAGGGATTGCTCACGATAAATATGCCCTGGCTCTATGCACCTTGGCCGGACGCCCGAGAGAAAGGGGTGATTGAACTGGAGGTGGAAGGCGAGACATTACGGGCGCTGCTTACCACACTGGCACAGGTATACAGGCAAGCGGGCGTCGATTTTGAACCGATTAACCCAGGTACTAATGACATGGACGAGGATTATGATGTCTTGATTAATGGCAAGAATTATGTCACTATCCCTCACGGCATTAATACAAAGCTCAAAGACGGCGACAAAGTGAAGGTAAAGATACTCTGGCGCTGGGACGGTTAACGGACACCACAGGAAAGATGCTGGACAGGGATGAACTTGTCAGATATAATCGGCAGCTCCGCATTCCGGATTTCGGAGAAGAGGGGCAGCAAAAGTTAAAAAACTCCCACGTCGTAATTGCTGGCGTAGGTGGGTTAGGCTGTGCTTCAGCAACATATCTGGCTGCTGCTGGTGTCGGCCATATCACTATAGTTGATTTCGACGTGGTGGAATTGTCTAATTTGAATCGACAGGTGCTCTACTGGGAAGAGGATATAGGAGCGAAGAAGGTGGTGGTTGCCCAGAAAAAGTTGTCCAAGTTAAATTCCACAGTAGAAATTACCCCAATCTGCGCCGAGATAACAGAGGAGAATGTTTATAGTGTAATTGACGGGGCTCAGGTAGTAGTGGACGGCTTAGATAGGTTAAACGCGCGGCTTGTGTTAAACGCGGCTTGTGTTAAGCAGAAGGTACCTTATGTTTACGGTGGTGTGTCACGATTACGGGGTATGGTTACCACCATTATCCCCGGAGAAACTCCCTGTCTCGCTTG
>Ga0172365_10003859_pt1 | contig 11118 bp, 10 predicted proteins | sample LakKivSesite48cm_FD_114535 | JGI IMG/M metagenome (GOLD analysis project Ga0172365, IMG submission 114535) | Sediment microbial communities from Lake Kivu, Rwanda - Sediment site 48cm | ecosystem: Environmental > Aquatic > Freshwater > Lake > Sediment | place: Rwanda: Western Province, Lake... | reverse complement strand
TTCGAACTGGTACAAAAGACTGCCTCAAACCTTGGCGGCATGATAACCGACGAAGAAATGTTCAGGACATTCAACATGGGCTGGGGATTCGCAGTGATAGTTGACAAAGCAGAAACAGACAACGCACTCAGTGTTTTCGAGCAATCCGGAGTTCATGCTGAAAAGATAGGACAAGTGACAAGTTCGACCAGAATCGAAATCATTCACAAAAGAAAGAGAATTGTGCTGAGATGACTCTTTGCCTTTTTACTGATAAAAGCACTTAAATCGGCTTGAAAAGCTAAACTGAACACATGAAATACCGCTTACGAGTAGAAGTAGGACTCAAGCCGGGACACAGCGACCCGGAAGGCGAAACCACTGTACAACTGCTCAAGGAGCTTGGTTACAGGATAGAAACCGTGAATGTCAGTAAGGTCTACAGCATTGTTCTCGACGCAACTTCACGAAAACAAGCGGAAACCAAAGCTGAAGAAATGTGCAAGAGACTGCTGGCCAACCCCACGAAAGACAACTATACATTCAGGATTGAGGAAGAGAAATGAAAGGAAGCCTCTACATCCGCTGCAAAACTTCTTTTCCGCTGTTTGAAATAGATGTGTCAAGCGCTTCAGACAAGCAGCTTGAGGAGGTAAGCCGAGAATTTGCAGTAGGTCTGAACCTGCAGGAAATGAAGGCGATCAAAGCTTTTTTTCAAGCTAAAAAACGAAATCCGACGGATGTAGAACTGCAAACAATAGGACAAACATGGTCTGAACACTGCTACCATAAAACTTTCAAGGGGAAAATAAGATTCAACGGAGAAGAAATCGACAGTCTCTTCAAGACGTACATCGCGAAAGCCACGAGTGAAATCAGACAACCGTGGTGCTTCTCAGTCTTTGAAGACAATGCAGGTATAGTCGAATTTGATAAGGATTACGGGATAGCTGTCAAAGTCGAGACTCACAACCACCCCTCGGCGGTTGAACCTTTCGGGGGTGCAGCCACAGGGGTAGGTGGCGTGATCCGAGACATCCTTGGTGTCTGGGCCGACCCGATCGCTTGCACCGACGTCTTGGGCTTCGGCCCCTTAGACTTTGACTACAAAAAGCTTCCATCCGGAGTGAAACACCCAAAATACGTATACATGGGCGTAGTAGCAGGCATAGGAACCTATGGAAACAACATGGGAATCCCAACAGTAAACGGCGCAATATACTTTGACGAAAGCTACACCGGAAACGTAGTCGTCTACTGCGGATGCGTAGGATTGCTTCCTCTCCGAAAATTCGTGAAAACCGCCAAACCAAACGACATGATTATCTTGGCAGGCGGAAAAACAGGTCGAGACGGCATCCACGGCGTAACATTCGCCTCAGCCGAGCTAACGGAAAAATCCGAGGAAATCTCCAGACCTGCCGTGCAGATCGCAGACCCCATAGAAGAGGAAAAACTGAAGAGAGCTATAACTGAGGTTCGAGACCGTGAACTTGCTTCCTCAATAACAGACTTGGGCGGTGGCGGATTATCATCAGCCGTGGGAGAAACAGCGAAGAGGTTCGATTGCGGCGCAACCATACAGCTTGAGAAAGTCCCGCTGAAATACAGTGATCTAGCGCCATGGGAGATCTACGTTTCAGAATCACAAGAAAGAATGCTCCTAACAATACCGTCTGAAAAACTCGAAAAATGCATGAGAATTTTTGAGAGAGAAGGTGTTGAAGCCACCGTAATAGGTAAATTGACAAAAGACAGGGTCTTAAATATTCATTATAAAGGCAAGACAGTTGCCGAAATAAACATCCGATTCCTGTTTGATCCGCCAGAAAGCACAAAGATAGCAGAATATAAACCGTCAAATCTTAGCGAGCCATCTTTTCCCGAACCCAAGAACCTAACCGAGACGCTCTTTAGACTTTTATCTTCACCAAACATTGCAAGCAAGGAAAGCGTGATACGCACCTATGACCACGAAGTGAAGGGCAACACCGTGCTTAAACCTCTACAAAGCGAACATGGCGGTCCAAATGACGCAGCTGTATTGAAACCGGTTGACAACTCATGGAAGGGCATAGTGATCTCATGCGGAATGAACCCACGCTTTGGAAAAATCGATCCCTACTGGATGGCTGCATCAGTAATTGATGAGGCTGCAAGAAACAACATCTCAGTCGGAGGTAGAAGAATAGCCTTACTCGACAACTTCACGTGGGGAAACCCTGAGAAACCAGAAAGACTGGGCAGCCTTGTCCAAGCCTGCAAAGCATGCTATGACACGGCCACAGCATTCGAAACCCCGTTCATCTCCGGTAAAGATAGCCTCTATAACGAATCCCCACTTGGACCCGTAACACCCACCCTGTTGATAACAGCTCTAGGCGTCATCCCAGACATTCGCAAAGCCGTTTCCATGGAAACCAAAACGCTGAACGATCCACTCTACATAGTAGGACAGACCTACCGCGAACTGGGAGGCTCAGAATACTACCGACTCATGAACCATCTTGGAAAAACCGTGCCAAAAGTGCGGTTTAGCCAAGCCAAGAGAACTCTGGACGCCGTCACGAAAGCGATTGACAAGCGATTTGTAAAAGCTTGTCACGACATGTCCGAAGGCGGTCTTGCCGTGGCCGCTTCTGAGATGGCTTTTTCTGGAGGATATGGTATGGAATTGGATTTAAGCAGGGTTCCGACTGAAAATTTGAGTCGCGACGATTTTATCTTGTTTTCCGAATCGAACAGTCGTTTCCTGCTGGAAGTCTCAGAGAAAGACAAGCAGGATTTTGAGGCTTTGATGAGAGAAAACGTGTGTGTAGAAATAGGAAAGGTCTCAGCAGTTTCCAACTTGCGTGTCCACGGGTTGAATGGTGATGTTGTCATTGATGCTCAACTCGACGATCTCCGGGCAAAATGGAAAAACGTGTCTACAGGTGAAGTCTGAGCCATGAAGCGTGAAGAAATCAAAGTCTGCGTTCTTCGTGTAGGCGGAACGAACTGTGATGCAGAAACAAAACGCGCTTTTGAAGAGACCGGCGTTCAATCCGAGGTAGTGCATGTGAACGACATGGTCAAGCGGCACCGCCTTCTTGATTACGACGCTCTGGTTTTACCCGGCGGGTTCTCCTACGGCGATTATGTACGAGCTGGAGCAATATGGGCAAAATGGATACTGGCCAAGCTTGGTAAAGACTTGAGGGTTTTTGTGGACGATAACCGCCCGATCTTAGGTATCTGCAACGGTTTTCAAGTGCTCATGGAAGCTGGCTTGCTTCCCAGCCTTGAGGGAATGAGCCTATACCCAGAAGCAGCTCTGGCGACGAACATTCCACCCGGGTACAATTGCCGCTGGGTTTCGATCAAGCATGAAAACAAAGGTAAATGCGTGTTCACACGCAAGATTCCGAAAAGCAAAATTCTTCATGTACCTGTTGCACATTCGGAAGGAAGGTTTCTGTTCGCGAAAGAAAGAGAAAAAGAGCTACTGGAAAGGCTTTACAGCAATGATCAATTAGTCTTCAGGTATTGCACCAAGGAAGGCGAGTATGCAAAAGGCGAATTTCCAGCTAATCCAAATGGCTCTTTCCATGACATAGCTGGAGTATGTAATTCGGAAGGAACAATACTTGGGTTGATGCCTCATCCTGAAAGAGCGGTTTACTGGTGGCAACAACCAGACTGGACCAAGCATACTTGGAATGTTGAATATGGCGATGGAAAAATAGTGTTCGAAAGCTTAGCTGCCTATCTGACCAAAAAACTCTAGGTCTCTGAGGTGCGGAAGCCCCGCCCTAGCACCCATCTTCGTTATGCATCTTGAAGCTACAAAGTTACCGATTTGCCCACATTCATGAAGGCTCTTTTTTCTCAACAAGCCATAGAGGAAGCCAGCACAAAAAGCGTCGCCTGCTCCAGTCGTATCCACGACCTTGACTTTGAACGGTTCGATTAAATGGCTCTCCTTGCCATCAGTCACGTAGCAACCTTTGTTGCCGAGTTTGACAGCCACTATTTTAACACCTTCCTTGAGTAAGAGTTCTGCTCCCGAACGATAGTCAGTCTTTCTGGTTAGAAGCTCGAGCTCTCCGAAATTTGGCATAACGACAAAAGCTCGCCTGATTATTGATTTAAGCTTGACAAAACCTAGCCTTGCATAAAGCGTGCCTGGATCAAAACTTACCTTGACTCGTTCAGGAAGCGTCGTCAATAGCTTTGTTTGGGTCTTAAAGGTTTTTTCTCCCACGAATGACGTAAGATGAAGAAATTCCGTATTAGATGCGTATTCTGGCTTTATCTCTTCGAAGGAGATGGTGGCATTCACGCCAGAGTCGATGTACAATGCACGCTCTCCTTTAGCGTCCACAAAACCCATTGCCACTCCGCTTCGCCCATTTTTTGCATGGACAACGCCGTTTACATTAACACCGTTTCTATGAAGATCTCGGAGTTGCATTATTCCTTCTCGGTCGTCTGCGATCTTGCCAATAAAACCGCATTTGCAGCCAAGCCTCGCCAGACCAGCTATCGTGTTTGCAGCTGATCCGCCACACGCTTCCGTGTAGCTTGTTATGTAGCTTTCTTCTTCAGCCGAAGCAATCTTGTTTACCGTGAATAGCTTGTCAACGTTCAAGGCGCCGAAGCCGATGGCACCGAAGTCCGTCATGGAAATAACTCTCGCAGATAGATTTTGTGTTCGCCCAGCTTTCCACCATAATTGCCAGCCGAAACACTGACCACGCCGTCAACGCTCTGTACTGCTTTAATGCCTGCTTTCAGGGCTTCTTTCACTGCCTGCATCGTGATTCCATTGATCACTATTTCTGGGATGTAAGCCACCTGTTTTGGCACTTTCGCGTCTTCGCCGAGTTTTCTCTTCAACGATGGACAATACGGGTGATTCGTCGTCGGTCCTATCAATGGAAAACGAGTCTCAGTTTTTGAGCCCGCTGAACAAACATCGAACGGCGTGACAACGCCTTCAACTTTGTGTATTGCTTGTAAGGCTTTCTCGCCAGCTTCTTTAACGGCCTTCTTGGTCTTGCACATAATCCAAAAGTTGCCGCCCGATATTCCATGTGCATATCCAACGTATCGTTCAATGAGGAAGTCAGGAACCATGATCGGTACGATAATCATGTTACGGCCATAGCGTCGTTCTTCCCATTCGAATCCGTCACCACAGTGTCCAACTCGCTCCATCATGTCCATTTTTCCTTCAGGTCTAACCGTCAATGCGTCAAAGACAGTGGTGAACGGTTTGACAAGAATGTCCTGACGGATTCTGTAAGAAAGTTCCTTCTCGAAGCGTTTGACGATGTCTTCCAAAGATTTTCCCTTTTCGAAGCCCTTCCAGAACTGAAGGACTGCCCCTTTTCGCTTGTCAGGTGTTTCTTCTTCAACAAGCCACTTCTCTATCCCATTGTCAAGTCTTCCGATGACTCCTGATGGTGTTGCTGTGGCGTCTTCAGCCGCTCTCTGCAGAGTCTCTTGATCGTCTGCCGTGACAACTAATCTGCAATAGAAGCCGTCAAAGGCTTCTGCATAAGTATCTTCGAGTTCAATTTTCTTCACCATCTAGCCCAATCCACCGACGGCTTCGCCTCTAATTTTCTTTCTAAAACCGCTACTAATTCTGGCCAGAGTCTGTATATTCTCGTTTGTCACTATTTTAACTTTAGGTAAACGCTGTGGAAGAGTCCGGAAGAAATCGTTTAACAGTTTCTTGTTTATCTCGCTTTTTTCCAGCGTTTCTCGGCTCCAGTTTTCGGCCAATCTTAGAGTCTGTTGTTTTCCAAACTTGCAGAAGGCATCAGCAAGCACCGCAGTCACCAAGTTGTTCGCGGACAAGACGGCTACATCAGAGTTCTCTACGGCGTATCTGTTTCCATTGAAGGAGATAGCCAAGCCATCGTTTTCTCTGACCAGATTAAGGGCATCCTCGTCAGTTATGCTGTCTCCCACATACATGGCACTCGATAGTGTTGAGCCTACACGATTAACCACATCGCGAATTGCCCCAACTTTCTCGCTCCCACCGATTGGGTTAACTTCATTATAGATCCTCCCAACGTCCATGCCTGCTATTTTATCCCAGAAAATCACGTCGAGTCTTTCTATGTTGTCTCGGTCTCGCACTGAAAGATCGCTAATGGATTGTGTCCTTGAAGGAATCTTTGCGACTGGCATTTGTGAGATTTCTTCTGTGAACTCTTTGAGTCTTGTCCTTTCCTTTTCTCCTATGGAGTATTTGTCAAGTTCCAGTTTCGTGCAGTAGGTATTCTCGCAGGGAAAGGCAGTGATCTTGCATAGTGCCTTCATATAATGTTCGTAGCTGGTGCTGACGATGAAAGCAGTGGCTATGCTTGCTACATGTTTTAGCATGGCGATTGTTCCGGGAATCAAAACAACGCTGTGAAACGAGAAACTCAACATTGCTTGATCGGTAACGCCATATGCCTTCAGAAAAGGCAGAATAAGCTTCAGAGTGTCGCCAGCCTTGTATCCTGCTCTCTTCACAATGTCTGCAAGCACGTCGTCATACCTGCTTATGACAGTGAAGAGTCTCTCACCATTTGGAATGAAGCGTGACGCAAGCTCGTACGCATTGTCGTTTTTTGAGATAGGCCCTTCGCAATCGGAGACAAAAACTTTCAAGATTTGCTCCTCAAAGTCGTCATGTGTCTCTTGCTCATCTCAATGTGGTGTGCGGAAGCTATGTCTGTTCTATGCCAAAGTGCTCCGCCTTCTATGGCTTCTATGGCTTCCAGAGACATGTTTCTGGCTGTCTCGATGTCTTCACCAACGCCTACAACACAGACTGCTCTTGACTTCAAGGCGTAGATTCCATGGTTACGTAACTCCATCGCCGCTGGGTAAACACGCAAGTTGTCCTTGTGTTGCTTTGTCAATTCATACGCCTTTGATAGATCGACTGACTTGTCAATTTCTTCCTTGTCCACAAGGTTTGGGAAAGTGTCTATGTAACCGCCATAGCTTGGTGGAACCTTATACGTGACCACTGTTGCAGCCTTCTCCAATTTGGCATGTAACAGGTTGCCTTCCAGTATCTTGTAGCAGATGTCAACGAAATCGTCTTTCAGTAGGGGCAGAATGTTTATAATCTCTGGATCGCCTGGTCGACTGTTGTTTTCAAGAATCTTTACCCCTTTACCAGTATGCATAAAGGCCACGTACAACGGCACGCCGCGCAAACCTGCATCATTATTTTTCCTCCATTCCTCAAAGATTCTGGTTACGATCTTGATTTCTTCGGTTCTATCCTCCTTAGTTAGAAAAGGTAGCACGTCACCCGCGTTCTTGTAGGAACCCATGCCGCCCGTGTTCACTCCTTTGTCATCGTCGAAGGCTCTTTTGTAGTCTCTCGTGTCGGGCAGAGGGACGAGATGTTTTCCGTCACAGAAAGCCTGAAAGCTCGATTCTTCTCCTTCAATTTTCTCTTCTACGATAACTGAGCCGAATTGGTAGTTTGAAAGGAAATGCTCGAAGAGTTGTTCGCGATTGTTGAAGTGATCACCCCAGACGCCGACGCCTTTTCCAGTTGCTGGTTTGTCTGGCTTAACAACAGCCCTATTTTCGAGTTCGTCAAGCCAGTCATAAACGGCCTTCTTTACTTGTACCGTGCTTTTGTTTTCTTTCGGGTTGAAGACTTTGAAGCGTGGGTTTGCTTCCGGCACTATTTTCTGGAATAACATTCGTTGCTGGACTTTGCTCTCCTCGATAGCGTGCTCCTTTGTGGGGCAAATCATCGGTATGCCGGTTCGTTTTTCCACGATGTCTCGAATGCCTTCGATTATGGGTTTTTCTGGACCTACTATGCCAAAGTCAATTTTGTCCTTGTTTGTCTCAGCAAATCGGCAGATTGATTCTATGTTCAGGTCTGGAATGGTGACGTGTTTGGCGGCGATCTTCACGTTGAAAGGGTTCCTCTGCTTGTCTGCGACGTAAATTTCCACGCTGTAGCTTCCACTTCTAGTCAGGGCATCAATTATGGCGGCTTCTCTTGAACCGTAAGAAACTACGAGGACTCCAACTTTCTCCATGGCTTAACTCGACCGAAATAGCTGATTAACCGGAAAGCCTAATCTGTGTCTCACTACACGTTTTGGATTGCTTCTTCTACCTCGTAGAGCCTTCCAGTTTCTTCGTAACCCTCAAGGAACCTCTTTTTCATGGTGTCAGCGATTTTCTGGGCCATCGGAGTGGGGTACTGGCCTGTCACGCAAGCCATGCACAAATGATCCTTCTTGAAGCCTGTTGCCCTGACTAGCCCTTCTATCGATTGATAACACACGGCGTCGGCGCCTATGATCTTCGCAATCTCCTCAGGATCGCTTTTTGAACCTATGAGTTGACCATAAGTTGCCATGTCGATTCCGTACAGGCAAGGGCCTACTATTCGTGGAAACGTAACGAACATGTAAACCTTTCTTGCACCCATTCTCCGAAGTTTCTCAATTATGACTTTAGTGGTGTCGCCTCTCACTATGCTGTCTTCGGTCACGATAACACGTTTTCCGCTTATCTTCGATCCCAGAATGTTGATCTTCCTATCGATAGTCGACTGCCGCTCCCTACTCAGCAATAGAAAAGCTCTTTCAGTAACATATCGATGTCTACGCGAAGCTCTCTCCCACCTTAACCCAGATTCTTCATGAACTCCCATCGCGGGATCATCGCCGGTTTCAGGTATTGAGAGCACAATGTCAGCGTTCTTAGCAATTTCAGGATTTTCCCTGACGAGGTTTCTCCCAAACTCTTCTCTCACCTCATAAACGTATCTGTCGTCGAAACGCGAGTCAGGTCTTGCGAAATAGGCAAACTCGAAAGCGCAAAAAGCCTTTTTCTGTCCTTCCACGAGTCTGTGTCTCTCAAACCCATTTTTTGAAACCCTGACAAGTTCGCCTGGCTCCAGCTCAAAATCCTTTTTAAAACCATTTATGTCCAGACTCACGGTTTCTGATGAAAAAGCATATGTCTGGCAGTCTTCGCTGTGACCTGCACATAAAGGTCTTATACCATGGGGGTCTTTAAAAGCGAAGAACTCTCCGTCCTGCGTCAACCCGGCCACAGAGAAAGCCCCATCAATCTCCAACATGCACTTCTCAACAGCCTTAGTTAAATCATTGCCACGTGACAGTTCAATCATAAGTTTATGGCATATCAAATCAGCATCGCATTCGTACGAGAAACGTGGAGACTCTATGCTTATCTCTTTCTTAAGTTGGAAGGTGTTGACGACGTTGCCGTTGAAGGAAATCGCAAGTTTCAGACCTCGTTTTGTAGCTGTGACGGGCTGAGTGCCTTTGATCAACGATTTTTCGTCGGTTTTCCCGGAAGTGGTGTATCTAACGTTTCCGATGCCAACATGGCCGGGTAGCCGCCCGAACCACTCCTGAATTGCGCTTGTTTTTATTTTTGGCACCAGATCTAGGCTTCTGTGAACATGGAACTCTCCGTTACTGTAAGTGAGAAAGCCGTGTGATTGGTGTCCTCGATGATTCTGCGCTCTCAGCCCCCAGTAGATGTACGGAAACACAGGCTGGTTTTCATAATTGATTGCGGCGAAGACCCCACATTCAATTTTCAACGTGTCTTCCATGATTTGGCAATGAGGATAGACGTTTATCAGCTTTTGGCACAGTTTTGAATAAAAATTATGTTGGAAACAGGGTTGCTGATTAGGAAACAAAATAGAGAAATTGGGGAATCAAACGTACTTCTGGCACTTGTAACAATACCATCTCTGATATTGTTGGACGTAGTTTAGTGGACCCTTGCATGTTGGGCACACTGGAGCAGCTTGCTGTTGTGGCGTAGCTAGAGAAGGTGTTTCAGCCTGCGGTTTTAACAGAACGAAGTCGCCTGCGCCTTGAACTTCAGTCTCCCAAGAGACCTCTCTTGTCTCACCATTCTTGTCTTCTATGATCAGGGAGGTTCCGGCTTTGCCTACTGTGAAGCCGATGTCTGTGACGGTTCCGGCAACGTATCCTTTGCTATCTACGACTTTCATTCCGATGAGCTTGTCTTTGGTTATGCTTTTTTCTTTTGGTTGTTTTGCCATGATCTCGACCTTTTACAGTAAGATATTTTGCGTCGATTAATAAACTTTAATGCCTCTTGAACAAAATGGCAATTCAAAACAAACATGTTATCAGTGAGTATATGTTCTACATGGACAGAAAATGATAATAACAAGTCGGACCGAAATATGAGGAAGAGATGAAAAAATGTCAACGGAAAATAGAAGTAGCACACAAGTCGACTTCAATCATTGGTTGCTGAGGTTCCTTGCACTAATCATTGACAGCATCCCCTTGTCTATCATAGGTTACCTCATCTTCTGGTTTGCCATCGTGCCTCTCTTGTTTACGCGAACCGTATATGGCTTCATCACGTACACCTATGTCGATTGGTACGCGTGGTGGCTTATATTCCCGCTAATCTATGGGATTTTCGCGTTGCTGTATTTCATCATCATGGAAGTGATGATGGGCGCCACTCTAGGCAAGAAAATCCTCGGAATGCAAGTGCAGATGACTAATGGCAACAAGATCACCTTTGACAAGTCGTTCATCCGCAACATCAGTAAATTGTTCAGTATTTTTCTTCTCTTGGATTGGCTGATTGGTGTCTTCACCCCAGGATCCGACACACACCAAAAATACACTGACCGCATTGCAGGGACGACTGTTGTATCAGTGAAGCCGGGGTTCGCATCGGGTGCGCCACCTCCACCGCCTCCGCCACCAAGCTGACAACCTCATGGTCTCCTCTAACGCGAGGAACCAAACTATCCTTTTAATTTTTTAGAGAATTATCAACACAATACACAGGCTTCAAAAACGGCTTAGGTCTTTACGGGGTCAATCTGAATTTATCGCGTGGATATAGCGTCACGTCTCTGATGTTTTTTCTGCCAGTGAGTAGCATTGTCAGTCTTTCTAGGCCTATAGCCCAGCCCGCGTGTGGTGGCATGCCGTAGTCAAAGGCGTCTAAGTGATACTTGAAAGACGCGGGATTAAGACCCTTTTCCTCCAGTCTTCTCATGAGAAGATCTTTAGATGCAATTCTTGTTCCACCCGAGACCAGTTCCAGCCAACGCCACATCAGGTCAAAGCC
>Ga0172365_10003858_pt1 | contig 11119 bp, 10 predicted proteins | sample LakKivSesite48cm_FD_114535 | JGI IMG/M metagenome (GOLD analysis project Ga0172365, IMG submission 114535) | Sediment microbial communities from Lake Kivu, Rwanda - Sediment site 48cm | ecosystem: Environmental > Aquatic > Freshwater > Lake > Sediment | place: Rwanda: Western Province, Lake... | reverse complement strand
CTACTTTTGGTTATATTTTAGGGTTTGTTTTAGCTGCCTATTCAGTTGGATATTTAGCTGAGAAGGGTTGGGATAGAAATATTAAAACAGCTATCTCGGCAATATTTATTGGAAATATCATTCTTTATATTCCTGGACTTCTATGGTTGGCAAAATTTGTTGGATTTGGAAAAGTTTTAACGTTAGGATTTTATCCGTTTATTTTCGACGATTTATTGAAGATAGTGGCTGCGGGATTGATTTTGCCAATAGGTTGGAAAGCTCTAAAGAATATTAAAAATTAAATATCAAAATGTAAAATCACAATGTAAAATTTAAAATTTTGATTTTTGCATTGTCATTTTGATTTTTACATTTTGCTTTTTTATATGAAAAACAAAGTAGTTCTCATAACCGGAGCTTCGGGGGGTATTGGTAAAGCTATTGCCTTAAAATTTACCTCTTTTGGAGCAAAAATTGCCTTAAATGATATTTCTTCTCAAGAGGAGAATTTAAAGAAACTAAAAGAAGAAATTGAACAACTTCAAAAAGTAGAGAACGAGCCCCTACCTTTTGTGAATTATTTTTTGGCTGATATCTCAAAATATGACGAAGTAGAAAAGATGATAGAGGAGATAAAAAAAGAATTTGGAAGATTAGATGTTTTAGTGAACAATGCCGGGATTTGTCAGGACAAAACTTTGGCAAAAATGTCAATTCAAGAATGGCAGAAAGTTATAGATATAGATCTAACCGGAGCTTTTAATTGTTCAAAAGCAGCTTTACCATTACTTGCTCAGAACCAAGGGAAAATTGTTAGTCTTTCTTCAATAGTTGGTCAAAGAGGAAATTTTGGCCAGATCAATTATGCTGCTGCTAAAGCTGGGATAATTGGTTTTACTAAATCTTTAGCCAAAGAAGTGGGGAAATTTGGAGTAACAGTTAACGCTATAGCTCCCGGTTTTATTGAAACCAGACTGACAGAGAATTTACCAGAAGAATTTAAAATGATGGTTAAAAAATTAACTTCTCTGGGTAGATTTGGTAAACCCGAAGAAGTAGCTGATTTGGTCGTTTTTTTGGCTTCTGATAAAGCAAACTTTATAACGGGAGCGGTTTTTAATATTGATGGAGGATTATCAATATGATGAACTACTCATTAGCAAAAATTATAGCTACTATAGGCCCTACCTGCGAAAACAAAGAAAAAATTCAACAACTAATTAAGAAAGGGGTAAACATTTTTAGGTTTAATTTAAAACATAATACTTTAGAGTGGCACAGAAATAAAATTAAGTTGGTTAGAAAAATAAGTAAAAGTTTAAAAATACCAATCGGCATTTTAATTGACCTTAAAGGGGGAGAATTAAGAACCGGTAATTTCGAAGGAAAAGCCTTTCTTGAATTAAAAAAAGGAGAAACAATAATTTTTGCAAAAAAAGACGAAAAGTCTATTTACAAAATTATCCCTATTCCGAAAATCAGAAATTTCTTTAGATTTACCACTGGCCAAATGATATTTGTTGACGATGGAAAATTTCAGTTTAAAGTTGAAAAAATTACAAATAAAAAGGTTTTTGCAAAAGTTATCGAAGGAGGGAAATTAGGCGAGAGAAAAACAATTACCCTAACTGATTTTCATATTAAATCTAAGGTAAACCTTAGAGAGATTTTACCCGTCTTGAAATTATGCTTGGATTTAGGCGTTGATTTTATTGGTTTGTCGTTTGTCAGGTCAAAAAATGAGGTTTTAAAATATAAAGAGTTTTTCAAAACCCATAAAAGTCATCCTTGGATTATATCTAAGATTGAAGCAAAAGAAGCAGTCGAAAATTTAGATGAAATTTTAGATGTTTCTGATGGAATAATCGTTGCTCGCGGAGATTTAGGGGTTGAAATTTCTTTTGAGAAAGTTCCTTTATATCAAAAAAAGATTATTAAAAAATGCTTAATAAAAGGAAAGCCAGTTATTGTTGCTACCCACCTTTTAGAATCGATGATAGAGAATTCTCAGCCGACCAGGGCTGAGGTTTCTGATGTAGCTAATACTCTTTATGATTTTTCTGATGGACTTTTGCTTTCAGCTGAAACTGCTTATGGGAAAAACCCAGACTCAGCGGTAGCAATTTTAAGAAAAATTGCAAACTTCGTTGAAAGTCAAAAGCCAGAAATTAAAAATTTTCCTTTTGAAGTTAAAACCCAGACCCAAGCTATTTGCTTAGGAGCCTATCATCTTTACAAGAGTGAATTTTGCCAAAAACAAAATATAAAGGCTTTTGCTGTTCTTTCTAAAACTGGTAAGACAGCGTTATCCCTTTCTAGACTTCGTCCTTATCTGCCAATTTTTGTTTTAACCGAAAATAAATCCTTAGTCGAGAAATTAACAATAGTATTTGGGGTTCATCCACTTTATTTGCCATTAAAAAATATTTATCAAATTAAAGGAGAACGAGAAATAAAAATAATTTTAAATTCTTTAAAAGAAAAAACTTTTTTAAAAAGGGGAGATAAAATAATTTTAATTTATGGAGAGGATTGGGGGACAAAACCTGGCAAAACAAGTATTATGAGGGTTCAGGAAGTTGTTTGAATTTATTATTCAATTTTATGAAATTAACTTTGGATAATCTTTTTAAAACCCTGAGTTTAAATTCCCCAGAGATCCCTTTTGAAGTAGAATTTTGGGATGGAACCAAAGAGCGGTATGGTTCGGGTATTAAAAAATTTAAATTAGTTCTTAAAAATAAAGAAGTGATAAAGAGAATTCTTGGTGCAGGTAGCATAGGATTTGGCGAGGAGTTTATGAAAGGGAATGTCCTTATTAAAGGTGACATTCAAGAATTTTTAAAAATGGCTAATAGTAAAATCGTGGCTCTTCTGAAAATATCTTTAAAGACTAAATTAAAGATTTTTCTCAACTACATTTTCTCTTTAGGATATCTTTCTCAATCAAAAAAGAACATCTCTTATCACTATGATTTGAGCAATGATTTTTATTCTTTATGGCTTGATGATACTCTAACTTACTCTTGTGCTTATTTCAGAAAAGAAGATGATAGTTTGAATCAAGCTCAATTGCAAAAATACGATTATATTTGTAAGAAACTTCAGCTGAAAAAAGGAGAAAATTTGATTGATGTAGGTTGTGGATGGGGGGGAATGATGTTTTATGCCCTCCAGAATTATGGAGTAAGGTGCGAAGGATATACTTTATCAAAGAAACAGTACGATTATGTTGATAACAATATCAAGAAAAGAAATCTTAGCCATCTTTTAAAAGTATATTTAAAAGATTATCGTGAAATCCATGGAAAATTTGATAAATTTGTTTCCATAGGAATGTTTGAACATATTGGCAAAAAGTTCTACCCTATTTTTTTTGACATAGTCAAAAAATCATTAAAACCCAAAGGTATTGGTTTAATTCAGACCATCGGTTCTTCAAAAGATAAACCTACTGATCCTTGGATTACTAAATATATTTTCCCGGGCGGTTTAATTCCTGCTCTTCAGGTTGTTATTAAGATTATGAACCAAAAAAACCTTGTTTTTTTTGATATCGAAGACTTAAGAATGCATTATGCTAAAACCCTTGATAAATGGATAGAAAACCTTGAAGGAAATATTGACAAGATAAAGTCAGTTATGATTAAATCGTTAAATAGCGTTGAAAAAACTGAGCAATTTATTCGGATGTGGCAGCTTTATCTAAATGGAAGCTCTGTTTCTTTTAAAAATGGCAATAATCGTTTGTATCAAATCACTTTTAGTAATGGTTTAAAAAATCAATTGCCCTTAACTAGAAACTACATCTATGGAGTTTAACAAAGAACAAATTAAAGAAATTATCCCTTATGACGAGCCCTTTTTATGGGTAGATGAAATAGAAAACATTGAGGGTGATACTATAGTTGGTTATAAACAGACTTTTGCTACCGATGCCTATTTTAAGGGTCATTTTACTGATTTTCCCATAATGCCTGGTGTCTTGGTTGTTGAAGGAATTGCTCAGACCGGAACGGTTCTTTTAAGAAAAAAAATTGGCGAAAGTCATAAACAAAAACACCTCTTGGCTTATCAAGTAAGAAGTGCCTTTTTTTACAAACCAATTTTCCCTGGCGATAAAATAAAATACAAGGTTGAACTTTTGGGATTTTATGGTTTTAAAATTGCTAACTTTAAAGGAGAAGCTTTTGTGGGCGAAGAAAGAAAATGTGAAGCGCGCTTTAGTGTAGCAGTTTTGGATAAAGATGAACTTAAAACTAGATTCATTGAGGAGAAACAAGGAAAAGAAACGGCGGTCCAAATAAAGCTGCCCCATTTGAAGATAGGAAATCTTTTTGCTGCTATTCCAATTATTCAAGGGGGTATGGCAGTAAGAGTATCACTGCATAATTTAGCCGGCAACGTAGCCAAAGAAGGCGCTATTGGTATTATTGCTGTTTCTGGTATGAATGACCCAAACGAAGTAAGGTCAGAAATAAGACAAGCCAGAAAAATTGCCGGACCAAAAGGAGTTATTGGAATTAATATTATGGGTGTGGTAAGTCATTTTGTTGAGTTGGTAAAAGCAGCTATAAGTGAAAAAATTGATTTAATTATTCAAGGAGCAGGATTTCGAAATGATATTTTTGAAATAGGGGGAAAATATAATGTTCCTATATTTTCAATGGCTTCCTCGATTAAGGTTGCCCAAAAAGGCGAAGCAATGGGAGCAGCAGCAATAGTTGTTGAAGGGGCGGATGCTGGTGGTCATTTAGGATTTCCAAAAGGTCATCCATTTAGAAAGACCATTGATATCGTAAAAGAGGTGGTAGAAGTAGTAAAGATTCCAGTGATTGCTGCTGGAGGTGTATTTGATGGAAAGGATATTGTAGAAATGTTAAGAGCTGGGGCAAAAGGAGTCCAGATGGCAACTAGGTTTGTTGCCACCAAAGAGTGCGATGTTCACCAAAATTTTAAAGAAGCCCATTTGAAAGCCAAAAAAGAAGATGTTGTTATTATTCATTCACCGGTTGGTTTACCGGGTAGAGCGATTAAAACTCCTTTGGTTGAAAAAATTTTAGTGGGGAAAGCGCCAAAACCAGATCCCAGAAAATGTCAGGGATGTATTGGAATGGTTTGCGATAAAAGCTATTGTATTTTGGATGCATTGGAAAATGCCAGAAGGGGTGATATAGAAAATGGTTTAGTTTTTGCCGGTTCTAATGTCTGGAGAGTAAATAAAATAGTTTCGGTTAAAGAATTAATCCAAGAGTTAGTAATAGAGGCTAACCAAATTTTAAAAAGTCAACCCTTACGGATAATTTCGTAAAAACATTATGCTAATTTTAAATCAACAGCAAATAAAAAATATTATTCCATTAAGCAAAATAAAAGATGTAATTAACTGTGTCGAAAGGGCATTTTATCATTACGGAAATAAAAACATTCAAATGCCCCCAAAGACCTATTTGTATTTTAAAGAATATAATGGGGATTTACGGATAATGCCAGCTTTTTCTCCCTCGCTTAAAACAGCCGGAACAAAAATTGTCAATGTTCATCCAGATAATCCCAAAAAGGGACTATCAACAGTGATGGCAGTTATCGTCTTAAATGATGCCCGAAGTGGTCTGCCAATAGCTTTATTAGATGGCACTTATATTACTGGAATGAGAACTGGAGCGGCCGGGGCAGTAGCAGTCAAATATTTAGCAAGAAAAGATTCTAGAACTTTAGGAGTGGTTGGTAGTGGACAACAAGCAATTTATCAGATAGCAGCAATAACAAAAATAAGGAATATAAAAGAAATATCTGTTTTTGATATTAACCAAAAAGCAGTTGAAAATTTAGAGAGGATTTTAAATAAAGAAAAAATCAAAATTAAAAAAGCATCTTTAAAAGATGTTTGCCAAAAAGATATTTTAGTAACTACAACTCCTTCCAGAGGACCAATCGTAAAAAAAGAATGGATTTTACCAGGAACTCATATAAATGCGATTGGCGCCGATGCTGAAGGCAAAGAGGAGTTAGATCCTGAAATTTTAAAGAAAGGGAAAATAGTTATTGATAATTGGGCCCAAGCAAGTCATTCCGGAGAAATAAATGTTCCCTTAAAGAAAGGTATTATCTCCCAAAAAAATATATATGCTTGCTTAGAAGAGATTGTTGCCAAAAAGAAGATAGGGAGAGAAAATAATAGAGAAATAACCATTTTTGATTCAACAGGTCTGGCAATTCAAGATTTATATACAGCCGACCTTGTTTACAAAGAAGCAAAAAACAAAAAAATAGGAAAACAAATAACATGTTAGGTTCTAAAGTCACTCAATTATTAAACATTAAATATCCTATTATTCAAGGAGGAATGGCTGGGGTTTCAGAATCAGTTTTGGTTTCAGCTGTTTCTAATGCCGGAGGATTAGGGGTGATTGGTTCTGGTTTTTTCCCTTCCTCTTGGCTCAAAGAAGAAATTAAAAAAACAAGGAATTTAACTAACAAACCATTTGGAGTTAATCTTTTAATGCAAAATCCGAATGTAGCTGAATTAGCAAAAGTAGTAATTCAAGAAAAAGTTCCCATTATTTTTGCTGGCGGAGGTAATCCCCTTCCTTTAATTCCCCATCTAAAAAGGGCAGGAATCAAAATTATTCCTGTTGTTCCTTTACCCCGTTTGGCAAAAAAAATGGAAGATAGTGAGGCTGATGCTGTAGTTGTTGAAGGACTAGAATCTGGCGGTCACATTGGGAAAAATACCACCTTTACTTTAATTCCCCAAACCAAAGCAGTTTTAAAAAAGATTCCTTTAATTGCTGCTGGCGGAATTTGTGATGGTAAAACTGCTGCTGCTGCTTTTTTATTGGGAGCTGATGGCATTCAAATGGGAACAAGATTTTTAGCCAGCAAAGAATGCCAGATTCACGAGAATTACAAAAAAATGGTTCTTGAATCAACCGATGAGAATATTACTGTTGTTGCTGAATTTACTGGACATCCAGTTCGGGCAATTGAAAACGAATTAACAAAAGAAATTAAAAAACTTGAAGAGAAAAATCCTTTTCCCGAAGAAATCAAAGCCGATAAATTTGCCGGTTCAAAAGTGGCAGCCGGAAATGTTGAGCACGCTCCTTTACTCTGCGGACTTTGTGCCGGAAGTATTTCTGAAATTAAGACCTGCCAAGAAATAATTGAAGAGATTATGCAAGGAGTAAAGGAAATAATAAGAGAAACAGCTCGAAATTTATGAATAAGCCCTGTTCTTGGTTTTGCAAAATTTTCTTAGCTCCTCTTGTTAAAAAACTTTTTATAAAAGAAATTAGAGGAAGAGCAAATCTTCCTGAAAGAAATTTTATTCTGGTCTCAAACCACCAGAGTTATCTAGATATAATAGTAGATTCTTATCTTTGCGTGCCGAGAAGATTTCATTTTATAGGTCAAGTCGATGGTTTTAGAGGTATAATGAAAGGATTAATTCGTTTTCTTTATTTTATTTCTGGAGTTATTCCTTTAGACCGTCGGAATAAAGAATCAAGGAAAAAGGTAATCAGCCAAGCTATTGAAGTCTTAAAAAAAGGAGACATTTTAATAGTTTATCCTGAAGGAAAGAGGTCTTTAAATGAAGAGGTTCAAAAAGGAAAATTAGGGGTAGCCGGAATTTTTTTGAAAACAGGCGTTCCTATTCTGCCCACTGGAGTTAAGGGAACTTTTGAACTTTTCCCCCCTAAAGGAAGACTTAAAATCAAGAGGATTGTGAGAGTCAACATTGGCAAACTCCTTTATTTTGAGGAAGAATTTAAGAAAGCCCAAAATTTAAATTGCGATTCAGTAGAGTACAAAGAGATTTTGCGAAAAATCACCGATAAAATAATGGAAGAAATCACCAACTTATTTGAAACAATATGATAAAGAAAATTCTTATTGCTAATCGGGGAGAAATAGCTTTGCGAATTATCCGAACCTGTAAAGAAATGGGGATTAGAACTGTGGCTCTTTGTCCCTTGCAAGGGCAAGAACAAAATTTTTTAGAGACTAATTTAGCCGACGAATATTATTTTCTAGAAAAAGAAGGAGTTCAGGGTTATTTGGACAAAAAAAGAATTATTGAGATTGCTAAAAAATCAAGAGTTGATGCTATTCATCCTGGTTATGGATTTTTAGCTGAAAATTGGAAATTCGCCAAACTTTGTCAGAAAGGCGGTATTAGATTTATTGGGCCGCACTTTAAAACTTTGAAAAAATTGGAAGATAAAATTAAAGCAAAAAAAATAGCTCAAAAACTAGGTTTCTTGACCTTACCAGCGAGCGAGGGTTCAATTAGAACAAAAAATGATCTTTTTAGGTGGGTTTTGAAAATAAAACCACCATTTATTTTAAAAGCTCGGAGAGGAGGAGGAGGAATTGGTATTAGAATAATTAATGGAAAACTTAATTTTGGTGAATTTTTTTCAATGTCTTTAGGTATCCAACGACAAATGGCGATGGCTTTTTCAGATATTGAATTTTTTCTTGAAAAATATTTGCCCGAAGCAAGGCATATCGAATTTCAAATTCTAGGAGATGGCCAAAATTGTTTGTATTTAGGAGAAAGAGAGTGCACTATTCAAAGAAGATTTCAGAAACTCATCGAAGAAGCCCCCTCTCCATTTTTAGATGAGAAAAAAAGGGAAGAAATCGGAAAATCAGTAGTAAAATTAGGCAAAGAATTAAGGTATCAAGGTGTCGGGACAGTTGAATTTTTGGTTGATCAGGATAAAAATTTTTATTTTTTAGAGGTGAATCCTAGGATTCAGGTTGAACATCCGGTGACCGAAGCAATAACCGGCATTGATTTGGTTGAACAGCAAATTAAAATCGCTCAAGGAGAAAGAATCTCTTTTTCTCAAGAGGATATTCTTTTTAATGGTTGGGCAATTGAAGCAAGAATTTTAGCTGAAGATCCTCAAAAGAATTTTCAGTCTTTTCCTGGGACAATTCAAAAATACGTTCCGCCAGGCGGTCAAGGAATTTTTTTACATACTTTTTTGCACGATGGACAAGAAATTTATCCTTATTTTGACTCTCTTTTAGCAAAATTAATTAGTTGGGGGAAAACCAGAAAAGAGGCAATCAATAAATTAAAGCGAGCACTCGATGAGACTTTAATTGAAGGAGTGCCAACGACTATTCCATTTTTCAAAATTCTTTTAAGAAATAAGGAATTTTTAGCAGGAAATTTTACTACCGATTTCATTGAAAGAAGCAGAATTTTAGAAAGAATATCGCCCCAACCTCGTGTTCAAGCTCCTAAAGAGCTTAGGAAAATTGAAGAAGAAGAAATTGCTGAAATTGTTTTTCAAATTTATCAAGTTATAAAAAAATTAAAAGAAATTCCTCCAGAAAAAGAAATCCCATCAAATTGGGCGATGTCTGAGAGATTAAAAATGTTTGAATAATATGAAGCTAAAGTTAAGAATTAAAGGGAAAGAATATCAGGTTGAAATTTTAGAAGAAAGGAATGAAGTAAAAATAAAAATTGGCGATAAAGAATTCTCTTTTGAGAAGGAAGAAAAAGAGGAAATTGCAATTGCTCAAGTTTCTTTCCCTAAGCGAAATTTTTCTAAAAAAGAAATAAAAGCTCCAATTGCTGGAATTATTTCAGAAATATTAGTCAAAGAAGGAGATTTTATTAAAAAAGAACAAAAAGTTTTGCTCCTTTCTTCAATGAAAATGGAAAATGAAATTGTTTCTGATTTTGAAGGAAGAATAAAAGAAATTTTGGTCAAAAAAAATCAAGAAGTTAAAGAAGGAGACACTTTAATAATATTTTGATAAAAAAATGAAAAACGAAAAACTACAATTTAAAATCAAAAATTTTAAAACCCTTCCTTCTACTAACCAAAAAGCTAAGGAAATAGCAAAAGAGAAATTAGAAGCCTGGTTGATTATTGTAGCTGAAGAACAAACCGCAGGTTATGGCAGAAAACAAGCAAGTTGGTATTCTCCGTTAGGCGGACTCTATTTTTCGGTTGTTTTACCGAAAAGCAACATTGAAGATTTACAAACCTTGACTATTTTAGCAGCTTTTATCGTCGCGAAAGTAATTAAAGCTAATTTTGCTTTAGAACCATTAATCAAATTGCCCAACGATATTCTTTTAAACGATAAAAAAGTTTGCGGAATTTTAACTGAAAATGTTATTGGTAAAGATGTAAGATTTTCGGTGATGGGAATCGGGCTGAATACAAATATTAAAGAATTTCCAAAAGAGTTGCAAGAGACCGCTACATCGCTTAAAATAGAACTTGGTAAACAAGTAAATAACCTAGAAATTTTGAAACAAATTGTCGAAGGTTTAAATGACCAATTAAAAGGTATTAGTGAATAACATCAAATAAATTTTTTAATTTCGGTTTTCACCAAAACTATTATGGCTTTTAAAAAAGAGATTGAAAAATTAAATAAAAAATTAGAAGAATTAGAATCTTTAGAATTGTCAGAAAAACAACATCAAAAAGGGAAATTAACAGCCAGAGAAAGGATTAATTTACTTTTGGATTCAGATAGTTTTGTTGAATTGGACCCTTTTGTTGAAAGTCGTTTTTCTCAATTTGGAATGGATAAAAAGAAATTTCCTGGAGATGCTGTAATTTCTGGTTTTGGAAAGGTAAATGGTCGTCAAGTTTTTGTCTATAGTCAGGATTTTACAAAAATAGGCGGCTCTTTGGGAGAGATGCACGGTCAAAAAATTGTTAAGGTAATCGATTTAGCCCAAAAAACTGGCTGTCCCTGTGTTGGAATAATTGATTCTGGTGGCGCTCGCATTCAAGAAGGGATATCTTCTTTAGATGGTTATGCTGCTATCTTTAAATCGATGATTAAAGTCTCTGGCGTTATTCCTCAGATTTCAGTACTGGTTGGTCCATCGGCTGGCGGTGCTTCTTATGCACCTGGCCTTTCTGATTTTATTTTTATGGTTGAAGGAATTTCTCAAATGTATATTACCGGACCCGAGGTAATAAAAACAGTGACCGGAGAGAAAATTTCTTTTGAAGAATTGGGGGGAGCATCTATTCATTCTACCAAAAGCGGCTGCGCCCATTTTGTTTTTGAAAATGAAAAAGATTGCTTTTTAGGGGTCAAAAAGTTATTATCTTATTTGCCTCAAAATAATTTAGAAAAT
>Ga0172365_10003856_pt1 | contig 11120 bp, 8 predicted proteins | sample LakKivSesite48cm_FD_114535 | JGI IMG/M metagenome (GOLD analysis project Ga0172365, IMG submission 114535) | Sediment microbial communities from Lake Kivu, Rwanda - Sediment site 48cm | ecosystem: Environmental > Aquatic > Freshwater > Lake > Sediment | place: Rwanda: Western Province, Lake Kivu... | reverse complement strand
TGGATGATCCGCAGAAGCTCGCGGTGGATGTCGGGGGAGCCGGTCACGACGTTTCCCGACCCGAGGTAGTTGCTTCCTCCGGCAAAGTCGGTGATCACGCCGCCCGCTTCTTCGATGAGAAGCGCCCCGCCCGCAATATCCCATGGCGCGAGGAGAAATTCCCAGAAGCCCGCCGTCGCGCCGCTTGCGACATAGGCGAAATCGAGCGCCGCCGAACCAGGACGCCGCACTCCGGCCACCTGCGGGAAGACCTCGCGGAAGGTGGCGACGTAGTCGTCGAGCACTTCGTGATGCCGGAAAGGAAACCCCGTGCCGATGAGCGCGTCGGCCATCGTCTGCCCGAACGCTACGCCTATCCGTTCGCCGTTTCGCCATGCGCCTCCGCCACGCTCCGCGGTGAAAAGCTCCCCGCGCACCGGATCGAGCACGACCGACGCGACGAGGCGACTGGCGTGTTGCAGCGCGATGGAGACGGCGAACTGCGGCACGCCGTGAACGTAGTTGCTCGTGCCGTCGAGCGGATCAACGATCCACCTCCACGCGCCCGGATCGCCCACGATCCCTTGCTCCTCGCCGAGAAACTGGTGGTCGGGGAACGCCTCCAGGATCACCTGCCGGATCGCCTGCTCCGACTGATTATCCACGAAGGAGACGAAGTCGTTCCGCCTCTTCGTCCGGATTTCTTCCGGCGTAAGCTCGCGGAAATGTCCCATGAGGATGCGTGCGCCCGCCCTTGCAGCGTCGCAGGCAACTTCGACGAAATTCACACCGCGCCTTTCCGAAAGAAGCTCCTCTCGTCATGGCAGCACCGCCGCCGCGACGACGTTCGCCGCGAGGCGACGCAGCCTCACCACGTCGCCGTGCCCGTCGGGGTGCACCCGGTTGGTGAGGAGGATGATGAAAAGTCCCGTCGGCGGGTCCACCCAGAGCGAAGTGCCGGTATAGCCGGTGTGGCCGACGCCGCGTGCGGGGAGCAGTTCTCCTCTGGGGCTTGAGTACTGCGTGTCCACGTCCCAACCGAGGGCGCGACGCTTGCCGCCGGGCACTTCCACCGGGGCGATCATGCGGTCGAGCGTCGCAGGCTCCATGATGCGGCCTCCTGCGCATTCTCCGCGCCTGAGGATCATCCGGCAGTAGCGGGCGAGGTCATGGGCGGTCCCGAAAAGGCCCGCGTGTCCGGCGACGCCCCCCATCTGCCGGGCAGCCGGGTCGTGCACTACCCCGCGCAGGCACGTTCCTTCGACGCTTTCCGTCGGGGCACACCGTGCGAGCTTTTCCGGCGCGACCCCGTAGTCGGTGTCGCACATCCCCAGAGGGCAGAGCACCCGCCTCCGCGCCAGGTCGGCAAGCGGGGCATCGTAGAGGCGTTCGAGCACGCAGGCGAGGAGGTGGTACCCGACATCGCTGTAGATGAACGCGGTTCCCGGCGGATGAACGAGTCCCTCCTTCGTCATCGCTCCCACGAGCACCTCCGGCGTCACGTCTCCGGGTGGCAGGGGCCGTCCTGCGGGTAATCCGCTCGTATGGAGCAGCAAGTGGTACGGCATGGCCTCGGCGACGGGGTTTTCTTTCGGAATCGGCAGCCAGCGCCCAATCGGCTCCATGAGGTTGATCAGCCCATCCTCGACGGCCTGCATGAACAGGGTGGCGGTGATGATCGGCTTGGTGAGCGAGGCCAGGTCGTAGATCGTGTCGAGCGTCGCGGGTTCTCGCTCCGGGGCAACGGTGCGATCCCCGAAAGGGAATTCGGCGAGGGTATCCTCCCCCCGACCGACGAGCAGAACTCCGCCGGGAGCCGCTCCTTCGGCAGCAGCGCGCCGACAGATGTCGGGGAGCAGAGCAAGACGATCACACAAGCGGGCCATCCTCACCACCGCAGCCAGACCCATGCCGTGAACGCTCCCACGGATGTGCAGAACCAGTTCACCTGGTTGTTGGTCAGAAAGCCTCTCCTCGGCGATGCGGTGGTTCCGCAATGCACGGGCAGCTCCGTGCCTTCGCCGCATACTCTGCATCGGTAGCGTTTCTGCGCGAGCGAACCGAGGAGGCTGTCGAACATGGCCCCAAGCCAACCGGCAAGGGTAATATGCCCGATGGAGAGCCAGTTTCCGGAATGGCGCGCATCAACCCAGGGCACAAGGCTGGCAATCACCAGCGCACCTAGCACGGCTCCCGCCGTGCCGACGCCAGTGATCCCGCCAGAGGCCCCGACGGGCAGCGTGCGCCCTGAGACCATGTCGCGGGGTATCCCACCGAAGCGAACCCCAAGCTCAGTCGCCCAGGTATCCGCGTTTGCCGCCGCGAGCGCGCCGAAGTAGACGGCGAGCGAATCAGTCGGATGCCACGCTCTCCCGTCCGCCCACAGCAGAAGCACCACCGCGACCCACGCAACGGCCCCGTTGGCGAGCACCTGCCAGACCGTCCTCGGCCTCGGTTTGGTTTCCGGCCCCGTGTACGGCACGTAGCCCAGCAGCAACGAGGTGAGAAAGAACATCAGCACGGGGATTAGCCAGAGCCACCCCCCAACGAGCAGGATCGTGAATCCCATCAGCCCCATACAAACCGATCCGACGACGGTCAGCGCGTGCAACCGCCACGTGAGGAGGCTTCCGATGGTTGCGAAGAGCGCTTTCGCACCGATCAGAAGCCAGTTCCGGATAACAAGCCCATCCATCTATCCCCCCCCACCGCCACGAGACCGGCGAGCATGTCCCACTTCAAGAGATTCGCCAGATCGCGTGCCGTTTCCACGCTCGGCGATGTCCACGCTCGGCGAATCGCATAGAGAAGCACCGTATCCACCCCCAGGACGACCATCACGAGATAGGGTATGCCGAACCAGCCCCAGGCAGTCGGCAAAGGTGAGAGGACCACCACACATGCCAGAGGCATCGCGGCCAACCGGCACGTACGCTCGGCTCCCCAGCGCACGGCCATGGTGTTCGCTCCTCCTTCGCTGTCTCCCACCCGGTCGGCTGCTGCCTTGAGCATTTCCCGTCCCAGGTGAAACGCCCCCGCCAGGACAGCAGGCGCAAGCGAAGCCTCGGTGCGAACCCCGGTCAGCCCGCCGTAGAGAAACGCACACCCGCTCATCGTCGCCACGACGAGGTGTCCGACGAGGAACGTGCGCTTCAAATACGCGGCATACGCGAGAAGAGCGAGCGCAATCCCCGTCGCAAGGAAGCCCGCTTGCCACCCCAGCAGCCAGGACATCCCCACGCCGGTCGCCATGAGCACGCCCGCCCACGCTCCCGCCGCATGGAGCGAGAGATCGCCTCGCGGCAGGGGTCGGTGCGGCCGGTTGACGCGATCAATGGCCAGGTCGAACACGTCGTTTGCGACGTAGCCGCCTCCCGCGATGAGCGCGGCGGAGATGCACGCGACGCCGAGCGCCCACCCCCAGGGCGACTCCGCGCACACCCCGCCGATCAAAACGGAAAAGGCGGTGAGCGCCACATTGCCCGGACGGACGATGAGGACAAGCCCGGCCAGCCTGCGCTTCCATGGTGGCATACTGCGCCCACAACTCTCAAGTGCCCCGGTGGTATCCTCGCAGGAGTGTCGTATCGCACGAGCGCGCCGAGAGACCCCACCTGGCCCCTCCATCCCACCCTTGAGGATACTCCTTACCGCGTCCCCTGAAAATCCCTCTACTCTATGGTGAACTCTATCGTGGAGCTTTGGCTGTTGCCGACCTGGTCGCGGGCGTGAATCACCACGGTGTGCTGCCCTGGGGCGAGCGGCGTCGTCGGCTGGTAGTGGAAGGTATCGGCTTCAGGGTCGTACGCGGCGGGAACCCAATTGCCGTCCAGGCGCATCTCCATGGCGTCGTCGCTCTTTGCGAACCCCGAACCGTGATCGTTGACGGCGGCGAGGATGCTCGGCGTGCGGTTGCTGAGGAGTGCGTTGGGCCGGGGCGAGATGAACTGGATGCTCGGCGGCGTGGTATCCCGGTAAAGCCCGACGGTAGGCAGGCTGCGCACTCGCGCTTGAAGCGTGTGGTTGAACGATTCTTCCGGGACGGCGATGCACGACGCACGCTTCGGCGAGATGCCGTAGAGCGCCACGCCCGCAAGGTCGAGCGTGTCCGGCACGTGCACCATGATCGTGGCTTCTCCTGCAAGCGGATCGCACTGCGGTTCGAACACGTAGGCCTGGCCGATGGGTTCCAGTTCGCGGAAGGCCGGAAGCGACTTCGTCTCCAGCCGCACGAACAACGGCTCCGCGATGACCCCGCGCCCGAATTCCACCGACGCGCCGAGGTCTGGCCGCGCATACTGCCCGCCGAACGGCCCCAGGAGCCTGCCCCGCACGACGAACGTGGTGTCCATATCTTCAGCGATGAGACGCAGGAAGCCGCTATCCGGAAAGGCATCGCGAAAGATGACGACCCCCCGATAGAACGCCGAGAGCGTGTCCCGGCTCGGCACGGATTCGACGACCCCTGCCAGGCGGTGTTCTCCGACCCACTGGGTGACAATGGTCGGGCGGTCAGAGCCTGCCAGGACGCGGACCTTGTAGTTCTTCGGCCACGTCGGCCCCGGCACGACATCGGCCTCGAACAGCCCCGGACTCACCTCGGTGGGTTCGAGCCTCACCATCACTTCCACCGGCCAGGTGGCGGTGATGCTCGGCAGCCGTCGCAAGGGACGGGATGACCCCACGTCGAGCACACACCAATCCCGACCCCAGGTGCACTTCAGCGCGATGCGCGGCGGAGCCTTCAGGCTGGAAGGCGTCACGACCTGCGTCGTCCGATCCCCCGACGCATCCTCCGCCACAACCCGCAGGACGAGGCTGTCATTCGGGAGAGGGACGCTCAGGCGCGCCCGACCGGCGGCTCCCGACGAGTCTTCCCGTGCTCCGGGAAGCGGCCGCCACGTGCGACGCCCGTCGGCGGAGGCGGTCGCCGTGAGCCGAATGGCGTCGCCGGAGTCGCGGGCAATGACGTGAAACCAGGGCGTCCCGGCGGAGTCGTTCAGCATGACTTCGGTGATCTGCGGCGAGCGCCCGACGGCGAACGAGAGACGCCCTCGCGCCCGATTGCCGTTGAAATCGAGCGCGGCGAACGTCAGTTCGTGGCGTCCGGCAGGGAGCGAGAGCGCGCTGTCTGCGGGGCTTTCCACTCCGCAGGCCAGCACGCCCGCTCCTATCGGCAGGTCGTCGTAGAACGGCAGATAGTTGGCGGACGGGAGATAGAGGTTATAGTAGCGACCTTCGCCGGTCGCCAGAAGGAGAAAATTGCGGTCGAACACGGAGAGGTGCTCGTTCGCCAGCGACATGCGGTCGTAGCGCCTTGCGAATACCTCCGTGCCGTTGACCGCCATCGTGGTCGCCTGAATGCCGAGCCGGTAGCGGCCGTACGGTATCCGGTCCCAGGCCGCAAGGGCGACGCCGATCCGTCCCCAGAGCATCGGCACGCTCTTGCTCGTCCAGACTCCGTCGTAGTTGGCAAGCGGCACAATGAGCGGGTCAAGGCTCTCGTTCGCCCGTGCGTCCCCGTCGAGGGGGATGAACGCGAGGCTGACCATCGTCGGGGGGATGGCATCAGAGAACTCGAAGCCGTTGGCAAATGGGTTGAGCGGGCGGTTCTGCGCGTCTCTGATCTCAAAGTGCAGATGAGGCGCGCCGATCCCGGTTTTGCCGCTGTACGCGATCACCTCGCCCCGGCGCACGCGAACCTGTCGCGGGGTGAGGAACAGGTCCACCGTGTAGGTCTCGCAGCGCATCTGCTCCTGGAGTACCAGGTGCTCCACGGCGTCGCCGAACCTATCGAGATGGCCGTAGACCGTCGTGCGCCCGTCGTCAAGCCGCAGGTAGAGCGCCTTGCCGTAGCCGTACGGGGAGACCCGCACGCGCCAGACATACCCATTGTCTACGGCGAACACCGGCACGCCGATGCGACCGCCGGTGGAAAGATCGAAACCGGCATGAAAGCGGAACGGACGGTAGTCGCAGAACGACGACGTGACGGCGATGCGGGCGTCGAGCGGCCAGAGGAGTTTTCGCTCCGCAGGCCAGGCGGAGAGGGCGCTCGGAGAGAGTACGCCGAGCACGAGCAGACACGCGGTTGCGGTGCGCAATTTCGCCAACGCGGTACGGATGGCCTATCTCCCTGAGAATGCGGAATTCCGGGGGGCGAGAATGAAAGGTACTGATGATCGCATCACGTGGTCAAGAAAACCTTGCCGTCTCAACGGGCGATGATTCGCCTGATCACCGCATCGGCGAGCGGCCAGCCTTTTGCGGTCAGGCGGACCCCTTCCCGATCAATTTCCACCAGGCCGGAGTCGCTCATCGGCAGGAGCGCGCTTCGCACCCATCCACGCCGATCAGAGGGTACCATGCTCCAGGCCATGCCCTCCTTTCGTCTGAGGCTGAGCATCACCACCTCGTCGAATACCTGCTCAGGCTCCAGCGTCTCGCTCTCTGTGGTCGGCGATCTGCCGTCGCGGAGCCTGTCTAGATACTCGTCAATGCTCCGGACGTTCCACCAGCGCCGCCGCCCATCGAAGGACTGCGCCGACGGCCCCAGGCCGAGGTAGGGTCGCCGGGACCAGTACGCCTCGTTGTGCCTGCACCGATGCCCCGGCAGCGCGTAGTTGGAAAGCTCGTAGTGCTCGTACCCGGCCTCGGTGAGCGTTTCCATGAGCCAGGCATACTCGTCGGCGACGAGTGCTTCGTCGGCGCAGAACCGCTCCGGCTCAGGGTCACGAGCGTACGCGCTGCCCGGTTCGATCATGAGCGCGTACGACGAGAGGTGGGGAGGGCGGTATGCAAGCGCGTGATTGACGCTCTGCTGCCACGAGGCGAGCGATTGTCCGGCCAGCCCGAACATGAGGTCGAGGCTCCACGAAGCCAGCCCGGCTGAGGAGAGGGTCCTGGCGGCGGCGTGCGCGTCGCAGACCGAGTGCGCCCGGCCAAGCAGCGCCAATTCGCCCGCGTCGAACGACTGAACTCCCACGCTCACGCGATTTGCCCCGATGTCCATGAAGCGGGCGATCTGCTCAGGCGTCGCCGACTCCGGGTTCGCCTCGATGGTCCACTCGTAGCCGGGGGCAAGGCTTGCGTGGCGGCTGAGCACCTCGCCCAGCCGGGGGACCGATTCTGCGGGCAGGTGCGTCGGAGTGCCGCCGCCGATGAAGACCGTCTCAATGCCGGTGAACGGCCCGTATTCTGCGGCGAGAAGCGCGAACTCCGCCGCGAGCGCGTCGAGGAATTCCATCATCCGGCGGTCGTCCGCTACGGAGAAGAAATCGCAATAGGGGCATTTCTTCACGCAATAGGGGATGTGCACGTACAGGTGACGGAACACGGTCCTCACCTCTTTCCGCCGAGCGAGCGTCTGGGACGCGTCTACTTGCCGAGCATCTGCCTTGCCGATCCGACGAGGAGGTCTTCGGCTGACGCGGCAAGGTGCGAAGGCATCCCTTCGTAGAAGTACCATCCGTCCACCTCGTAGCCGCCTTCGGGGTGAATGGACTTCGACGGGATGTATCCTATCACGCGGTTGGTGCATCCCAGGACGAAACGCGGCCCGTCGCCGATGAGTTCCTTGATCCGCAGCCCGATCTCGACGCACACTTCCCCGGCAATCGCCACGAGGGAAAATGTCGCGCCGATCCGAAGGGTCTGCACGTGGACGGGGACGCTCGTCGGCAACGGCGTATTCCTGTCGTAGGCGTGGAGCATCTCCCATGCCCAGCGTCGGCGGTAGGGGGACTTATCCTCCAACGCCCTGGCAAGCTCCGCCCGCGTGGGAGGCGGCATGAGCGGCAGACTAACCGTCCGGTCGGCGGTGCGGATGTCGCCTTCGACGGGGACCCCCCTCTCTTTCATCGCGGCGAGCACCTGATCGGCCAGACGACGGCCATAGCGTTCGACAACCTCACGCGGGCCGGACTTGAAGTATCCCCGTTCGTCAACGTTGTTCGGGCGCACGTCGCCGCTCGTCCCCTGCACGAAGAGCGCGGTCGCCCCCGGATACGCCGCTTCGATCATGCGCTGCGCGAAGCCGGGGTAATCTCCGCCGCAGAGGTAGCCGCCCATCGTCGTCGGATGGCAGGCGTACCCGAAGAGCACCGCACGCGCCCGTCCGTCTTCGCCTTCTGCGGCGAGCACGTCCACCTCACGGTCTACCGGGCCGTTCGGGTTGGGCCGCATCTCCACGCCGGTCGGCGTCTTCAAACGCCGGTTGATGTTGATCTCGCACGTGGTCCGCCGGTAGGAGAGCTTCGCGGGTTGTCGGGAAGCGACCGCCTGACGCACCACCGCAGCGAGCGCCTCGCGCAACTCCGCCATGTAGGCCGCGTCGCGCCCGCCGTACATCCGCGCATCGCGCTTCCGCAGGGCAGGCCCGCAGTGCGTGTGCGACGCGGTGAAGAAGAGCCTTTCCGCCGGGATGCCGGGGTCACGTGCGAGCGATTCCTCGACAGGCCCCAGCACGTCCTCGTCGAAGTAGAGCAGGTCGGAGGTGACGATCACCGCCGGGCCGTCGCCCGAATCGAGCCCAATCGCCTTCACGAATAAGTCCTGATAGACACCCTCGCTCAATTTGTCACGAGACCCATAGCCCGCCAGCCTCACCGGGCGGTCCGGCGTGATGCACCTCGCGACGACTCCGCAGAGCATAGCTCGTTTCCTTTCTCGCCGGTTTTCCGGCGAACGCTCGTTCGGCACGCATTCGTTCGGTCATGGATTGCCCGGCGTCGGGCCAACGCGCTACATTCTCTTCCATCTACGCTCCGCTTCCTCACGCTTCAGAAGAGGATTTCCATGACAGACGACCGTAAAGACCCGTTCTCTGACGCTGACGACGAGTTGCCCGACGGCTGGGACGACGAGGAGGATATGGAAGAGGACGAAGGCTTCATTGCCGGTTTTGACGCCCTTGTCTCGCAGTACATCGGATACGAGGTGGAGTTGAAAGGGGATAATCCGGTGCATGTGCGCATCGTGCGCCCCTCTACCCCGACATCGGCGGCCATCCTCGTCGGCGTGTATTCGGATTGCCTCGTCGTGCTCGACCACGAAAGCTACACCATCATCCCACAGGCTCTCCTCGTGGTGTCAGTTCCCCGCGCCGAGTGGGAGTCGAACGAGTGGACTCAGGAGGAGTGAGGCCGAGACACTCCAAAAGGTCGCGAGGGACAGCGACGACCCGTCCGCCCTCGGTCACCGCGTGCAGGGTCCGTCCGAACGCGAGCGTCTCCCCGGTCTTGCCGGAGGCGAAGCGGTAGTCGAGCTGGACCCGCGTCCATCCGACCGGCGCCGCGCCGACCTCGATCTCCACCTCGTCGTCGTACCTTGCAGGAGCTATGTACCGGCAGGCCGTGCGGAGGACGCCGAAGGCGCGCCCTCGCTGCATGTTCAGGGCAATGTCCCAGGGGCCACCGGCCAGCCGTCCGCTCCAGGCCGCTTCCATCCATGCGAAGTAGTTGCCGTTGTACACCACGCGGAAAGCGTCGGTTTCCTCGTAGCGCACGCGCAGGCGATGCCTCCAGTTCGCTCGCTCCGGCCCGGCAAGGCGCACCGGTTCGACCGGTTCGCCCGTCGGTGTGAAAGCCCCGGAGAACTCCGCCGGGATGCGGCACGGACGGCCCGCCAGGTCCGCCATGACGTGCTCGGTCGAGCCGACGACGGCGGGGTCGGAGTGGTTCGCCGCATAGAGCGAATAGGCGAAGACGAACCGCGACCGGGTCATTCTGGCGAGCCTCGTCTCCAGGCGCACTATCCCCGTCGGCGGAATCGGCCTGCGATAGTGCGCTGCCGCCGAGACGACGAATGAACCGAGGTTGCGCTCCTCCAGTTCGGCGTAAGGCGCGCCCGCCGCACGGCTGAGGTCGCCACGGCCCACCTCGAACCAGGTGAACACCGTGCCGAAGTAGACGTGGTCGTACGCCACCTCCTTGAGGCGCACGCGGATCTCGCTCGTGTGAACGCTGGTGCTCACCTTCGCGGCCTTTCGGGCTTCGGCGGCAGAAAGTTGTCTTCGCCGACATCTATTGATGGTATTCCGGAGTAGTGGCGCTCGTCGAGGCTTGCCGTGATGTCAATTGACCTGAAGTCGGGCTGCTCAGGCCATTTCGACAACCGGACGCCTTCCGTGAAAACCCTGGACGTTGCCAGGTCCGCGAAATAGACAGGGCCACTCGCGCCGGTCTCCGGGTCGCTCCACGTGGCCTGTCCTTCCGGCCAGGGGCCGGTCACTTCGCACTCGATCCTGTAGAGCACGTCAGCCGAGCCGACCACAGGGCGCGGCGGATCACCCATCCATCGGACCTCAAGCATGTTCATCCCCCAAATGGATGCGACCAGGGGACCGAAGTCCATGAGCAGCGCGCTGTACGGCGACCATTCGGCCTCCGCACTGTTCTCCTTGAGGTAGACGCGCCGCACTTTCAGCGCGAGGAACTGATCGAACGCGCCGCACGTGGCGGCAAGAAGCTCTTCCATCTTGTTCTGAGCGCCGACCATGCGTGCGGCAAGCGCGACGAGCCGGTAGGTATTGCTGCGCGGATCGGCTGCGTCCTCCTTGGTGAGGTCTACTGCGTCGCACAACCGCGTGGCCTCCTCATGCCCGGCAGCGTCGGAGTCCATCATCCCCCACATGACCTCGAGCGACATGCTGCGGAGCATAGGGAAATCGGGCTGATGGTAGTCGGCGCACTGTGCGATCTCGGCGTTATGTCGCGCATACTGCCCTCTGGCGTACACAAGCTGAGGAGGCACATCAACGAGCTTGACGAGGTTCGTTGCCAGGATGTCCGCTTCAAACGCGGGGATGATCCGGTATTTCCAGACGACGTTCCACGTGCGCGGCCCGAACGCTGCCGCAGCGTCGGCCAGCCGATCTTGCAGGCGGCGCGCCGTGAGGGCGAGAGGCTCCCGGAGGACGGTATCCGGCGTTGCTGCCAGAGCGCTGGCCATGTGCCTTGCCGCCTCCGCCTGGCGGGCATCGAAACCGTCAAGCAGCGTGCGCGCATGGGAATAGCTGCGGACGAGGCTCACCGCGCTCAGAGCGCCGTACGCAAGCAGAGGCACTACAATGCAGAGCTTCACGACGCGACCGAGCGACCGTTGCACGATCACTGCGACGACGAGCAGAACCCATCCTATGG